>Ga0315903_10000135_pt1 | contig 104165 bp, 118 predicted proteins | sample LakEriMetagenome_7_FD_203524 | JGI IMG/M metagenome (GOLD analysis project Ga0315903, IMG submission 203524) | Freshwater fungal communities from buoy surface, Lake Erie, Ohio, United States - Buoy 2 MA119 | ecosystem: Environmental > Aquatic > Freshwater > Lake | place: USA: Lake Erie, Ohio... | reverse complement strand
CCGGGGGAGGCGCGCCTTGCCGCCTACGCGACGCAGCCCGGAGAAGACAAGCTGTCCTTCTACTGGATTCGTTTCCTCGGCCCGGCGGTCACGCTCCCGCCCTGACCTGCGTCAAAGGAAACTGCGGATCGCATCCGCCGGCTTCTTGATCAGCGCGTGCTTCGGCACTTCGGCATCCCCCGCCGGATAGCCCGCCACGAGGATCAGGAAGGGTTTCTCCGTATCCGGACGGCCGCAGATCTCGTTGAGAAAGGCCATCGGGTTCGGCGTATGCACGAGCGTCGCAAGGCCCGCAGTGTGACAGGCCGCAATCAGCAGGCCGGTGGCGATGCCGACGCTTTCGTGGATGTAATAGTTCTTCCGGTCGTCACCGGCATGCACGCCGCCGCGCCGCTGGGCGAAGATGCAGATCAGCCAGGGCGCTGTTTCCATATAGGGCTTGTCGGCATCCGTACCGATCGGCGCCAGCGCGTCCAGCCAGTCCGCACCCGCCTTCCCAGCATAGAAGGCGCGCTCCTCCGCTTCAGCGGCAAGGCGGATTTCGCGCTTCTTTTCCGCGCTGCCGACACAGGCGAAAAACCAGGGCTGGTGATTGGCACCAGACGGCGCGCCGCCTGCCGTCAGAACACACGCCTCAATGATCTCCCGGTCCACCGGGCGGCTCGAGAAGGATCGTACAGACCGGCGTGAGGCCATCTCGGACCGGAAGGCCTCGGCCCGCGCCCGCATCTCGCTTTCCGGATAGGCCGGAAAGTCCGCCAGCGGCACATGCGTTTCAGCCGACGTCCTCATGTCAGCTTCCGTGCCGCCGCCGCGCCGCGCGCCTCGGCCTGTTTCAGCCAGCCCGAAATCCGGGCCTCAGGCGCGCCCTTGACCGTGCCCACCTGCAGCGTGCGCACCGGCTTGACGCCGGAGAACCAGAGCACGGTCTTCTCCACCTGCTTCTTCGCCGCGCGGCCATAGGCGAGGGAGTCGAATATCGGCGGCGCGTCTGACGTCATCAGCACATCTGCCGAGCGGCCCTTGAGCAACCCGTCCCACCACGGATCATTCTGGTGATACTGCATCGCAAAGCCCGGCAGGAAGGCGCGGTCCACCACGCCTTTCATCTTGGCCGGCATGCCGCCCCACCATTGAGGATAGGCCCAGCACAGATGGTTGGCCCACAGTGTGTGCGCCCGCCACTCCTCCAGGCAGGGCTCAAGCGTCTTCCGGCTGTGATAGCCTTCAGTCAGGTCCGGATCGAACGCCATGTCTGACAGGTTCATCCGGCGGATCTCCGCGCCGTTCGATTCCGCGCCGCGCTGGTAGGCATCGGCCAGCCCATGGCTGAGCGACGTCGAGCGCGGATGCCCGACCCAGATGAAGATGCGTGCTGTCATTCGGCGTCCGGCGCGGGCGACGCGTCGAGATACGCCGTCAGGCTCAGGAACTGCGAGGTGGCAAAGTCCATATAGCAGGCATGGGAAATGTAGCGCGGGGCCTCTCCGGGCACCTGCACTTCCGCCGCATAGAAAGCTGAATCCGGCGGGCAGAGCCGAGACGTTTGGCCGCTCTCGGATTTCCTGCGCAGCGGCACAGCATAGGGAAGATGGTCGGGTCCGGCTTTGAAACAGGCGTCGGCAAGCGCGGCATCCACCTTTGCTGCACTGGCGGCATCGAGCGGCGAGTTGAGGTAAGGCGGCTTCGGCTTCAGAAGGTATTCGTATCCGGGATACACGTTGCCGTTCTCGTCGCGCGGAACGGGCTGGGGCGGGGGCGCACGGTGATCGATATTGTTGGTCGCGATTTGCCAGGCAGCGCCTTCGTCCTTCCAGAGGGTCACGCGCGTATCGAGGCCCGAGAGGCCGCCGGGGGGCACGCGCACACGGATCCGCGTCGCCGCTGCTTCCGCGCCAGCAGGGAGGGGCGTGGCGGAGACAAGCTCGGCGATTCTTGCCGCGCGCTCTGGTGTTTCGGCATTCTCGGCGCGGATCGCTTCGGCATCATAGGTGGCAACGCCCGGGCAGAGCGTACCGTCGGCGGCCAGCGGTCCTTCTGGCCCTGATGCGCAGCTGCCGAGGTACAGCACGCACGGCAACAGAAAGAATGGCAGCGGTGCAAAGCGTGGCATGGGCCTCTCCAGCAGGTGGCCGGTCAATTGCTCTGCGAATTTCCGGCGTCCGGCAAGAGCCCCGTCTTTGCGTTCCGGCAAGGACGGGGCTTCAGCTTGCTAGCAGTTGTCCGGCTGCGACCGTACAAGCCGCAGGCCGCGCCGCGTGATGCGGTAAGGCCTGCCGCCGCTTGAGGCGATCGTGCCCCTTCGTTTCAGCTTGCGGAAAAGGTCGAGCCGGAGGCCCGTATACCGCCAGCCTTCGCGGGTGAAGCAATCGGCCTCGACGATCTTGGCGCCGTCGCCATGCTTCACGTCAATCCAGCCGCCTTGCGCCAACAGGTGCAGCACACGCTGTTCCTCGCGTGAGATATCCATTGTGGTGGGTGTCCGAAATTCGCCCCGGCCATGCAGGCATCAGGGCGCACAAAAACGGGTCCGGCGCTGATCTGGGATCAGGTCACGCCGGGGCGTCGCTCTTGCCGGCCTGCCTTGCACGGACAATCCCGTGCGGGAACGGCAGGCCCTCTAGCGGGACTCGGACAAGTTGAAAGACATAGGCGCTCCGGTGAAGCGCGCTTTTTCGCTTAAAGCAGAGATACGGTCAAGAAGGGACGAGATCGTCCGCGTTCGGCCTATTCCTCTTCGCCTGCATCCGGCACGCCGACCACGTGGAAGCCCGCATCCACGTGGATCACTTCGCCGGCAATCGAGCGGCCGAGCGGGGAGAGCAGGTAGAGCGCGCAGCCCGCGACGCCTTCCATGCTCGTGTCTTCCTTCAGCAGCGACCATTGCCGCCCGGTGCCCATGAGGCTCTTGCCGCCCTTGATGCCGGCGAGTGACAACGTGCGCATCGCGCCGGCCGAGATCGCGTTGACGCGGATACCCTGGGGCCCGAGATCGCGCGCGGCGTAACGGGTCGAGGCTTCGAGGGCCGCCTTCGCCACGCCCATCACGTTATAGGAGGGCACGGTGCGCTCGGCGCCGAGATAGGTCATGCAGATGATCGATCCGCCGTCCGGCATCAGCTCCGATGCGCGGCGCGCGCAATCGATAAAGCTGTACACGGAGATATCCATCGCGCGGCGGAAGCCTTCGCGCGTGGTGTTCGCTACCATCGAGCCCTGCAGCTCCTCCTTGCCGGCAAAGGCAATCGAGTGAACGAGGAAGTCGATCTTGCCCCACTTCGCCTTGATGGCGGCAAAGGCCGCGTCCATCGAGGCGTCGTCCGTCACATCGGCGGAGATCATCGTGTCCATGCCGATCGACTCGACCAGCGGGCGGACCCGGCGCTCAAGGTTTTCGCCCTGATAGGTGAAGGCGATTTCGGCGCCCTGCGCGGCCAGTTGGGTCGAGATGCCCCAGGCAATCGAATTCTGGTTCGCAACCCCCATCACGACGCCGCGCTTGCCCTTCATCAGGTCGCCCTTGGGCATGTTCCAGTCGTCGGCCATTTGCGCCTCCCGTGATTGATCCGAAGTGTTTTGCGAGGGCTAGGCGGGCCCGCCCGGCGCGTCAAGTTGGCGCCGGCGCGGCGGCATGTTTCCTGCAACCGGGAGGGCCAGTCACCAGCTGCGGACCATCGCCATGCGCATCGCCATTGCCATCTTCATCATCATCGGCCTGCTGCTCGAGCCGGTCTGGGCGCAGGCCTCGATCTGAGACTTTCGGCGACTCGCCTCTGAGGCGAGTTTTGGCTGAAAGTGTCTACAACTACTCCAGAACTTGTGGAGGGTTTCTGGAGTGTTTTCAGGTGCCGGTGTCGAGGTTCTTGAGACCGACTTTCATGTCGAGCGCGGTGTAGACATGCTCGCCGTCGACATAGACCCGGCCGTCCGCAATCCCGAGATTCAGCTTGCCACGGCGCACGCGCTTGATGTCGATCTCGTAGCGCACCAGCTTCTTGTCGGGGGTGATCTCGCCGGTGAACTTGACCTCGCCGACGCCGAGCGCGCGGCCCTTGCCGGGGCTGCCGGACCAGCCGAGCCAGTAGCCGACGGCCTGCCACATCGCGTCAAGGCCGAGGCAGCCGGGCATCACGGGGTCGCCGGGGAAGTGGCATTTGAAAAACCAGAGGTCCGGGGTGATGTCGAGTTCGCCCACGACATGGCCCTTGCCATACGGCCCGCCATCCACGCTGATCTCGGTGATCCGGTCCATCATCAGCATCGGCGGTTCCGGCAGCTGGGCATTGCCCGCGCCGAAATAGCCGCCCTTGCCGGACTCGAGCAGGTCTTCCTTGGTGTAGGAAGACTTCGGGGTATGGAAATCGTGGGGTCCGGACATCTTCGATCCTGCTTTGCGCACTGAAATCAGGCGCCTTCCCACCGCCTGCGCGGGCTAAAGTCAACCGTTTGTCGCGGTTGCCCCCCAGAGTTGATCGCGCGGTGCCCAACCGCGATACTTTCCGGCGCGCACCTGGCACAGGTCCTCATCACAGGTTTCAAGGCTGACAACCGCCCCGGCGGGCACCCTCGCCACGTCGGCGCTGTCATGCGCCCGGCCCGCTTTGAGAAGGAAGGCGCCCAGCGTCAGGGCATTTGCCTGGCTGGTCAGCTGGGTTTTCTTGATCCAGACCTCGTCGCCCATCGGGTCGCGCACATAGCGCCAGTCGCCGCTTTCCTTGATGATCAGCATCGGCAGGCCCTTCCGGGCGTATTCCCAGCGAACCTGATAGTCCACGCCAGGGCCCTTTCGACCGTTCACCTTCTCATGTTTCAGCGATTCGAAGCGCGGGACCGGCTTGCCCGAAAAACGGCTGATCTGAACCTCTCCGGCGCCTTCTGCCAAAGCGGGCAGCAGGGCGTGGCCGGTCGTGAGGAGCGCAAGCGCAAGAACTGCCCGTTTCATGTGCAGCTGTCCTTCGTTCAGGGAGCGCTATATCTAAGTCGCCAGCATGAATCTGCGGTAAAACCGCGGGACATTGGCGCCGCGCATGTGCTCTGATAAGCGGCATTAACAATAAAAGTATCCAGCGGGAGTCCCATGCCGGCATCGAAGCTCAAAGTCGTCGTCACCCGAAAGCTGCCGGCTCCCGTCGAGCTGCGGATGAAGGAATTGTTTGACGCCCGGCTGAACGAGTCGGACGTGCCCATGACCTCCGAACAACTGGCTGAGGCCATGCAAACGGCCGATGTCCTTGTGCCGACGGTGACAGACCGGATCGACGGGCGCCTGATGGCCCGCGCCGGCGAGAAGCTGCGCCTGATTGCCCAGTTCGGGGCAGGGGTCGACAATATCGACGTCGCCAGCGCCGTGCAGCGCGGCATCACGGTGACCAACACGCCGGGCGTGCTGACGGACGACACGGCCGATGTCGCCATGGCGCTGATCCTCGCCGTGCCGCGCCGGCTGCACGAGGGCGTGCAGATCATGGAAAGCGGCAAGTTCGATGGCTGGACGCCGACCTGGATGATGGGCCGCCGCCTCTCAGGCAAGCGCCTCGGCATCATCGGCATGGGCCGCATCGGCCAGGCGGTCGCGCGCCGCGCCAGGGCGTTCGGCATGCAGATCCACTATCACAACCGCAAGCCGGTCGGCCCGCGAATCGAGGAAGCCCTCGAAGCGACCTACTGGGATTCGCTCGACCAGATGCTGGCGCGGATGGACATTGTCTCGGTCAATTGTCCGCACACGCCGGCGACCTTCCACCTGATCAACACCCGCCGTCTCGCGCTGATGAAACCGGATGCCTACATCATCAACACGGCGCGCGGCGAAGTCATCGATGAGGCCGCGCTCGCCCGGGCGATCCGCGGGGGCAACCTCGCCGGCGCGGGCCTCGACGTGTTCGAGCGCGAACCGTCGGTGAACCCGGACCTGCTCGGCCTGCCAAACGTGCTGCTGCTTCCGCACATGGGCTCGGCCACCATCGAGGGCCGCACCGAAATGGGCGAAAAGGTCATCATCAACATCAAGACCTTCGCCGACGGCCACCGCCCACCGGACCGCGTCATCCCCGCAATTCTATAGGTTCGGATTTCAGTTCTCCGGCGCCGGAAGGCTTTCGAGCGCGACATCTTCCACGCCGTAGACGCGCGTGGTGAGGAAGGCCCGCAGGTCGCTGGCGGAAAGCTCGGCGATTTCTTCCTGTGGCAGGTGGCCGACGCCGGGATAGAGCATCAGCTGGGCGCCGGGAATGGCGGCGGCGAATTGTTCGCCGTGCACGGCGGGAATGACCTTGTCGAGTTCGCCATGCATCACGAGCGTCGGCGTCGTGATGCCGGCCAGCAGCTCGGGCGTTGCCTCGCGGCGCTCGCCCCGGCCGGAGACGAGCTGCAGCAGCGCTTCGCGGTGGCAGGGCGCGCGGGAGAGGGTGGCATAACGCTCGACCATTTCGTCCGTTACGAAGGAGGGGTCACCGAAGCTGTCTTCGAGGCCGCTGCGGATCAGCGAGGACATGTCGAGATCCTTCATAACGCGGCGGGCGAAATCGACCTCCAGAAGGCGGAAGATGACCGGGCGTTCTTCGGCAGATTCCACGGCGCGCGGCCAACCAGCGGCATCGACGAGCACGAGACCGTCGAGGCGGCCGGGATGGGCAAGGGCATAATTCCAGGCGGCGGCGCCGCCCATCGAATTGCCGGCCAGCGTGAAGCGGTCGACTTCGAGAGCGGCCGTGACACGATTGATCGTGTCGATGAACTGGGACGGGCCGATCGCGTCATTGTCGATGCAGCGCGAAAGGCCGTGGCCGGGAAGATCGAGCGAGATGACGCGGTAGTCGCGCTTCAGGTTTGCGACCCAGGGCTCCCAGGTGTGAAGCGAGGCCGAGAAGCCATGGACCAGAACGATCGCTGGCGCATCGCGCGGGCCGACATCGCGGAAGTGCACGCGCATGCCGTCGTCGAAGGCGAGATAGCGGCTGTCGGCATTCGCATAGACGGCTTCGAGCTGCTCGTACGGAATGTCATCCCGCTTCAGCGTCATCCAGCCAGCGAAGAGAATGATCCCGAGCGTGACGAGGACAGCGAGGAGGCGGCGGAACATGGGCGGACGCAACTTTCGAACACGGGAGCGGAGCGCAAGATAACGCCTTTCAAAGGCGCGGTGTCAAATGTTCAGGTCAAGGTTTGCACAGCGGACACTGCAGATCGCGCCGCAGGTTAACGCCGCGGGATGTGCCAGTGAGCCCGTCAATCAGCAGGACGCGGCCGATGAGGGGTGAGCCTGCGCCGACCACGAGTTTCAGCACCTCAAGCGCCATGGCAGAGCCCGTGAGGCCGGTGACGGGACCGGCGACGCCGACCTCGTCGCAGGCTTCGGCGGCAGGCGGCGCCTCGGGCACCCAGCATTGGTAGCACGGCTCACCGGGCTGGGCGCCGGAGGCGAAGACGCTGACTTGTCCGCTCCAGCCACTGGCGGCGCCGGAGACGAGGGGACGGCGTGTTTCATGCGCGAGGCGGTTCAGGGCGAAGCGGGTTTCGAAATTGTCGGAGGCGTCGACGAGGATTGCGCCTGCGGGTGTCTCGCCCGGCGCAAAGCGGCGCAGGACAGCGTCAACCTTCAGTGTGCGGTCCATTCCCTTCAGAAGGGCGGCCAGGGACGCGGCCTTTGCGACGCCGATATCGCCTTCGCCGAACTGGACCTGGCGTTGCAGGTTCGAGCGCTCGACCTGGTCATCGTCCCAGATCTCGATATGGCCGATGCCGGCAGCGGCGAGATAGAGGGCGCAAGGCCCGCCGAGCGCGCCGGCGCCGATGATTGAAACGGAGGCGGCGCGAAGCTTCTGCACGCCTGGCCCGCCAATCTCCTTGAGGAGGATGTGGCGGCGGTGGCGGTCGATCTCGTCGGGCGTGAGAGTCATTGCGCGGCTCGCAGCGCGGTCGAGGAGAGGGAATTGCCGGGCGCGCGCAGGTAGACCCAGGCGGGGGCTGCGTGGCCGGGCAGGGCGGCGGCGTCGCGCTCTGGCAGGCGCGCGTCTGCAAACCTCGCCGCGAAGGGCAGGGTGCGCGTGAGGCGTGTGCCGGGGCGCGAGACGATCGCGATGGGGACGCGGGCGGCGATGTCTTCCCAGTCTTTCCAGAGATGGAAACCCGCGGCGCTGTCAGCGCCCATGACCCAGACGAATTGGGCCTCGGGTTCAGCCTCCTGAAGGGTGCGGATTGTGTCGATCGTGTAGGTGAGGCCGAGCTGATGCTCGATATCCGAGACCTGCATCCCGGGGGCGCCGGCGACGGAGGCGGCAGACGCAAGGCGCGCCGCGAACGATCCTTGTTCGGATTTCAGCGGATTGCCGCGCGCGACGATCCACCAGACGGCATCGAGGCGCAGGCGGCGCATCGCCGTTTCGGCGACATGGAGATGGCCGCCATGGGCGGGATTGAAGCTGCCGCCGAGGAGGCCGATGCGGCGGCCGGCGGCGGGGCCGGGCAGACGCGGGCGCTTCAAGGGCGGACCTGCCCGGTGCCGCGCACGGCATACTTGTAGGTTGTCAGCTGTTCGGCGCCGACGGGGCCGCGCGCATGGATGCGCCCGGTGGCGATGCCGATCTCGGCGCCGAAGCCGAACTCGCCGCCATCGGCAAACTGGGTTGAGGCATTGTGCAGCACGATGGCGCTGTCGACGCGGGCGAGGAAGGCTTCGGCGGTGGCGGCGTCTTCGGTAACGATGGCGTCGGTATGGCCGGAGGACCAGCGGGCGATATGGGCGAGCGCGCCTTCGAGCCCGTCCACGACAGCGACCGACAGGATCGGCGCGAGGTATTCGGTCGCCCAGTCTTCGTCCGTAGCCGGAGCGATATGCGGCAGCAGCGCGCGGCTGCGCCCGTCGCCGCGCAGTTCGCAGCCTGCCGCTTCGAGGGCTTCGGCGATCCTTGGCAGGAGTGTCGCGGCGCAGGCGACATCAATCAGTAGCGTCTCGGTCGATCCGCACACGCCGGTGCGGCGCATCTTGGCGTTGAGCGTGATGGCGACGGCTTTGGCGGGATCGGCGGCGCCGTCCACATAGGTGTGGCAGAGGCCTTCGAGGTGGCCGATGACGGGCACGCGGGCTTCAGCCTGCACGCGCTCGACCAGGCTGCGCCCGCCGCGCGGCACGATGACGTCGAGCGCCCCGCCGAGACCGGCGAGCATGTGGCCGACGGCTTCGCGGCTGGTCGTCTCGACGAGCTGGACCGCATCCACGGGAAGGCCTTCGGCGGTGAGGGCGCCGCGCATTGCACCGGCGAGGGCGCGGGAAGAGTGGATGCTCTCGGAGCCTCCGCGCAGGATCGCCGCATTGCCGGAGCGCAGGCAGAGGGCGCCGGCATCGGCGGTCACGTTCGGGCGGCTTTCATAGATGATGCCGATGACGCCGAGCGGGACGGCGACACGCGCGATGTCTAGGCCGTTGGGGCGTGTCCAGCGGGCAAGTTCGCGGCCGACAGGATCGGGCAGGGCGGCAACGGTTTCAACGCCGGCGGCTATGGCTTCGATGCGGCCCGCATCGAGGGCGAGGCGGTCCAGCATCGACGGGGCCAGGCCCTTGGCGCGGGCAGCGGTCATGTCTTCGGCATTGGCCGCGAGGATACCCTTGGCAGCGGCCCGGATGGCAGCCGCAATGGCGGTGAGGCCGCGGGTGCGGTCTGCTGCCGTCATCAGGCCAAGCGCGCGCGAGGCGGCCCGGGCGCGGTCGCCCATGGCGTGCATCTGCTCGGCAAGGGCCGCGTCAGGGGGTGTTGTGGCGAGGGTCATGACAGGCAGGGGTGTGCCGGAAAGCCGGGAAGAGGGCAAGGCCCGCTGCCTCAGGGCAGCTGGTTCAGGAACTGGAAGGCGGCGCCGGCGACGGGCTTCATCCGGTTGTCATTGCCGGCCATGGCGTTGACACAGGCCGTCTCGGCGAAGCCGCGCAGGATGCGCAGGCGCGGATCGAGGCGGGGCGTTGAAGATCAGTGTGCGGTGCAAGGTGCGCCCCTCAATCTTCGCTTAGCACGACACGGAAGCCATACTGCCGGTCACGCGTTGAAACCGGAAGGCGGGCGCGGTTGGCGGCGCGGTGGGCGGACGGGCTGCTCTTGACTGACCCGCCGCGCACGACGCGCCGGCTGCAATCGCCGGAGGTCACGGCGCTGCCATCAGTGGGCGCGTCGGTATAGCCGTTGACGTAGCAGTCCTGCGTCCACTCGCTGACATTGCCCAGCATGCCCTGCAGGCCGAACGTGTTCTCCGGAAGGCTCGTGGCTTCGCGCACCTTGTCGCGCGGGGCCTTGGCCGCGTCGAACTTTTCGCCCCACCAGTAGGGCGTCGCGGTGCCCCCGCGCGCGGCATACTCCCATTCCGCCTCGGTCGGCAGCCGGTATGATTTTCCGGTTTCGGCCGACAGCCATTTCACATAGGCCTCGGCATCCTTCCAGGAGATGGCGGCGGCGGGCATGGCATCTTCCGCAGTCAGAGGATTGCGGTAGCCATTGCAGCCGCCATCCTCGACGCAGGTACGCCACTGGCCGACGGTGATCTCGGTCTTGCTGATCGAGAAGGGCTTTATCGTCACCTCGCGCTGCGGGCCCTCGATGGGCTCGCGGCCGGGCTCGCCGGCCGCTGATCCCATCAGGAACGTTCCGCCTAGCAGGCTGACGAGCGGCGGGCAAATCTCGCAAACGGGTTCGGGCGGCGCAGGCTCTGGTTCCGGCACGCTGGCTGTTTCGACGGGCGGCGTCTCCGGCGGGGCGGCCTCGATCACCGGCGCCGCAGGCGGCGTGACGGCAGCGATGTCCTGCGCCGGGCTTTCTTCCTCAGCGGCTTCGATGACCGTCTCGCCATCTGGCTTGCCCGGCAGGAGCTGCGAGACGCCGTATCCGGCGGCGACGATGGCGATGAGCCCGCCGATAAGGAAGGGTACGGACGATCCGGACTTCTTCGCGGGCGCCGGAACAGGCGCGCGAACAGGGGCTGGCTGCGGACGAGGCGGCGCCGATGCGGCCGGTTTTGGCGGCGGCGCGACAGGTTTCGCGGCGGGCGGAGGAGGTGGGGGAGGCGGAGGAGGTGGTGGTGGAGCGGGCGGCGGTTCCGGTGGGGGCGCAGAGGCGGCGGCCTTGCGCGCGATCGCGGCGATGCGGTTCCGGGCCAGGTCCGAATAGTGGCCATCCGGATAGCGTTTCAGGTAGGCTTCGAAATCGGCGGCGTCATCGCCGTCCTTGATCGAGGTCCAGAAGGTGAGCTCCATCGTCGTGTCGGGTGCGGGCGCTGCCGGCGCGCTTGAAGCTGCCGGGGCGGGCTTGCCGATGACGCCGCGGGCGTCGTCCACGAACGCTTTCCAGCGCGGATCGCTGCGGTCGCCCTCCCAGCCGATCAGGTCCGCCGACTGGGTCAGCTCGAACATGATCGGGCGTTCGGCCTCTTCGATCATGGCGGGGATCAGAACCGATGTGCGCTGGCCGAGGGTCGCCTCGGCGCGCACCCATTTCGATTTCACGGACACGGTCGACCAGAGGACGATGACGGCGTCGGCATCGCGCAGGCGCGTCTCGGTGACTTCGTCATAGGTTTCGCCGGCGCGCAGCACCTTGTCCCACCAGACTTCGAAGCCTTCGGCGCTGAGCGCCTCGGCAATGATCTGCGCTTTCGGACGGTCGGCCCGGCTGTAGGATAGGAAGATGCTCGCCATTCAGTCGTCCCCGGAGCTACGCCGGCTGATGCGCTCGCCCATGAGGCGAACGATTGCACAGATATCGGCTTTGCCAAAGAGGCTGCTGAAAAGCCCCTGCACTTGGGTGGTGAGCGGGGGCTGACAGGGGCAGGAAATGCCGTAAGTTCTCTTCCAAAGAAACGTGGGAGGTGACCGATGATCGACATTGAGACGATGCCGTACCTGGCAGACATTCCGCGCGTGCAGGCCGCACGGCGCCCCGCCGAGACGGCGTTGTGGTTCGAAGGCAAGGTGACGAGCTATGCCGATCTCGACAAGCGCTCGAGCCAGGTTGCCAACGGCTTGCTTGCGCTCGGCATCCAGCCGGACGACCGGGTCGGTTATCTCGCGAAGAACACGGACGTCTATTACGAGATGATGTTCGGCTGCGCCAAGGCGCGCGCGGTGATGAACGGCGTCAACACGCGGCTGGCGGCGCCGGAAGTGAAGTTCATCCTCGCGGACGCCCGCGCCAAGGTGCTGTTTGTCGGCAAGGAATTCTACGCCATGATCGACCAGATCAAGGCGGAGCTGCCGGACCTGAAGCGGATCATCACGCTGGACGGCGACCGCGAGGACTGGGATTTCTATCCTTCCTGGCGCGATTCCAAGCCGGCCGCGAATCCCGGCCTCGCCGTTCGGGGCGATGATGACGTGATCCAGCTCTACACGTCGGGCACCACGGGCCTGCCGAAGGGCGTGCAGCTGACGAACGACAATTACCTTGCCTGGTTCAAGCAGGCCGCGCTGCTCGAATGGTCGAGCTATGGCGAAGGCGAGGCGGTGATGAATGCCATGCCGCAATTCCATGTGGCGGGTGTCAATGTCGGCATCCTGGCGACAGCGCAGGGCTCAAAGACGGTGATCCTGCGCGACATCGATCCGCAGCTGATCCTGAAACTGATTCCCGAACACAAGATCGTCCATGCCTTCTGGGTGCCGGCGGTGATCCTGATGCTGACCCAGCAGAAGAATATCCGCGAGGTCGATTTCTCGAGCCTCAGGCAGGTGTTCTACGGCGCCTCTCCGATTTCCGAGGCGCTGCTGCGCACAGCCGTCGAGATCATGGGCGCGCGCTTCACGCAGCTCTACGGCCTGACCGAGACGGTGGGCGCGGGCACGTTCCTTCCGCCGGAAGCGCATGACCCCGCCTGGGGCAAGCTGCGCTCGTGCGGCGTGCCGTGGCCCGGCGCCGTGGTGCGCGTGGTGGACGGGGAAGGAAAGCCAGTGCCGACCGGCGAGGTGGGCGAAATCGTGATCAAGTCCGGCTTCGTGATGAAGGGCTACTGGAACCGCGAGGAAGCAACCAAAGAAGCGGTGCGCGACGGTTTCTTCCATACCGGCGATGCAGGCTATTTCGACGAGGACGGGTTCCTGTTCATCCATGACCGCGTCAAGGACATGATCGTTTCCGGCGGCGAGAACGTCTATCCGGCCGAAGTCGAGAACGCGATCTTTGGCGCGCCCGGCGTGGCGGACGTTGCCGTGATCGGCGTGCCGGACGAGAAATGGGGCGAGGCCGTGAAGGCCATCGTGGTCAAGAAGCCGGGCGAAGATCCGTCGGCTGAGAGCATCATCGCCTGGGCGAAGGAGCGCATCGCCGCCTACAAGGCGCCAAAGTCAGTCGACTTTATCGACGCGCTGCCGAGAAACCCGTCCGGCAAGATCCTGCGCAAGGACCTGCGCGAGCCCTACTGGAAAGGGCATACGAGGAGAGTGGGGTGAGGATCGTATCTGCTCAGGCTGCGGTGCTGGGAATGCTGCTGACCCTCTGTGGGTGCTCCGTGGCCATCGATGAGGGTACGGTCTTTCAGCCGCGCGCCGTGCAAGACCGCGGCGAGGCTCTGTCGATTTCCGGCGCCGAAAAGTTGGCGGGCACGGCCGAGCTCAGGCATGAGCGTGTCAGACTGGGCGGCGAGACCATTGCACTGACGCATGTCACTGCGCACGGAACGCGCCCCGGCGCCCCTCTGATCCTCACATGCATGGGCAATGCCTCGGACCGGATCAACAACGGCGTCTACTATGCCCAGAAGCTGTTGCCTTACGGCGATGTCCTGATGTTCGATTATCCCGGCTATGGCGACTCGACGGGGGAGGCCAACACGGCGACGCTGGTTGCGCTGCAGAAGGATTTTGCGGGTTATGTGACCAAGGCGGCCGAAGGCAGGCCGCTGATCTATTGGGGGCATTCGCTTGGCGGGTTCGTCTGCGCACAGATTGCCCGCGAGACGCCTGCGCTTGACGCAATCGTGCTCGAGACGACGGCTCCAAATGCCGAAGAGGTCGCGCGCGCTTGGAAGCCCTGGTACATGCCGTTTCTGAGCATCCGGGTCGAAGATGGCCTCGCCGCCTATGATACGCCGGAGGCACTCAAGGACTTTGCAGGTCCCGTTCTTGTCATTGGCGGCGGCAAGGACGACACGCTTCCGGTTGCCCTGTCGCGCTCACTTGCGCGGCAGCTGGAAGCGCAAGGCAATGATGTGACCTATCTCGAGTATCCCGAGGCAGGTCATTATGATGCGGCGCTGGGAGACACCTTCGCAGCAGATGCCGCGGGCGTGCTTGGGCGTTGGTCCGCGCCGGACTAGCCCGCATTAGTTGGCGAGCTTCATCCAGTCGCGGGCGGCTTGCAGCGCCATCTTGATCTCGGCTGAGGTCAGCATCTCGGCCATTTCCTGGCGCTGGATTTTTGCTTCCTCGTGACCGTGGACGGCGGCGAGGTTGAACCATTTGTGGGCTTCAATGAGATTGATCTCGGTGCCCGTGCCGGTCGCGAAGGCGAGTCCTGCGCGGTAGAGATCGTCGGGCAGGGAGTGGGCGCCGATCAGCGCGCCGGGCTCCACGGGGATATCTGAGTAAGCCATTGCTTTTCTTCCTTTGACACCTGCGCAGCGGGCCGGGATTTTCCCTTTGTCCGGCTGCAAAACCATTCACCTGCCGGACCATCCGGCAACGGATGAAACCTGACGCGAAGGGATTGGCGCTTGGTTAATTTGCGGTTTGCCAAGCGGCGGCTGTGTGAAGGATTCGGGGCGCGGCGTTAGGATTTGCGCCGTAGGCGGATGTTTCAGTCCATCCCCGGGTACCGGCGGAACGCCGGCAGGGTATGGAAATGCGCCATCCAGCCGGGCTGCTCCGCCGTCTGCACGACAGCGCCGGGCGGGAAGGCGGACGGGTCGTCCAGGGTCACCGATTGCACATCGATCAGGCCCGGCAGGTAGGTTTCGTTCACGTAGAACAAGCCGGTGCCGCAGGCCGGGCAGAAGCTGCGGAAACTGTCGCCGGAACTGTTATGGGTCTTCGGATTGCCGCTGGTGATCCGCAGGCGGTCCTTCGGCATCACGGCCCAGGCGACCATCGGCGCGCCGGCGCTGAGCTGACAGTCTCGGCACTGGCAGATCGAGACGCGGTCCGGAGCGCTGCTGAGTTCATACCGTATGGCACCGCATTGGCAGCCGCCTGTGATGGCCATGGAATGCCTCCCAAACCGTTCATGTTTTGTTCAAAATGCCTGCACTCGCGGTTGGAGTCAAAAAGAAAATCCCCGCAGGTCCAGCGACCCACGGGGATTTCCCGGTTTACTTTCGCGAAGCCCGAAATCAGGCGGCGATTTTCTTCTTGGCCAGCGACTTGGCGAGTTTTTCCATCGCCTTCACCTTGTCGATGTTCTCGACGGCGGCCAGTTCGCGGGCCATACGGTCAAGCGCGCTCTCGTACAGCTGACGCTCCGAGTAGGACTGTTCCGGCTGGTCATCGCCGCGGTGCAGGTCGCGAACGACTTCCGCGATAGAGATCAGGTCGCCCGAATTGATCTTCGCTTCGTATTCCTGAGCGCGGCGCGACCACATGGTCCGCTTGATGCGGGCCTTGCCGCCGAGGGTCTTCAGGGCGTCATCCACGAGTTTCGAACCTGCCAGGGCGCGCATGCCCGAGGCTTCGGCGCGATTTGTCGGCACGCGCAGGATCATCTTGTCCTGGTCGAAGGCGACGACATACACTTCCAGCGCCATGCCGGCGACGGTCTGCTTCTCGACTGCCGTGATCCTGCCAACGCCATGGGCCGGGTAGACAACACTTTGCCCGACCTCGAACGCCAGTGTCCGAGTCTCTGCTTTTTTCGCCATTCTGAAGTGACCCTTTTTTCTACACACACGAAAGCGATGTTTTCCCGGCCCAGTGCCCTTGATGAGGTACTGAGTTAGGAATTCCCGCTTTTCAAAGATGATTGATCAGGACTGATACCTACCACGAATTTGGCGCATTTACAACAGGTCCGCGCAGGCGGCCGCCAAAGGTAAACAGAATTGAATCAAGACCCTCGTTAACGTTTGAGGCACCTTGGAAGCTGTAGCAGATGCTCGGTCCGGGCGCTGATTCCCGCGTTTCAGTCACCTTCGCCGGGGTTCGGGCTGAAATATTTTTCAAGCTTTCCGGTTTCCTGTGCGAACTTTTCGCGGTCCTCCGGCGGAGCCTTCATCCGGGTGATGTTCGGCCAGGTCTTGGCGTACTCGGAGTTCAGTTTCAGCCATTTGCCGTCCGGATCGTCCTCGGTGTCGGGCTTGATTGCCTCGACCGGGCATTCCGGCTCGCAGACGCCGCAATCGATGCATTCGTCCGGGTGGATGACGAGCATGTTCTCGCCTTCGTAGAAGCAGTCGACCGGGCAGACTTCCACGCAATCCATGTATTTGCAGCGGATGCAGGCATCGACAACGATGTAGGTCATGGGCGGGAAAGTCTCACTAAGGGGTCAGTATCAGGCCAGCCAATTGGCGGCGAGGCATGGCAGTGTCAATGTCAGTGGCTCAATCGGGCGTGCAGTTTCGCTCAAGCCCCGCTGGAAATTCGCAATTCGGCCCGCTGACGGGCCTGCGCGCGGCTGACATCGTCGACATGCAGCAGGCCGGCGACGTGCCGGGCATAGGTCTCTTCGACATCCGAACGCTCTCCGTCGGACAGGATCACGCGGTAGATCGCCTCGATCACTTTCACCCGGTCGGCAAGTGCCAGTTTTTTCGCGTGCTTGGTGAACTGGTGGCTGCCGACCGCCTCTTCGGCGAGGGTTTCGGCCTGGGCAAGAACCGCATCGGCCTTGTCGGCATCGAAGTTGAAGGATTCAAGCAGGATCTCGGCGATCATGTCGCTTTCGATATTCACATAGACACCGTCGATGAGCGCCGCCTCTACCAGCAGGGCGCCGACGGCAATTTCCGCTGGCATCGGCAGTTCTGCGGGTGTTTTCGGGCTGAACAGCCTCATCAGCGACTTCATCATGGCTCGGTCTCCAGCGGTCGATAAAGCGTCCGCGCTTCATCCGCCGGCCCCCTGCGCGTTCCGAGGTCCAGCACGACAACGCTGACAATATCTGCGCCTTTCCCGAATGTCACGATGTCGCCCACCGCGAGGATGGCGCCGGGCTTGTCGGTGCGGCGGATCTGGCCCGCATGAGAGAGGCGCACGCCGGACTTGCGGACATGTGTGGCCGAGAGGGCCCGCGTGCGGAAGAAGCGGGCGCGCCAGAGCCAGACATCGATGCGGACAGACGTCTCCGCGCCGTCCAGGTCCGTCATCTGAACGGGCGGTACCGGAATTTGCCTTGCGCCGCAGCGTTGCTCTCGGCGGGCCGGGGACTCTTCTTGGGACGCGGCGTCTTCTCCGGCTTCGGCGGCGGCAGCAAGGCCGCGAGTGCGGCGAAGGGACTGTTCGGATCCAGCGGTTTCGCGCGGCGCTCGGGCGGCGCCGGCGGGCGGCCACCTTGACGGTTCTCCGGACGGCGGGCGGGCCGTTCACCGGCGCCGGATTTATCGTCGCGGCGCGGCGGGCGAGCCTCCTGCCTTGCCGGGGCGCCTTCCGGCCGCGGCGGGCGGCGGGCGGGTTTCTCGTCTCCGTCGGGTCGGGCCCGGGCGATAAAGCGCCACAGCGTCACGGCGCCGGTTTCGGGGTTCTTCTCGGCCGGCGCGATGCCATAGCCTTTCAGCACGGCCGGCCAGTCTTCAGCGGGGCAGGAGACAACCGAGGCAAGGTCGATCGGAATCTCGAACACGGCCTTGCCGGCGTCCTTGCGGCGCTTGGCGAGTTCCCAGCCGAGGCGTTCGGCGAGGTCTGCGCGGATCGCGCGGCGGCCGAAGCGCAGATAGCCGTTGGCGGCGAGGGCGGCTTCCGGCCAACTGCCATCGAGGCCGAAGGATCCGGCGCCTTCCGGCGCCAGCGGATACTCCGTGGACGTTTCAACGGCCTTCAGGATGGCGATCATCTTCTGGGCGGCGGGCTTCTGGGCATCGGGCACATAGGCGGCGACACGGCCCGTGCGGATGCCGGCGCCCTTCAGGGCTTCGCGCTGTTCCGGCGTCAGGCGCGGTGCAGATTCGTCGGTACGCAGATCAATGGCCGCGCCGCTCTCGAGGATGCGGAAGGCAAGGCCGCGCAGCAGGCCCTCAAGCGCATCACCGGACTTGGCAAAGGCGAGGCGGGCATGGGTCGGAAGGATACGGCCGATTTCGCCGCGCACCCATTCCTCGATCCGGGCGAGGGCGGGCTGGCGTTCGGCTGCGTCGGCCTCAATCGCACCGATCAGTTCGACGCGCGGTGTCATCCATTGCGCACCCTTGGCGATGCGGGCAACCGGGGCGCCCTTGTAGTCGACCTCGGCGGCTTCAGTGAGGGTGAAAGCTTCGGCAGGTGCGACCGCGATTTCTGCGAGGCGCGCGCTCAGCAGAGGGCGGACGGCGGCCAGCGCGGCGCCGCGCACGGCCTTGCCCTCTAGCGTGCGGGCATCGAGCACAGGCTCGAATGACAGTCCTCGCAGACGGCCAACAATATGGCCTTCCACGGTCACGTCGCCGTCCGGCGTCATATCAGTCACGAGCGCATCTTCTTTCCTCAGACTTGCAAGCAGCGCGGTGGTGCGCCGGTCCACAAAGCGGGCCGTCAGCGCTCCGTGTAGCGCGTCTGACAGGGAGTCTTCAATCTCCCGGGTCTTTTCTTGCCAATAGGTCGGATTTTCGAGCCAGTCCGACCGGTGCGCGGCATAGGTCCAGGTGCGGATCGCCGCGAGGCGTTGCTGCAGCTGGTTGATGTCGCCGCGCACGGAAGCGAGGTCGTCCATGCGGCGGCGAAGGCCATCATCCGAGAGGCGTGCATCCGGATCGGCCAATGTCTCGGCGAGGCCGAGCACCAGGCGCCCATGGCCTTCCGGCCCGGCCTTGCGGAAGTCCGGCAGGCGGGCAAGGTCCCACAGGCGGCGGACTTTCCGGTCGCCGGTGACGTTCGGTCCAATGGCGCCATCCTCGCTCATCCGGCGCAGCACCCATTCGTCCAGCGCGCGGGGATTGTGGATCAGCACCGGGTTGCCGGAGGGGCGCTCCAGTGACCGGATCAGGGACTTCAGGCTCGAATAATCAAGCGCCGAGTTGCGCCACTGGACCGCATCCACCGGATCAAAGCGGTGGGCTTCGATGGCCTTCCACTCCTCTTCCTGAAAGGGCGGGCAGCTGCCGGTCTCGCCGAAGGCGCCATCTGTGCGGAACCGGCCAGCGCGGCCCGCGATCTGTCCGCATTCGGCAAGCGACAGCGCGCGGTGTCGCCGCCCGTCGTACTTGGAGCGCGAGGCGAAGACGACACGCTCGACATCGAGGTTGAGGCCCATGCCGATGGCATCTGTGGCCACGATGTAGTCGACTTCGCCGGACTGATAGAGTGCGACCTGTGCATTGCGGGTGCGCGGGCTGAGCGCGCCCATGACGACTGCCGCGCCGCCCTTCTGCCGGCGGAGGAGTTCCGCAATGGCGTAGACCTCCTCGGCGCTGAACCCGACGATGGCGGTGCGCTTGGGCAGCTTGGTAATCTTGGCATGGCCGGCATAGCGCAGCTCCGAGAAGCGCGGGCGCGGCTCGGTCTCGACGCCGAGTTTCAACTCCTTCAGCAGGCTGCGCATCGTGTCGGCGCCGAGCAGCAATGTCTCGTGCGTGCCGCGCATGTGCAGGATGCGGTCGGTGAAGATGTGGCCGCGGTCGTCATCTTCGGCGAGCTGGATTTCGTCGATGGCGACGAAGTCGGCGCGCACATCGGCCGGCATGGATTCGACCGTGCACACGAAGTAGCGCGCAGTCGGTGGCTGGATGCGTTCCTCGCCGGTCAGAAGGGCGGCGGCGGCATAGCCCTTCACTGCAACGACCCGGTCATAGACCTCGCGGGCAAGCAGGCGCAGGGGCAGCCCGATCATGCCGGTGCCATGCGCGAGCATCCGCTCAATCGCATAGTGGGTCTTGCCGGTATTGGTGGGGCCGAGAATGGCCTTCAGCGTGGTCATGTGCCGGGAAGGGGTGGGGACGCGGCGGGCTTAAGTCAAGCGCGGCTGGCGGTCATGCGCCGGATCATGCCGCATTCGTGCGGACGCAGGCCGGGAGGCAGGAGGCTGGCGCTGTCATACAGCGCGCCGGTCAGGTCGAGGCCGTCGGTCTCGTTCCAGAGGCAGATCGCGCCGCAGAGGTTTGCACCGGCAAGGCTGGCATGGCGCAGGTTCGCGCCGGTCAGGTCGGCGCCGATCAGGCAGGCCTCGGACAGGTCTGCGCCTTTCAGGCAGGCATGGCGCAGCGAGGCACCGCGCAGGTGCGCCCGCCGGAAGGTGGCCGAGAGCAGGCGGGCATAGTCGAGGCGCGCGCCTTCGAGGTTTGCCCAGTCGAGGCAGGCCGCCTGAAGCTCGCAGTTCCGGAACGTGGTGCCGGCCAGATCCATCCCAGCCAGATCGGCGCGCAGGAAATCCTGCTGCTCGATGATCGCGCCGCGCAGCGCCGCGGGCCCGAGCTCGAGCACACGTTCAGATTCAAGATAGCGGATCGCCGCCATTCCCCGGCTCCCAAGCTTGCCCCGTCTCTTCTTGTCGTGATTTGCCCCGGCGGCGCAATCGGCAAGCGCGGGGTTTCCGTTTGACCGGGAAATCTGCGTCCGATACCGGAAAGGCAGAGTTTCGGAAGGCTTCCGTCTGCCCGTGTACGTGTATCGCTCGCTTCTCTTCGTTCCCGGTTCCCGGTCTGACCGGTTCGGCAAGGCTGTCGCCGCCGGCGCCGACGCTGTGATTGTGGATCTTGAGGACGCCGTGCTGCCGGGCGACAAGGCCGAGGCGAGGGCTGAGACGCTCGCCTGGGTCGGGGCGTGGCGCGGCCGGCACCTGGGCCTCAGGATCAATTCGCCGCGCACGGCCTTCGGCTGCGCGGACCTTGCAGCGCTTGCCGGCTCCGGCGCGGCGGCGCGGGCGGATTTCATCATCGTGCCGAAAGCGGACACGGCGGTTGACCTCGAGATCGTCGCCGAGGCGCTGGGCCGGAAGATTCCGCTGATCGCCATCATCGAGAGCGGACGGGCCCTGTCTAACGTGTTCGAGATCGCCCGGCAGGCAACCGGCGGCGTCCTGTTCGGCGGCGTCGATTACTCGGCCAGCCTCGGCGCCGACGTGTCTGACTGGGACGCGATGCTGACGGCGCGCGGGATGATTGCCTCCGCCGCCGGCGCGGCCGGTGTGCCCGCCTATGACGTGCCCTTCCTCGACACGAAGGATGCAGACGGTCTCGCCCGCATGACGCGTAAGGCGAAGGCGATGGGCTTTTCCGGCCGCGCCTGTATCCATCCGGACCAGGTGGCCGCCGTGAACGCCGCTTACACGCCGACGGCCGAGGAAGTCGACGAAGCGCGCGCCATCCTCGCCGCCATGCAGTCCGCAGGCGGAGGGGTCGCGCTGCACAAGGGCAAGATGATTGACCGGCCAGTCATCCTGGCGGCGGAACGTGTGCTCGCAAGCGCACGTCCAGCTTGAGCGGAGCTTCCAGATGACTGCCCTGCCGATCACACCCGTTGCGTTTGTCCGCGGAGGCCGTTCGGCGCCTGAAGACGACAATTGGGGCAGGGAGCGGGCCGTCATCGAACTCGCCGAGACGCTTCCTCCCGAAGCGCTGGCCGGGCTCGACGCGTTCAGCCATGCCGAGGTCATCTTCCAGTTCCATCTGGTGCCGGACAGCAAGATAGAAACCGGCGCCCGGCGTCCGCGCGGCAATCCCGACTGGCCGATGGTCGGCATCTTCGCGCAGCGGGGCAAGAACCGGCCGAACCGGATCGGCGTGACTGTCTGCCGGATCGTGTCGGTATCCGGCCGAAGCATCGAGGTCGAAGGCCTTGACGCCATCGACGGCACACCCGTGCTCGACATCAAGCCGGTGATGGCGGAGTTCCTGCCGCGCGGCGAGATCCGCCAGCCGGATTGGTCGAGCGAACTGATGAAAGACTACTGGTAACAAAAAGGATCCCGGCCATGGCCGATACCGCAATCCACACCGAAGCCGACGAGCGCCAGATGCTGGACGCGATCCAGAAATGGATCGAGAAGAAGGTCGCGCCGGTGGCGATGAAGTACGAGCACGCCAATGAGTGGCCTGCCGACCTCGTCGCTGACATGACCGAGCTTGGCTTGTTCGGCGCGCTTGTGCATCCGGACTATGGCGGCCTCGGCCTGTCGGCGACGACCTATACGCGCATCGTTGCGATGATCTCCGAGGAGTGGATGAGCCTCACCGGCATCTTCAACACCCACATGATGATGGCGATCATCGTGCAGAAATTCGGCACCGATGCGCAGAAGGCCTATTGGCTGCCGAAGTTCGCCAGCGGCGAAATGCGCGGCGGCCTCGGCCTCACCGAGCCGGATGCGGGCAGCGATCTGCAGGGCATCCGCACGGTCGCAAAGCGCCAGGTCGACAAATACGTCGTGAACGGAACAAAGACCTGGATATCGAACGCGATCGAAGGCCATTGCGTCGCGTTGCTTGTGAAGACCGATCCGGACGCCCAGCCGCGTCACCGGGGAATGTCGATGCTGATTGTGCCGAAGATCGATCCGGAAACGCGCAAGCCACTTAAGGGCGTGCGCAATGGCAAGAAGCTCGGCAAGCTCGGCTACAAGGGCATCGACTCGGGCGAGTTCATTTTCGAGGACTATGAATGCGATGCCAGCCTCTGCCTCGTGGGCGGCAAGGAAGGCGAGGGTTTCTACATGGCAACCGGCGGTCTGGAACTCGGCCGGATCAACATTGCCGCGCGCGGCGTCGGTATTGCGCGCCGCGCCCTTCGCGAAAGCGTCGCCTATTCGCAAGTGCGCAAGACCATGGGCAAGCCGATTTGCGAGCATCAGGCGATCCAGCTGAAGCTCGGCGAGATGGCGGCCAAGACCCGCGCGGCAGAGCTGCTCGTCGAGGATGCGGCCCGCGCCTATGACAGCGGCGAGCGGGTCGATATGGAAGCCGGAATGGCGAAGTGGTTTGCCTCGGAAACCGCGCTTGAGGTTGCCACCGAAGCGATGCGCATCCATGGCGGCTATGGCTATTCCACTGAATACGTGCTCGAACGGCTCTACCGTGACGCGCCGCTGCTCTGCATCGGTGAAGGCACCAACGAGTTGCAGCGCATCATCATTGCCAAGCAGCTGATCAAGAGGAACCCGGCCTGATGCTCCGTCTTCTGACGATGACCCTCGCGGCGCTTGCGCTCACGGGCTGTATTGCCGGCCCGTCCGGGCGTGCCAAGGATGCGCCGCCGCTCGAGGCGGTCGCATCGGTCGATGTCAGCCGGTACATGGGCCTCTGGTACGAGATCGCCCGCTACCCCACGAGTTTCCAGAAGGATTGCGAAGGCACCACCGCAGAATACACATTGCGCGAGGATGGCCGGGTTGATGTGCTCAATACCTGCAGGTTCGGCACCAAGGACGGCGCGCCGCGCTCCGCCGATGCGGTTGCCCGCGTCATGGACGGCTCCAACGGCGCCCGCATCTTCGTGAACTTCGCCCCCGTTCCGCTGCCTGCCGGGCGCGGCAATTACTGGATTATCCATCTGGATGCGGACTATACCCGCGCCGTGGTCGGCGAGCCGTCCGGCCGGTTCCTCTGGTATCTCTCGCGTACGCCGTCCGTCACGCCGGAAGTGCGTGCGGAACTGGACGCAGCGGCCGTCGCAGCCGGATATGATCTCGGACTGCTCAAGGAAACCGAGCAGAAGTAGGTTTCAGGCTCACGCCCTGAACTCAAATTCCCCGCCGCATCGCGTCCCAGGCATTCGCCAACGCGTTTTGATGCGCGGGGTGCGCGAGCCCGATCAGCGCGTGCGCGCGTGCGTCGAGGTCAAGCCCGTGCAGGCGCGCAGCGCCGTGCTCGGTCACCACCCAGTCCATGTCGGCGCGGGTCACGCTTGTCGCCACTTGCGGAAGGCGCGGCACGATCCGGCTGACCGCGCCGCCCTGCGCCGTGGACAGCAGCGCCGTGATGCCGGCGCCGCCCTCTGAGGCGCGCGCGCCGCGCAGGAAATCGGTCAGCCCGCCCGTGCCGGACACCTGCCGGCCACCAATGAACTCGGCGTTTGCCTGGCCGAACAGGTCTACCTCAATCACGGAGTTCACCGCCGTGAAACGCGGGATGGCGGCCAGCTTCGAAATGAAATGTGTTTCTGAGACGGGCAGGAAGCGCACGCGCGTCTCGCGGGCGAGCCGGTCATAGAGACGCCGCGTGCCGACGGCGACGCCGGTGGCAACTTTCAGGGTTTCGTCCGCATCCAGAAGGTCGGCGACCGGGTCCGACACGATGCCAGAATGGATAGAGACACCCTTCAGGCCGGAAACAGCCGAGAGTACTGCCTGCTGGACATTGCCGATGCCGAACTGCAGCACGCCACCCTCGGGCACGAGGCCCGCGACATGCCGCGCGATATCCTCGAAACCTGTCGCCAGCCGCTGCGGCGCCACTTCGATCAGTGCCCGCTCATGCATCACAACCGCTACAAACCGGGAAAGCGGCGCGGTCACGCTGTTTGGCACTGCCGGCATCTGCGGATTAACGATTGCAAATACAGGCACATCCGTCCGTGCAAGGATCGCCGGGCCGAAATCCGGGCTCACGCCCAGGCTGACATTGCCGTTCGCGTCCGGCAGCGAGACCATCAGCACGGCGCCGTCAAGCGGTGTCGTGCGCATCCAGTCCCAACTTGCTGAGTAGGCCATCGGCAAGATGCGTGTCCGGCCATCCTCGAACGAGGGGCGCAGGCTCGGCGGCAGGAATGTCGTCTCGGCCTGTGCGCTAGAATGCAACCCCGCCCAGTCCGTCAGATTGATGCCCGGCACCCAGGCCGCGACGAAGGTGAGGCCAGCCGTCAGGTCAGGCGATTCCTGCAGAGCTTCGGCAAGGCCGACGGGTTCACCGGCGCACCCGCCAATGAACAGGCGCGCCTTGGCGGGCAGCGTCCGGCGAAAGGCGGCAAAGGCGTCGATAAGAGAAGGCGTGGTCATGGCTCAGCCCACCTTCCAGTCGGGTTTGCGCTTTTCAAGGAAGGCGCTGACACCTTCTGCAAAGTCCGGGTTGGCGAAGCCCTCAAGGAACAGCGCTTCCGCTTCCGGCCCCGCCTCGTCCCAACCCGATTGCAGGCCGCGGATCATCCGCTTCGTTGCCCGCACCGTCCATTGCGAGACGCCTGCGATTTCGAGCGCGAGCGCGCGGGCGGCGTCCAGCACCGGCCCGTCCGTGATACGGTCAATCAGGCCAAGGCTTTTCCCTTCTGCGGCGGTCATCAGCCGGCCGGTATAGAGAAGGTCCCGCGTGGTGCCCGGGCCTGCGAGTTGCAACAGGCGGCGAATGTCGCCCGGCGGATAGACGAGGCCGAGCTTTGCTGGCGTGATGCCAAAGGTCGTGCCCGAATGTGCGATGCGAAGGTCCGACGCGACCGCGAGGCTCGCGCCGCCCCCGACGCAGGCGCCCTCGATGGCGGCGATCACGGGCTTGGCGCTCTCCTCGATGGCCTGCAGCGCCCGGGCCACCGTCCGCCCGGACTGGCGGGCGGCTTCTTCGGTGCCGTAGATTTCTTGGAACTCTGAAATGTCCGCTCCGGCCGCAAAGGTGCCCGCGCCGCCGCCATGCAGCAGGATAACCTTGACGCGCGGATCGGTATTCGCTTCCGCGATCCTGGCCGGGATGTCTGCCCACATGGCTAGGGACAGCGCATTGCGCCGCCCCGGCTGGTCGAGCACCAGTTCCGCCAGCGGCGGCGCGAGATCGAGGCGGATGGATTTCGTCACGGGCATCTCCGGTCAGGCTCTGGGCTCGGGCGTAGTTTCGGTGCCGCGCCGCTTCAAGGGGTTGGACACGCGCGCCGCAACGTCATAATCTCAACACAGCGTTAACGTATGGGGCCGGGGCGTTGATTGGCAATCGCATGGGGACCACCAGCATGTTGAAACGTCTCACGGACCGGCCGTTGCGCCGCATTATCCTGTCTGCGCTCGCCGGAACAGTGTTCCTCGCGGGGTGCGACCAGATCGGCGACAGGTTGAAACGCGCGCAAGATGTTGCCGGGACATCCGCGGGCCAGATCAGCGGCGAGACGATCGTCGACGAGAGCGCCCGCAACCTCGAGATTGCCGCAACGGCCGACCGCGCCTTGGCCGGAACCGTGATGGCCGAATTCGTCATCGACGACGAAGAGCGCCCCCTGTTTGCCATCGGCTCGATCATCGCCAAGCCGATCGACATTCCGCCGGTCTCCGCGCTGGCGATGGAAGACGCCGCTTTTTCCGCAGATGAACTCGAGTACTTCGAAGAGGAGTATTTCTACGAGGACACGACCGGCGAAGCCCTTGAGTCTCTGCCCACCGAGCAATCGGCCGAATCCTCCGAATCCGGCGTGTCGCGTGCGCCCATCGGGGAAGTCGCGCTGCCGGAACAGGTGCTGCCGAAGATCACGCTCGACCCGCGGGCGATTGCGAAGTCCGAGCGCGAGATCGCCAAGGCTGGCGCCGAAATCGACAAGATGGTCGCTGAAGTTCCTCCGGAGCAGCAGCGCCTCAAGCAGCTGACGCGCGAAGAGTTCAAGGCATTGCCGGTCGAAGAAAAGGCCGAGATGCGCAAGCTTGCGCGCCGCGCGCCGGTCGTTCGCGAGACGATCAAGGCACAGATCGACGCCAATACGGTGATGCTCGACACTATGACCAAGTATGGCATCGGCGGCGAGGTGGCCTTGTCCCGCCAAGGCCAGATGGTCATCCAGATTGGCGCCGATGGTGCAAGCCCCACCCAGTTCCGCGGCGCGCCCATCAAGCCGACCGATTTCCTCGTCCGCGCAGATCAGTTCGAATGCCCTGAAGGCATGCAGCCCGAGCAGGTGGGCGACAATCTCGCGCTCGCCACGGCCTGCGTCGTGCGCGACCTGCGCGCCTCCGGCCAATTCGAATATGTCGAGCCGGACTTCATCTTCCAGAACCAGTTCGTGCGCCGCAATAAGGATGCGTCGCCGCCTTCGGGCACCGGCTCGAGCGGCAGCTCTTCGGGAAGCACGACGACGCCCGTCAGCTACAACCCGAACGATCCGCTTTGGGCGCTGCAATGGCACTTCCGCGATCGTGGCACGACCGATGGCCGTACGGCCGGCGGCGCCGGCTTCGAAACCTTCTGGAACCGCCAGGGCACGACCGGCTCGCGCAGCGTGGTGGTCGCTGTCGTCGATACCGGCCTGCAGATGGCACATCCGGACATCGCGTCTTCGCCAAACGTGATGCCTGGCTGGGACATGGTTTCCGATCCGCGCATGGGCAATGACGGCGATGGCCGTGACAGCGATGCCAATGATCCGGGCGACATGTGCGACCCGACCAAGCCCTATGCCGCCGACAGCTTCCACGGCACCCATGTTGCCGGAACGATCGGCGCCGCGGCAACCAACAACGCATCCGGCGTTGCGGGCGGTGCCTGGAATGTGCGCCTCGTGCCGGTCCGCGCACTGGGCAAATGCGGCGGACGGCTGTCGGACATCAACGACGCCATCCGCTGGGCTGCGGGTCTCATCCCGGCTGAAGGCCCGGGCGACACTGAAATCTGGAACGAAAACCCCGCCGACATCATCAACCTGTCGATCGGCCTGCTCGGCGCCTGCCCGGCCTCGCTACAGGATGCCATCGACGCGGTCACCGAGCGCGGCGCGATCGTCGTCTCTGCGGCCGGCAATGCCCGCATGTCGACCAGCTACTATTCGCCGGCAGGCTGCCGGAACATCGTAACGGTTGCGGCCAGCGATGCCCGCGGCCAGATCACGCCTTACTCGAACTACGGCCCCGAAGTAACGTTGCTCGCGCCTGGCGGCGATCTGACCCGGGACGATAACGGCGATGGCAAGCCGGACGGCGTCTTGTCCACCAAGGCGGCGACCAACTGCTATGACCCGGTCACCGGGCAAGGCGTCGAGACGTGCTATTACGCCTACGAGCAGGGCACCAGCATGGCGGCCCCTCACGTCTCGGCGGCGCTCGCGCTCCTGAAAGCGCGCACACCGGCGGCAACCAAGGACGAACTGATTGCAACGCTTACCGGCGCGCTGGATGCCCGTCAGCCGCTCCAGTGCTCGGGCCTCTGCAGCCAGTATCCCGGCACCACTGCCATCCCGGGCAGTCCCGACATGTGCGCCCGCCCTTGCGGCACCGGCCTCTTGAATCTCGCCAACATACCCGCCGTGCCAACGGGCGGGGGAGGACGCTGACATGGTAGGAACCCGCGCGCCGTTGCACCTCGGTGGGCCGCTTGGCGCGATCGGGCTTGGCTGTGTCGGCGGCGCAGTGGCCCTGGCTATCGCCGCCCTCAACAATGAGCCGCCAGATGCCACCGCGGCGCCGGCGCTGTCTCCCGTCCTGACAGTGGAGACGCAATCGCCGGCTTCCTCGTCTGATCGTCCGCTGGTTGCGGCCGGCGCTTCGCGGCCTGCTTTGGGTGACATGCCACCGCCAGAAAACGATGTGACAGTCGTCGAAATCGCGCAGGCGCAAGCCGCGCCGATTTCCCCGGTCGAACGGGCAGCGAGTGCCGACGGCACCGAGGTGCATTTCATTGTCCGGCTAAAAGGCGCGCCCGAGATCGACGTGATCACGCGCAATTTCAAGCGAGACCCGGCGGCGGCACAAACAGCCTGGCAGGATCTGGTGACCCGGCTTCCCGGCCTTGCAGACTTCGCGCTTGTGGGAGCCAGTTATTCCGGCGAGATCAAGCTCGCCTACCGGCTCCCTCCGGGCGCCTCGGCGCGGCCGGAAGACATTCGTGCAGTCCAGGACACCCTCCTCAAGGTGGAGGGCGTCTCATATGCCGATCCTGATTATGTAGCCCATCCCGGCAAGGACCCCATACCATGAACCGACTTCTCCTTCTCTCCAGCGCGTTTGCAGGCATTTTCGCCCTGTCGGCATGCGACCGCGTGTTCCAGCGCCCGGCCGAAACGCCTGCGGCAGACGCGGCTGGAACGACGGAAGACGATAAGGCCGCCGACGCGGCGGCCGGTCTCGACCTGCCGGTTCGTCCCGAGTCTGAAGCTTCGGGCGCCGCAATCGACTGGGAGGCGGCCCGCCGTGACCTCGCATCCCGCTCGATTGACGATCTCGAAGGCAGCTTCCAGGTTCAGTCTGGCGGCGACGCCCCGCCCGTGCCGGTCTTCCTGCCTTCGGCGCCTGTTGCGATCCAGGGCGGCGAGACGGCGATCCGCTTCCAGCCTACCAATGACGGCTATTACGCCTTCTTCCCCGGTGACGCCTATGACATCATCGTCAACGGAACGAACGTGGTGATCAATGCGCCCGGTGAAACAGTTCAGCCCCGCACCGACGCCTACAATTTCCAGATAACGTCCACCGGAGCCAGCGTGTCCTTCTCCCGCTACGGGGCAGACTATCTGGTCGAGTATGAGTGCAAGGCCTTCGTCAATGGTGTGCCCGAGTGCATCACCGAAGAAGAGGCCGTTTCTTTCGCCCGCGACCTGGCCATTTCAGGAACACGTTGATGCGCTATGTTCTGCCCGCAGCTGCGCTGCTGCTCGCTGCCGCCCTTTCGGGATGTGATTTTGTCCGGTTCCCCGGAGATGGCGGCCCGCCGCCGGCGCCGCCCGAAGCCGGGCCCGTCACGCCGCCGGGCGCACCTGGTCCGCCGCCGCCGGGCTTCGGCGAGGATGAGACGGACGAAACCGGCGAGACGCCGGTAGAGGAAACACCCGCCGACGGAACGGCGCCGGATCCGGTTCCCGCAGATGGCACCGGGACCACGCCGGACGCGCCCGTCGAAACACCGGTGGAAGAGACGCCGGTAACCGATCCTGCGCCGCAGCCTGAGCCAGAACCGGAAACACCGGTCGAAGAGACACCGCCTCCTGAGCCTAAGTTCAGCTATTTCGGGCCGGGCCAGCTTTTGGCTGGCACTGGCACCGGCGCTCAGGAGCAGATCGTGCACGCCCCCGACATCGTGTTCCCGATCAAGTCGGCCCCGGCCTATCTGCAATCGCAGGTGTTCAATTTCGGCGGCGGCGTTGCGGGCGGCGACCAGTGCGATGCGCGCAACTTCGCCTATCCATGGCGTGACAATTTCTGCGAGACGCGCACCTCCAACCGCAACTCGCCTTTCTGCCCGACGCCAAAAATCCACCAGGGCCAGGATATCCGCGTCGGCACCGCAGCTGATTGCAACACGCTGCGCCGGCAGGCGGCGGTGGACCGAGGGCTGCACGAGGTAGTCGCCGTCGAGGACGGGGTTATCTCTTCGATCGGCACCTATAACGTGAAGCTTCGCGGCGATGGCCGCATCTACAATTACATGCACCTCAACATGAACCGGCTTGCCGTGACCGCCGGCCAGAGCGTCAAGGCGGGCGACCTTCTCGGCTATGTCTCGAACGATTTCGGCGGCACACCGACGACGCTGCACCTGCATTTCGAGATCGTGCAGAATACCGGCGGCCAGGTCTGGTCACACGTGCCGCCTTACCTGTCGCTGGTGGCGGCCTACGAGCGGCGCGAAGCGGGACCCGGCGAGCTGGTTGAGCCACAAATCGGCGTCGCCTCGGCCGAACAGGTCTGGGTTATCCCGGAAGGAATGGAAATCATCGAATAGGCAGGCAGGGCCTCAGCCCGAAATTGCCTGTTCGTCACGCTCGCCTGTGCGGATGCGCAGGATGCTGTCGAGCGAGTGGACGAAGATTTTCCCGTCCCCGATCGTGCCGGTGTTCGCCGCGGAGGTGATCGCCTCGACCAGCCTTTCGACGTCATCATCGGCGCAGGCGAGTTCCACCTTCACCTTCGGCAGCAGGCGCACTTCGTATTCTGCCCCGCGATAGACTTCCGTCTTGCCTTGTTGGCGGCCATAGCCGCGCACTTCGCTGACGGTCAGGCCCGTGGCGCCAGCTTCCGAGATTGCCTCGATCACGGCGTCGAGCCGGCTGGGCTTGAACACGGCAGTGATGAGTTTCATCGGTATTCCCTCTCGTATCGCGAGTGCTGCAATTGCGAACGTAATCTGACATTGCAGTCCGTCAATGCTCCTCGCAACGTGAAGCCTGCGCAGGACGGGCCAGGCGTATCCGTTCGGTCACAGGCGCTGCCGCTCCGCCGCCCGGCGGCGCGTACAGCCGCTTGACCGCCTCGATCAACACGACGCCCCCGAGACCCGGCATGAACATGCGCCCGATCACCTCCCAGCCTTCGGCCGCCGAGGTGACAAGCCCGCTCGAAAGCGGTGGCATGTAGAGCGCGCTGGACGAGGCGGTGACCTGGAAAAGGCCGCCCGAAAGGAGGTTCGACAACTGGTTGCGCGTCCAGGGCCGCCCCTGTCCGAAGGGCGTTTGCGTGGCGCGCGACCAGAGCCCGGCGCGGTTGGCAGCCGCCAGCACAACGCGGCCTTCAGGCGCCGTCACCCGCCAGATCTCACGCAGGTACGCCCGCGGATCGCCCGTCTCTTCGAGGCCGTGCAGCACGATCACCCGGTCGAAGAAGCCATCCGGGAAGGGCAGCCGGGGGTCGCCGACCGCGACTGAGGCATTTCCGCGTTCACTGGCTGTCCAGCTGACAGGACCATGTTCGAACGGAACCCCCGCGATCCGCCGCCCCGGCCCGGTTCCGAAAGCTTCGAGCGCGGGGATGGCATAGCCAAGCCCGAGCATGGACAATCCCTTCGCATCGCCCCACAGGTCCGTCAGCTTGACCGACAGGACGCGGGCCACAGCCCGCCCGAGCGGTGAGGCATAAAAGCGTTCAAGGGTGACGGCGTCCTGACGCATCAGCTAAGATAGTCTTTCAACGGGCGGCAGGGAAACGGCGCATGACCAACCAGATCGACATACACCAGTTTCCCTGTCTCAACGACAATTACGGGTATCTGGTTCACGAACCCTTGTCCGGCGAGACCGCCGCCATCGATACGCCCGATGCCGCCCGCTATTTGGAAGAGGCCGCCGGTAAAGGCTGGACCATCACCCAGATATGGAACACCCATTGGCACCCGGACCATGCTGGCGGAAACCTCCGTATCAAGGAGGCAACGAATTGCCGGATTACCGGACCGGCCGGCGAAGCCGGCAAGATCCCGGGAATCGACCGCGCGGTTGAGCATGGCGACACCGTCACGCTCGGCAGCCTTGAAGCGAGCGTCATCGGCGTGCCCGGCCACACGCTGGGCCACATTGCGTTCCACATGGCAGGGCAGGATGCAGCTTTCGTGGGTGACGCCGTCTTCGCACTCGGCTGCGGGCGGGTCTTCGAAGGCACGATGGAGATGATGTGGCAGAGCCTGCTGCGGCTGAAGGCGCTGCCACCCAAGACCCTTCTCTACTGCGCCCATGAGTATACAGCGTCCAATGCCCGCTTCGCCGTCACCATCGACCCGGAGAACAAGGCGCTGAAGGAATACGTTGCCTGGATCGGCAAGCGCCGGGACGACAACCTGCCGACCGTTCCGGCGCTGCTTGAGCGCGAACTTGCCACCAATCCCTTCCTGCGCGCCGATCTTCCGGCCATGCAGCTCGCCATGGGCCATCCCGGCAATGCCGCCGCAACCTTCGGCGAAATCCGCGGGCGGAAGGACAGGTTCTGATGGCGATTGCCCGCGCAGGCGATCTCGGCGCTAACGAGATCATCCGCCTGCTGAACATGCAGCCGCATCCTGAAGGCGGCCATTATGCCGAAACCTGGCGCACGCCCGGCGCTGGACGGGCCGGGATGACCGCGATCTACTATCTGCTGGAGGCCGATCAGGTCTCCGCCTGGCACCGGGTCGATGCCGAAGAAGTCTGGCTCTGGCACGCGGGCGGCCCGCTGGCGCTGACCGTTTCACCGCCAGACGGGAAGGGCGCGTCCGCCACGATGCTCGGGCCAGACCTGCGCGCCGGCCAGCGCCCCCAGTTCGTCATCCCGGCGCATTGCTGGCAAACCGCCGAGACGCTCGGCCATTGGACGCTCGTCTCGTGCATTGTCGCGCCGGGCTTCGAGTTTTCGGGCTTTACGCTCGCGCCGAAAGACTGGCGGCCGGAAGTCTAGCCTGCGATGTACTGCGCGCCGTTCACAGTCATGGTCGCGCCGTTGATGAAGGCGGCTTCCTCCGAAGCGAGGTAGGCGCACATCGAAGCGATCTCTTCAGCCTTGCCGAGACGGCCCACCGGGATGGTCGCGATGATGCCGTCGAGCACTTCCGGTTTCACGGCCTGCAGCATCTCGGTGTCGATATAGCCCGGGGCAACGACGTTCGAGGTGATGCCCTTCTTGGCGCCTTCATAGGCAAGCGCCTTGGTGAAGCCGATCAGGCCGGCCTTGGCGGCGGAATAGTTTGCCTGCGTGAACTGGCCTTTCTGGCCGTTGATCGAGGAGATGTTGATGATGCGGCCGAAATTGCGGTCCCGCATCCCGTCCCAGACCTGGCGGGTCACGTTGAAGGCGGAGGTCAGGTCCACGTTGATGACTTCCTGCCAGTGGGCGAGGGTCATCTTGTGGAAGGGCGCATCGCGCGTGATGCCGGCATTGTTAACCAGGATATCCACCGGTCCCACTTCGGCTTCGACGGCCTTCAGGCCTTCGCCGACTGCCCCATAATCGGCCACATCGAACTTGAAAACCTTGATGCCGGTGGCCTTGGAAAACTCTGCGGCAGCCGCGTCATTGCCGCCATAATTGGCCGCGACGTTGTAGCCTTTCGCTTTCAGCGCCTCGCTGATCGCCTTGCCAATACCCCGGGTTCCTCCAGTAACCAGTGCCGTCCGCGCCATTGTCTTCCTCCCTGTGTTTGGTTTTACCGAGGCTTTGCCTGCAACGTGAACTGAACTCAATCCCGCATTGGTCAAGCGTAACTTTTTGTGCGATTATTTCGCACTAGCACAATAATTGCTGGTCCGGCATCGAACCGGGTTGGCGGGTAAGGCGAGGACATGGTCAAGCAGAACGGATCGGGTGGACCGATCATCATCAAGAAGTACGCGAACCGCCGTCTCTATGACACGTCGACGTCGTCCTATGTGACGCTCGACCATCTGTCGGACCTCGTCCGTGAAGGCAGGGACTTTGAAGTCCGCGATGCCAAGTCCGGCGAGGATCTGACCCGCCAGGTACTGACCCAGATCATCTTTGAGCAGGAAACCAAGGGGCAGGGCGCCCTGCCGCTGAACTTCCTGCGCCAGCTGATCGGCTTCTATGGCGGCGGGGCGCAGACCTTCCTTCCCGCCTTCCTTGAGATGTCGATGAACTCCTTCTCCGAGGCCCAGAAGGAATGGCGCAAGGCCGCCAATCCGATGAATGCCTTCGAGGCGCAGGCCAAACGCAACATGGTGATGTTCGAGCAGGCCATGAAGATGTTCATGCCGACCGTCTTCCAGGCCAGCCGCAACGACCGCCAGTCTCCCGCGGCTGCAAATCCCTTCCTCGAGTATCAGGCCGAGGCCATGGCCGCGATGCAGGAACAGATGGAGCTGATCCAGAAACAGCTGAGCGAGCTTTCCCGAAAGGAGTAGCTCCCCGCTTCAGGCGACATGAAAAAGCCGGACGTGCGGCCCCGCACGTCCGGCTTTTTGTTAGTTGCCCAAAGGCGGAATCAGACGTTGCCGTCGACCCCGAAGTCGCGCCGGGCCGACACGATGGTCACGATCACGCCCGCCAGCACGTCCAGCAGCGTCATCGCCATCAGGATGAAGAAGGTCGAGGTTGCGAAGTTGGGCATCAGCAGGAACTGCACGAGGCAGATGATGAAAAGCAGCAGCGAGATACCGTGATTGATGATCGTCGCGGTGCCGGTGCTGGTCGACTTCAGGATCTCGAGGAAGAGGAAGGTCACCGCCAGCAGTACGATGGCGTCGCCCTTGGTCAGCACCCATTCGACGCCGGAAATCATTGGCAGAGCAATGAAGCGCTCAGCCAGGAGGCCGCTGATAGGCGCCTGCACCGACTGGATCAGTTCGCCCGATGCGCCGGTCGTCTCGACCGATCCGCCCGCAAGCGCGATCAGGTTGTAGAGAATGACCGGAATCACGAGCAGCGGAAAAATTCCGAAAATCAAACGCATTGGCGACCCCTGTCCTTGTTTGCGATCATCACCCCCGCGCTGGGCGCGGTCCCGTTCCATCTTGGCGACAACAGCAGCCGTTACGGCAATTTTCGTATCGCGAGAAGCCACGGACACCCTCTGGAGTGATCAGTTACGAGGCTGTGTTTACCGTATCCCCCGGCAAGTGGCGAGCGGATTTGCAGCGCTGGCCGGAGCGGTTCCGTCAGGTCTCGGTTTTCTCGAATTCGGCCTGTCCCGCCGTGTGGTGCAGCTGGAGGTTTAGCAGAATCCCCTTGGCCACCGGCAAGAGCCACATCGACAGGCCCGTGATCACCAGCGCCAGCGCGATGATTGCCCCCGCTTTCAGGCCCAGGGGCAGGGGGCTCATCGGGATGAGGAACAGGAAAGGCGCCGTTATGATCAGAACACCGAAGCCGACGAAAAAGGCCGGTCCGTCCGCTGTGTCCGCCGCGCGCATGTCCCGCCCACAATAGGGGCAGGCCTCGTTAAGCTTCAGATAGGCCGAGAACAGGCGGCCCTTGCCGCAGGCACCGCAGCGTTGCTGCAGGCCGCTGAGGACGGGCGATGGCTGTTTCATGGCGCCAAGATAAGGCGCAGGGTCCCGGTGCACCAGCGTGGCAAAGCCCCGCGCCTCTTGACGGGAAACGGCCCATTGCCCACCAGAGCACCCGCGCGCCGCCGCCCACCACCAGAAAGCCAGTTGCCATGCCGGAACCCGTCTTCCCACGCCTTGCCATTGTCGGCGCCGGCCTGATCGGCTCGTCCATTGCCCGGGCTGCGCGGGAATATGGCACTGCCGGCGAGATCGTCCTGTTCGATGCCAATCCGGAGGTGCGCGCCCGCGCCGGCGAGATTGGCCTCGGCACCATCGCCGCATCCCTTGAGGCCGCGGTGGTCGATGCTGACTGTGTGATCCTTTGCGTGCCCGTAGGCGCGCTCGGCGCAGTGGCCGCTGGCGCGGTGCCCGCCATGAAGGACGGCGCCATCCTTACTGATGTCGGCTCGGTCAAAAGCGAAGCGGCCCGCGCCCTTGAGGCGGCCGCCGACGGGCGCATCCATGTCATCCCCGGCCACCCGATTGCAGGTACGGAACAATCCGGCCCTGATGCCGGCTTCCCGACGCTGTTTCGCGGCGCCTGGCATATCCTGACGCCGGTCACCACGGGCTTGCCCGGCGCGGCAGAGGCGCTCGCCCGTCTGACCGCCTTCTGGACCGGCCTCGGCGCGAAGGTCGAAAGCATGGACGCCGCCCGGCATGACCGCGTGCTGGCGATCACATCCCACCTGCCGCACCTTATCGCCTTCAACATCGTCGCCACCGCCTTCGACATGGAAACCGTCGAGCAGGGCGAAGTCGTCAAGTATTCCGCCGGCGGCTTCCGTGACTTCACGCGCATCGCGGCGTCTGATCCGGTGATGTGGCGCGACGTGTTCCTGAACAACCGTGATGCCGTGCTCGAATGCCTCGGCCGCTTTTCGGAAGACCTCGCCGCCCTGCAGCGCGCCATCCGCTGGGGTGACGGCGATACGCTGATCCGCGAATTCACCCGCGCCCGCACCATCCGCAAGGCGATCATCGACGCGGGCCAGGATTCCGGTGCCGTCAACTTCGGACGCAACGTTCCGAAGACGGAGGAATAAGTCCGAGGCCTAACGCGGCGCGCGCTTCGCCAGGATACGCTGCAGGGTGCGCCGGTGCATGTTCAGGCGCCGGGCCGTTTCCGAGACATTGTGATTGCAGAGCTCGTACACCCGCTGGATGTGTTCCCAGCGCACGCGGTCTGCCGACATCGGGTTTTCGGGCGGGGCAGGGCGCTCGTCCTGCGTCGCGGTCAGCGCACGGATAATGTCTTCCACGTCCGCAGGTTTGGAGAGGTAATCGACTGCGCCGGCCTTGACGGCCGCCACGGCGGTCGCAATCGCGCCGTATCCGGTAAGGATAACCGCACGGGCATCCGGACGCGCCTTCTGCAGCACTTCGACCACTTCGAGCCCCGTGCCGTCTTCCAGGCGCAGGTCCAGCACCGCGAAAGCGGGCGGGTTGAGGCGCGCAATGTCCTTGCCTTCCGACACGGTCGAGACCGCCGAAACGACGAAGCCGCGCTGCGCCAGGGCCCGGGCGAGGCGCTGCACGAACGGGCCATCATCGTCCATGACGAGGCAGGACTTGTCCTCGAGCGCTTCCAGGCTCGGGTGAACATTGACAGGGGCGGGGCGATCCATGGGCCGTTTCCTAAACGCAATTCGTAAACTTACTCAAATATAGGCTCAAATGGCCTGCTAGTCCAAAGTCCGCGGCAATAAGGCTTTCAGGGGCCAGACGGCCTGTACCACCGCCCCGGTCACCGGCGGCGTGCGGTTGCGCGAGGCAATGCGCCCGCCGGTCCGCTCGATCAGCGTCTTGGCGATGAAAAAGCCGAGCCCCATGTCGCCACCGCCGAGGCGCGCCTCGGACCGGTCCGAGATGTAGGGCTCCCCCAGTTTCGGCAGCACTTCTGACGAGAATCCCGGCCCGTCATCGACGATGGTGATGATCACCTGGTCCGCCGTCCAGCTGGCCGTCGCCTCTACTCGGGTGGCGGCAAAGCTCACCGCGTTCTCGATGAAGGCGCTCAGGGCATGCAGCATTTCAGGGCTGCGCTCGATCACGGGCGGTTTCGGCGCCCCGCCTTCGCCGGGCACCGCTCGCACGACCACGGCCACGCCGAGGCCCTTCATCGGCGCCGCCGCTTCCTCGACGACTGCGTCCAGCGTCGTCCGCGCATGGATGATGTCGGTCGCCTCGCGCGCCTCGCGGATGGCCGAGAGGATCGACCGGCACCGGTCCGCCTGTTCGGCAATCAGCCTCAGGTCTTCCGCATGCGGATCGTCCGGCGCCATGCCTTGCACGAGTTCCTTGGCCACTAGGTGGATCGTCGCGAGTGGCGTGCCGAGTTCGTGGGCCGTCATCGCCGACATCGCGCCCAGCGCCGACAGCTTCTGCTCGCGCGCCATCACCACGCTCGCCGCATCCAGCGCTCGCACGAGCCGCGCCTCGTCCTGGCTGACACGGCCCGCCGACAATGTGAAAAAGACCGTGCCGACCGCGAGGGCTGCAAATTGGCCCCACTGGAACAGGATCGGCAGGTGCGTGCCGCCGGCTTCGTTCCAGGGCAGGGGCAGGCTGACCAGCGGCATGACCGCCGCCATCAGCAGCGCCAGCGTCGCCACGATACTCGCCGGCACCACGCTCAGGCTCAGCGCCGCGACGGTCACCGGCGCCAGCATCAGCAGCAGGAACGGGTTCGACAATCCGCCCGTCACCGCAATCAGTGCCGCCAGTTGCACCGTATCGAAGCTCAGCTGCAGCGCCGCTTCCCAGGAACGCGTCAGGCGCTGCGACGGAAAGGCAAAGGACAGGAACACGTTGAGCCAGGCGGACGCGGCGATGATCGCGAGGCACATCGCCAGCTGCAGCTCGAAACCCAGCCCGAAATAGACCAGCAGGACCGCTGCCGTCTGCCCGGCCACGGCCAGCCAGCGCAGGGTAATGAAGGTGCGCAGCCGCGTTCGGCCAAGCGCGGTCTGGGCCGTGCCCAGCCCTTCGGGCGCCAGCGTAAAGATGGCGTCCTCGAATCCCGACCTAGAATCGCGCGCCGCTTCATCCATGCAGGCCTTATGCGGCAGGCTGTCGCTTGCGCCAAGGGCGGGATTCGGCGCTTATGCGCACATGCGCACGATCCTGCTTACCGCCTTCGCCGCCGCCGCTCTGGCTGCCTGCACCCCTGCTGCGGACCCCGGCGCCGCCGCTCCCGCCGCCGCCGCTCCCGCCGCCGAAGTGGCAAAATCGGGCGGCGACCAGTCCGACTGTCTCTCGCGCGCCTATCCCGAAATCGGCGGGCCCATATCGCTGGTCGCCAGCACCGGCGCGCGCGTCACCGAGGCTGATTTCAAAGGCCAGCCCACGCTGATCTATTTCGGCTTCACCTACTGCCCGGATGTCTGCCCCCTGACGCTGCAGACCGTCGCCGCCGCCTACAAGAAGTTGCCGGAAGGCATCGAGCATCCGCAAACCCTGCTGATCACCGTCGATCCGGAGCGTGACACGCCGGAAGCCCTCGCCACGTACCTCTCCAGCAAGGCCTTCCCGGAAGGCACGCTCGGCCTCACCGGCACCGAGGCCGAAATCCGCGCCGCCGCCGATGCCTTCAAGGCCGACTATGCCCGTATCGACCAGCCCGACAGCCTCGCCGGCTACACAATGGACCATACGAGCCTGCTCTACCTCATGGACGAGAACTGGCAGCTCAAAACCTTCTTCACCCACCAGGACACGCCCGACACGATCGCGGCGTGTCTGGGGAAGGTTGCTGGCTAGGACAAGGTCTCGATCTGGCCGTAGGATATTCGCCCTTTCGAGCCCCACCATCAGCGTGGATAGCGAGCTTGTTCACTACTTCTCAAATGGGTTCCGGCGCCGGTCGGATCGCCGGCTGACAGATTTCTATTGACCTTGCGGGGTTGGGCGTCGGTGCCGTGTCAAAGCGCGTGCAGGCGCAATCCGTGCGCGGGAATGTCGTCGCGGTGCTGGCTCTTCCGTTGCACAAAGCGCTCACGTAGGAACGGCATATACGGGGAGTGTGAACGGATGCGCGTAAAAATGTTTGGAGGCGTGCTGGCGCTGGTCATTGCCGGATTTTCGGGGGCGGCGTTGGCGCAGGGCGGCTCGGGCCTGATGGCGGGCAAGTACACGCTGACCTGGTCGGCCGACCATGGCAGCGGATCGGAGCAGGTATGCCTCGCCGACATGGAGGATTTCCGTGACCCGGTGCACGTCGTGGCGGCCTACCTGAACGACTTCAACTCCGCCTGCAGCACTTCGGCGCTGGGGGGTGGTGTCTACGATGTCAGTTGCTCGGGCACGCTGGTGGAGGGCACGTTCACAGTTTTAAGCGCCGGACAGACATCGCTCACGGTATCGGGCGGCGCTCTGTTGAACACGGACGGGCAGGGTGGGCGCCAACGTGTGACCGCGAGGATATCTCTTCAGCGTGACGGTGATTGCTGAAGTCCACGGCTGACTGTTGCCGGCGACTTCCCGCCGTCTCCGTGCCGCCGCCCCTAAAACTCGTCCGCCCCGCCGGGATTCCTCCGCCGGCGGATGAGCCACATCACGCCTCGCAGGTCTGACAGCGCATCGCGCAGCCGGCCAAAGTTCGTATAGTTCGATTTGCCTTCCCCGCGCGGGCGATGGTTCACGTTCCGGAACTCCACGCCGTGCCCCTCGGCGCGCATCAGCGCCGGCATGTAGCGGTGCATGTGATCGAAGTAGGGCAGCATCACATAGGCCGCCCGGTCCATCACCTTGATGCCGCAGCCTGAATCGTCGCAATCATCGCGCAGCATCCGCTGGCGGATATTGTTGGCGAACCGGCTGCCGAATTTCTTCCAGGCCGAATCCTTCCGGCTGGCGCGGCGGCCCATCACCATCTTCAGCCCGTGCGGCGCGTCGGCCCGGGTCAGCTGGCGGTAGAGGTCCGGCAGGTCGGCAGGGTCGTTCTGCCCGTCGCCGTCCAGCGTGCCGACCACCGGCGCGCGGGCGGCGAGGATGCCCGACCGGATCGCCCGGCTCTGCCCTGCATTCGCCCGGTGGCCCAATACGCGCAGCATCGGATAGGTCGCCTTCAGCGCCATCAGCCGGGCGCGCGTATCGTCTGTCGAGGCGTCATCCACGAACACCATCTCGAAGGCCCGGCCTTCGAGGGCTGCGGCGATCTCGCCGACAAGCGTCGCCACATTCCCGGCCTCGTTATGGACGGGCACGACGACGGAGAATTCGGCAGCATCGGTCAAGGGGCCCTCATCTCGGTCAGGGTCGGCAGCAAACGGCGCCTCTTACCGGGCCTTGCCGCCAAAATCGAGGCCTGATCGCATTTGGGGCCGGCCGAGCGCCGCCCGGTTTCGGCCAATTCCGCAAGACGTGCCCTCAAAGCTGCGCTAAATGGCCCGCCATGACCGTTCTCGACCGCATTTCGACCGGCTGGAAAGCCTGGGTAATCCTGTTCCTGCTGACCTTTGGCGCCGCCGCGCCCGGCGTCTTCCTGTTGCCCGCGCTCGACCGCGACGAAAGCCGCTTCGCGCAAGCCTCCAAGGAAATGCTGGAGGAGAACAATTACATCCTGATCCAGTACCAGGACGAGCTGCGCAACAAGAAGCCCGCCGGCATCCACTGGCTGCAGGCCGCCTCGACCGCGCTGCTGACCGGCCCCGAAGCCAAGCAGATCTGGACCTACCGCGTGCCCAACTGGTTGGCGGTCGCCTTCGCCTCGATGGCCTGTTTCTGGGCGGGCATCCCGCTGATCGGCCGGCGCGCTGCTTTCCTCGGCGCTGCCCTGTTCGGCGCGAGCCTTCTGCTCACCTCCGAAGGCCACATCTCGAAAACCGATGGCGTGCTGATCTTTCTCACCACGCTCGGAATCGGTGCGCTCGGCCGGCTGTATCTCGGCACGGACAAGCCCGGCCGCATGGCTTTCCTCGTCTGGCTGACCGTTAGCGCCTCCTTCCTGATCAAGGGCCCGGTCACCATGATGGTCGTCGCCTTCGCCGGCTTCGGCGCCTACGTCTGGGACAAGGCAGCCGAGGGCAGGGGCGGGGACTGGTGGCGCCCGCTCGCCCGCTGGACCGGCCCGGCGCTTTTCGTGGCCATGGTGCTGCCCTGGTTCCTCTGGATCCAGGCGGCAACGGACGGCGCCTACATCGAGGGTGCAGTCGGCAAGGATCTCAAAGACAAGTTCACCGGCGCCTCCGAAGGCCATAGCGGCTGGTTTCTTTACCACCTCACGCACATCCCTGCCTGGTTCTTCCCGGGCACCTTGCTGTTCGTGGCAGGCCTCGTCGCCTCCGTGAAACAGGTCGCGGGCAGTGCGGGCCTGAACATGGCGCCGGTGCGCCGATACGCCCTTGCTGGGCTCGCGATCTTCGCGGTGCTCGTCGTCCTGAACTACGTCCTGCCGCTGGTGCCGCCCTTCGAAGCGGGCAGCGTGCCCGAAACCCTCCGTACCCTGAAGCCGCTGCCGGCCTGGCCCTTTTTCTTCATCGGCGCCGTCTGGCTGATGTCGCGCGGCGCCGAGGCGGCGCCCGAGGCCTCACCGGAAACGAAAGGCCTGCGCCTGCTCCTCGCGTGGGGCCTTCTGACCTATGCCTTCTTCGAGCTGATGCCGACCCTGCTCAGCCACTACATCCTGCCGGCCTATCCGGCCTTCGGCCTGCTTTGCGGATACGTCGCCGTGCGGCTGATGGACGGCGCGCGGCTGCCCGTCTCGAACGCGATCGGCATGGTCCTCTTCGTGCTTGGCGCGGCGCTGCTGCTCGCCGCCTCCTTCCCGGGTGTGACCACCTACCTGATGGCCGAGACGGCGGGCGACTTCAAAACCGTCTCCGCCGAAGAAGTCCTTGCCGCCTGGACGCAATACCGCGAATACCCGCTCTGGCTCTGGTGGTCGGGCTTCCTGCTCACGGGCGTCTGCCTGATCGAGTTTGCCCGCCGCCACATCCCGCTCGCGGTCCTCTTCGGCATCCTCGCCAGCATCGCGCTCGGCTGGCACATCCGCATCTACATGTTGCCGACGCAGGTCTGGGCCCACCCGACCGAAACCGCGCGCCTCGCGCTCGAGGATGTCTGCGGTGTTCCGGGTGAGGACGATGTCTGCAATGTGAAGACGCCGGAACGCGTGCTCGCCCTCGGCTATGCCGAGCCCTCCTACGTGATGACGCTCGGCACGCAGAACCTTCACCCGCCCCAGACGCCGCTCGACCTGCCGTCAGACCCGGCCGCCTATCCGGTCGTCTACCTTCTCAATTTCGAAGACCGCAAGGCCAAGGAACCAATCACCGAAACCGCCGCCCGCCTGCGCGCTGAAGGCGAACGCCTTGGCGTCTGCCTCACCGAAGGTGCGTCGCACTACGCGCTCAACTATTCGAATGGCGACCCGGTCCACTTCCGCGCCTGGCGGTTTGACCTGGGCGGTTGTCCGTAGGCGGACTACCCCTCCAGCTCCACATCCCAGTAGAGATAGTCCATCCAGGTTTCGTGCAGGTAGTTCGGCGGGAATTTCCGGCCGATATCCTGCAGCTGGTAATTGTTCGGACGGAACGGCCTGCGCTGCAGGTCGAGATGGCTTTCGCGCAGCAGGCGGCTGCCCTTGGCTAGGTTGCAGGGGCTGCAGGCGGTGACGATGTTTTCCCAGGTCGTGCGCCCGCCGCGCGAGCGGGGGATCACGTGGTCGAAGGTCAGGTTCTCGTGCGCGCCGCAATAAGCGCACTGGAAGCCGTCGCGCAGAAAAACGTTGAACCGGGTAAAGGCCGGCGGGCGGTCCTGGCGCACAAAGTCGCGCAGCGCGATGACCGATGGCAGGCGCATCTCGCGGCTGGGCGAGCGCACGACATGGTCATACTCGGCGACGATATCGACCCGGTCGAGGAAGACGGCCTTGACGACTTCCTGCCAGGGCCAGAGCGACAGCGGATAGTAGGAGAGCGGCCGGAAATCGGCGTTCAGCACAAGGGCGGGACGGCCGTTCGGCGGTGTTGCAACGATCTCAGCCATGCGGACCTCCCGCACGGGACAGGCGTTGGAATTGATCGGTCATCCTACAGAAGACGGGCGCTCCTTCGCTGCCTTGAACCGCGTTCTAGGCGATTCTTCTCATAAGATTATGACAGCCCGGCATGAACGCAAGGGGCGGGTTTCAGGCGCTTTATGGGGCCGCATCCCGCGCGCGGTCGATATGCAGCCAGGCCCAGAGCAGGTGGGTGGCAACGCCCCGGTAAGGCCGCCAACGTTCGGCATGGGCGGTAAAGGCCTTTGAATCCATGCGGATTTCATAACCGCCGAGGCGTTTGTGCGCCTCCATCAGGCCGACATCGCCAGTCGGGAACGCGTCCATCGCGCCCACCGCGTAGAGAAGGACCAGCTCGGCCGTCCAGGGCCCGATGCCGCGCACCGCGAGCAGTTCGGCCCGCGCCTCATCCAGCGGGGCGGCGCAGACACGGGCGAGATCGAGCCGCCCGGAGACCATCGCCTCGGCAACCGAAATGAGGTGCGCCACCTTCGGGCGGGACATGCCGCACTGGCGGATCGCTTCCGGGTCGGCGGCGAGAATGGCCTCGGCGGTCACCTCGCCCAGATGCGCTTCGAGACGGTTCCAGATAGCCGCGGCGGCCGACAGCGAGATCTGCTGGTGCGAGATCATCCGGCCCAGCATCGAATAACTCGGCGCCTGATAGCGCCAGACCGGCACGCCGGTCACCTCATAGGCGCGGGCGAGGGCAGGGTCGGTGGTGGCAAGATGCGCGCAGGCCGCCGTCAGCGCCCGGCGAGACGGCGCAGTGCTCACTTCGTCGCCAGCGCGGCCTGCGCCGCGCGGCTTTCAGCGATCAGGCGATTGGACGCCGTTTCGAGGTCGGTCTCCAGCCGCGCCATCAGCGTCTTGCGGTCAAGGCCGCCGGGAATGGCGGGCAGCACTTCATAGATGATCAGGCCCGGCTTGAAGCGCGTGCCCCGTGCGGGCCAGCAGAGGCCGGCATTGGTGGCAACCGGAATGATCGGCACACCGAGGGCCTTGTTCAGCGCCGAAATGCCGGCGGGCTGGTAGTCCGGCGGATCATCCGGCGCGCGGCGCGTGCCCTCCGGGAAGATGATGATGGTGCGTTTCTGGGCGGCCCGTTTCCTGGCGGCCTCGACCATCGCCTTCAGCGTCTTGGTGGTGCCCGCGCGGTCAATCGCGATCATGCCGGTACTCATCGCATACCAGCCGAGGAAGGGCGTCCAGGCGAGTTCCTTCTTCAGGATATGGCAGGGCTCGCGCGTTGCGATGAAGGGGATGAAAACGTCGAGCATGCAGTGATGCTTGCCGGCATAGATGGCGGGGCCCGGAACGATATGCTCGCGCCCGCGGATTTCCGTTCGGATGCCGCAGATCCAGCGCAGGCCGAAGCGGATGATCTCTCCGTAGAATCCGATGGCCTTCAGCGTCACCACGCGCGGCATCAACAGCGTCGGCAGGTACAGCACGCCGACAATCGCCATCCAGCCGTATAGCCAGAGCAGGAATAGGTAAGACCGAACCATCTGCATTGCGCTGTGCCTTAGCGGCTTGGGCGCCCCGCGTCACTACATGACGGACTTGAGCGACCGCATCACAGTGATGCGGGCGGCGAGCCGCGCCGCAAGGCCTGCGATCACGGGGGTGACCACGAGGACAGCCAAGTCCGGAAAATCGAGGCTCAGCTGCGGCAGCAGGCCGGAGCGTTCCGCGCCGCTGCGGCCAAGAGCGATCAGCACGGCCACGCTGGCCAGCGCCACCAGCGCGCCCACTGTTCCGGCCCGCAGGCCAAGCAGCCAGAAACGGCGCTCGAACAGGCTGGCAATGAACCGGTCCTTCGCCCCGGCCACATGCAGCACATCGACGATGTCGCGGCGCGCCAGCAACGCCGCATGCGTCGCAAAGGCGATCACGCCGATGGCGGTGAAGGCCAGCAGCGCGACAATCGACAAAGCGACGATCCGCGAGATCGCCAGCATGCGCCGCACGTCTCCCGCCCACTCCGTATGCGAATCAACGGCCGCGTCATAGCCCGCCTCGTGCAGCGCGCGGCTGATGGCGGGGCCTGCTTCCCCCTCCGCCGTCACCGCAATCAGGCGCGGCACGGGAAGGTCGGATGGCAGGCCGCTCTCGCCAAAATTCGGCGCCAGAAGTTCGGCGATCTCCGCATCGCTGAAGGCGCGCGCCGTGGTCACACCTTCGACGCCGGACAGCAGCCGCGCCGCCGTGTCGGCCGCCACCGCATCCGCGCCGGAAAGGGAAACGGTGAACTCGCCTTCGACTTCCGCCGTCCAGGCGCGCGCAGCTCCATAGGTGGACTTGGCCGACAGGGCGGCCAGCGCCGCCAGGAAGCACAGCGCGCCGACCACGAAGAACAGCGCCGCCTCGCGGGCGTCCTCCAGCGGCAGCAGGGAATTCTCGCGCGGTCTCATGGCATCGCCCTCAAGGGATCGGTCCGGCGGCGGGCGGCCGGCGCGGCTTCGCCGCTCTCGTGCACGAGCATCCCGTTCGCGAGCCGGTAGACCGGTGCGTCAATCTGGCGGATCAGGCCCAGATCATGGGTGGCGATGATCACGGTCGTACCGAGGCGCTTGTTCAGCTCATAGAAAAGCCGCATCAGGCGGGCGCCCATTTCCGGGTCAACGTTGCCGGTCGGCTCATCGGCGATCAGCAGGTCGGGCTGGGTCACAACGGCCCGGGCAATGGCCACACGCTGCTGCTCGCCGCCGGAAAGCGTCTCCGGGCGCTTGTGCAGCCGCTCGCCCAGGCCAACCCAGCTGAGCAATTCTTCCACATCCCGCCGATACTGCGATTCCTTGCGGCCCAGGACGCGCAGGGGCAGGGCGACGTTCTCATACGCGGTCAGGTGGCCGAGCAGCCGGAACTCCTGGAAAACCACCCCGACGCGGCGCCGGAGGGCCGAAAGCTGGTCGCGCGACAGGCGGCTGGTCGGGCGTCCGAACAGGCACACCTCGCCCCGCGTTGGCGGCTGTGCCAGATAAAGCAGCTTGAGCAGGCTCGACTTGCCTGCACCCGAGGCGCCTGTCAGGAAGCTGAAGCTGCCGGGTTTCAGGACGAGATCAATGCCGCTAAGTATCTCCTCGGACGAATCGTAGCGCAGAGTTACCCCATCCAGACGGACGGCGGCCTCTTCAAACATGTCCGGGCGAAGCTGGGTCATCAGGCGGGGTCCGGGCGGTACGAGGTTGGTCGAACGAGGCGAGCAGCAGGAAAGACGCCGGAAATGATCCTTACGTGTCCGTCTTGCAGCACCCATTATTTCGCCGATGACTCAACAATCGGTGAAAGCGGCCGCACGGTGAAGTGCGCGGCCTGCGGCCATTCCTGGTTCGTGCAGCCCAAATCCGTTGCCGAAGACCGGCCTCCCGTCCCCGCGCATGAGGTCTACCGCGAGCGTGTCCGGGAGCAGCGGCGGGAAAAGAGCAAGCTGTTTGCCGTGCTGTCCTGGCTGTTCACCGGCAGCCTGTTCGTCGCCGCGACTGTTGCCGCCTTCTTCTACCGAAATGATGTCGTGAAGGTCTGGCCGCAATCGGCCGCCGCCTACCGCCTCGCCGGTCTCGATGTGAACCGCTTCGGTCTCGACTTCGCCGATATCGAGCGTGCCCGCACCTTCAACGACACGATCCCGATCGTCACCGTCACAGGCCGCGCCGTGAACGTGGCCAACACTGCCGTCGAGACGCCCGGCGTGCGGGTCGACCTGCGCGACGAGGCCGGCAAGATTGTCGCCACCGAATACAGCTTCGTCACACCGGGCGCGCTCGATCCCGGCGCTTCGGGCCAGTTCGGCGTCGTGGTCGAACCCGCGCCCGTCGAGAGCTTCGAGATCGTTGTAAGCTTCGTCGAGCGCTCCGCTGTTCCCAATGATCCGCCCTCGGAGGAACCGGCCCCGGTTTCCGAAGAACCGCTTCCGACCGAAATCGAGGACCCTGCCTGATGCAGACAACGCTGCCCAAGATCGACATCGTCCTCTCCGAGGCAGACCTGATGGCGCGCGTCGACGAGCTTGCCGAACGCCTCGTTCCCCGCCTCTCGCAAGGCGATTGGACGGCCGTGTCGATCCTCATCGGTGCCACGCCCTTCACCACCGACCTGATGAAGGCCCTCGCCCGCCGCAATGTGCACCCGGTGCTCGATGTGCTCTGGCTCGAAAGCTACCGCGACGCGCGCGAAAGCTCAGGCCGCGTCGTGGTCCGCGCCGATGTCTCGCGCACGGTCGAGGGACGCGGCATGCTGTTGATCGACGATGTCTTCGATACCGGCCGCACGCTGGAGTTCGCCAAGCACCACCTGATCGCCAAGGGCGCCCGCGAAGTCATCACGGTCGCCCTCACGCAGAAACCTTGGGCTCCTCGCGGGGCCAAAGGCGTCGATTTCTGCGCCTTCGATGCCCCGGGCCGCTTCCTCGTCGGCTACGGCATGGATGATGCCGGCCTCTACCGCGGCCTGCCCTATATCGGCGCGCTGGACTGACGCTCAACCGAGCGCATACCAGACACACGCGCCTGCCGTGACCAGGATCGCGATCAGCGACAGCAGCGTGCCGATCAGCCGGCCAACGCCGAGGCCCGGCATCCCGCCGAGGCCCACCGCATGCAGCACCCGCGCGACAAGGAATGTCGCGCCGAGGGCATGAATCAGCATCACCGGCGCCTCGAGCAGGCCCAGCCCGACGAGTCCCAGCAGCACCACCGGTACGTCTTCGATGGCATTGCCCTGAACCCGGATCGCCCGCTGCATGGACGCGTCGTTGCCGTCGCCAAGATTAATCCTCTTCGACGCGCGCACCCGGCCCACGTTCAGTTTGAGGATCAGCATCAACAGGCCGAACAGGCCCAGGTAAAGCGTTGTGGCAGCGATAGGCGTCATGGAAGTCCCTCCGGTTTCGGCGCGAACCTAGCGCGCTTCGCGGAAAGGTCACCCGGAAATCAGGAAGGGAAGGGATCGCCCGGCAGGACAAATCGTTTTCGGGTTTCCGGGTCGGGCAGGAAGCACTCCCGCGTGCGCCCGAACAGGCGATACCGATTGTTTGCGATGCGCGCATAGAGAAAATCACGCACCGGCTTTGGAAGCACGCGGAACACCCCCATCCAGCGCAGGGGGCCGCCGACAAAAGCCAGCAGGTTCAAGGCGGCGGTGCTGAAGGTTGTCGCCTTGCCCTCATGAATCCAGACGAAGGTTCTTGGCTTGTCGGGGTCAACACCGTTGGCGTGGGCAATCGCGCGGCCCTCGGCCGACTGGATTGTCACAAACCGGATCGTGCGCGTTGCATCATGCTCCAGCACATAGCGCACACCGCGCGAACACAGAACGCAGTGCCCGTCGAACATGTAGACGGGTGCATCCGGCACGGCCCTACCACGCCCCCACATTCGGCGCGCTCGCCCAGGGCTCCTTCGGTGCCAGCGCCTCGCCCTTCTGCAAGAGCTCGATGGAAATGCCGTCCGGAGAGCGGATGAAGGTCATGCGCCCGTCGCGCGGCGGCCGGCTGATCGTCACGCCCAAGTCGGCAAAGCGCTGCGTCGCGGCATAGATGTCGTCCACGCGGTAGGCGAGGTGGCCGAAATTGCGCCCGCCGCCATAGTCCGCCTCGTCCCAGTTATGGGTCAGCTCGACCATCGGGATGTCCATCTCGGTCGGCCGCTTGCCGGCCGGAATGCCGCCAAGGCGTTCGATGTCCGTGGGCGAGGCAAGGAAGACCAGCGTGAACCGCCCCGCCTCATTGTCGAAGCGGGTAATCTCGGTCAGGCCCAGACCGTCGCAATAGAATTTCAGCGCAGCGTCGATGTCGCCCACGCGCACCATCGTATGCAGGAAGGACGGGCTCATGAATGCGACTCCTGAAGACTGCGGATAACCTGGTTGAGTTTCGGCGGCGCCAGCGTGTGATAGCGGTGCATGGCAATTGCCAGAAGGCCGATCATCAGTCCCACGAGGAACAGGAAGAACATGAAGGTGTGCACCAGCGTGCCCGTCTCGAATACGGGCGAGCTGCCGGTCAGCAGCCAGAAGGCCCCCCAAACCGCATTGAAGAGAGCTGCCAACGGTGCCAGCCCGAAGGTCAGGAAGGCGCCGCACGCGAACATATAGCTCGCCGCACGCGGCCCCTCGGCGCGCAGGTAGAGATCGGTGAACTCCGCCTCGCTCACGGACGCCGGCAATTCGCCCGCCTCCTGCCGCGCCTTCAGCAGCTGTGGCGCGAAATCCTTCGCTTCCTTCCAGCGCCAGGCAATGTGCGCGCCCCATCCAAGGACGGCGATCACGAGTACGGCATAATACATCATCGGGGGGCAGGCATCCTGGGCTCTTGCGGCCCGGGGATGCCGTCAGGCAACGGCCCGGTGCGCGCGCTCGTAGACGAGCATGGCGCGCTTGCGCGCCACACCCCAGTGATAGTTATGCAGCCGGCCATCGGCTGCAAGGGCCCGGTGGCAGGGAATGAACCAGCTGACCGGGTTCGCCCCGACCGCCGCGCCCACTGCCCGCGCCGCCTTCGGCGCCTCGATCCGGCTCGCCAGCGCCCCATAGGTGCGCGTCTCCCCGGCCGGAATCTCTAGGAGCGCCCGCCACACCTGCCGCCGGAATGGCGTGCCATAGAGGCAGACGGGCAGGGGCTCGCCCGCTTCAAATACGCGTGAGGCAAACCGCGCCGCCTCGCCATCGTCCCGCCGGATCGCCGCGCCCGGATAGCGCGCCGCGAGGTCGGCAAAGGCCGCGTCTTCTCGGCGGCCCTGATGCTCGAAGCCGGTCCGCGCCGGCGCATCCTCGTCGATGAAGCCCAGCGCCACCAGGCCGCGCGGCCCAATCAGCCAGGCCCCCGGCCCGAACGGCGTCGGCGCCCGGCCCAGGATCAGGTCCGCCCCGCGCCCGCCCGCCTTCGCCTCGCCGGGCGTCAAGCCCTCATGCGCAATGAACAGGTCGTGCAGCCGCCCCGGCCCGGACAGGCCCGTCTCCAGCGCCGCGTCCAGCACGCTCGCCCCCTGCCGCAGCAGGTCGCCCGCCACCCCGTGGGCCAGCGCGCCCTGGTATTGTTTCGGGCTGATCCCGGCCCAGCGGGTAAACTCCCGCTGGAAATGGTGCGGCGAGAGGCCCGCGGCGGCGGCGGCCGCGTCAAGGTCAGGCCAGTCGGCCCAGGTCTCGCCCAGCCAGTCCAGGGCTTTCGCCATCCGGTCATAGGCACGGGCGCGTTCGTCGAGGGGGGCAGGGGCGTCAAACATGTCCCCAAAATGCGCCCGCGCGCGGCCCCGCGCCACCCGTTTCTTGCGCTGCACCACAAGTGCCTCCATTTGCCTCTTTACGAGTCGCGGGGATCACGCAAAGTGCGCGGCTTGCATACGGGGAGGTTTGCGAAACCACATGGCCGACGCACGCAGCATCATCCTGCACGAGTACCCGTCCTCGCCCTTCTCCGAGAAGGTGCGCCTCGCGCTCAAGCTCAAGAACCTCGCCTATTCGCGCGTCGAGATCCCGATGATCATGCCGCGCCCGGACCTGATGCCGATGACCGGCGGCTACCGGCGCACGCCCGTCATGCAGATCGGTGCCGATGTGTATTGTGACAGCGCCATCATCCTGCGCGAGATCGAGGCGCGCTACCCGCTCTACTCGCTGAAACTGCCCGGCCATGAAGGCCTCGCCCAGATGGTTGCCGGCTGGGCCGACTCGCGCTGGTTCCAGTCCTCCGTCGCCGTCATCTTCGGCCACATGGGCGACCAGGTGCCGGAAGCCTTCATCAAGGACCGCGAGCAACTCTCCGGCCGCCCGTTCGATGTGAACGCGCTGAAAGCCGTCGCCCCGATGATGAAGGACCAGTGGCGCGCGCGCCTCATGCTGATCGAGGAACGCCTCGCCGGCGGCAAGGGCGCCGGCAGCGGCAACTACCTGATCGGCGCCAAGCCCGGCCTCGTCGATATCCACGCCTACATGAACGTGTGGTGGATGAAGAATGCGGTGCCGGATTTTGCCGATGCCTGTTTCGAAAGCGCGCCGCTCACCGCCGCCTGGTATCGCCGCCTGCTCGAGGCCGAAGGCCAGACGCCGGAGACGATCACCTCCGGCGAAGCCCTCGCCATCGCCAAGGACGCTGCCCCCCGCCTCGTCGCCGCCACCACGCGCAACGAGCCGCAGGAATTCTCGCCCGGCGAAAAGGTTGCCGTCGCGCCGGATGATTACGGCCAGGTCTGGGTCGAGGGTGAACTCGTCCATGCCGATTCTCAGCGCATCATCGTGCGCCGCTTCACGCCCGAGGCCGAAACCATCCACGTCCACTTCCCGCGCGCCGGTTTCCTCGTCCGCCGCGCCTGATCCTATTGCCAAGCGGCTGCGCTGGGGTACGCTCCTCCCAAACATTATGGGAGGAACATATGAAACGCATCCTGCTTGCCACCACGGCCCTGCTCGCCGCCTGCACCAGCTTTTCCAGCGGTGAGGCCGAGGCGCCGTCCGCCGCGTCCGCAAAGCCCGAAGCCGCCGCAGAAGGCTGGTACCCTTCCCGCTATGGCGCTGCCGACCGGCTCGGCGCCATGAACAATCTGTCCCCGGAGAAAACCGCCGAGGCCGCAAAGCTCATCACCACCGGCAAGACCTACGCCCTCGGCCAGGTCACCGGCAAGAAAACACCCGCTTACGGCCCGCGCACCTTCAACATGACCGTTCTTCAGTTGTCGGACGGTTCGGGCACGCCCCTCGGTGAGAACCAGGCCGTCGGCAATGACGATCTCGTCAACACCTATGTCGGCATCGGCAGCCAACTCGACGGCCTCGGCCACATGGGCATCAACCACCGCTACTATAACGGCGTGCCCGTCGCCGACTTCGTCACCACCGGCGGCCTCACCCAGTATGGCACCCACACGCTGCCGCCGGTCGCAACGCGCGGCGTCCTTCTCGACATGACCAAGGCCTTCGGCGATCCGGTTCCCGCCGGCACCGCCTTCAACCGCGCCGAAATCGAAGCCGCCGCCAAGGCCGCCGGCGTCACGATCGGGAAGGGCGACATCGTCCTCTTCCATACCGGCACGATGAAGGCGACCGAAGGCTCCGCAGAGCTCTCCCCAGTCGAGCCGGGCCTCGGTGTCGAAGGGGCGCAATACCTTGCTGATCTGGGCGTCGTCGCCATCGGCGCAGACACTTGGGCCCTCGAAGTCATCCCCTTCGAGAAAGACACCCGCCCCTTCGACGTGCACCTCACCCTGCTCGCCAAGAACGGTGTATATATCCTTGAGAACATGGTCACGACCGACCTCGCCGCCGACGGCGTCACCGAATTCTTCTTCACGCTGGGCGCGCCCCGGCTCGAAGGCGCGGTGCAGGCCATCGTGAACCCTGTGGCGATCCGCTGACACTTTCCCCTCCCCCGCCCTGCGGGAGAGGGGGCAGACTTGCTAAGCCCGCAGGAACGGCACGATATCCGCGACGAGCGTCTCGCTCATCCGGTCGGCCAGGTCGTGCCCCCATTTGGGATAGGACTTGAACACCGCGCCCGGAATGCGCCGCGCGATATCCTCGCCCGCCGCCGGCCGGATCAGCGGATCATCCGCCCCATGGAGCACCAGCGTCGGCGCCTTCACATTCCCTAGCCGCTCATGCCAGCGCGGCGTTGCCATGATGGCGGTATACTGCCGCGCCATGCCGAACGGCTTGTCGGAGCGGTGAAAATCATCAATCGCCCGTGCACGGATCACTTCCGCGCTGTTCCTCAAATCGGGATGCGAGCCGATGGCATGCTGCGCGTGCACCGCGATGTCGCCAATCGCTTCCGCCGTGCGCGAGGCCGGCACCGCCGTCAGCGCCATCATCGCCTCGGGTGTCGCCGGCGGCAGCATCGGATCACCCGATGTCGTCATCACCGGGATCAGCTTTCTCACCTTTTGCGCATGGTCCAGCGCCATCAGTTGCCCGATCATCCCGCCCATCGACACGCCGAGTACATCTGCCTGGTCCACGCCGATCGCGTCCAGCAGTCCGGCGGAATCTGCGGCCATCGCATTGAGCGTGTACGGAACAAGCTTGGACGCGTCCTGCCCGGTCATCACCGCCGTCATCACCTCCATGGGGGAGGGCGGGGTAAACTGCGTGAACTCGGTCGACAGCCCCACATCCCGGTTGTCGAACCAGATCACCCGGAAGCCCGCATCCGCCAGCCCGCGCTTCAGCCCCTCCGGCCAGCGCGTCATCTGCAGCGCAAAGCCCATGACCAGCAGCACCGCCGGATCCGCCGCGCTGCCCATCGTGTCATACTCGATCTCGATCCCGTTCGCCTTCACCCGCGCCATGCCCGTCTCCTCGTCCGCAAGGCCCGGAGTCTAGGCGAGCGTCTCGCACGGGTCGAGCCGCAAAAGAAAAGCGCCGCCCCCGAAGGAGGCGGCGCTGGATTTGAGCGGGTGGCCCGGATCAGAAGTTCACGGTTGCCTTGGTGTACACGAAGCGGCCGGAATAACCGAACGGCGAGTAGGTCGAGAACGGCGTGTTCCCGGTGCCGTTAAGGCCGATCGGTGCTGCATCGGGATACTCGTCGAGCAGGTTGTCGGCGCCAACCGCTAGGGTGAGCAAGTCGTTCCAGGTATAGCGGGCTTCAAGATCAATCAGCGTCTTGGGGCTCAGCGTGTAGTCCGTTGCCGCAGTGGTTCCCGGCACCAGGACTTCGCCGTAACGCACGGCCCGCAAGGTTGCTTCGAGGGGGCCGTTCTCCCAGTTCACCTGACCCGTGAACTTGTCTTTCGGCGCGCCTTCTTCGAACGTCAGCAGGTTCACCCGGCCGAAAAGGGTCGGCGCTGGCGAAAGGCCTGCCAGAACCGGGATCGCCGGTACTTTCGTGACTTCCGTCTTGTTGAAGTTCGCGCCGGCGGTGGCGGTGAAGCTGCCCAGGGCCGTTTCCGGGAACGCATAATTGGCAATCACGTCCACACCTTGCGTTTCGGTATCAACGCCATTGAGGAAGAAGCGGCCGCCACCTGCTCCGATGAATCCCTGGCTAACCAGGAAGCTACGAACGTTGGCTGCCGTAAGGTTCTCGGACAGAACAATCCGGTCGGTGACTTCGATCATGTAGGCGTCAACCGTCAGGTTGAAGGCGCCGGACTGGAATACGCCTCCAATGGCGTAGTTCGTGGACGTTTCCGCATCGAGGGACGTTGCGCCAAGGGCCTGCGCGATCGGATCGTCGACCCGGAATGTCGTGATGTCGAACGGCACGCCGCCGATGAAGTTCGTCGATGTCGTGGTGAAGTACTGCTGCTGCAGCGACGGAGCGCGGAAGCCGTTCTGGACCGATCCGCGAAGCGCAAAATTGTCCGTCAGGTCATAGCGTGCGGCGAGCTTGCCGGTCAGCGTTTCGCCGAAATCGGAATAGGACTCGGCCCGCACAGCGCCCGACACGAGAAGGGCGTCGGTTACGTCGGCTTCGAGGTCGAGATAGGCGCCGATCGCAGAACGTTTCTCGTTTAGTTCGTTCTCCGGGCGGAATCCCGGGAAGACTTGTGAGCCGGACGCCGTCGCGCCGCCGCCCGACAGCAAGACGCCGCCGTTTCGATAAGAGTCAGGCTCGCCCGCAAAGATCTTGTAGCCCTCACGCCGGGCTTCAACACCCCAGGCGACGTTGAGCTCAGACGCCAGGCCTTCGACATCAAAGCCCTTCACCATGTTCAGGGCACCAACAATCTGATTGGACTCAAATCCGCCGGCATCAAACTCCGTCCCGGACGCAACGCCCAACGAGCGGTTCAGCGTATCGATGATCTGGAATTCCATCTTGTTGCTACCATAGCCCACCGACGCGTCAGCGTCCCAGCCACCCCAGTCGAACCGGACGCCGCCAAGTGCCGAATAGTCGGTCGTGGTCGGATTGATCTTCGGCAGGAAGCCATCCGGATAGATCTCGATGACGTTCCGGTCGTCCGAAGCCCGGCGATAGAAGCCTGCCGAAACGGTTTCGCGGTCCTGGAAGCTGGCCCAGCCATAAACCTCAGCCTCGCCGACATCGATGCCGGCATTCGCAAAGAAGCTGACCTGCTCGAGCTCCGGTTCGCCGGTCCAGGCATTGAAGCGGTTGAACGCAGCTTCAAGCGCCGGCTGGCTGCCCGGATAGTTCGGGCGGACGTCGTAGCCGCTCCGCTCGGTATTGCTCTGGTCCTTATACTCCCCGGTGATCGTCAGGAAGCCATCATCGCCCAGAGAGAAGCCCTTCCATCCGGCGACGGTGTAAATCTGTCCGTCGGAGCGGCTGCGCGTGATCGAGCGGCCCGGATCAGGCACGCCGGCGGCCGTCGGTAGCGCGACCGGAACCGTGTATTCGGTTTCCCGCCAGCCATAGCTCGCGGAAACCGCGCCGCCTTCCGAGGCTTCGCGAAGGCGGACGTTGACCACACCGGCAATTGCATCTGAACCATAGAGTGCCGACGCGCCGTCCCGCAGCACTTCGACGCCGCCAACGGCGAGGTTGGGGATCGTGTTGAGGTCAACAGCAGACGAGCCGCGGCCGATCGTGCCGTTGACGTTGACGAGCGATGCCTGGTGGCGGCGCTTGCCATTGACCAGCACCAGCGTCTGGTCCGGCGCAAGTCCGCGAAGCGCGGCCGGGCGAACGGAATCCGTTCCGTCGGCAAGCGCCGGGCGCGGGAAGTTCAGCGCAGGCAGGTTCACCGAAAGCGCCTGGTTCAATTCGCCCACGCCGATATTCTGGACAGCCTCTGCCGACACCACGTCGACAGGCGCGGCCGTATCCAATGCCGACCGGTTGGCAACGCGGGTGCCGACCGTCACAACGGTCTCCAGCGTACGCGCATCGTCCGTTGATGCCGCCGCATCTTCCTGAGCCAGGGCTGCTGGCGCACCGGCAGCAAGCGCCAGTGTCGCCGCTGCTGCGAAAAGGTTCATCTTCAACTTCATGGTTCCGCTCCGCGAAAAGGTGATGGGCTCTTGCCCGGTCGAATTGTGTTTCCCCGTCATCACCGTAAGGTCGTGCCGAGCGCAGGTGCAACAACAGATCGTGTTCGTCGTCACAATTACGCCTGTCTTTTGTTGCTTTTTGGTCACATATTCGCATTCCGGGAGAAACTTTGAGCATGAATCGCCGCCTCTGCCTCATCACCGGCGCCTCCGCCGGCATCGGCGCTGAGTTCGCCCGCCAGTATGCTTCCCTCGGCTGGGACCTCGTGCTCACCGCCCGGCGCGAAGACCGGCTGAACACCCTCGCCGAAGAGCTCCGCACGCGGAACAAGATCAACGTCACCGTCATCGCCGAGGACCTGGCCGATCCCGCCGCCCCGGCCCGCCTCGTCGCTGCGCTGGAGGGCAGGGGTCTTGCCGTCGACGGCCTCGTCAACAATGCCGGTTATGGCCTGCCGGGCACTTTTTTCTCCACCAGCTGGAAAGACCAAGCTGCCTTCCTGCAGGTCCTCTACACCGCGCCGATCGAGCTGACCCATCGCCTCCTGCCGGGCATGGCGGCGCGCAAGTTCGGCCGCATCATCAACGTTGCCTCCCTCGCGGGCTATGCCCCCGGGAGCGCCGGCCACACGCTCTATGCCAGCGTCAAGGCCGGCCTGATCAAGTTCTCCGAAAGCATCGAAGCCGAATGCAACGCGCTCGGTCACGCCGATATTCATTGTACGGCGCTTTGCCCCGGCTTCACCTGGAGCGAGTTCCACGATGTCAACGGTACGCGCGAGGCCACCAACCAGATGCCGAAATGGCTCTGGATGGAGGCAGAGCCCGTCGTCGCCGCCGGCATCGAAGCCGTCAATCGCGGCCAGCCCGTTATCGTCCCCGGCGCGCCGAACAAGATCCTCGCCACCTTGACGCGTATCCTGCCGGAGCCGCTCGGCCGCGCCATGGTCCGCTCGCAATCCTCCCGCTTCCGGCGAATGGACTGAATTCCCAAAAGAAAAGCGGCCCCTCCGTGAGAAGGGGCCGCATCTTTTCGTGTGAGCTCTGATCAGCGACGCCGCGCGTAACGCTGGCGAATTCGAACTGGCTCGTCGTCGGCGGGCTCGGCGTCCGCGTCCTCTTCGTGCTCCGCGTCCGCTTCGAGGTCGCCCTCCGCGTCCGCTTCGAAATCCTCTTCCTCGTCGAGTTCGTCCTCGGTCTCTTCCTCGAGGTCGAATTCTTCGTCCTCTTCGCCCTCGACCTCGTCTACCTCGTCCAGCGCCTCAGCCTCGTCCTCGAGCATCACCTCGTCTTCGTCGCCGTCCTCCAGCCCGAACTCCGCCTCGTCTTCAACCTCTTCCTCGAGCAGGAATTCCTCCTCGATCGGCTCAGCCGCTGCCGCCATCATCCGTGCACGGATACGGTCTGCCGTCGGCGTCGTGTCCTCGCTGCGCCAGTCGCTCGCACGCCGCCGCTGGATCACCGGCCCATCCACCACCAGCCGTTCCTCGCTGCGCCGCTCCGGCGGTGCCATCACCGGCGCCTCGGCCACCACAACACGTCGGGCGACAATCGCGGGCCTCGCCTGCGGCGCCTCGTCCGCCCCGGCCACATCCTTCGCATCGAAGAACAGCGCCCAGTATTTCGCCGTGATCTCCCCGCGCGTGTCCAGCTTGCCGAGCCTGCGCCGCTCCGATCCCTTGGTCAGCTTCACGCCTTCAATCGCATGGCGCCGCGCCGATCCCGCCACATGGCCATAACCGCCAAAGGCCTTGGGCGCCCCGCGCCGGCCCTCGAAGATCAGCTCCTGCACATATTGCGTCTGCCCGTCCGGCAACACCTGCCGCCCCGCATGGCTTAGCACCGGCCCGTTCAGCTTGATGAACTCCACCATCCGCCGCCCGTCGATGTCCCCGCCGCGGTCATAGCTCGCGCTCGTCATCTCGAAGCCAAAGCCTGAAGGCCGGATCTGCATCACGGTCAGCGTCTCGCTGCCGCCCGGCCCCCGCTCGGCCTGAACCCAGATGCCCTCGATATAGTCCGCCCCAAGCACAATCCGCCGCAAGAGGCCCATCCGGAACGCCAGCGGAAACACCGCTTCGGCCAGCGTCATCCAGCCCACCACGCAGACAAGGCCGATAAATCCGGTCATTGCCCAATAGGCCGGCGTCGGCCCGCCCGTCGCCGCCGCCAGCATGCCGGACGCCGTCGGCCAGACAGCGCATAGAGCGCCCGCCACCAGCGCCGCCGCGGCGGTATTCGAGATAAGCCTGAATCGGGAATAGGTGGTCATCCGGCGGGGGGCTCCTTCGGGACGTATTGCGATGAATGGGGAAATTGCGCTTCTCGCGCCAATATTCTGTTAATAATCTGAAGGTTAACGATACCCTAATCAAGCGCCGTCTGGTTAATGCCCGGTAGGATAGCGTTAACGCTTTCCCGGCCGCCCCAGCGTTGTTGCGCCGCACAAATCCGGACTCGCCAGCCGCGCGCTGCCGCCTATACTCTATCCATCAGAAAAACCTCGGAGGACGCGGCAATGGACGGCATGAGCGGGCTGATTGATCTCGCCAGCGTACGGATGAAAAACCTCACCGCTGCCATGGCCGAGGCCGTCGCCTCCGCCGAAGCTTATGTCGAGGCCGCCACCCGCTCCGCCCGCGCCAGCCTCTCGCTGCCGGATGGCAAGCCCGACCGCGCCGCGTTCGAGCGCCACCAGCACCGCGCCCATGGCCTCGCCTGGGTGGCCACTTATCTCGAAACCCTCCGTCAGACGGCCGGCTGGGCTGCCCGCCTCGAAGCCGAGGGCCAGTTCGGTGATGTCGAGGCGCTGCTCTCCCAGGTCCTGTTCAGCGAATACTGCGCCCAGCTGATCGGCGGCATCCCGATGAACCAGGGCGAGATGGTCCGCCCGGCCGATCTCGGCTGCACCCAGGCCGACATGCAGCTCCTCTTCGCCGCGCCGATCCAGCGTTTCATCGCCGAAGGCAAGACGCCGGAAGTGATGGCCGCCGCCGCCACCTTCCTGCCGGACGCCCTCTCGCGCCACACGGTGGAGCGCACGGGCCTCGACGAGACGATGGAAATGGTGCGCGAACAGTTCGCCAAGTTCGCCTCGACGCGCATCAAGCCGGTCGCGCATGACTGGCACCTGAAGAATGATTACATCCCGATGGAGGTCGTCGATGAGATGGCCGAGCTCGGCGTGTTCGGTCTCACGATCCCGGAAGAATTCGGCGGCCTCGGCATGGGAAAGACCGCCATGTGCGTCGTCTCGGAGGAACTCTCGCGTGGCTATATCGGCACCGGCTCGCTCGGCACGCGTTCCGAAATCGCCGCCGAACTGATCCTCATCGGCGGCACGCCCGAACAAAAGGCCAAATGGCTGCCCGCCATCGCCTCCGGCGAAATCCTCCCCACCGCTGTCTTCACCGAGCCGAACACCGGCTCTGACCTCGGCTCACTGCGCACCCGCGCCGTAAAGTCCGCAGACGGAACAGAATACGTCATCACCGGCAACAAGACCTGGATCACGCACCCCGTCCGCGCTGACCTGATGACACTGCTTGCCCGCACCGATCCGGCCACGAACAATTTCTCGGGCCTCTCGATGTTCCTCGCCGAGAAGCCGCGCGGCACGGACGAGCATCCGTTCCCCGCAGAAGGCATGACCGGCGGCGAAATCGAAGTGCTCGGCTACCGGGGCATGAAGGAATACGAAATCGGCTTTGACGGCTTCAAGGTGAAGGCCGAAAACCTGCTCGGCGGCAAGGAAGGTCAGGGCTTCCGCCACCTGATGGCCACTTTCGAAAGCGCCCGCATCCAGACCGCCGCGCGCGCCGTCGGCGTCGCCCAGAACGCGTTCGAGCTCGGACTGCGCTATGCGCTGGACCGCAATCAGTTCGGCCAGGCCATCTTCAATTTCCCGCGCGTCTCGAACAAGCTGGTGATGATGGCCGCCGAAATCCTTGCCGTGCGCCAGCTCACCTATTTCTCGGCCCGCCAGAAAGACGAAGACAAGCGCTGCGACCTCGAGGCCGGCATGGCGAAACTCCTCGCCGCCCGGGTCGCCTGGGCCGCGGCCGATAACGCCGTGCAGATCCACGGCGGAAATGGCTTCGCCCTCGAATACCCTATCAGCCGTGTGCTGCAGGATGCGCGCATCCTCAACATCTTCGAAGGCGCCGGCGAAGTGCAGGCGATGGTCATCGCCCGCCGCCTCATTGAAGGCGGAAACTAAACGCGTTCCAGCCTGTCTGTGATAGAAGGTGATTAGATACAGCCCGGACCGGTTCCGGGCTGTATCTTTTGTATCTGAGGGAGCCGCCGCATGACATCGACGGAAAATCCGCCGGAGAACAAGCGTGGGCCCGAGTGGCGCCGCCGCCTTCGCGTTGCCCGCTGGCGCGGTATTCGGGAAATCAAGCACAACGACGTCGTTGAACACGTCGCCGATGAAGGCGTCCTGACCGGCCGCTATATCTTCATGACGGTCATGGCTTGCGGCATCGCCATCCTCGGCCTGCTTCTGTCCTCGCCCGCCGTCATCATCGGCGCCATGCTGATCTCGCCGCTGATGGGCCCCATCATGCTGATGGGATTCTCGCTCGCTATCCTCGATCTTGCCGCGCTGCGCCAATCGGTGATCTCGCTCGCCATCGGCACAGCGGTGGCGCTCGGCACAGCCTTCCTGATCGTCCTGATTTCTCCGCTCACGGAGAATACGTCCGAAATCCTCGCCCGCGCCCGGCCGAACTTCTTTGACCTTCTGGTTGCGGTCTTCTCCGGCTTCGCCGGCGGCTACGCCGTCATCCACCGCAAGGGCGAAACCATTGTCGGCGTGGCCATCGCCACCGCCCTGATGCCGCCGCTCGCCGTCACCGGCTTCGGCATCGCCACCGCCCAGTTCGAAATCGCCGGCGGCGCCTTTTTCCTGTTCATGACCAACCTGCTCGCCATCGCGCTGTCGGTCACCATCCTCGCCCGTTTCTACGGCTTCGGCGAGCGTCACAGCCCGCAACATGCCGCCTGGCAGAATGCCTTGATCTTCGGCGTCTTCATCGCGCTCTCTATTCCCCTCGGTCTGTCGCTGCGCGACATCGCCTATGAAGCCCGCGTCCGCGACGTCGGCCGCGACATGGTGGTCGCGTCCTTCGAAGGGGATGATGTGCGCGTCACCGATTTCGACGTCACGTTCCCCCGCAGCGGCCCGGACCGGATCAAGGTCCGCGCCACGGTTTTCACGCCGTCGCGGGTCATCGACGCCGAAACCCGCCTCGCTGGCCAGCTGTCCGATCGCTTCCGCCGCCAGGTCGCTGTGGTGCTAGATCAGGTCATCATCGATGACGATCTCGGCTCCGAATCCGCCCGCCTCGCCGCAGTCGCAGAATCCTCCTTCGGCGCCCCGATGCGCGCGCAGATCGCCCAGCTGGAAACCCTCGCCGTCGAACGCCGCACCGAGCGCGAACTGCGCGCGGCCTTTCCCTACGCCCTCGCTGCCGCCGATATCGACCCGGCAAACCGCACCGCCATCTTCTCCGCGGCGCCGACCGGCGGCGTCAGCCTCAGCGCCTTCCGCCGTCTCGAAGAGGGCCTCTCCCGGAACTATCCGGACTGGACCGTCCGCGTCGATCCTCCGCGCACGGAGCTTCCGCCGATCGAGTTCGAAGGTGGCGCCTCGGCGCTCACACCGGCGCAGGTCTCCCTGATTGCCGACCTCGCCTGGGCGCTTCAGCGCTGGGGCGTGACATCCGCAGATGCCGTCGTCTTCCTCCCGACGGCTGCTGCGGCGCAGTCTTTCAACGAGACCAGCCCCGGCCATGTCCGCGCTTCGGCGGTGGCCGCCGAACTCGCCAAGGCCGGCATCACCGCCGCTGTCGCGGGCGAATTCCGCGCGACCGGTAACATGCCGGCTGACCGCGACGCGGCCGCCCGGCGTGCGAACCGGGTCATCATCCGCCCTGCTGGCTAGCGTATGATCCCGCCCAGCGGCGTGACGTCCGCGGGCTCGTGCTGGATGACAACCTTGCCGCCCTGATCGGCAGCCCGTGCCTCGAACGCGGCCATCGAGGCCATCGTGTCCGCCTCGTTCGTATTGAAGCGCGGCGCACGGCTAAGCGCCCGGCTTTCGGTGCGGTGATAAAGGTCACCCGTCAGCAGCACCGTGCCGGATTCCGGCATTTTCAGCTGCAGCGACGCGTGGCCGGGCGTGTGACCCGGGGTCGCGAAAATCACGACCGACCCGTCGCCGAACACGTCATGCTCCTCGCCGATCACCTGACGCTCCATCGACTGGAACATCGCATAGACCGGTGCCAGCGTCGGGTCCGCCAAAGGCGTGCCTTCGGGCGGGAACATGGCATCATACTCGCGCTGGTTCACCAGCCAGGTTGCGCCCTGCACCTGATCGACCTGGCCGACATGGTCGAAATGGCTGTGCGAGATGGACACATAGGTCAGCTCCGATGGCACAACGCCAAGCGCGGCAAGCTGATCCGTGATCGTCTGGTTCAGCGACACTGTGAAAATCTGCTGCGTGAAGGGCGGCGACCCCGCGAGCTGCGATGGCAGGCCGAGATCCCACAGGAGTCGGCCGTTCGGGTGATTGATCAGGTAACAGGTGTTGGTGAGCTCATCTGCTTGGCCCGCATAATCCCCGGCGGAAGAAAAGGCGTCGAGGTCCGACACGCCAATCGTTCCGCAATCGAGCACGTGCACCGTCAGTGGTGCAGCCTCTGCTACTTCCGTGACCACCTCCTCAACCGGAAGAGCCGCAGCGGGCGTTTCAGGGGTGCAGGCTGCAAGGACAGCAGCAGCGGCCACAGTCGTCAGAAGCAAGGCAAGGCGCATTTCAGATTCTCCAGAAAATCGTTGTCGCAAGGCTTAGTCCGCTTCGGGCGCGGCTTCCACCGCACCGCCGTTCTCATCTGCCACCCGGTAGAAGCAGCCCTCCCGCCCCGTATGGCAGGCGCCGCCAGTCTGGCGCACTTTCAGCAGCACGGCATCCTGATCGCAATCGACGCGCACTTCAGCAACCTCCTGCGTGTGCCCGGAGGTCTCGCCCTTGACCCAGAGCGCAGCGCGGGAGCGCGACCAGTAAGTCGCCCGCCCGGTCGCGAGCGTCAGGCGCAGCGCCTCGGCATTCATCCAGGCGAGCATCAGGACTTCGCCCGTTTCCGCATCCTGCGCGATGGCCGCAATCAGTCCGTCCGCATCGAACTTCGGGCGCAACTCGCGCGTTTCATCCTGCGCACTGCCGGAGAGGGGAGGGGGAAAGCTTTGCATGCTCAAAGCGCTCCCCCAAGGAACCGCGCGAGTCAAGCCGCGCGCCTTGCAAGAGCGGGAGGGCTGGGCCACATCAGTCGGCATGACAAGACACATCCATATCGTCGAAGTTGGTCCCCGGGACGGGCTGCAGAATGATCCGGCCAACCTTACGGTTGCCCAGAAGCTCGAATTCATTTCCCGCCTCGAAGCGGCGGGGGTGACGCGGATGGAATCGGGCAGCTTCGTCAGCCTGAAGGCCGTGCCGAAGATGGCCGATTCCCCGGCCGTGTTTGCCGGCCTCGTCCGCAAGCCCGCGACGAAACACATCGCGCTGGCCCTCAACGAGACCGGCGTGCGCCGCGCCATCGAGGCGAAGGCGGATGAGATCAACTTCGTCCTCGTCGCCGGCGAAGGCTTTGGCCGCCGCAACCAGGGCATGAGCCCGCAGGAGAGCGCGGACATGCTGGCCAGATGTGCCCCCCTCGTGCACGAGGCGGGGCTGCCCCTTTCGGCCACCATCTCGGTGGCGTTCGGGGACCCGTATGACGGCGACGTCGATATCGGCGTCGTCGGAAACCTTGCCGCGCAGGCCCAGCGGGCGGGCGTGGCGGAACTGGCGCTCGGCGACACGATCGGCGCGGCGACGCCCTGGGATGTCCGCCAGCGGATCGACCGGGTGCGGATGGAGGCGCCCGATGTGAGCCTGCGCCTGCATTTCCACGACACGCGCGGGGCGGGCCTTGCCAACGTTTTCGCCGCAGTCGAAGCGGGTGTTGACGTGATCGATGCCAGCTGCGGCGGCATCGGCGGCTGTCCCTTCGCGCCGGCGGCGACCGGGAATGTGGCGACCGAAGACGTCGTCTGGATGCTGCACCGCGCGGGTTTCGAGACAGGAATCGACCTTGCGCGGATGATCGAGACGGCGAAGTGGCTGGAAGGCACGCTCGGCCACAAGGTCTCCTCGGCGCTCAGCCGGGCAGGGGCTTTCCCCGGCGTCTAGGTATTTCGCCTTATACCGGCCTCCTCTCCGGGATCGCACTTATGGTGAAAAGCCAAGGAAGCCTCCCATGTCGCATACACCGCACGAACTCGCCGAAGAATTTCCCGAATCGGCCGCCCGCCTGCATGAGCTGAAAACCTCCGATCCGCACTTCCTGCGCCTGTTCAACGAATACCATGACGTGAACCGGCAGATTCACCGCATCGAGACGCGGGTGGAGCCGGCGAGCGAGGACTTCGAAACCGGCCTGCGGAAGCTGCGCACCAGGCTGAAGGACGAAATCTACGCGGCCCTGAAATCTGGATAGGAACGATCCGGGAAAACCCATGACAAACCTGACAGTAGATACTCTGGCCATTGCGGCCCTGGTGGGCTTCGGCTCGCTGCTGGTGGTGATGGCGGGCATCACGATCTGGCTGCTGCGCCAGATGGGCAAGTCCGCCGGCGAGAAATAGCGCGGGCGCAAGGCGCGCAGGCGCAGCCGGCGCAGCGAAGCTGTCCGGCAGGCGCGGGGCATGTGAGGCGGGGCTAGGACGTGTCCGCGCCCGCGAGCGCGCCATCCAGAAAATCCAGCATCGCAGCAAAGCCGCGCGGCAGGCGGGCATGGGCCGGGCCTTTGAGGGCCGGGCGGGAGAGCCTTTGCGCAGAGCCGGAGGCGCGCCGCGCGAGGCGGCGGGCGATGCGATGGCGCGCGAGCCAGACGGCGGCGAGATTGTCGAGACGCGAGAGGAAGAGCGCGGCGGTGAAACCGTCCGTATCCGGAGCGCTGTCCGGGCCTCGCGCGCGGCGGAAGCGTTCGGGAGGCTGCTCGTGCAGGCGGAAACGGTAGGCGCGGGCACTGGCAACGCGCGGAAGGGGCGGCGGCAGATCGGGGCGCGCGCGCAGCGGGGCGAGGGGCAGGGCCATCGCCATCAGGTGCAGCAGCCGGCGCAGCATGGCGGTCAGCACGGCAAGGCCCTGACGCACCGTGCGCCGGAAAGCGGCCTCGCTCCAGCGCGCGGCCGGCCCGCGCACGAAACGCGCGAGGCGCACATGATGCTGCCGGTGCATATCAAGCAGCAATCGGAGGGAGGGCGCGCCGGGAAACATCGGCGATGAGACTAACCCGGCCGCGAACCTGGCCGGATTGGAATCGGGAACTTTATTTCACTGGGTCGTCATCCCTGGATTGGCGCAGCCAATGCCCGGGACCCAGACTTGTCTGTTTTCAAGATGGTCGGCAAGCCAGTTTTCCTTTGGAAAACAGGCCTTCTCGGGGAAATCGCAGTGTGATTTCTGATCCCTCGAAGGGTCGCGGTCTTCGCCTTTGGCAAAACCGGGACGACGACAAACTTCGTCCGCACACGGGGGAAAGGGTGCCGGATTGGTTGCACAAGCGGGTTTCAGTGCAACGAATTCCCGGCGGATCGGGGCCCGTAGGGCGGGATTTATCCCGCCATCCGAAAGCTCGCCTAACCGGGGCAGGAAAATCCAAACGACTCGCCCTCGCCGCTGTCGCAAGAAAGATCGTCGTCATCGCAAATGCACAAATCAGACAACTGACTTGATGACAGATTCTAATGCCTAAAATGCCTCATCCCCGTGAACACCATGGCAAGGCCCGCTTCGTCCGCCGCGGCGATGACGTCTTCGTCGCGGATGGAGCCGCCGGGTTGGATGATGGCGGTGGCGCCGGCGCTGGCGGCCTGTAGTAGACCGTCCGGGAACGGAAAGAAGGCGTCGGAGGCAGCGACGCAGCCTTTGGTTCGCGGGGCGGGCCAGCCGGCGGTTTCGGCGGCGTCTTCGGCCTTGCGGGCGGCGATGCGGGCGCTATCGATGCGGCTCATCTGGCCGGCGCCGATGCCGGCGGTGATGCCGTCTTTCGCATACACGATGGTGTTGGATTTCACGTGCTTGGCGACGCGCCAGGCGAAGAGGAGGTCTTCTAGCTCTTGCGGGGTGGGCGCGCGTTTCGTGACGACTTTCAGGTCTGCCTTGGTGATCCGGCCCGCGTCGCGGTCCTGCAGCAGGAAGCCGCCGGCGACGGTCTTGGCGAAAATGCCGGGGGCGGCGGGGTCTGGCAGGCCATCGGTGATCAGCAGGCGGAGGTTTTTCTTTTTCGCGAAGATCGCCTCGGCGGCGGCATCGGCGCCGGGGGCGATGACGACTTCGGTGAAGATATCGGTGATGACCTTCGCGGTCTCCTCATCCAGCGGGCGGTTGAGGGCCACGATGCCGCCGAAGGCGGAGGTGGGATCGCAAGCGAGGGCCGCGCGGTAGGCGGAGATGATGTCCGAACCCAGAGCAACGCCGCAGGGGTTGGCGTGCTTGATGATGGCGACGGCGGGGGTGTCCGCGCCCAGCTCGCCGATCAGCTCATAGGCGGCGTCGGTGTCGTTGATGTTGTTGTAGGAGAGTTCCTTGCCCTGCAGCTGGCGCGCGGTGGCAACGCCCGGGCGCTTTTCGCCGGTGACGTAGAAAGCGGCTTTCTGGTGCGGGTTTTCGCCGTAGCGCAGGGATTGCTGGAGGCGGCCGCCGAGGGCCGCCCAATCGGGCGCGTCCTCGCCGTTCTGGCGGGCGTACCACTGGGAGATGGCGGCGTCATAGGCGGAGGTGCGCGCGTAGGTCTTGGCGGCGAGACGGCGCAGCGTTGCGGCGGAGACTTCGCCGTCGCGGTCGAGCTCGGCGAGGACGGCGTCAACGTCTCCCGTGTCGGTGCAGCAGGCAACGAAGGCGCCGTTCTTGGCGGCGGCGCGCAGCATGGCGGGGCCGCCGATGTCGATGTTCTCGATGCAGGTTTCGAAGTCTGCGCCGGAGGCGACGGTGGCCTCGAAGGGGTAGAGGTTGACGTAGATCAGGTCGATCGGGGCGATGCCATGGGTGCGCGCGTCGGCGACGTGGGAGGGGTTGTCGCGCAGGAAGAGGAGGCCGCCGTGGACGGCCGGGTGGAGCGTCTTGACGCGGCCGTCCATCATTTCAGGAAAGCCCGTGAGGTCGGCGACGTCCATGACCGGGAGGCCGGCGTCCTTCAGGGCCTTGGAGGTGCCGCCGGTGGAGATGAGATCGGCGCCGTGGCTGCGCAGGCGGCCCGCCTGGCCGATGAGGCCGGTCTTGTCGGAGACGGAGATGAGGGCGCGGCGGATCTTGAGGGGGGCGGTCATAACGGTCTCCGGATGGCTGGGCGGGGCCTATCACGGAGGCTTGCGGCGTCAAGCTTCCCGGACGAAGGCCCAGCGGACGCAGTTGGGGGGCTGGCTGCCATCGCCGTTGGGGTCGGCGAAACCGGAGAGGACGATCTGTTCGGGCTGCTCCACGATGCCGCGGGCGAGGTAGACGGTCTTCTCGAGGCGGGCGCCCTCGTGGCTGGTGCGGAAGCGCCAGATCTGGCCGGTCTCGGACATCAGGCGGATGGCGTCCTTGCCCATCATGGCGGTGACGGTGGGGTGGAGGTGGAAGCGGATCTCGAAGGGGATCGTCTTCTTGTCGTCGGTGGGCGTCTGGGCGACGGGGCGGACGAGGGAGTCCTCGCCGGTCAACCGGTCGCCCTCGCCGGAGATGAAGATGCGGCGGCGGTGGAGGAGGCCGTAGGCTGCCTTGTAGCCGGCGTGCTGGGCGTCGAGCCAGATTTCCGCGGCCTCTTCGAGGCGCTTGGCGGCGATGCCTTCCGGGCCGATCAGGGCGCGCAGGCGGGTTTCGTCATTGACGATGAAGGCGCCGGAATCGCGCCCGCCGAGGATGAGGGTGGAGTGGGCGGAGGTGCGCCGGACGGCGGCCTGCCAGTCGACATTGACCTCGGCAGAGTAGCCGCAGGAGGTGACGATGCGGGCGGGGCCGTCGGAGAGCTCGAAGCTGAGGGCGCCGGCGCGGGCCTGGTCGCCGAAGGGGCGGGGCGGGGCCTCGCCGCAATCGAGCACGAGGCGGAGCGGGCCCTTCTCGACTTTCTGGAAGCCGGACTTCGGCGCGAACATGAACTTGCGGGGCGGGGACGGCAGGCGGGCGAGGGCGGCGTTCACGACCTCGGCGCGCGACTCGTCGCCGTCATGGAAGGTGTTGAGGGCGCCGTCGCCAGCCTGGAAGAAGGCGAGCATGGCCCCCATGCGTGGGATCCATTTCTCCATCCATTCGGGCACCGGACGGCCAGCACGCTCAAGCGCGTCGGCAAGCGTTTGAAGGTGGAGGAGGGAGGAGAGGATGTGCGCGGGGCTGCGGGTGACGTGGCCGCCGTCCGGCAGGATTTGCGCGGTGGTTTCGGCCTCCAGCCTGTCGAGGGCATCGGTGAGGCCGGCGCCGGCGCGCAGGCAGAGAGAGCCAGCGACGAGCACGACCGCGCCGAGCCAGCGCGATTTCGGATCATGCGCGGCGCCGATGGCTTCCTGCACATAGCGCAGCTGGCGGGCGAGGGAGTCGATGCGGGCCGTGCGCGCCTCGTCATTGCCGGCTTCGAGCAGCGCCGCGCCGCAGCGTAGCCAGTTCCAGCAGCGGCTGGCGGTCGGCTCGAGGCGCCAGGCAAAGCCGTGAAACTTGCCGAACTTCTGCGTCCAGTCATCGGTGAGAGCTATGGTGCGCAGCACACCGAGTTCGCCCTGCGCCATCAGGTCGGGCGCCCAGGCGAAACGGTGGATGCGGTCGGCGTAGTGGCGCGACGGCATTTCGATGGCCCAGGGGGATTGTCCGGGTTCGAGCACGAGGCGCTGCTGGCCGATGCGCCAGATGCCGCCCATCAGGGCTTCGCCGCGCCGGTCGTCCGGGGGCGAGAGATTGGCGAGGTGCAGGCTGAAGGCGTCGGGACCGTGGCCGGTCAGTTTCAGCTTCTGGAGGGTCGAGACTTTCGCGTCTTCGCCGGCAACACCGCGAAAACGGCGCCAGAGGGCGGCGTCATCGCCGCTCGTGCGTGTACGGTCTGCCTGGAAGTCTTCGCTGATGCCTGACAAGTCCCTGCCGTCCAAATCACACCCGGACTTTCGGGCGCAGCGCCCGGATATTCTCCGCATAGGCCTGCGGGCCGCCCTGGAAGACGGCGGAGCCGGCGACGATGGCTGTGACGCCGGCCGCGATAGCCTTCGGCGCGGTTTCGGCATTCAAGCCGCCATCGATTTCCAGGATGATGTCGCGCCCGGTCTGGTCGATCATCCGGCGCAGCTGCTCGGTTTTCTTCAGCTGGCTGGTGATGAAGCTCTGCCCGCCGAATCCGGGGTTCACGGACATTACGAGCACGAGATCGATATCGTCGATCACGGGCTCGATCACGCTGGCGGGCGTGCCGGGGTTCAGCGCGACGCCGGGACGCATGCCGGCGGCGCGGATGGCCTGCAGCGTGCGGTGAAGATGCGGGCCGGCCTCGGGATGGACGGTGAGGATGTCGGCGCCGGCCTTGGCGAAAGCGGCGATGAAGGGATCGACCGGCGCGATCATCAGATGCACGTCGAAGGGCTTCTTGGTGTGCGGGCGCAGTTTCTCGATGATCGGCGGGCCGAAGGTGAGATTCGGCACGAAATGGCCATCCATCACATCGACATGGATCATGTCGGCGCCGGCCGCATCAATGGCGCGGATTTCCTCGCCCAGCTTGGCGAAGTCAGCGGACAGTATGGAGGGGGAAATCAGGACCGGTTTCATGCCCAATCCCTAAAAGGGAACAGCCGGCTGCACAAGGCAGCCGGCTGTCCGTTTATGGGGCCCTTTGTCTGGTCCGGAAGCTTACCGGGGGATCAGTTTCCAGCCGTCCGCACCGGCGATGGCGTTCACCGGGGTGCCGGGCTGGATGTAGAGATCCGCGCCCTGGATGATTTCCTTCACGTCGCCGCTGTCGAAACGGACAATGTAGGCGTAGCCGCGCTGCTTGCCGACAGCCTTGCCGGCCGCGTTGCCGGCGATGCCGCCGATGACCGCGCCGCCGATGGCGCCGGCCGTCTGGGCCTTGTCGCCGCCGCCGAGCTCGGAGCCGGCGATGCCGCCGAGGACGGCGCCGGTCGCGGTGCCGATGATCGAACGGTCAGGGGCGATCATGACTTCGCGCGCCGAGGTGACGACGCCGGTGTAAACTGTGGAGGCCTGGCCGACCGAACGGGTCGTCGCGTTACCGACGCCGTACGAGCTGGCACAGCCGGAAACGGCGAGCGTGAGGGCGGCGAGGGCGCCGGCGATGGCCTTCCGCGAGGCCGAATTTGCAGAAAGCTGCATCAACATGAGAATTCTTCCTTTCGCATTGCATACCTGTGATGGGCGCATATAGCCCGCTCCGGGCTGAATAGGACATGAATTTCAGGAGAGAAATCCGTTCAGGTTCAGGCTGGAGAGGCCGGATGGGTAAGCTTGGCGATATAGAAGGCGTCACAAACCCGTGAGGAGGAGGGCAGGGTGACAACGTCGCCCTCGGGGGTCACGCAATCCTCGAAACCGGCGCATTCGGCGGGGGCGACCGGCTGGCGGACCAGCAAGCCTTCGGCAATCGCGGCAGCGACCACATCCCGGCCTTCGGCGGCCAGCGGGGAGCAGACGCAGTAGACCAGCGTGCCGCCGGGCGCGAGCATGCGGGCGGCCGAGGCGAGGAGCCGGGCCTGCACGGCAGGGAAGCGGGCCACGTCTGCCTCGGTCTTGATCCAGGCGCCCTCGGGGTGGCGGCGCAGGGTACCGAGGGCGGAACACGGCGCGTCCAGCAGGATTTTCGCGAAGGTTTCCGGCGGCGCCCACGCTTCGCCGTCGGCGATGACGATCTCGGCGGTGAGGCCCGTGCGGGCGAGGTTTTCGCGGAGCCGGTCGAGGCGCGGGGCGGAGCGGTCGAGCGCGGTGACCGAAGCGCCGGTGGCGGCAAGCTGTAGCGTCTTGCCGCCGGGGGCGGCGCAGAGGTCAAGCACACGCTCGCCGGGGGCGGCGGCAAGGAGGCGGGCGGGCAGGGCAGCGGCCTGGTCCTGAACCCACCAGTCACCGTCTTCGTAGCCGGGCAGCTCCTCGACCGCGCCATCCGGCGCCTCGACGGAGCCAGAGGGGAGCAGCGGACCGCCGATGCGGGCGGCGAGGCTTGCGGGATCGCGCGTGGCGGTGAGGTGGAGGGCGGGCTCGCGGCGCTGGGCGTCGGCCAGGGCGCGGGCACCGTCCGTACCCAGACTGCCCGTCAGGGCAGTGCGCAACCAGGCGGGCCAGATGTCTTCCGGGTTGAGGCGCTCGGACGGCGGGGTTGCTTCCGAGACGCGGCGCAGGGCTGCATTCAGAAAGCTGCCGCCGGAGCGGGCGCCGCGCGACAGGCGGGCGGCATCGACGGTAGCATTGACGGCGGCGTGCGGGGCGACATCGAGAAACCAGATCTGCGCCGCGCCGGCCCGGATCAGCGCGCGGATCTCGGTACCAGTGGCCGAGAGGGGGCGCGAGAGGAAAGGCTGCACGGTGCGGTCGATCCAGCCGAGATGGCGCAGCGCCGAGGAGGCGATGGCGCGGGCGAAGCCGCGGTCGGAGCCTTCCAGGTCGTTATAGGCATCCGACAGGGTCATCGCCTCATCAAGCGTGCGCCGCTTGTCGAGCGTCAGCTGCAGGAGTTCACTGGCGGCAAGCCGCGATTCGGCGCCGCTCATGCGCTGAGGCCAATTCGGTTCAGGTCCCGGCTCAGCCCCATGGGCCAGCCGTACGGCGCGGGTTGAGTTCGCTGCTGCGCGAAGCGGTCACGCCCATCTCGCCGGCCATTCGGCGCAGCGCCTCGACGCGGTTGGCGGTCGACGGGTGGGTCGAGAAGAAGTTGTCAGGGCCGCGGCCGTTCAGGGGGTTGGAGATGTACATATGGGCCATGGCAGGCGTGCGCTCCGCATACGGATTGATCTGGGCGCGAGCGCCGCGCTCGATCTTTTCCAGCGCCGAGGCAAGCCAGAGCGGGTTGCCGCAGATCTCGGCGCCGCGCGCATCGGCTTCGTACTCGCGCGAGCGGCTGATCGCCATCTGCACGAGGCCGGCGGCGAGCGGAGCGAGGATCATGATGGCGAGGCCCATGATCGGGTTCGAACGGCCCTCGGAATCGCGGGGACCGAAGAACATGGCGAAGTTGGCCAGCATGCCGATGGCGCCGGCGAGCGTGGCGGTGACCGTCATGGTCAGCGTGTCGCGGTTCTGCACGTGGGCAAGCTCGTGCGCCATGACGCCGGCGACTTCCTCGCGCGTCAGTACGTTGAGGAGGCCGGTGGTCGCGGCAACGGCGGCGTTGTTGGGGTCACGGCCGGTAGCGAAGGCGTTCGGCTGGGGCGTGTCGATGATGTAGACCTTCGGCTGGGGCAGGCCCGCGCGGTCCGCCAGCTTGGCGACATCTGCCCGGAAGGCGCGCAGCATCGGGTTATTCGTGTTTTCAGGCACTTCCTGGGCGCCCTGCATGCGCAGGACGATCTTGTCGGAATTCCACCAGGCGAAGACGTTCATGCCCGCGGCGACGACGAAGGCAATGATCATGCCGGCGCTGCCGCCGACCATGTAGCCGATGCCCACGAAGAGCGCGGTCAGCACGGCCAGAAGGGTGAAGGTTTTTGCGGTGCCCATGGGGCGGAAGACTCCATTTCGATTGCGGCTTTGTAACACGCCGGGCGGACAATGCCGCCGGCTGAGACTATATGGGAAACAGTAAAGGGAACGGGAAGAGTTGTATGGCCGATAACGAGCCTGTGATCTCAGCGCAAGAAGCAGCGCGCCGCGCAGCGCTGCCAGAGCCTGCGCGGCGGGCGCTGGAAGAGGCGGACGCGCGCAAGAAAGCGGAAGCGGCGCTGCCGGGGGATGAAAGCGGCGGGCCGAAGGGCGTTGAGCCAACCCGCTATGGCGACTGGGAACGCAAGGGAATTGCGTATGATTTCTGAGGGGTAATTCCGGGCCGCTAGACAGTTACGTCCGCAAAGGATGGCTTGCTGCGGCTGCGGTTCTCACGGTGCAGCGTGTGGAGCGCGTCGATAAGGCCCCAGCTGCCGGTCAGGGCCATCGCAAACTTCATGTACTCGTTGGCAGGCTCGGCCGCGAAGACGGCGCCGGCGAGGACGATGTGGAGCAGGGCGACCGAGATCACCAGCGACAATCCGGCTTCGGCAAGGCGTGAGGCGCGGGTGCGCCGCCCCGCAAGGGCGTGCCAAGCATACAAGGCGATGGAGAGGGCCAACAGGATCCAGAGCAGGGGCGCACGCTGCGCCTCGAAGGCGGGGTCATAAGCGAAGGCCGCGAGCAGCTGCGGCGCGGCGGAATCGCTCGCGATACCTGCCATAAGCTTGGCCGGCCCGGCTGCGAGGATCGAGAGACCGGCGGACCAGAAGACGATGGAGAAGGCGGCGAGGGGGCGGCTCACCACATCCGGATCGCGAACGGGCGGCAGCGCGCGCGGCGACCAGGCGCTTTGCGGCCAGCGCCGCCGCACGGCGCCGATCGCCCAGAACACGATCAGCAGCGCGCCGAGGATTTGCAGGCCGAACAGGACCGCACCCTCGGCGAGGCGGCCGGGGAGGCCGGCGTCGGCGCTGGCGGCCGGATCGGACAGCGCGGCGCTGAACGCGAGGATGGCGAGCGCGGTGAGGACGGCGGCGGCGAGCTTTCCGAACAGGCGGGCGTCGCGCACGTCGATCACCGGCGGCGGCGTGTGATAGTTCAGCGCGGCCAGGGCGGGGTCGCCGAAACCGGCGAGAAGGGCACGCGCGGTTTCGACGTCCGGCGCGGCGCCGCCAGACTTTGCCTCGAGCTCCTCCGTCAGCAGGGCCTGCAGCTCGGCGCTGACATCGGCGCGCATGTCGCGCGGCAGGCGCCGGGCCACGTCGTGGGCGTATCGAGCGATCATGTCTTGGGGGGTCATTCTGCCGCTCCATCTTTGATGAGGTCCGCCATGACGCCGCTGAGGGCGTGCCAGGAGGCTGAAAGCCGGGCGTAGAGGCGGATGCCGTCCTTGCTCAGCACATAATAGCGCCGGGGCGGCCCGTCCTGGATCCGCCAGTGGCTGGTCAGCAGCCCCTGCGATTCCAGCCGCCGCAGCAGGGGATAGAGCGTTCCTTCCTCGATCTCCATGCCGCGCGCCGCCAGCGCCTGGCGCAGGGAATAGCCGTATTGCTCCGTGCGCAGCTGAGACAGCGCCGCCAGCACAATGGCGCCGCGGCGCAGCTCGAGCTCAAGCTTAGAGAAGGGGGCAGTGTCCTCTACCATGTGCGGCACTATACAGTGCAGCGCACAGTATAGAAAGGGGTAAATCAGGGACGTAACGGTTTTCCATGCGAAGTTCGGAAGCCTTGTTTGTTGTCGAAGCGACCGAGGACGATGAAGTGGTGTGCCGTCCGCCCGGGCAACTCGTTCAGCGAATCCGTATGGCTGAGCTCGGCTCTGTCTGTGTCCAGACCGATGATAGCGGTCCGTGGGGCGCTGATGTGTGGTGGATTCTCAACAACCTCTCGGGTGAAACGAAGGTGTTGTTCCCTCAGCTTTCGACCGGCGAAGACCTTGTTGTTGCGCGCCTGAAATTGCTGCCTGGGTTCGAGCTCCGAGGCATGAACAGCACCGCAACCGCCAGATTTACGTTTTGGCAGTCGAAACCGTGAGCCAATTTGCGGCAGCTTGAAAACAGGCCCCGGCGTTCGCCGGGGTGGCAAGTCGGAGGTTCTTGTTCCCGTTCAAACCGCCTTGTGCGCGATCAGGCTCTTGGCGCCGGAGAGGATGGCCTCTTCCGCGGTGCGCAGCTGCCAGCCGAGGACGCGCTTGGCCTTCTCGTTCGAGACGTTGCGCTCGCGGTTCAGTTCCGGGATCACCTGCTTCACGGCGGGATTGATGTTCGCCATCAGTTTCAGCACCCAGCCGGGCAGCTCGCCCTTCGGCAGCTTCTTTTCATATGCGGGTGGCAGCTGGCCGCGCAGCGTATTGGCGACTTCCGAGAACCACATGAACTTGTCAGCGACGAGGAAACGCTCGCCGGCGGCGGCGGGGTTTGTCATCGCGAGCACATGGGCCGCAGCGGTATCGCGCACGTCGACGATGCCGAAGCCGACGCGGGGCGTGCCGGGCAGCTTGCCGGAGAGGAGCTGCGTGAGGATCTCGACCGAGGCGGAGAAGTCGCCGCTCATCACCGGGCCGAGCACGGCGGCGGGGTTGATGGTGGTGAGCTCAAGGCCCTTGCCTTCGCCGTTCACATAATCCCAGGCGGCGCGCTCGGCGATGGTCTTGGAGCGGGTGTAGGCCGTGTTGTCGGCGAGGTTGTCCGGGTTCGACCAGTGTTCCTCCGTGAGCAGTTTCGGGCGCGCATCGCCCCAGCCATAGGCGATGGCCGCCATCGAGGAGGTCATCACGACACGCTTCACGCCGGCAGCCTTGGCCGCCGTCAGTACACGGATCGCGCCGTCACGCGCGGGATTGATCAGCTCGTCATGATCTTTCGGCAGGTTCGTCGGGATCGGGGAGGCGATGTGCTGGACATAGTCCATGCCCTGGCAGGCCTCCGTCCAGCCGGCATCCGAGGAGAGGTCCGCGGCGCGGATGTCGATGCGGATCGGCTTGCCTGCGTATGCGCTCAGCGTCTTGTTGAGGGCGTTGGCCTTGGAGGCGGACCGGGCTGTTCCGGTGACCTCATGTCCTGCCTCGACGAGCTGGTGGATGACATGTCCGGCAATGAAGCCGGTCGCGCCGGTGACAAGGACTTTGGCCATTGAACCCTCCCAGGGATGACCTTGAACAGTAAACGATCCGTTCGATGTTCACAAGGGGTTCGCTTGACCTTGGGTCAAAAAGGCTTCGGCGGCAGGACCGGTTTCTTCTGGTTCGTCACGTGTTCGCGCCAGGTGATGTAGAGCGTGGAGACGACGATGATGCCGGCGCCTGCCCACACGAAAGGACCGGGCAGGGAGCGGATCATGAACCAGTCGGCGGTCGCGCCCATGGGCAGGCGCAGATAATCCATCGGCGAGAGGAATGATGCATCGCCGACCGACATGCCCTTGATGAAACAGAATTGCGCGACGACACCGAAGAAGGCCATCGCGGCGATGAGGCCCCATTCAGCGAGGCTTGGGCTCGCCCAGACGGCAAGCGCGGCCGGCAGGATAAAGATCGAGGAGAGCAGGTTCGCCCAGATCAGCAGGGCGAGCGGGGAATGCACGCCGGTCAGCGATTTCACCAGCACGATGGTGAAGGCAAAGCAGAGCGAGGAGAGGATCGCGAACAGGCTGCCGATGTTGAAATGCGTGCCGCCCTCACTGCCGAGCAGGGCGGGGACGAGCGTCATGACCAGAACGCCGATGAACCCGGCGATGACGGCGCTGGTTCGGTGCACGCCGACTTTCTCGTGCAGCAGGAACACGGCGAGCAGGGTGACGAAGAGCGGGCGCGTGAAGCTGAGGGCGTTGAACTCGGCCAGCGGCAATTCGAAGACGGGCCAGATGGCGATCAGGCCGAAGACGAAGCCGGTCGAGCCGATCAGGCTACGCGTCAGCAGGGCGCCGAACCGAGCGGTGTGGATTTTGACCTTCAGCAGCCAGATCAGGGGCGCCGCAAATAGGAAGGCGAGGAAGCTGCGCCAGAAGGCGAGGAAGACGGGGTGGATGTCGGCGGTGATTTCCTTGGCGAGGGCGAGGTGCAGCGTATAGCCCGCGCCGGAGACGATCATCCAAAGCGCGCCCTGAAGATTGCCCGAGAGCGGGCGGCGGCTTATGGGTTTTCCTGCCGTGGGGGACGGATCACTGCTCATGCCGAACTTTTCACCCGAGGATATCGACGAGATCGACCGGCTCTGGCGCAGTCTGCCGGCGGATCACATGTGGACGGGCTGGGCCGCCAGCGGTGATCGGCCGGAGACTGTCTGGATATTCCGTACGCTGACACACTGGCGGCGGTTTCCCCTGACCCGGACCGAAACAGGCTACGCCCTGAGCGATGACCGGGGCAACCTGTTTCGGGAGGCTGCGACACTGGAAGTGCTGCTGGCGGCGGTTGAAGCCGTGCCGCAGCTCGGCGCAGCGCCTCAGGACTGAGCGGCTGCCGCTTGCGCGAGGCGAAGCTGCTCGGCCTGTTCCGGCGTGATGCCGAGGGCGTCGAGCACGGGGCTGTTTGCCGTTTCGTCCCAGCTGTGGCGCGGGCCGACCGTGATGCCGCCATCGACCAGGAATTCCCCGCCGGTGATGAAGCCTGCTGCGTCCGAGGCGAGGAAGGCGGCCATCTCGGCAATGTCGGTGCCCTTGCCGGTGCGCCCGGCGGGCTGGATACGTCCGCCGCCCTGGGCCAGCATTTCGGCCATCTGGTCAGCCTGCTCGCGGGAGAGGCCCAGCGAAGCGCCGAAGATGGAGGTCGCGATGAAACCCGGCAGGATCGAATTGACGCGGATCTTGTATTTGGAAAGCTCGGCTGCGGCGAGCTTCGAGAAGTGCGCTACGCCTTTCTTGGCCACCGAATAGGTGATCGGGGCGTAACCGGCGGAAATGGCGCTGATCGACGACGTGTTGATGATCGAGCCGCCCTTTGCCTTCATGTGGGGGATGGCGAACTTGGTGCCGGCGAAAACCTGTTTCAGCAGCAGGTTCATCGTCTGGTCGTAGCCGTCGAAGTCGAGTTCCTCGACTGTGGTAGGCGTGCCGCCATGGCCGGCATTGTTCCAGACAACATCCAGCGAACCGAACGCCTTCGGCGCCTCGGCCATGATGGCTTCCAGATGCGTCAGGTCGGTCACGTCGCAGTGGATGAAGCGCAGCTTGTCCTTGCCGAAGCGCGTCTCGAGGGCGCGGCCCTTTTCGTCCTGGATGTCGCCCGCGATGACTTTCGCACCGGCGGCGATGAAGACCTCGACGCCTGCCAGTCCGATGCCGCTGGCGGCGCCGGTGATGACGGCAACCTTGCCCTTGAGATCTGCCATGTATTCCTCCCGTTTTGCGGCGACATGCGCCGCCTTTCCGCGAGGGGCGTCAAGGGCAAAGGTGACGGAGGCGTCAGCTCATCTATTCCTCTCTCCCGCGCGCCGGAGAGAGGAGGTAGGAACAAGCTCGCGAAGTTCGCGCTTGCGGCAGGTTGTGCCGCCTCTAATGTCCAGCGCGGAATGCGGGGGAACACACATGCTGCTGCGCAGCCTGTCAAAGCATGTGAAGGACCAGAACTGGTTTGCGGTCGGGCTGGATTTCCTGATTGTCGTGTTCGGTATCTTCATCGGCTTCCAGCTGAACAACTGGAATGAAAACCGCAAACTGGACGAGGCCTATGCCCAGGCCCGCGTCCGGCTCGTCTCCGAAACGGAAGCCAACCTCGCAGCGGCGCGCCAGCTGATCGCGGCGAACGAGGCGAGCCTTCCGGTGGTGCGCAGCGCCATCGATGTGCTGCGATCCTGCGCCTCTGGAAGCAATGAGCTCAAGGCGCTGGAGTTCGGGTTGAACCTCATCCGCGGCACGCAATCCCTCAAGCTGCGTGACACGGCGCTCTCGGCGCTCACCCGGGATGACGGGCTGTTGTCTCGGCAGGCGGAGGCTGAGCGCGAGCGGTTGGGGGAGTTTCAGCGCGCGCTCAACCGGACGCAGGAGACGCTCGACTTTCTCGAGCGGTTGCCGTTCGACGACCTGATCGAGGACCACCCATTCGTCGGAATGGGCGAGGTCGAGACGCTCAGGCTTTCAGACAAGGACTGGGACAAGGTCGAGTATCGCCGGCTGAGCCTTGTGGTTCCGGTCAGCGAAGCCTGTTCCGATCCTTCGCTTGTGAAGCAATTCTACCAGTGGGAACGCGTGGCGGATTTCCAGGTTCTGCGCGCGCGCCAGTTCGCGGCCAACCTGGAACAGAACCTCGAGGCGCTTGGCGCCGGCGCGGCGCCTTAGCTGCGCTTTCTCAGCCCAAACCGCGAAATGAAAATCCCGTCGAGCCAGCGCTTGGGCAGGCGGGTGGGGATGGTGAAGTTGGTCAGCTTGTCGGGCACCGGTGCGTAGCGGGCTTTCGGCTTCGGATTGCTGAGGGCGTCTTCGACAATGGCCGCGATCTTTTCCGGCGGCAGGCCGGTGCGCCCGCCATTCAGCATCGCCTGTTCGAAGATTTTCAGCGAGGAGCCCCAGTCGGTCTTCGCATATGGGCTTTCGGCATTGTCTTTCTCGGCCTTGTCCCAGATCGGCGTGCGCACCGAGCCGGGGCCGATGGCGACTGCGTCGATGCCGTAGATTGCCAGCTCGCGGCGCAATGTGTCGGTCATCGCCTCGTTGGCATGCTTGGTGGCGGTGTAGGCACCCAGGAACGGGGAGGCGATGCGTCCGCCGACGGACGTGATCGTGACGATGCGGCCCGGGGCGCCTTCGCGGGCGGAGTCGCTGCCCAGCAGCGGCAGGCAGGCCTGCGTGACGCGCAGCATGCCGAACACGTTGACCGCGAAATGCGCTTCGAAATCCTTCAGCGGCTGGATGCCCAGCGGTCCCATCTTGGCGATGCCGGCATTGTTGACGAGGCCGGTCAGGCGCCGGTTGCCCAGCGTGCCAGCGACGACCGCGACGGCGGCATCGACCTGGTCCTGTTTGGTGACGTCGAGGATCAGGGGCCTCAGGTCGCCGGTAGCGCCTTTTGTCAGCGCGTCGCCATCGGCGACCGAGCGGACGCCGGCAAACACAGTCCAGCCGCGGGCGGCAAGGTAGCGGGCGGCGGCCTCGCCGATGCCGGTTGAGGCGCCGGTAATGAGGACGGAACGGGCGAGGGCGGGAGCAGATGCGTTGGTCATGGTCCCCTATACGCCTGAGTCGGCTGTCAGTTTTCAGATTTCTTTGCGCCGCCCTCGATCACCGTCAGGCGGGGCTTGGCCTTGCGCAGGGCGGTGACATTGCCGGCGCCCGAAAGGCCGGCGGCCGGCACGAGCGCCGGGCGGGTCTTGGCAGGGGGTGGCGGGGGCGGTGTGTCCACCTCGGGCGCTTCGGCCGGCTGAGGCTCAGGGGCCCGGCGCTGGCCCATCTGCTTCTTGGCCTTGAACCCCTTCGGCGCCTTGCCGCGGGCCTTCTTGTCGATCTGCTTCAGCTTCAGCTGCTGCAGGCCCGAGAGGGCTTCCCCCTCGCTGCCCTTCGTCGGGTCCGCGAAGGCGGAGCCGTACTTTTCGACGCGGGCCTCGACTTCCTCGAGGAAGGCCGCCTCCCAGTCGGTCAGGGGCGGGCCGAGGCCTTGCGCTGCAAGTTCCGCCGCCCGGCGCAGCTTTCGCAGCGCGGCGCGTTTCTTGCGCTCATCAACCTCCCTCGGCATGACGCCACCCTAAGGCGATTTCGGGGAATGGGGCAATCTCAGGCTTCGCCGAGGGCGATGAGATAGGTCTCGAGGATCATTTCCTGTTCGTCCCGCTCGGCCTTTTCGATCTTCCGCAGGCGGATGACCTGGCGCAGGGCCTTGGTATCAAAGCCAATGGCCTTGGCCTCGCCGTATACTTCCTTGATCTGCTCGGCGACTTCCTTCTTCTCCTCTTCCAGACGCTCGATCTTGGCGACGGTCTGGCGGAGCTTTTCCCGGGTGGTTTCGTCGATCTTGGTGATCTCGGCATTGTCGGCCATGGCGTATCCTTTCCGGGGGAGTTTCGGGCGAAGGCGAGGCTCTTAGCGGGTCTCTGCGGCAAGCGCCAGACGGCGGATGGCATCTGAGACGGCTTCGCCTTCACCATGGTGGGGCATGTGGCCTTCATGGTCGAGAATCACGAGTTCGACGGGCACCTGTTTCTTCAGTTCGCCGACGTGAAGCTTCGGCGAGATCACCGTGTCCTGGCTGCCGGAGAAGACGATGACCGGCACTTTCAGCTCGGGATAGCGGGCGGACTGAGCGCCGAGTTCTTGCTGCAGCGCGTTCACGTCGCGCGCATTGGCGCGGAAGTTCGGCGGACGGAACAAGAGGCCGATGCCGGAATTCTCGAAATAGCCGGGCGGGGCAGGGGCAGGCTTGAACACGCTGCTGATCCCACCTTTCACCTGCGCCGGGCCGACGAGCGGCAAGAGCTGGCTGAAGGCGGTGCCGAGCACCGGCGGGCCGGCGAGCGTATTGTACCAGGCGGTGCCGCCGCTGCCCCAGTCATGCGTGACAGGTGCCAGCAGCACCAGGCCGGAGACGAGGTCCGGCCGGTCGAGCGCGAGGCGCAGCGCAACTGCGCCGCCAAAGGAATGGCCCACGATCACGGCCTTCTCGCCGGGGGCAAGGGCGTCCAGCACGCCGGCCATCTGGCGGGCCTGCGCGCCGAGTTCCTCGGCCCCGTCGAACCGGTCCGAATGGCCATGGCCTGGCCGGTCGGCCATCAGGATGCGCATCTCGGTGTCGAGGCGCGGGGCGAGGGTCCAGGTGAATTCGCGCGCATTGGCACTGGCGCCATGGATCATCAGCACGGCCGGGCCGGAGGCGCCCTGCTGGATAACATGCACGTCATTGCCCGCAACGGGCACAAGCGTACCGTTCGCTGGATAGGTCTGCTCGACGCGCGACGTATAGGCCATGCTGGTGACGCACGCGCCGAGGCCCAGCGCGGAAACCGTCGCCGCAAGTACGGTCAGCATGCGTTTCAAAGCTCCTGGCCTTCGGCCTGCTTCGCAAGCCTGTTTGCGGCCGCGCGGGCCTGGGGCATGAGGGGATAGATGGCGAGTGCCTCGCGGTAGCTTTCGAGCGCCTGCTTTTCGCCGCCGAGGGCTTCCAGCATGACGCCCATGCCGAGCCAGGCGCCGAAATGGCGCGGCTCCAGTTTCAGCGCTTCGTTGAGGTCGCGGAAGGCTTCCGGGTAGTTTTCTTCCTGCAGGAACAGTCCGGCGCGGCGGTGCCACGCCTCCGGATAGTCCGGCTTGATGAGGATCACGCGGTCGAGCAGTTCGTGCGCGGTGGCGTACTGCTCAAATTCCACAGCCTCCATCGCCCGCTGCATCAGAAGGTCGACTGTCGGCGAGCCGGACTCGAGCCAGGTCGCCCAGATATCGGAGGCAACATCCGCCGCTTCGGCTTCTTCGGCTGCGCCTTTCAGCTTCGCAAACATCTCTTCGGTCGGCGCAGCGTGCGCGGCCGGGGCGAGAATGAGCAGAAGGGCCAGGAGGATCGGCTTGAACATGAGGGGCAATATGGCGCGCTGCACGGGGCGCGGCAATGACTGGCCTCAGGTTCCGGGCTCAGGTCAGAGCAGGCCTTCGAGGATCAGGGCCCGCTCGAGACCAGCTGCGCCCCGGAAGAGGTGCGTCCGGAAGCCGAGCGCATCGGCCGTGGCGATGTTCTTGGCCACGTCATCCACGAACAGGACTTCATCGGGGGAGGGGCCGCCCATGCGCGAGAGGGCGTAATGGAAGATTCTCGGGTCGGGTTTGACCATCTTGATCTCGCCCGAGACGATCACCTGCCGGAACCGGCTCATCACCGGATAGGCGGCCCGGACGTCCGGCCAGACTTCGGCGGGCATGTTGGACAGCGCGTAGAGCGGGCGGCCGGAGCCGGCGAGGTTCTCGATCAGGCGCTCGGATCCCTCGATACAGCCGTCGAACATCTCCATCCAGCGGCTGCTCCAGGCGCGGATCTGGCTCTCGTACTGGGGATATTGCGCAATCAGGGGCGCGGCATTGTCGGCAAAGCTGACACCGGCATCATGCCGCGTGTGCCACTCCATCGTGCAAACGGTCTCAAGAAAGCGCTCGCACTCGGCGCTATCGGTGAAAATCTTGCTGTAAAGGCGCGCGGGTGACCAATCGACGATCACACCACCTAGGTCGAACAGGGCGATCCGGGCTGCCATTCTGGCGCCTCAAAGCCTGTTCATCAGAGGCTCAGCCTTGCTTTGCTTTGAAGCGGGGGTCAGTCTTGTTAATGACATACACCCGGCCTTTACGGCGCACGATCTTGCAGTCGCGGTGGCGCGACTTCAGCGATTTGAGGGACGAACGGACTTTCATGGGTCTGGCCTGGTGCGGTTAGGAATTGGGAAAGCGGAGCGCGTAATGAATCCGGATAGACGAGTCAAGGACAAGGGCTGCACTGGGCAGGCTAATTCAGGGATGACCGACATGATCACGGCAGGTTGGGCCCGTTCCAAGTGGATGATTACGGCCGCGGTCTGCGGCCTGCTGGCCTCCTGCGCCAATGGCCCGCCCACGCCGCCATCGCCCAAACCCACTGCAGAACAGCCCGCACCGGCTGAAACCGGGCCGATATCCTATGCCTCCTCCGGCCATGCCGAAATGGACGCCTGGCGGGATGATTTCTCGAACCGGGCGATGGGCGCCGGCCATGACCGGGCCCTGGTGAAATCTTTGTTTGAGGGCATCCGTCCGCTTCCGCTTTGGCTCGGAACTCCGGTTCAGGCGGCAACGGCGCCCAGCGCCCAGGCCGAATTTGCCAAGCCCCTATGGGATTATTTGAAGGTGCCGCTCGGCACGACGCGCATCACGACGGGGCAGGCGAAGCTCAACCAGGTCTCGCCCACCTTGAGCGCGATCGAGGCGCAATACGGCGTCGACCGGCAGGTCCTGCTGGCGATCTGGGGCATGGAGACGAGCTTTGGCAGCTTCATGGGCAATGATGACGCGGCCAACGCGCTGGCCAACATGGCCGTCGAGGGCCGTCGCCGGAAGTTTGCCGAGGACGAGATCTACGCCCTCATGACCATCGTTGAGCGCGGCTATGCAAGGCGCGACCAGCTCGGCGCTGGCTGGGCCGGCGCGATGGGACACACCCAGTTCATGCCTTCGACTTACATCGCCCACGCGGTCGATTTCGACGGTGATGGCAAGCGGGATGTCTGGAAGAGCGAAGCGGACGCGCTGGCCTCGGCGGCGAACTATCTCGCCCGTTCCGGTTATGTGAAAGGCCAGCCCTGGGGGCTTGAGGCGCGCCTGCCGGAAGGCTTCGATTACAGTCTGGCGGACGGCAACGAGCGCCGGATGGAAACCTGGCTCGCCGCGGGCGTCACCCCGGTCACGGGCGGCACGTTCGACACGGCCGGCGCCGAGTTTGCCGAGCTGTGGGTCCCCGCCGGGCATCAGGGCCCGAAATACCTGCTCTTCAAGAACTTCAACGTCTTCAAGACCTATAACCGCGCCGACTCCTATGCCCTCGCCGTGGGCCTCTCGGGCGACGCGATCATGGGCAAGCGCGGGCCGCTGACGCCCTGGCCGACGGAGCTGGCGCCGCTGAGCGTGGCCGAGATCAGGGAGCTGCAGGCAGCGCTCAACGAACGCGGCTTCGATGCAGGAGTTGCAGACGGCATCGCCGGGCGCCGGACAAAACTCGCGCTGTCCGCCTTCCAGAAAACGCAAGGCCAGATCGCGGACGGCTATCCGACGAAAGAGGCATTGGGGGCCCTGCAGGCGACGGTCGTGGGCGCGGCGGTTAGCGGAACGAACTAGGGTCCGGGCTTCCCGCGAACCTTGGGAAGACGTCTTTCTCGATCCTCAGGCCTTTACCAGTTCAAAGCTCAGCCCGGCATGGGCTTCGAGGCGCGCGATTAGCTTGTCGCCCATCAGGGTCGCCGGCGTCCAGAATCCGCCCGGGGTGGTGTCCGGCAGGTCCCTCGCCAGACAGGCCGCCGCCTGGGCCAGCATCTTGGCCGTGGACCCATAGCCCGGGTCGCGGTCGCCCGTCACCCGGCACCGGATCTTGTCGCCGCGCGCTGTCGTTCCGAGGAACACGAGGTCGTATTCGCCCTCGCGCTGCTGCTTTTCGCTCGGCCCCTGGCCCGGCTTGGGCAGGACATGGTTTTCGAGCAGCCAACGCGTCGGCGGCAATGCCAGCCCGATCATCGCGCCCGTCATGCCCCAGCTGATCGCCCTTGCCGCGCGTTTTCCGCTCCCGCCCTCGCCGGATACCATTGCCTCTTCATACAGGAAGCCGGCGCCATAGCTGTTGTTGCTGAGGGCGTTGGAGCGATGCACCACGCGCGCATTGATGGCCGCCATGATGAACGGCGCGATCCAGCTCCCGTACTCCTCGTCATACGCCATCGTTACGTCAGGCTGGCGCGCCGTGAGGCCATGACCTGGCGGGCAGATGCTGTACGGATCTTTCAATTGCGCGCGCAGCTCGGCATCGCCCGACGCTTCCTTGACCATGTTGATCATGCTCGCGATCGTCCCGCCGGATGCGCCGCCCTTGATCTTCGCGACCCGCATGTTGATCCGGTTGCACGTCTGGCCGAACCGTTTCGCGGCCTGCTGCTGGAGATAGTGGACACCCAGATCCGAGGGGATCGAGTCAAACCCGCAGCAATGCACGATCCACGCGCCGCTCTGCCGGGCCGCGTCTTCGTGGCGGTCCTGCATCCTGCGGATCCATTGCGGCTCACCCGTCAGGTCGCAGTAATGCGTTCCGGTCTCCGCGCAGACCTTGACCAGCGTGTCGCCGTACAGCGCATACGGCCCCACGGTGGACACGATCACCTTGGTGCGCGCGCACATCGCCTTGAGGGCCGCTTCGTCACCGGCATCGGCGACCAGCATCTCGATGCCGGAAAGGCCGGCCTCCTTGCTGAGCGTCTCTAGCTTGCTTTTCGAGCGCCCGGCGATGGCCCATCTGATCGACCCATCCGCGAACTGTTCGCGCATGTAGCGGGTCATGATCTGCCCGACGAAGCTGGTTGCTCCGTAGACGATGATGTCGAAGGTCTGATCGGTCATGCGGGTTCTCTGAACTGCGTTGGGTGAGCAATGGGTTGCCCGGGCAGCCCCCGCTCAAGGAGGGGCGCCGGGATGGGGCGGCGTTCTTACTCCTCGCCCTCGCGCACTTCCCCCAGCCCGTCCTTCATGCCGAAGCGGGAATAGAAGAACATGGCGAGCAGCATCAGCGCGCAGAGCACAAAGGGCAGGTCGGGGTTCACATATTCGTACACGAACAAACCGAACAGCGGCGTCACGATATAGCCCATGCCATTGGCAGAGATGACGAGGCCCGCCACATTGCCCTGCAGCTGCGGCGGCACGGCGAGCGAGGCGCCGCTGGAAAAGCCCGGGCGCGCAAGGCCCTGGCCAAGGCCGATCATGAATTGCGACAGGATCAGCGCGGCGTAGTTGTTCGCAAAGATCATCAGCACGGCGCCCATCAGCAATGGAATGCAGCCGACCCACATCAGCGTCTTGTTCTTGAGGTGCAGGCGCGGGATCAGCACCAGCTGGGCGAGCAGCACGGCGATGGCGCCGACCGTGAAGGCCGGGCCGGTATAGGCGGCGGCCTCGCGGCCGGTGACGCCCATCTTGTCCATCACGGCGAAGACGAAAACCTGCGTCAGCACGCCGGTGACCAGCGACAGGCAAACGGCGTAAATCAGGAACGGCAGCACCTTCTGGGCGCGCCACAGGTCCTTGCCGGCGGCTTCGGCCTCGATGCGGACGGCGTCGGCAACAGGCGCGCGGGTCTCCGGCAGGCGGAACCAGATCAGCGCCGCCATGATGCCGGCCAGCACGGCCGTGAACAGGGCAGGGGAAAGGATGCCGGCGGCGGCAGCGAGCGCCGCGGCGAAGGCCGGGCCAATGACGGTGCCGACGCTGAAGCCGGAAGACAGGAAGGCAATCTCGCTCTGGCGTTCGGCCTTGCTGGTGCGGTCGGCGATGTAGGCCTGGGCGGCTGGGTTGGCCGCCGAACCTATGAGCCCGAACAGGCTGCGCGCCAGCGCCAGGCAGACAAAGACGGCGACGATGTTGGTCATGATGCCCGAAAGCGCCAGCGTGCCGGTCAGCCAGAGCAGGAACATCGACATCGAATAGCCGGCCAGGCCAATAGCGGCGATGCGGCGCCTGCCCCAGGTGTTGGAGGCCTTCCCCCAAAAAGGAGAGGTAATCGACCAGAGCAGGGCCGACAGCGAGAAAACCGCCCCGGCCATCCAGTCCGGCATCGCCATCTCGCGGGTCAGCTGCGGCAGCACTGCGGCCAGCAGCATGGTGTTCCCTGCGCCGATCGCCATCAGCGCAAAGAAGAGCAGGATGAAGGCGCCCCGCCTGTCCGGCCTCGGTTGATCGGGAAGGCGTTCAGTCTCTCCAGCCATTTGGCTACTTCCCGCCAGCCGCGACAAATGTCCAGATGCGACGTTGGGGCGAGGTGAAACGCCGCCTTAAGGTGGGGCTGTCAGGATACAGGTTCGGGTTCCCGGGAGTGCCGTTTCCGTGCTGCAGATCGCAGGTCTTATCATTGTCTTGCTGCTCGTCGGCGGCGGCCTTGTCCTAACGGCAGGGCCGGCGGCGATGGAAGCGCTGCCATTCGAGCTGGCGCTGATCGGCGGGGCTGCGTTCGGCACGGTGCTGATCGGCAATTCGCCCGATGTGGCGCGCGAAGCTTTCTCCGGCTTTGGCCGCGCCTTCCGGGGCGCCCGCTGGAAGCGCGAGGATTACGGCGACCTCTTCACGCTGCTCGGCACGCTGATGCGCAAGGTGAAGCGCGGCGGCTTCATCGCCATCGAGGCGGATATCGAGCGGCCGGAAGACTCGCCCGTCTTCCGGGAGGCCCCGCGCATCCTCGAGGATGCCTCGGCGCGCACGCTGATCTGTGACGCGTTCCGGCTGATGGCGCTCGACCTGTCGGATCCCGCCCGCGCCGACCAGCGGATGGAGCAGGCCATAAACGCCCAGCTCGACCGGCGGCTGAAGGCCGTCGGCGCGCTCAACACGCTGGCAGACGCCCTCCCGGCGCTAGGCATCGTGGCGGCCGTGCTCGGCATCATCCGCACCATGGGCGCCATCGACCAGGAGCCGGCGATCCTCGGCGCAATGATCGGCGCGGCGCTGCTCGGCACCTTCCTCGGCGTCTTCCTCGCTTACGGCCTCGTGGGCCCGATTGCGGCCCGCTATGCGCAGATCGTCGAAGAGGAAGCGGGCTTCCTCGATACGATTCGCGGCGTAATCCGCAGCTTTGGGGAAGGGCATGCGCCGCCGCTCGCGCTGGAGCTTGCCCGCTCGGCCCTGCCGCCCCGCCTGCAGCCAGAGCCCGCCACCTCGACGCCTGTGAAGCTGCACCGCGCCGCCTGAGGCGCCAGCCCGCATTTGTCGGCCCGGCTGATCCGGTCTAGCCTCCGGCCTTGTCTGTCTGCCAAGGCGTGAGGCCCATGTCCCGTTTCGAAGAATTGCTGAAAACCGTCGATACCTATCAGGCGCTGGCGGACGAGAACTACACCCGCATCCGGCGGCTCGCCGAGGAAGTGCGCGGCGGCCTGTGTGACTATATCGGCGCGCCGGACGGCATCTGCGTGCATCTGGTGCCGCCGGTGGGGCCATTCGAGCCGCGCGCCTATGGCGATGCGGCTTTCTCGATCCCGCCGCGAGGCTTCCGCCCGCTGGGGCCGGTCGCCTTTGGCCTCGCTTTCCGGGTATCGCGGCAGGCAGACTGGCTGAGGCTGAAGTTCGAATGCCGCAAGACCGGCGAAGAGTTTGTGGTCGGCATTGAGGACGGCGCCGAATACACCTTCCAGCTGCCGATCGAGGAGCGCGATTCCGAGGCCTTCTACGCCCACATCTACCAGTACATCCTCGGCTGGTTTGCGGAAAACATCGAAAGCTACCGTGAGGGCGCCTATGGCACACGCTCCATCGGTTTCGATCTGCTTTCGGGACCCAGAATGGCCGAGGCTTCTATGAAGTCCAAAGTGTGAACTAGAAACCCTGATACCCAGAGTCAGGATACTTATATTGAACTCTCGTCTGGGGCGATAAAAATATTTTTGCCGTGGGCGGACAAAAATCGTCTTGACACGGATTATTCGCCGGCGGCCTGCAGCTCGGTGCCGTGCAGGCGCAGCCAGGCGCGCTGACGCTGCCAATCCGGGCAGCAGCGGGCGACCAATGCCCAAAATTTTGCCGAGTGGTTCATTTCCCGCAAATGCGCGCATTCATGGGCGGCGACATAGTCCAGAACCTCTGCCGGGGCCATGATCAGGCGCCAGGAAAAGGCCAGCTGGCCGTCGGCAGTGCAGGAGCCCCAGCGCGAGCGGGTATCCTTGACGGAAATGCCGGTCGCCTCGACCTTGAGCGTCTCGCAATGGCGGGCCACAGCGCGCGTCAGGTCTGCTTTTGCCTGCTTCTTGAGGAAGCGGACCACGCGGGCATGAGTGGTCTCCGGATCGCCAGGAACTGAAAGAATTCTGAGCTCTCCGGGGTAGAGGCGGGCGACTCGGCCCTCCCCTTCGAGGGAGATCTGGCAGTCTTCGCCCTTGTATTGGAAGATTTCGCCATGCTCGAATCGCGTTATCTCGGGCAGATGCTGCAACCGCGAGGAAATCCAGTCGACCCGTTCGGCCGCAAACGCGGCTGCCGCTTCGATCTGGCGGGAATTGGGGGCGATGGCCACGGCCTCGCGGCGGCGCTCGTCGAGCCGGATGATCAGCCGCCGCGCTTTCGCGTTAACCTCGAGGCGCACCTTGATCCGGTGTCCACCGGCGGCGCGCAAGGTCACGGTCTGGCCATCATTCAAACGCATGTGTAGAACACCTATCAGGTCGCACGCGGCCAGCACCATTTGAGGGACCAAATATGAAATATCTGCTCACGGGCATGATCGCGCTTACATTGCTTACGGGCTGTGGGCAGAAAGACAAGGCAGGCGCCGGGGCGTCTCCCGCGTCAGTTGTATTCAACGCAAGCGACCTTCCTGAGGTCTCGCTCCGAAAAGGGGATCCAGCTACCGCCGGCGCCGCCCTGTCGGCACTGTCGCTGGCTGAGTCCGGCGCAGGCCGTCTGGCCTTCGCGGGCAGCGACGTGAACGGCGACAAGGCCGTGTTCACGGACGTGGTCCTCTCTGCTCCCGAACTGGCCGATCCGGGCACGCCCGCCAGCCCCTCGGACGCCGAACTGGCTGACATCTTCGCCTTCATGGATGCAGATGGCGACGGCGTTGCCGATGACGGTTCGGGCACCACGATCGACACGCTGCGCGATGAAATGCAGGTGCCGGCCAGCGAGCCGTCGGCCCCGCCCGTAGTGAAAGCCGCCAAACTCGAGTTCGAAGGCCTCGGCGTGTTCGACGGCGTGGCGAACTTCGCCCTGATGAAACTCTCCGACGTGACGATCACGCCGGCCGAAGGCTCCGAGGACCAGAGCACCGGCAAGATCACCTCGATCGAGCTGATGAACCCCTCGCCGGAAACCGCCGCCTGGGTCGCCAGCCTCCTCGGCAAGGGCGAGCCCGCGCCGTTCCCGGAAGGCAAGGCGCTCTCGTTTGACCGTTGGCTCGTCAATGGCGTTGCCATCAACGTCGCCGACGCAAGCGGCACCGGCAGCTTCACGATCGACTCGGTGCACATCTCTGACCTCAAGGAAGAGAAAGCCGGCCTGATGGGCCTTTCGAACCTGAAGTTCGACTTCCTCGAAGCCGCCGGCTCGGATGTCAAAGTCTCGCTCGAAGGCTTCGGCGTGAAAGGCATCAATTATGGCCTGTTCAGCGACGCCGTCGCGGCCGGTGCAGGCGCTGCCTCGGATCCGACCGCGCTGACCTCCGCAATCCAGGCTGATCCAGCGAACCCCGGCTATGACGCGATGAGCCTCAAGGCCTTCAAGGCTGACATCGTCGGCGCCAGCGTCGACATGCCCGCACTGACCTCGTCGGTCACCCGCGACAGCCAGGGCCGGGCCACGAAGGTGGCCACCGACCCGTTCACCCTGACGGTTGGTTCGCGTGACAACGCAGACGGCGAGCAATTCGCCGGCGCCCTCGCCACGATGGGCTTCGAAACCCTCGTCTTCTCGGGCCAGGGCGAGTCGCTGTATGATCCGGATGCGGATCTTGTGACGCTCGTCAAAGGCAAGAACTTCTGGAAGCTGAACGACGGCTTCAAGCTGGACTTCTCGGCCAAGTATGCCGGCACCAAGGCAATTGCCGCGGCGCAGGTCGAGTCGCTTGACGCTGCGGCTGATCCGACCGCTATGCTGGATTCGCTGATGGAAAGCCTCGTCGTGCATCAGTTCGAGCTGTCGCTCGATGATGACGGCATCGTTGACCGCGCGCTCAATGCCTATGCGGCCCAGTCGGGTGAAGACCCGGCCGCCGTCCGCGGCCAGCTCTCCGGCATGTTCGCCATGGCGCCGATGTTCGCTGCCGGCACCGGCGTTGACACCAAGGTCATCACCGAACTGGCCACAGCCCTGTCGAGCTTCGTGACGGAGCCCAAGACGCTGACCATCTCGCTGGCCCCGGCCACGCCGCTGAAGGCGCAGGCCTTTGTGGATGCGGCCGCTGACCCGGCCAACCCGCTGACCAAGGAAACGCTCGGCTTCTCGGCCGGCAACAAGTAAGGCCCCATCAGGGCTGACCAACAGAAGGGCGCGGCGGCTTCGGCTTCCGCGCCCTTTTCTTCTTTGCCGTCCCGGCGCATAGGCTAGCGCGCATGAAACTTGCGTTCTTCGGAGATGTCGTCGGAAAGCCGGGCCGGGTGGCGGTGCAGTCGCACCTACCGGGCCTGAAGGCGCGGCTTCGGCTGGATTTCGTTGTGGTCAACGGTGAGAACGCGGCCGGCGGCTTCGGCCTGACCAGCCAGATCGCCGAGGAATTCTTCGCCGCCGGCGCCGATTGCCTGACGCTTGGCGACCATGCATGGGACCAGCGCGAGGCGCTGACCTATATCGAGCGCGAGCCGCGCCTCCTTCGGCCGCTGAACTATCCCCCGCAGGCGCGTGCGCCGGGGAAGGGGGCGGAGCTGTTCACGCTGCCGGACGGGCGCCGCGTCGGCGTGGTCCAGCTGCAGGGCAATGTGTTCATGCGCCAGTCGCTTGGCTGCCCCTTCATGGCGGCGGACACCGCGCTCGACCAGATGCCGCTCGGCGCGGTGGCGGACGCGATCATCGTGGATATGCACTGCGAGGCGACGAGCGAGAAAATGGCGATGGGGCATCACTGCGATGGCCGCGCGAGCCTCGTGGTGGGCAGCCACACGCATGTGCCGACCGCCGACACGATGATCCTCACCGGCGGCACGGCCTACCAGACCGATGCGGGGATGTGCGGGGATTATGACTCGGTGATCGGCATGCAGAAGGAAGGCTCGCTCTACCGCTTCCAGACGCAGCTGCCCGGCGAGCGCTACCAGCCGGCGCTGGGCGAAGGCACGCTGTGCGGCACCTATGTCGAGACCGACGACCGCACGGGCCTGGCCGTCCGTATAGAGCCGATCCGCATCGGCGGCCGCCTCAGCCCGCAGGTTCCGGCGGGCTGAACCGATGGCCGAGACGTTGGACTGCGTGACGTGCGGCGCGTGCTGTTTCAGCACTTCGAAGCCGGTCCGCGAAAGCGGAGCAATCGATCCGGGGGATCGATTGCAGGCGCAGAAGGCCACGACAGTGGCCCCGCGCTGGAAGGCTTGAAGCCAACGATGTCTAACTCAGAGTTTGACTGTGTGACCTGCGGCGCCTGCTGTTTCAGCAAGAATCCGCGTTATCTTGTGCTGCTGCCCGAAGACGCCGGGCGGAGCCTGCCGCCGGAGAGCCTCTTCACGGCGGAGGGGCGCACCTATGTGGACTATAGCTGCGGGCACTGCGTGCATTTGCAGCTGGACGAGGGCAAGGCGGTCTGCGCCGTGTACGAGGAACGCCCCGAAGCCTGCCGCGCGTTCCGGGCGGGCAGCTTCGAGTGCGGCAAGGCGCGGCGGGCAAACGGCATCCTCGGCGAAAAATTCCTCGCGCAGCCGCCAGCGCCGGACCGGCAGGGCCGTCCGGATACGGATTAATTTTGGCCAGCCAATGGCCTTTCAGTCCATTGGCCTTCTCGGGGAAATCGCAGTGAGATTTCTGATCCCTCGAAGAGCCGAGGCGCGGCGGACGCCCGCGGGGCGTCCGAAGGAAGAAGGAAATGCGGGGTGGACGCCAGTCGTCCGCCGCGCCGCCCACCGGAGTTTCGGGCAATTCTCGGGATGACTTCGGCGCTGCCAGTCCTTGGCCCCTTACCTCGATTACGAGGCCCAGCGCAGGCGCACCGGGCGGGACAGTCGGGATTCTCCGCCGGCTTTTTGGTCCGGCTCGACTGGATCAACGTCCCTAGGGTTGCGCCGGGCCGTTACCCCCGCCGCCCCCCATCCTCCGGGGACCCCCTCCTGGAACCGAACGGTACCGGCCCGGCTCACCCAGGAAGGATGACGTGAGACTACTCCCGCTGCGAACCCGGTCGGGTTCGCGCGGGCAAACTATTTCGCAAGCCGCTGACGGCGCACGGAATTTTCTTTGCGGGAGGGGCGGAATTGGTTGCATAGTGCGCGGCGTACGCAACCAATTACCGGGGCCGCACGGGGCGGGGCGCACATGGCACACATCTTTTTCTGGGCGGCGGCAGGCGTGTGTGCGCTGACGGTGTTCATCCACGTCTTCCTCGGCGGGGCGAAATGGGTGCGGCCCTTCATTGCGGTGGAGATGGAGCCGGGGCTGAAATGGCTCGGCTACCTGATGTGGCACCTCGGCACGGTCTCGACCCTGTTCCTGATGGCTGGCTTCGCGGCCGCCGCAATGGATGGTTCGAGGACGGACTATGCGATGATCGCCACCGCCGGCGCGGCGAGCTTCGTGGCCATGGCGGTGTGGACGGCGGTGAAATCCAGCGTGCCGCCGCAGCGGTTTCCGGTGATCTTCATGTTCTCCGTGGTTACGGCGCTGGGGGTTGCCGGGCTGCTTGTGGAGGGTGCATTACGGCCTTCGGCCTGAGCACCCTAAGCGTGCTAGATACTAGTGACGCCATCGCAGTGCGGGTGGCGTGAACATCCTCGAAACCACTTCCCCTTTTCTTTGCCCTTTGTCACGAGCTTTGGCAGCATTGGATGTCCGCACTTTGGACAATCGTTACCTTCCGCCTTAGCTTGGGCCTTCATACGATCGAGGAACGCTTGATGGTCCCGCTCAGCCTTTTTTCTTGCCCTTTCCTGATCGCGTTCGTTCTTGCTTTCGATTACTCTCCAAACTCCGAAGCCACCGAGAAGAGACACGAAGGTGGTTCCCAAAGCGGACCAATTGGTGCCGACACCACCATGCCACGAACATGCCCCACGCTTCCCAATAGAATCTGACTCCCAGCCATCTTCGCACACTGTCGGCTGCACCATAGGGCTCGTGCCGATTTTCAGCGCAAAGAACGCACCTATGGCCCATTTGATCGGGTGATCTGAAAAAACACTCATCAAGTTGAGTTTCCGCTTCTCCGACGAGAAAACTGAATCTTCAGGTCCTCGACGCCTATTCCTGACCAATTACACTTGCCGGGATCATCTCAGCATTCTTCATGCGTCGCATTTTGGCTTGGACTCCAAACCAATTTTCGTAGGCGAGATAAAGTCCCCCGCCATAGCCAATAACGATTATGAAGGTCATTAGTGCGTTGCCAAGTAGGCTTTCAAAAACCCAACTGGACCCCGTGCTTATCGACAACATAAGAGCAACCAACGCTGGCGTGATTAAGACTATACCCAGAAACATTGAGTCTCTTATCGGCCTTACACGGCGAATAGAGCGAGGCTTCCCTAGAACATAAGTTCTGCATTCAAAGGACGTGGCTAAGGGTTTGTTGCTGAAAATGACGGTTCGAAAGCTATCACCAGGGCCAATTCTTTCGACTTTGATTGATATCGCGCTTCGGTTTTTCGAGACCTCCAGAGCCGCATTAGAGTGAACCTGACCATCCCATAAGAAGGCTCGAAGGATGCAGTTCTCCCCGACGAAGAAATCCAACGCGCCGTTGCTGGAAAGCTCGTTGGGCTCGATTATCGAATTCCCGAAACTGCGTATACAAAGCTGAGTTCGATAAAGGCTCGGCACGATCTTGCCTTCAAACCGATATTCAATATCTGAATGATGCACTTCAAGTGCAATGGCATCCGAATCGTAGTCATAGAGGATGCGATGCCGTCTGGCCGCCAATCTGTGAAAGCCCAGCCCCAGCAACCAAGACGCCGCTATGCTCAACCAGAAGAATAGCCATTGATCGTTTGTTACGTTCTCAAGCATCGCCTGCGCCGACTCCACCACTGCACGCTGCCTATAGCAATTTGCAACCCAAAGGATGCGTGCACACCCAAGTGAAGTCTACGAAGTAATTTGAATGTCTATAGCTGAACTCAATCAATCGCCTCGCGCTTCCGTCCGTCGGCTGACAGATAAATCTCCCCGCCTTTTTCCATGAACTCGGCGCTTTTGGCGCGCATGCCGTCTTCGGCTTCGCGGGATTGGCGTTCGAGGTCGGCGCGTTCGTTTTCGGTCATGCCGGCGGCGTAATCCCGGACTTCGGCGGTGATCTTCATGCTGCAGAATTTCGGGCCGCACATGGAGCAGAAATGGGCGACCTTGTGGGCGTCTTTCGGCAGGGTCTGGTCGTGGAAGTCGCGCGCTGTTTCGGGGTCGAGGGCGAGGTTGAACTGGTCTTCCCAGCGGAATTCAAACCGGGCGCGGGAGAGGGCGTCGTCGCGCAGCTGGGCGGCGGGGTGGCCTTTGGCGAGGTCGGCCGCGTGGGCGGCGATGCGGTAGGTGATGACGCCGACCTTGACGTCATTGCGGTCCGGCAGGCCGAGGTGTTCCTTCGGCGTGACATAGCAGAGCATGGACGTGCCGAACCAGCCGATCATTGCGGCGCCGATGCCGGAGGTGATGTGGTCATAGCCGGGGGCAATGTCGGTGACGAGGGGGCCGAGCGTGTAGAAGGGGGCTTCGCCGCAGGCCTTCAGCTGCTTGTCCATATTGATCTTGATCTTGTGCATCGGCACGTGGCCGGGCCCTTCGATCATGACCTGGCAGCCGCGCGCGTGCGCGATCTTCGTCAGGTCACCGAGCGTTTCGAGTTCGGCGAACTGGGCGGCGTCGTTGGCGTCCGCGATCGCGCCGGGTCGGAGGCCATCGCCGAGGGAGAAGGCGACGTCATAGGTGCGCATGATGTCGCAGATTTCGCCGAAATGTTCGTACAGGAACGATTCCTTGTGATGCGCGAGCATCCATTTCGCCATGATCGAGCCGCCGCGGCTGACGATGCCGCAGACGCGCTTCGCGGTGAGGTGGATATAGGCGAGGCGGACACCGGCATGGATGGTGAAATAGTCGACGCCTTGCTCGGCCTGCTCGATCAGCGTGTCGCGGAAGACGTCCCAGGTCAGGTCCTCGGCGACGCCGTTCACTTTTTCCAGCGCCTGGTAGATCGGCACGGTGCCGATCGGGACGGGGCTGTTGCGGATGATCCATTCGCGGGTGTTGTGGATGTTGCGGCCGGTGGAGAGGTCCATCACATTGTCGGCGCCCCAGCGGATCGCCCAGACCATTTTCTCGACTTCCTCCTCGATGGAGGAGGCCACCGCCGAGTTGCCGATATTGGCGTTGATCTTGACGAGGAAGTTGCGGCCGATGATCTGCGGCTCAAGCTCGGCATGGTTGATGTTGGACGGGATGATGGCGCGGCCGCGGGCGATCTCGGAACGGACGAATTCCGGCGTGATGTGCTCTGGGATGTCGGCGCCGAAGGAATTGCCCTGCTCCAGTGTGGCGCGGGCGTTCTCGAGGGCCTGCTGGCGGCCGAGATTCTCGCGCTCGGCGACGTAGATCATTTCCTTGGTGATGATGCCGGCCTTGGCGAACTCGTATTGCGTGACGGGCTGGCCGGGCAGGCCGCGCAGGGGGCGATGGCGCACGGGGAATTCGCGGGTGAGGTGCTTGCCGGCGGCGAAGCCGTTATCTTCGGGGCGAACGTCGCGGCCTTCGTATTCTTCGACATTGCCGCGTTCGAGGATCCAGGCGCGGCGGCCGCGGGATAGGCCGGCCTCGACGTCGATGGCGACCGCGGCGTCGGAATAGGGGCCGGAGGTGTCGTAGACGCGGACGGCGGGTTCGTTCGCAGACGGATGAAGGTCGATCTCGCGGTGCGGCACGGCGAGGCCGGGCGCGGGCGAGGTGTAGACCTTGCGGCTGGCGGGCAGGGGGCCGGTCGTGACTTTCGGGGGCGTGAAATCGCCGGGCTTGGTGGGCTTGTTCATTGTGGGTCTCCTGAAATGCGGAAGACCCGGGATAATCTAGCGTTCGGTTCCGTCCCTCGCGCCGGCATGACCCGGATCAGGTTCAAAGGGTAACTCTCAGCCCGGCCCCATGCCGGACACCCCTCGGATGGGTGAGGTTCTAGCCGTCCGGCGCCCGATTGGGAAGAGCGGGACTATTGGCGATGTGATGGCAAGACTCCGATTGAGCGCTTGAGCCGGTGATGCGAAAGTGACTTTGGAAAGACGTTCACCCGGAGCCTTGCGTGTCCCTCAAGATTCTTCTGGCCGCGCTGATGTCGATGTTGGCGGCGGCCTGTGTGGGCCGCGGCCCGGCGCCGGCTGATGTGCCCGCTGAAGCGGCGGCGATGCCGGCTGTCAGCCTGGCCGTCAACGAGGCCGGGGTTATCGGCGAGTTCTTTCCAGCCGGGCAAGGCGGACGGGGGCCGGCGATCCTGCTGTTTGGCGGCTCGGAAGGCGGACTGGGCAAAGGCGCGCGGCGCAGCGCAGCGGCGCTGCAGGCGTCAGGGTTCAATGTCCTGCAGATCGCCTTTTTCAAGGCGCCGGGACAGCCGGACAATCTTGAACTCGTGCCGCTGGAGACGTTCGACAACGCGCTCGTCTGGCTGAAGTCGCGGGCCGAAGTGGACGCCGCCCGGATCGGAATCATCGGCACGTCGAAGGGCGGTGAAGCCGCTTTGATCGTGGCGGCGCGTCATCCTGACATCAGTGCCGTGGTTGCCAATGTGCCGTCGAGTGTTTCCTGGCAGGGCATCAACTGGGCCCGCGATGGACGGGTGCCGGAGGCGTCCTGGTCGCTCGCGGGCGAGGCCGTTCCGGCGCTGCCCTATGGCGCGTGGGACAATGCGCTCGGCATCTACGGCCTGTATTCGAACGGTCTCAAGGCGGTGGCAGACTATCCGGATACGGTCATCCGCGCCGAAGACATCATGGGCCGGATACTGCTGATCTGCGGCGAGCAGGATACGCTTTGGCCGTCCTGCGAGATGTCGCGGCAAGTGCAGGCGCGCGTTGCGGCAGCAGGTGGCCGGGAGGTCCGGCTTCTCGCCTATGACAATGCCGGGCATGAGGCCTCTGGGCTGCCGATCGAAGATTTCGACGCGGTCACAGCCGACCTTGGATCGCTGGGCGGCACGCCGGAGGGCAATCAGGCGGCGCGGGTGGATTCCTGGCCCCGCGTCGTCGCGTTTTTCCGCGAGACGCTCTGAGCCGAAACTCAGCGCTCCTGCGCAGGGCCGCTGGTGCAGATCGTCGGAGCCGGAACCTTCAGGCCGGCAGCGTGTTCAAGGCCCGGGCACAGGCTCGGACAATGTTGCGGACGCCACCGACGAGGCCGTCCAGGACATTGCGGATGACATTGCCGAAGAGCGCGACACGCCGAACTGAGATCTCACACTTAGGCAGATAGCTAAGTGACTTGACAGCTTCCGGTGGCTGGGTTACTTAGGTGTATGGCTAACCGTTCAGTCCCCTCTGCCCAGTCCCTCGATCTCGGCTTCCACGCCCTTGCCGACGCAACGCGCCGCGCGGTGATCGCCCGGCTGACGGTCGGGGAGGCGAGCGTGGCGGAGCTGGCGGCGCCGTTCGACATGGCCCTGCCGAGTTTCCTGCAGCATGTGCGCGTGCTGGAAGCGGCAGGCCTGATCACGACCGAGAAACGCGGGCGGGTGCGCACGTGCACGCTGGTGCAGGCGCGGCTCGCCGAACTGAACGGCTGGATCAGCCGGCATGAAGCGGTGTGGGCGCGCAAGCTGGACCGTCTCGGACAGATTCTCGACAGGAAGGAAGACACACAATGACCCATGCCTCGATGATGCACGCGACGCGCGTGATGGAACAGACCTATGCAGCGAGCCCGGCAAGGGTGTTCCGCGCCTGGTCGGATCCTGAAGTGCGGCGCCTGTGGGGCACGCCGTCGGATGAAGTGGAGATCCGCAATGATGCAGCGGATTTCCGGATCGGCGGCGAGGACGTCCAGAGCTGCATGGTGGGCGGGGAAGCCGTGGCAACCGTCATCGGCCGCTACCACGACATCGTTCCGGACCGGCGGATCATCTATACCGAAGTGATCAGCGAACCGGGCACGTTGCAGGGCATGAGCCTCGTGTCGGCTGAGTTCCTTCCAGCCGGGAGTGGCACGCGGCTTGTGCTGACATTACAGACGGTGGCGGTCGACGGGTCGGACCTTCTGGACGGCGTCGCGGCGGGCTGGTCAAGCGCGCTGGAACGCCTCGGCGGCATGATGGTTTCCGCCTGATCCGGATTGTTACGGGGAATCAGGGTTCAACTTTGGCGTTCGAAGAAGGCGAGAATGGCGTCCTCGATGTCGTAGCCAGTCGGGCGGGAGGGCCATTCGTGGCCGCCGGAGGCGCCGGTGACGGCGACAAGGGTAGAACGGCCCGGGCAGGCGCGCTCGGTCGTCTGGACGCCGCCTTCCGAAGGAGGCGAAGTTTGCGGGCCGCAGTCTTTCAGTTCCGCGAGCTTGGCTTCGGCCTTGAGGAAGCCTACGTGCGGGGCGGTGCGCCAGCGTTCGGCCTTGTCTTCGGGATTGCCGTCATAGCTCAGCACTTCGTCGTCCACGGCGTGATACATGAAGATCGAGGTCGAGTCCGGCACGTCCGGCTGGTCGGCGAAGATCGCGCCGCTGATGGCGGCGATGGCCCGGGGGAAGTTCCCCATCTGGCCGGCGATCCGGTAGCTGAGCATGGCGCCGTTGGAATGGCCCACAAAATAAATCCGGGTACGGTCTATATCGAGGCGGCGGTCCAGTTCCTCGATGACAGCATCGGCATAGGCGGCGTCGTTGATCTTCGCTTTGGCAGCATAGGCGCAGCAATGGACAGCATTCCAGGTACGCAGCTTCTCGCCGCCGCGCCGGGCGGAGCCGTTCATGTAGGCGACCGCGTAGCCTGCCTCGTTGAAAGTGCGCGTCAGCTTGCGGGACTTGTTCGCCATCCAGTCATCACCGCCTCCGCCGCCATGGAAAACCATGACGAGTGGAACCGGGCCGGGGGAGGAGTCCGGCGCATAGAGGATGAATTCGCGCTCGGTCTTGCCGGATTTCACGGTGAGCGTTTCCGTCTCGGCGAAGGCGGGAAGAGAAGCCGCGCAGAGGGCGAAGGCAGCAGCGATGAGGCGGTGTACGGGAGGTCTCCGGAGCAGGGTTCCGGAATTGAACGTGCGCTGATCCGGAATCCGTTGTCCAGATGCCGGAAATTCTTCGCGCTCAGCCGATGCGGGCTTTTGTTTCAGCATTCCAGCCGATCAGCACCTCGCCGCCGACTTCGATCACAGGCCGCTTGATCAGCGTCGGGTTGCCGAGCAGCAGGCCTTCGAGGCTTGAGCCGGAGGCGCGGGCCTTGTCCTCGTCAGTCAGGCCGCGCCAGGTGGTCGAGCTGCGGTTGACCAGCTTGTCGCCGGCGACCTTCAGCCATTCGGGCACCTTGCGGGCGAGGTCGGCCTCGGCGCGGATGTCGACGAATTCGGGTTGCTGGCCGGCGGCCTTGATCTCGGCGAGGGCTTTCTTGCAGGTGTCGCAATTCTTGAGGCCGAACAGCGTGATGGTCATGGGCGTGGGCTCCTGCGATACCGAGGCGTGCAGATGTGGTCCGTGACAGTGAAGCGCAATCGGGGGACCGACGGATATTTGCTTGCCAAGCGTTAGTCTGTTGATGAGGCCCGAAATCGGGGCCCTGGAGGGAACGATGAAGCGCGTGATGGTCATGATGGTCGCGGCAACGCTCAGCCTTTCCGGCTGCGGCGGCGGCTCCGAGTCTTCGTCCGGCGCGCCGATGCCGGTGTCTCCGTCACCTCCGCCGCCACCACCGCCTCCACCGCCTCCGCCACCCCCGCCCGATTTTGCAGCGGTGGAGGCCCGGATCAACGCCGCACCTGTGGCTGATATTGCACTTTTGGTCGGCGACCGGACGGGGGTTCGCTTCCGGTTCGAGAAAGGGGCGATGAAGACGGACACTCCGGTCCTGGTTGCTTCGGCGTCAAAGATCATGTTCGGCGCCTTCGTCTGGACGCTGATTGAGCGCGGCGAGTTCTCGCGCACCTCCCGCCCGCAAGACACCATCCCTTTCTGGACCAGCGTTGCTGGCGACGGGCGATCGGCCATCACGCTCGACATGCTGATGGGCTTCACATCCGGTTTCAACCGCCAGGACGATGCACCGGGCTGCGTCGGCGACAGTGCGTTTTCGCTCCAGACCTGCGTGCGCCAGATCTATGATGGCGGGCTCGACAGCCTGCCTGACTCTGCTTTTTCCTATGGGCCCGAACACATGCAGATCGCCGCGCTGATGGTCGCAAACAAGCGCGCCCAAACCATCGATGTAGCGATGCGGGAAGTCCTGCTTGACCCGTTGGGGATCAGTGCCGTTACGAGATACACACAAGGCGCAGGCGACAATCCTCGTTATGCGGGGTCGCTGCGCTCGACCGGAGAGGATTATGCAAAGCTGCTGACCGCGATTCTCCGGGGCGACATCGCACCCAACCGCGCGGCCTTTCTTGAAGACCGCACAGGCAACCGCGTGGTGGATTTCCGTCCAGGCGCGCTCGATGACAACAATCTCGACTGGCATTACGGCTTCGGCTTCTGGAAGGAATGCGATGTACGCCCCTACGCGCCGGCGTGCGACGCCGCGCCAGTGATCTCCTCGCCCGGCGCTTTCGGCTTCACGCCTTGGGTCGATTTCGACAATGATTATTGGGGAATCATTGTGCTCGCGGAGACGACGGGCGGCCTGCGAGACCCGGCCTCATTCAGCGTCGATCTAGAACAGGACATCCAGCCCCTCATTGAAGTCGCGCTGGGCCGCTGAAAGCTCTCAGGCCGGGTCGTCGACGAACACTTCGCCAGACAGGTCATCGAGGCGGCCTTGCAGGTGGGCGCGCACGTCCTCGACCGCCTGGTTGTAGACGCCGGGACCGATCAGCGCCGTCATCCGGTCGACGATCTCGCCGGCGCGGAAAGCGCTCAGGCTTTCGTCGAAGTCGCGCGTGAAAATCGTCTGCACCTGCTCGATCAGGCGCTGGCGGCGTTCGGGCGAGAGCTTCAGCTGCTTCACGATTTTCCCGTCGCGCGCACGACGCCGACGATCGGGCCCATGTCGAGCCCGGATTCGTTGCGTTCAAGCGCTGGGGCGTAGACCTTGGAGACGGCGCCGTCGAGATAGAGGGCGTTGGGCACCTCCAGCCGGTCGCGGAAAAGGCGGGCGAAGGTGTGGAAGTTGACCGGCGCGTCGCTGATCACGAAGAAGACCTGCCGGCCATCTCCGCTGACGCCCACGCCGTTGCGCCGGCGCACGCTGGTGCCGTCCGGATTGAGGGCGGGGTGCAGGTCGCCGTTGACCACCAGCATGGGGCCGGACTGGGTGGCAAAGCGGGGCGGGTCGCCTTCGAAGAGGCGGTCATAGGTGAGCGTTTCGGTGACGCCGGCGGCGTCGCCGTCGACCCAGAACACGCCGTTCGGGAGCATGCCGAAATTGCCAGGCCCGGCATTCTTCACGAGGCCCATTTCGGACTGCTCTTCCTCGACATAGAGGCCAACCGGGCGGCGGTCCTCATGGTACATGCCGGCGTTCATGGCGAAGACCAGGCTGCCGCCCTCGGCGGCTACATGGTTTGCCAGCCGGTCAAACTGACCGAAGGGCGCGCCGGTTTCATCCCTCAGGAAGAGGCGGATATCGTCCTGCGCAGTGTCGAAAGTGCAGACGAGGTAAGGCGCCGCCTCGAACGTAATCGTAGCGCAGGGTCCTTCGGCCTTTTCCGTGCAGGCCGTCAGGGCGAGGCCACACAGGGCGAGAAGGGCGGCGCGCAGCAGCATCCGCTATAGGTTAGTCATGCGCGCCTGAACCCGCAACCTCGCGGCCTGCAGGAGGCTGTGAAGTCCGGGCGCGAGGTGGACCGCAGGAGAGGCCTCGCCGTGCGGGTCAGGCGCTCTATGTTTTCCCACACAATCCATAGTTTCGCGAGAATGTGAGATGCCCCAGTCCTCCGAGTTCCAGCCGCCAAGCGCCGCCGCGCGCGATTCGGTGCTGCAGTTTGCCTCGCTGGTGTCGGGTGAGAACAACCCGTCGGCCGCAATGACCTACGCCGTCGAGAGGGGCTGGTTGGATGCGGCGGGCAATCCGACGCCGGCCGGCATCGAGCTCGACAAGGCGCTCGCTGATCAGGCGGGCACGCGCTCGGCGTTCCGCGGGACGTGATCGGCCTTTCGCGGCCGCCAGGAGACAGAGGCCATGGCCGAACATTTTGAACGCCACCGTCAGGCGTGGACGAGCGATGAAGTTCAGAAGCTGCACCTTCTGGCGACGAAGGGCGTGAGCCTGAAAGCGATCAGCAAGGCGATGACCCGTAGCGAGGAATCGATCCAGGCGCGCGCGAAGATCGACAAGCTGAAGATTTCGAAGATGCGTTAGGGGCGGAGCGGCAGCAATTCGCCGATTGTGTTGAAAAAGTCAAAGATCATCATTTCATCCGCAGGCGGATATATTTTTCGCATTGTTTTTGTTCGATTTTCTATTTCGATTTCGAATCGAATGTGCGCTTTTCC
>Ga0315903_10000134_pt1 | contig 104454 bp, 142 predicted proteins | sample LakEriMetagenome_7_FD_203524 | JGI IMG/M metagenome (GOLD analysis project Ga0315903, IMG submission 203524) | Freshwater fungal communities from buoy surface, Lake Erie, Ohio, United States - Buoy 2 MA119 | ecosystem: Environmental > Aquatic > Freshwater > Lake | place: USA: Lake Erie, Ohio... | reverse complement strand
AATTTCGTGCTCAAGAAGAGCCAATTACAGTTGCCATTTATGCGGTAGGAAACTTAACTACTCCTATTGAAACAATTTCTCTTGTAAAAGGAAAAGCGTTTACACACAATGGAACTATTGCTCGTATCCGTATTCTAACTGCAACTTCTGGTGGAAACACCGCAGGTACTGGTTCTACTCTTTTAATTATTAAGTACAGCTCATCTATTCCAGCCCGTACGGGATCTTCTATTGACGGTCTTGGCGAAGTATACGCACATACCGAAAAGTCAACTGACTGGTTTGCTTACGAAGGTTATGGTATGAATACCTCCCGTAACCCAATGACAGCTCGTCTTGATGGAACTGCAAATACTGCTGCATGGGTGTGCTGGACATATGATTCTACAGGAACTGGTGTATATCGCTTCCGTAACACCCCATCTGCAGGTCAAGGTATTGGAACCTCTTCAACAACCTTCTCAGGTATTGCTGGAAACTTCTTCTACAAGGCGCTTAATAACACAACTAATACTTGGACTCGTCTTGCAGATATTCCACTTCCCCCACAGTCTACTGAAAATGCAACTACATTTGTTGAGCAACGTCTTCGTCGTGCAGTAATGTGGGACACAGGAGCAGATATTATTGTTTGGTTCCGATGCAACGACAACCGTACACAGACAATCAACTCAGTTGTTTATACCTCTGTTGATACCTATCTTTACACATACACAAAAGCCACAGATACTTGGACTTTTATTGGCGCATGGAACCTAGGCGCTACAGGTTACAACTCATATGTTGATGGTCCACAGATGTCCTTTACTCACACCATTTCTGGTGTTCGTTATTGGTACAACTGGCAGCAGGAGCGTTCAGGTAACGGCTTTGTTAGGTATAACCTTTCCAACGGTGTACGAGACACAATCCAAACAGCTACCGATACTTGGCACGAAGGTTCTTATGTAAACAATTACTTCCTTGCTAGCCCAACTCAGGGTATTGGTAACACTGATGGCGGTACAACTGACTATCAGATTTATGATCCAACTAACAACGTGTGGGCAAAAGTAACGCCCCCATCTCGTACAAACGAGGCATCTACTTGGTTCCGTGGCGGTCAAATTTTCCGCTATAGCAACACAGCGTTTGGTGTTATTGGTCGTCGTACCTATACAACTAACGCTACCGCCCCATCCAACACAGATCGTTATTGGGGTCGTCGTCTCTATATCTATGACACAGCTACTCAATCTCTTGATCGTTGGCTTGATAAATCAGAAGATATGGGTGACTTCTACCCACTAGCAATGCGTCCAGGAAACGATACTTATGGCTCAACCTTTATTTGGCAGCCAGCGGACTCCTCTTGGAATGGTCGTTTCTGGCGCTTCCGCAATAACTATGGTGGTTCTGCGTTAACTCGTTATAACCACGATTATGTTGATACTCAAAAGCCTAAAAAAGTTGAGTACATTGGTAACTATCGTCCACGTGGCGAAATGGCTGTAGGTTTAAATACAGTTTTTGCTTTCGGCTATCACAGAAACCCATTTGCTGCTCCGGTAACTTACGCAGGCTATAGCGACTGGAACGTCGATTCTGAAGTAATTGGTGGAAACAGCACGGGAGATACCGTAAGCACATCAACTCGTACAAGACATTCATTTGAGACTTGGGGTGGTGAGATGATTACTACTGCTGGTGAAGTTTATCCAGTGTTCCAAGAAATCACCATTAATCAAGCTATTTATGACCCTCAGATGCGACGCTACTACGTAACTGGTCTTATGCCATCTCGTCTTGGAGTTCTATGGAATGATGGTAACTATAACTTTGCTACCTACAACCGTAACCCATGGCGTGCAGTATCGGGAATTCTTGAAGAAGATACTGGAAGATTCTGGTACCAGGATCAAGGATTTACCGGTGATCAGGGCGGTGATTCACACGACCCAACTATGTGGGATCGTGCCGGACAAACTTCTGGTTTGCAGGATCCAGGTGAACTAGCTATTTATGCAGCTGGCAGAGCTTACAAACCAGGCGTACACTTCATGCGTCCATACGATGCTAACCAGTACGAGGTATATAACATCTGGAATCAGTTTAACCGTCAATACGGTCGTAACTATCGCTGGACAAACTATACTTGGTATAGCGCTGCATACCAAGGTGCGGGTCAAGTCCCACAAGGATATACGCTAGGGCATGATGCTATCGATAACCGTTATGTACAGGTAGTAAAGTTTGGATCTGGTCGCTTAAACGCCATCAGTATTCCAGAAGGAACTATTTTCTGGGATGGACGTACTCTAGTTCAGTATAGCCGTGAACAAGGTGTTTCACCATTTACTGCTACTCAAACTGGATGGCGCCGTCTACACACGACGTCTAGCCCATACTGGACCGGTGACACCACCATGCTTCGTGCTCCTCACGTATGGTATGACGGTCGGTATGCAATCTGTGAAAAACCAGATGGAACGGGATATTACGTATTTGATATGGATAATCTTGCGTCAGAACCAAAAATTATCTCATCTCACATTCCTATGAACTCTCGTTCTACACCCTCATATGTATCAGCATCGTCTGGAACAATCGGAAACAACTGGTCTAACTTCTCCTACAACAAGGCTTGCCTTGGTGGAGTAGAAATTATTGCCGGTGGTTCTGAAGCAGATGGTGTACGTACTTGGAGAAATACCGCATACTTTTTAGTGAGAGCGAAGGAAGTGTAATAAATGGCTAAAACTATTGACGTTACAAATAAAGTTGTAACCATTAAAACAGAAGAAGGTGGAGTTTATTTAACTCAAACCTTTGATCCAAGAGAAGAAGGGTTCACACCCTTTGAATCTAACGCAGATGCTCAAGCCTGGGCAGAAGCTTGGGTAGCAGCTGATGAGGCCGAACTAGTAGCCCGCGCTGAAGAAGAGGCAGCTAAAAAAGCTGCTTTTGAAGCGGATCAGGCTAAGCTTCTTGAAGAAGCAACTGCAGAGGTGCCTTCAGATCAGCTGGAGTCTTAAAAAGTACTGATAGGATAGGCGGGTCTATATGACCCGCCTATTTTATTTGGAGCGCTAAATGAAGAAAGTACTGATTGCTACAAGTTCTCCCACACCATTTTCCTCTATTTTTTATGCAAAAGCTTTAGCGGAAACTTATGCTAAGGGTATAGAAAACTCCATAGAGTTTGAATTTTTTTGGTCACCAAATGCCGAAGTGTATAGAAATGAAGCGGTAGAGTATCTATTTGAGAATAAATTTGATACATTAGTTCTTATAGAGCCCCATATTCAATGGGTTGCGGATCATCTAATATCTATGATTAAAAATGACTCTCTTGTAGAAGCCGTACCTACTAAAAATTTTTATTCGCCAAACGATGAATATAACGTAGTTTTAAACCCAATTAATGTAGATTCAGAAATAACCGCTAAGTTTATAGATTTTGATTTTGCTAAAATTGAAAAAGAAGTATTTACTCGTATAAAAGACTTTGTATTGACCGTTAATTTTCAAGATAATGATAAAACTTTAAATCAAACCACCATGTATTGGTATGCAACTTCTGGTGAATATGGTCCAAAATCACAAGATATAAACTTTTGTGAGGCTCTTGATAAAGCAGAGATACCTATAGTGGTACCAGTAGACCCATCTATTTGGGAACATATGTGGTCTCCGTATAAAACGCATTTAGGCAAACAATTAGTTCGTAATTTTGTAGAAAAAGGGTTTCAAGAAGTTGAGTAGATTTTATAGTGAGGCAGGACAAGACCTATTTGCCTTAACCATTTCTGACTTTAAAGAAAACGGTACCTATTTAGAGGTGGGTGCTGGACATTCTAGGACTATGTCTAATACGTTTCTTTTAGAAAAAGATTACGGCTGGAAAGGCCTATCCATAGAGAAGTATGAAAAACGAGTGTATGAATTTAACTCTAATCGATCTAATGAGTGCATAAAGGCGGACGCCCTTACGCTTAACTATCAAGAGTTATTAGATAGTAAAGGGTTTCCTAAGGAAATAGATTACCTATCTTTGGATATAGAGCCGGCTCCTCAAACCTTACAGGCCTTAAAAATGCTGTTAGCTACCGACTACATATTTAAGGCAGTTACTTTTGAGCACGATCTATACGTTATGAAAGCAAATGATGCGGTTAAAAAAGAGTCTCACGCATTATTTTTAAGTGCTGGATACTCTCTCTATAAAGAGAACGTGTGTATAAATAACAACCCAAAAAGAGTCTTTGAGGACTGGTGGGTTTACATTTAGGCTAAAAAAACTGTCTAAATAACCCTATACTGTCTTACTATGGCCATAGATTTTCCAGACTCCCCCGTTCTTGATCAACAGTTCACTGTTGGTGAGACGACCTGGTATTGGAACGGCTCTGTTTGGCGCCTTCTTATTTCAGAAGGTGTTCAAGGAGATTTAGGACCTACAGGACCAGTCGGGCCGACAGGACCAACAGGACCTGGTATAACTGGTCCTACAGGACCGACAGGACCTGGAGTAACAGGACCTACAGGACCGACAGGGCCTGTATCAACTCAGCCTGGACCTACGGGAGCTACAGGACCTACAGGTCCAGAAAATGACAACGTAGATGGTGGAGCACCAAATAGCGTTTATGGCGGCGGTATTACTCTTAACGGCGGAAATGTACTAGGAGTTTAAATGGCAGTAAAGATTCAGTTTAGACGAGGCACTGCCTCCGAGTGGAACCTCAATAACCCAATTCTTTCACAAGGTGAAGCTGGTTGGGAAACTGATACCGGTCGCTTTAAAGTTGGTAATGGTTTAACTCCTTGGAACTCTCTTGCATATTCTTCAGGTGTTACAGGACCTACGGGATCAACACCAACAGTTTCTGTTGGTACAACAACTACTCTTAATCCTGGATCAAATGCAACAGTAGCAAACAGTGGAACTTCTACCGCTGCAGTTTTAAATTTTGGTATTCCTATTGGTGCAACTGGACCACAAGGTGCACTTGGTCCTACAGGACCTACAGGACCTACTGGTGCGCAGGGTATAACTGGACCAACAGGTGCAGCCTCACAAGTTACTGGTCCTACAGGCCCAACTGGTCCAACAGGAGCACAAGGTGTTACCGGCCCTACTGGCGCTGATTCACAAGTTACGGGACCAACAGGTCCTACTGGACCGCAAGGAGCTCAGGGCGTTCCTATAACTCTTAAAGGAAGTGTTGCAACTGTTGCCGCACTACCATCTACAGGTAACGTACTAAATGACGCTTATATAGTTGATGAGAACGGAGATATATACGTCTGGGACGGCTCACAGTGGTATAGCGCAGGACAGATTGTAGGAGCAACTGGCCCAACTGGTCCACAAGGAATTCAAGGTGTTACTGGACCTCAAGGAGATCTAGGGCCTACTGGACCTTCAGGGGTAATTTCAGTAACTGGTCCTATTACAAATACTGGAACAGCAATAGCTGCAGTATTAGGTCTTGACCAAAGCTTAATTGAAACAGAAAATATTACTTGGGAAGTTTACAACACCGAAGAAGATCTACCAAGCGCAACCCTTAAACACGGCATGTTTGCACATGTTCACGGCACTGGGTATTCATATTATGCCCATGCTGGTTCTTGGGTTAAACTAGCTAAAGATTCTGACCCTAGGTTTATAGATACTCGTACTCCTACAGACGGAACAGTCACAACTGCAAAAATTGTGGATGCAAATGTAACTAATGTTAAGCTTGAAAATAGCAGCCTTACTATTGGGTCTACTCTTGTTTCTCTTGGAGGAACAGCAAGTACTGTTGCTGGTCTTACGCTTACTTCGCCAACAATTAGCACTATCAGCAATACCGGAACCCTTACCCTACCAACTAGTACAACTACACTGTTAGGTACGCACCAGTACACGGCAAAGGGAGATCTTCTTGCTGGAACTGCAGCTGGAACAGTGGGTATTTTATCTGCTGGAACAAATGGGTATGCTCTTACGACTAACTCCTCAACTGCAACAGGGTTAGAATGGCTTAGCGTTGTTCCCGCTTCTTATGCCGTTTCCAACCTAAACCAGTCTGCGTCTGCTGTAGACGTATACCCTAGAATAGGAAACTCAAGCGCTGCCCTAACAAACGGCACCACATACCTATCGTTTTTCACACCGCTGTCAAACATAACAATTTCATCATTAACTGTAGTGTCTGCTAATACCGGCGCTTCCGGAACTACTCTTGCTCGTTTGGGGCTTTATACGTTTGATGGTACTACAGCTACTTTGGTAGCCAGAACTGCGTCTGACGTAACATTGTTTGGAACTACAAATACTTTGTATAACCGGTCTTTTGACATCGTTGGTGGGTATCCCGCAAACTACACATTGCAGGCTGGACAAAGATACGCTTTAGGTATTATTTGGGTTGGGTCTACTTCCCCCACCGTCTACACTGCCTATAACTCTGTGCCCGGAATTATTAGCTCCTTATCCCCAAGAATTTCTGGAACCGTGCCTCTTCAATCAGATTTACCACTTACATCCAATTCACTTAGCGCTACAACCGTAGCACCGTGGGGACGACTATCATGACAACTAGAGTAAGCTTAGGCATTGACCCAGAAACAGGGGCTGAAAAATTTGAAGTCAGAGATGATAACGATAAGGTTATCGGATACGATTTGGTTTTTCCAGAAGAATAATATGACTGCGAGGGCGTATGAAAATAGCCGTATATACAATAGCTTTAAACGAAGAGCACTTTGTAAAGAGGTGGTATGAATCCGCAAAAGAAGCAGATTATCTCCTTATTGCTGATACTGGCTCTAGCGATGGCACCGTTGATCTTGGTCGGTCTCTTGGCATAAGCGTAATTCCTATCTCCATAAAACCTTGGAGATTTGATGATGCTAGAAACGCTTCGCTTTCATTAATTCCAGACGATATAGATTTCTGCATAGCCTTAGACATGGATGAAGTGTTGGTGTCCGGTTGGCGTAAATACTTGGACAACATTTCAAAAGAAACAACCCGCCCTAGATATAAATATACTTGGAGTTGGAATCCGGATGGGTCGCCAGGATTAGAATACGGTGGAGATAAAATTCACGCTAGACATGGATATCGTTGGAAACATCCTGTACACGAAGTGTTGACTGCAGACCGCATAGACGAAGTACAGACTTGGATAGGATTAGAAATTCAGCACTATCCGGATAATGAAAAACCCAGATCACAATATTTTCCACTATTAGCTCAATCAGTAAAAGAAGACCCATATGACGATAGAAATGCTTTTTATTATGCTAGAGAGTTATTTTTCTATGGACAATTTGAAGAGGCTATCGCTGAGTTTAAAAGGCACCTAAGTCTTCCAAAAGCAGTGTGGAGACCAGAACGTGCGGCATCTATGCGCTATATTGCAAAAATGTCAGAAAACTCTGATGAGCGAGAGCAGTGGTTGCTTAAAGCCCATAATGAAGATCCCGGAAGACGGGAAGCGTTAGTAGAGCTAGCGCAGTATTACTATGAGAGAAGTATGTGGACGGCCTGCTATCAAGCAGCAACTAAGGCCATAGATATTGAGGCTAAGCCTTTGGACTATCTATGTGAAGAATTTGCCTGGGGATCGGCCCCCTGGGACTATGCAGCCATCTCCTATTACAACCTAGGAGATTTTGATAAAGCCGTTAAATATGGAGCTAAGGCCGTAGAATTGAACCCAAATGACCAACGCCTTACAGCTAATCTAGCGTTTTATTCGAAGGAGCAATCCCTTGGCAACAACATACAAGATCCTAGGGCAAGTAGCCCCGGCAGCTAACGTATCTGGAGGTAGTCAGCTATACGCAGTACCTTCAACCGCAGGTAGTGCGGCTGTCGTATCCACCATCGTAATCTGCAACCGAGGTACGTCTGCTGCAACCTACCGCATCGCTATTCGTGAGGATAACGCTGCCTTAGATAATAAGCAGTATCTTGCTTATGACACCTCTGTACCAGCTAACACTACAACCACGTTTACTCTGGGAGTTACACTATCTGCTTCAGATACCATTACTGTAGTAGCTTCTACAGCTAACTTAACATTCCAGGCATTCGGTTCTGAGGTAGCGTAACCATGGCTATTCAGAATAATGGTCAACCCCAGACAGGAATCGTATTTACTGACGATAAGCCGGGTCGTAGAGTATTTATAGGACCAAACACTCCCTCGGGAATTGTTGAAGGCGACATCTGGTTAGATGCTGATGCTTTTAATAATGCTGGAAAAAACTTTATTTCCGGAGTATCCCTATTAGGTTCTTCTGCAAACGTTTCAATATCTTTTACTGCATATAAAGATGTGTATGTAGTTTTTAGAAACTTGGCAGTATCTTCTAACGGAAATATAACCTTTACTCTAAATGGAAATACCACAGACTATGCCCCTACAGCCTCGTCTTTATTCTCTTTAGCAAACGTAAAAACCGGCATCACTACAAACCATTTTGAATTAGAAATCCCAGACGTGGTAACTACAGATTTATTTCGTTGGGCATCTTTGACGGGGGTGTACACAAACGCTTCTGATGTAGTTACCGTAGTAGATTCTACATCAGCATTTAAAAATACTGCTGCACTTACTACTTTAACCTTAACAGCCTCTAGCGGAACTTTAAGTGGTACCGCATTAGTCTATGGAGTAAATTAATGGCAATTAGAAGATATAACGCAAATACCGGACAGTGGGAACAATTTGGTAGTCCACAACTAAACCCAGCTAGCTTAGGAATTACTCCGGCATCAATTGGCGCAGTTGCTGTAAATAACGGAACAGTTACTACAGCTAATCCTGGACAAGCTGCTGTTAGAAATACATTCGTCTCTACTAACGCCCCATCATCTGGGCAAGGTAACGACGGAGATCTCTGGGTGCAGTATATCTAATGCCAGGTCAAGCGAAGGTTGGCGGTACTTGGAGGACGGCGTCTCGTCTTTCAGTTAAAATAAGCGGTCAATGGAAAACCGTTACTGCTGCCTACGTTAAAGTTAATGGTCAATGGCGTCAATGGTTTGCTTCTAGAATAGAGGACACCTTTAGCAGAGCGTCTTCCGTATCATCTTTGGGAACGGCTGAAAGTGGACAAACATGGTTGTCTTTTGGTGGTGGTGTTTGGAAAGTAAATGGGTCTCAACAAGCATCATGTGATGAAAGCCCCAGCAGCAATGCATTAACCGTAGCAGATTTATATAGCTCTAGTTTTGACGCTAGGGTAAGTACTAGCGGCGGTGTCGGGTTAGCTTTTTGGGTAACAGACTCTAATAATTGGTGGGCAGCAGTACCTAGATACTCGTTGTCTGATGGCGTATACCTATCATCTATTGATGTTATTAGAAATGTGTCGGGAACAAGATCAACGGTATATACCGCGGTAATAAATTATAGTAGTTCTGCCTACACGTCTATAAATAGCATTTCTGTAAAATCTTTAGACGGAACGTTAAGGATAATCGCTTATTCTGATCTTTTAGCAACTACTCAATTATCAGTGCCGCTAATAGTCACTCCCCCATCTCCTGTTCAAGGTACTTATATTGGGTTAATTAAAACTTTAAGTTCTGATCAACAGGGTAGCACTGCAGACAATATTTACATAACGTCTCCCGCAACTACCGAAGCGACTTCATCTTTTTATCAAGTCGGTACATTTCTCAATGAGTTGTATTGCAGCGGAGTAAATAGACGTCAACGTCTTGGGTACCTTCGATATAGTTCTGCAGGAGTTACTAATAATGAATTTATATTAGACAAATTAGTAGAATCTAACTCGGTGGTATGCGGATATGTAGCTCCACCACCACCTCCGCCACCACCGCCTCCACCTCCACCGCCACCTCCTCCTCCGCCACCAGGGCCAGGAGGATGTACTATCACTTCGTACTCAGCATGGTCATACAGCGGTATTACTTGGAGCGGTAACTGCGTTAACAACACTGAATCCGGTACAGCTACTACTAGGACTAGAACTGATAACTGTAACAATAGTTATACTGAAACTGGTAGTTTTGCTACTGCTCGTACTTGTACTGTTCAATGTGGATCTTGTGAAACCTATACGTTTACACAACCTACATGTAACGGGGAAGATTCCTACGTAGGAAACTACACCGGTTATAGAAGACTCTGTGATGGGGTCTATACTACTGATGGTTGTCCTGCAGCTACCCTTACGAGCTATGGTAATTGTATTGCTGTAAACGTTTCTGGTTGCGGGGGTAGTGGCGGCTCTGGAAGCAGCTGCCCTACATTAACTTGTGGCACTCAATATGGAAGTACTCAAGGACCTGTAGGTAGCGGAAGCTGCCCTGATGGATCTTGCCCGGGATGCACTAACTATCAAACTTATTGGCCTAAGTGTTCGGATGGAACTACAAACTATGGTAGCCCATACTATGTTGGTCTTGGTTGTAGCACTCCACCGCCACCACCTCCGCCACCACCACCCCCTCCACCTGCTCCCTGTGGGTGTAACGATTGCGGTTGCTGCGGTTTGTGTGATGAAATACCTTCAGGAACTGTATACCGAGCTGAGTGTTGCGGTAATGCCTTGCGTATAGCAAACTATAATTGTTGTGGAAGCATATCTGGATACTCTTACGTATGTCAGGATAGTTGTACGCCACCTCCACCACCGCCTCCACCGCCACCGCCACCTCCACCTCCACCACCTCCACCTCCACCACCTCCACCAGCGGATCCATGTAGTAATGTGAGCTGTCCGACTTGCTATGAGTGTTTCTTAGGATTTTGTGAGTTTGTTGGCTGTCCGTCAACACCTCCGCCTCCACCACCTCCGCCTCCGCCTCCACCACCACCTCCACCTCCAGGTTGTGTACCTAACCAAGGAGATATCTGTGAAGTCTACGGTTATGGCCCTGGCGGAGAGTGCGCTAGACTGGGTACCGTAAGCTGTGCAGGTAACTGTACTAACTTGGGAGGCATCGTTTGCTAACAAAACGATTTGCATTTGTTGTTGAAGGCGATGTGTTCTTAACTATGGACCTACCTGATCAACCCAGCGATATTAGTACAAGAAGTTGGGACAGATGGATTGCGGCATTTAGCTCTGATCCATCAGTCATAAATATCGACCGTTACCCTAACGTGGACAAAACGTACACATATAAGGATGGAATTTTTTATTCTGACTCTGAAATGCTATATCCGGCTACAGAAGTTGAGAGCGTTTCAGAAGGTATCTGTAGGGTAGCTGTGGTTGTTGATGAGGATGTAGTAGGAACAATTACCTATGTTAAAGAGGATATGGATCCAGAAGATTTTTATAGGATTCAGGCTGGTTTATCCTCTGATGCCCATGTATTTCCCTGCTCCCAAGAAGTTTCTATTGGTTGGGTGCATGACGGAACCGCCTTTTTACCCCACACCAATTAAGTAGGGTACACTATACGCATGTCTGCATGGAAAGAATATAAGCAAAAACTCCAAGATATGAAAGAAGCTCAAGGAGAAACTAGACCTTGGCAACTTTTAAATAAGGATAATTACACTACCGACGCTATAGCTGAGCTTAGGTTTAACATTTGTAGGGGCTGCGAATTTCTTACAAAATCTACAAACCAGTGTAAAAAATGCGGTTGTTTAATGCACCTAAAAACTAAATTAAAACTTGCGGAATGTCCCGTAGGAAAATGGTCTAAAACGGAAGATTAAGAGGGCTAAAATGTTTAATCCAAAAGTAGTATCAAATTTTTTATCTAAAGAAGATTGCGAATACGTAGTAACCACCGTATCTAAAGTAGATACTTGGGAGGGTGCGGGCAATGATTTTTGGTCTAATAGGGCTTTAGGACTTCCCAACCTTAGAAAAAACATAGACCCTAAAGTTGCAGATATTGTTGCCGAAGCCACCATAAAAGTTAAAAACGCTATTATGTTTGAGTACGGCCTAGACAAAGAAGTTTACGCAGATCTTACTCAAATTATTCGTTGGTTTCCCGGAATGGAGCAACCCCCTCACGCAGACGACATGACTAATACAGAACATAGAGGTTTTGAGCATAGGGTATTTGGAGCGATAATTTATTTAAACGATAACTATTCTGGGGGTCATACGTACTACCCGGAGCATAATTTTGAGGTTATACCAAAAGCTGGAAACTTAGCTATACATCCTGGTGATCCTGAACATCTTCATGGCGTAACTAAAATAGAAGATAGCACTAGGTACACGATTGCTTCTTTTTGGACTTTTGATAAATCTAAAGAGTATGCGTTGTACTAATGCATGAAAAAATACTTATTTCTGTCCCTTCATATAGAGAAATAGAATTAGAACACACTGTTCGTTCTTTTTATGAAGACGCTAAGTATAAAGATCGTATCTTATTCTCTGTAGTATCTCAAGACTACGAGCATCCAGATCTTTCATTTATACCTACTTTAAATTTAAGATATCTAAAAGTAAATCCAAAAGAAACTTACGGCGTAACTTGGGCGCGATCTTTATCAACCGCCATGTTTAGCGATTACGATTATGTTCTTCAGATAGACGCACACATGTTTTCTGTAAAAAATTGGGATGTCGACATAATAAATGTATATAAAAAAGCAAAAGAAAAATTCAATTCCCCAGTAGTTTTGAGCGCATACCCCGCGATGTATAGACTATATTCCAATGGAAACAGAGAAACAGGACCGGTTTTACGTATGTCCCACGCCGTATTAGAAGGTGCCCAGTTTAGAAATTGGCCTAGTCATAAAGAAGCCGAAGACTTAACAGAACACCACTATATACATGGAGCTTGCGTTTTTTCTGAAAAAGAGTTTTTGTTAAAAGTGCCTCAAGACCCAGAATTAGATTTTTTTTGTGATGAGATGTGTTTAAGTATTAGGGCTTTTTATCACGGCTACCCAATAGTTTTTTTTAATAACCCGGTATTTTTTCATTTTTACTCGCAAGATAGAATAGCTATACAAAGTAACGTAAAGCCGTGGAATGATGGCCACCCCAAATTAGACATGTTAAATGATACCTCTAGGGGAAACAAATTTATACGCGGAGAGCTTGAAGGTTTTTATGGTGTCCCTAAAAAAACTATAGATGAGTTTTGTAAATTAACCGGGTATATAGTTCCTTTAAACATAAGCAAAATAGGGGTGCCAACTCATGATTAATAAAGACACTTTTGTTCCAAAACAAACGTTAGTTGTCGTACCACAACCAGGGATAGACAAAAAGGATATTGATAAGCTTTTAATACCTCTGACAGAAATTAAAAAAAGAGATTGGTTTACTTCTCACTTTTACTATTGCCTTCCGCTGTCTATAGGAAATGTTTATGGGTTTATAGTAAGAGCTGAACGAGACGTAACTGTTCATTGGAATGGGGACGACTCTATACATGGCCTTATAATAAATCAAAAACATGAAGACGCTAGATGTCAACGATTTGATGGTCATTTTGGTTCTGGAATATTAACAATTCAAAACTTATGGCATTATCGAACTCCGCCAGGAATAAATTTAATGACTATAACCCCACCTAATTTTCCTCAACACGGGCTTATGCATATGACTGGGGTAATAGAGACTGATAATCTTAGTCGTGATTTTACCTTTAATTTAAAAGTCACCAAACCTAATATCTATGTGACTATAAAGGCAGGAGATCCTATTGGAGCTTTTATACCAATACCTAGATATTTTGCAGATCGTTTTACCATCAAATATGCAGACGAACTGTTTACCCCTGAAGAGATTGAGTTAGAGTACAAAGCCGGGACCGAATTAGCTAGGCAACGGCAACAAGAGGACATGCTAAAGCCCCACTCAGCCGGAAGAAAATATTTTAGGGGTAGGGATGCCTGGGATAACCCTTTTATTGATCATCAAAAGAAGTAGGTTTTGTAAACCCTATAGGTTAGGTCTTTTAGGGATATACTCTCTATATGCGTGGAGAACGAGTCGAAGGTTCCAGATTTACGATCAATCATGAGCGTGGATCGATTATTAAGGGCACCACAAAAGAAATAGTACGTACCGTAGGCTATGACTTAGAGTGGTGGCTTTATGACCCTGTTGCTACTGTTGTTGACCCCATATACGACGTTGGAGCTAATACTGGGGGACGTCGTTGGGTTGGCCCATACCACATTCCCGTTATTAACGCTACCTTGACACAAGGCAGTACGGTGCCTAGTGACCGTGGTTTCTACAACACCGACGTTTTAAATATAACAATAAATATGGATATAGCAGAAGGCAGCTCGCTATCAACTAGTGAGACGTTGCTTATCCCAGAATTAAGAGCCCTACCTACAAACCCAGATGCTTTTTTAAGAGATCGCGTTGTATTTAAGAACCAGGTATTTAGCCCTAGACAGGTACTACCTAAGGGGATTATTACTAATGACTACACCTTATTTTCTGTAGTCTGCTACCAGGTAAACGCTGAAGAGCTTATTAATGACCCACAGTTTGCAGAGTACGCGACCTACACTCCATTTGGTCCTAGAGATAGATACTCATTCTATGAGGATCCTGAAGGAACTGTGCCAGGTATTTAATGCCCTTTAAATCCGAAGCTCAGCGTAAATGGATGTATGCTAATGACCCTAAAATGGCTGAAAAGTGGGGGGGTGAAACCCCTAAGGGTAAGAAGCTCCCTAAGAAAGTGAAGAAAAAAAGTGGCAAAAAGCGATAAGCCTGTTTGGGATAAAAAAGATCCTACTCCGGGTAAATCAAAGAAACTTAGCAAGAAGCAAAAGGCTTCTGCTAGGGCTAGGGCTCGGGCAGCAGGCCGTCCCTATCCTAACCTCGTAGACAATATGGCTGCTGCCAGAAAGAAGAAAAAATAATGTGCGCTGGATGTGGATGCAAAAAAGGTAAGTGCAAAACCAAAGCTTGCAAGTGCAAGTGCTGTAAGTAGGCCGACATGTGTGCAACTTGCGGATGTATGCGCCCCAAAGATAAGCACGGCGAGAAGACTCTAACCGCTGCCAACAAGAAGTATGCTAGTACTAAGAAGAAGGCTGCCAGTAAAAAGGCTGCCAAGAAAGGGAAATAATGGCGCTAAAAGGTGGACAGAAAAAACTCGATGCCAACAAGAACAATAAGGTTGACAGCGGTGACTTTGCTATTCTCCGTAAAAAGGGTAGCTCTAAAGCACAAGGTAAAAAGCAAGCCATGCCTCGTAAGAAAGGCATGTAATGTCTAGAAAGCGGCTTCCCTATAACAAGAAAAATGACAAAAAGCAGGACGCCAAAACTACTAAAGGAATGTCCAAAGAAGAAAAAGAAGAGTTTGAAAAATTGGACACAGCCCATGGGAAGCGTAATAAGCCTGAGAGTCAAACCGCAGACCGTAAGATCGATGAGCGTCTAAAAAAGAAGGCTGAAAAGAAAGTCGAAAAACGCCATGAAGCCAAGGAAGGCAAAAAGGGCGAGCGCGAAGAAGAGAAGCGGGAACATAAGAAAAAGAAGCACAAAAAGAAGTAACCAGTTAGGCCCCGAAAGGGGCCTTTCTTGTTTATCCTTATCTATGACGCCGGGGAAACCCGGAACCCTGCTATACCCTGCACGCCTCATGATGGAGGATTTGAGATGATTAATCTTGCACGAAAATTGATGCAAGCCGAGACAGACGCTGATAAACAAGAGTTTGTCCGAGGATTAGTTGGCGCTACTCCTGAAAAGGGGAAGAAGGCCGCAGTGGTGGGATTCGTAGCAGGATACCTACTCTCCTCGAAACTCGGTAAAAGTGACAAGCGTAAGTAACTTCATCTCGAAGCATATTCAACAGGGTCAGCAGAAAGCAGCTAAGAAACTTACTGCACAGCTACGCCGTAAAGCCTACCAATCTGGTTGGCCATCTGGCGCTTCTAGACATCTAACGGTTGTCCCTTCTGATCTAAGCTACAAAGTTACCTATCCAGCAAAGCATGCCCAAACTGTAGAGGATGCTGAATACGGTACTGAGCATTCTCAACCTAATCCAGTAGTTCGTAATTTTTTGACTGGAGTAAAAGATACAGAGATGACTGCATACTTTGATAGAGTATTAAAGAAGGGTGGGCTGTTCTAATGCCATTTATTTTAAATGAGGACCAGGCGCTAAAGGCAGCCCTGTCTGGAATCACGGTATCTGACTCAGGTAACTCAGCACGTCCAGTAGGCGTATGGTTTGGGCAGCCTGATCCAGAAATTAGATTTCAATCCTATCCGTATATCACTATAGATTTAATAAATGTAACTATTGACTCTGAAAGAGAAATGCGTGGCGAGTGGTACTTCACTCCCGGAGAACATAAATATAGTCCTGAAGGAACTGTGGACGGGCAAGAATATAGGTCAAGTCTTCCTATTCCCGTATATCTAGATTATCAAATTACTACATATGCTCGTCAACCAAGACATGACCGGCAGATTATATACGAGTTAACTAAACCAACTCGTATCCCATTTAGATTTGGCGGCCTAGTAATCCCAGAAGATCGAAGCATTCGTCGTCTGGATCTTATCGGGTTTGCCAAAAGAGACACGACTGAACAAGACAAGCGCTTGTTTAGAAATGTTTACACTGTCCGAATTAGCTCTGAGCTCTTCCAGAAAGAGTTTGCAGATGTCTATAAGGTCACTCAAAATCCAAATATCGATATCCAATACACGGCCACTCCATTCGAAACAATAACGCTATAACATGGAAACTCGAGACAATATAAACCTAAACTCAAGGAGAAATACATATGGCTACATACAGTAGACCAGGTGTCTTTATCAACGAGGTACCGCTTCCAGAATCGGTAGCTCTTGGAGATGTAGGAACAGCGGCTGGTGCATTTGTTGGTCCCCTAGAAAAGGGACCTGCAACAGCTCCAGTATTGCTTAACTCCTGGACATCATTCACCAAAATTTTTGGTGCTTTAAATGACACTTACCCAGTAACTTGGGCAGCATATAACTTCTTTGCTAATGGTGGTCGTCAGCTCTACGTAAAGCGTATTACTGGCACCGGTGCAGCAAAGGCTAGCGTAATCTTAACAGACCGGGCTTCAGGGGGTCTTAACACACTCGCTGTAGAAGCTGAAAACGCAGGTGCATGGGGTAATAACATTGCCGTTGAAGTAACAGACGCAGGAGTAGATGATAGATTTAATCTTGTTGTATCTGTAAGCGGCGTTGTTGTAGAACAGTTTACCGATCTAAGTTTGGTAGATAATGATCCAAGATTTGTAGAGTCAGTAGTTAATTCTGGCTCTGTATATGTACGGGTTAATGATCTAAACTCAGCATCTGTTGCTCCAGATAATATGCCAGAAGCTGATGGCTTAAAAGCCCTCAGTGGAGGTGCAAATGGATCTGCCCCAACAAGAGTTAATTACTCAGATGGATTGGCAACTTTTGATGCCATTCAAAACCCACTCGTCTTTAACATTCCTAACGCAGCGTACATTTACTTGCCAACAGGAAGTAACGATGATCGTACCCTCTCCCTTAACGTACAGGGAGATCTTGTTAATTACTGCGAACTACGCGGAGACGCTTTTGCAGTAGTTGATATTCCACAGGCTCAAACAAGAGCACAGGCCGCTACTTATGTGACTGATCTAATTGCTGCAGCACCAGATTCAGATGGTGGAGTTGCAGCCGCTTACTGGCCATGGACCTTAATTCCAGATAGCCTCCGTGCTGCTGGTGGCGCAACCCGCCTACAGGCTCCTGGTGCAGCTATGGTTGGTCAGTACCTTGCTACTGATGCTTCTCGTGGTGTCTTTAAGACTCCAGCAGGCCTAACCAATTCTTTAGCAAACGTAGTTGCTACAGAGCGTTTGCTAACTAACGCAGAACTCGATGCGTTAAACAATAGCACTAAACCTATCAACGCAATCCGCCAGGTTCCTGGTGCAGGAATTGTGTCAATGGGTGGACGTACACTTCGCAATACTTCAAATGAACGCTACATCAACGTAAAGCGTTCTTTGATTTATATCAAGAAAGAACTAGAGAACAGAAGCCAGTTTGCTTTGTTTGAGAATAACGATCCAAATCTTTGGAGACGTCTCAATACTACGCTGAGTGGTTTCCTTCTTAACTTCTGGCAATCAGGTGGTTTACGAGGAGCTACTGCGGCACAGGCATTCTTTGTGCGTGTAGACTCTTCAACAACCTCCTTTACTGATATCCAAAATGGAATAGTTAATATCGAAATTGGAGTTGCGTTGCAATATCCAGCTGAGTTTATCGTTATTAAGCTAAGCCAACTAACCGGAAATGCATAGGAGATAACTCATGTCAAATCCACAAAATACACTGAGTCAAATTGCTACAGATCAATTTCGCAATTTTCGATTCTTGGTATCTTTTGATCCAGTAGGTACGGTAGACACTGGTTGGGGAGATAAGTTCGGAAAGATGGGTTTTGTTTCTGTTTCCGGATTAACTGTCTCTACTGAAAGCATCGCTTACCGCGAAGGTGGATTCAATACCAACTTCCATCAGTTACCAGGTCAAAGCTCATTTACTCCAATTACTCTTTCTAAAGGCATCACCTTTGGACAGAAGGAGCATGCCCTATGGATGAAGCGACTATTCGCTATCTCCACGGGAACTGCTCAGAGTGGGGTAGGAGCTGAGTTCCGCTGCGACATAGATATTCAAGTACTAAGTCATCCAAATCCAAAAGCACTAACCGGAAGCGATGACACATCAAATGGAAGTCAGTATGACACTGACCTTCACACCTCTATGAGATTTAAGGTGTACAATGCTTGGATTACCAACATTGGATACAGCAATCTTGATGCGGGTGGCAATACCCTCATGGTAGAAGAAATGACTCTAGTCCATGAAGGTTTTGATGTTTCATTTGCTACTGGATTGACTACAGCAGGATCAGCAGCAAAACTAAGTCTCTAAATTAGATAAGGAAAACTAAATGACTACTGATACGACAACCATAAGCGCGGTAGATAATCCCGCTTTGGTAAATCAACTAACCGAAAAAGCACTTAAGTCTGTGCCTCAGGAGGCGGTTCGAGAGGAATCTCCAATCAAACCGCCTTCTGATCCACAAGTAACTTTGTTAGCGGGGTTACAAGTTCCGTTTGGTGAATTTATTTCAACAGCTGAGGTAAGAGAACTTACAGGAGCGGACGAGGAAGCTATCGCAAGAATCTCAGATATATCAAAAGGTTTAATGACAATACTAGAACGTGCTGTTGTTAAGCTAAATGATTCGCCAGTAGACAGGGATCTTTTAGATACTATGTTGGCTGGAGACAGAGAACTTCTGTTGTTAGAGATTAGAAAACTTACTTTTGGATCAGAAGTAGCTATAGAAGGCCAAATCTGTTCTAAGTGTGAAGATACAAAAAGCATTACAATTGATTTAGATAAAGATGTGCCGATGAAGAAGTTAGAAAACGATCCAGTATTTACAGTAAAATGTAAAATTGGGGACGTTAAAGTAAAGCTTCCAAACGGTGTAGTACAAAAGCAACTAGTAACAGCAACAAATAAAACAGCTCCAGAATTGGACTCCATAGTATTAAAGAGCTGTGTTCTAGAGATCAACGGCAATCCCATCTTAGATTCAAGTACTGTCCTTAAGATGAGCGTCTCAGATCGTAGAGCAATCCTAAACGCTATATCAGAACGCAACCCCGGCCCACAACTTCAACAAATCAAGAAAGAATGTCCAACTTGCGGTCAGGAGGTATCGCTTCCGCTAACTTTAGCGGACTTGTTTCAGTAAAGAGCTTAGCTACGAAAATTTAATTATTTCATTAGATTACCTAGCACAGTTTTATCCTGGGTGGTCTTTGACAGAGTTAAAAGGGCTTAGCTTGCGAGAACGTATGATCTGGTTGGACAGAGCAATTAGTAGACCTAGGGGTGGAAGCATTGGCAAGTTATGAAAACTTGATGCCTGCTGGCGACGATAATATCGTTGGCGGGATGACTTCTGGTGTCGATAAACTATTTACAAAGATGGACAAAGGCCAAAAGCAAATGCTTAAGGTCTTTAAAGAAGTTGAAAAAGTTACCGAGAAGATAAAGAAAAATATGGAAGCCGCCAATGGCGGTAAATCATCCTCGGGAATGTCTAGCTCTTTGGGTGCTATGCCCACGTTTGGAGCTTCACGGGCAGCAACTATTGCAGGTAGGGTAGGGCTAGGAACTGCAGCTGTAGGCGCTATTGGTATGGGCATGATGCCAAACACAAGCGCTGCTGTTACACAACGTTTAGGTGCAGATGCTGTAGCAGGTATTAGTGGTCTTAATTCTCGTCAAGTAATATTAAGATCTAACAATGCGGTAGGTGGCGGAGCAACTAGCGCTATGGGTCCAACCATGGCGGCCATGTCCCTTATGTACAGTGGTGGCTATACAGCTAATAGCGGCACCTTTAGAAATGTTATGCCACAAGTTGGTGGCTTAAGTGCATTAACTGGCGGCACCAACGAACAGATGGCGCAAGGATTAGCCGGCATAAATGCTATGCGGTTCCTTCGCATAGGTGTTCAAGCTCGTGATACTAAAGGAAACTTACGACCACCTAATGCAATTATTAACGACACGTATAGATTTTTATACGGTGGGCGAAAAGTAACTCCAGAACAAGCCGCTTTAGTTCTTAATCCAGGATCTAAAGGCTATGCAACTATTCAAGCTATTGCTGGTGGAGATCAAAACCTTGCTGGAATTATCCAAATGGGAATCATTGCTCGTGCAAAGAAAGACAGCCCTCTAAAAAAAGAAGACCTTAAAGGGTCAAACCGAGCACTAGATCTTTTGGGTGTTGGTCAAGAAAGCCCTATGCGAACTAACTTCCGCTACAACACTAGCGAAGCTCGTAAGCTACAGGCTACAGAAAAAGGTTTAGTAGGCGGATACAACGTAGCTATGAGAACAACAGCTGCGGTTAACGATGGTTTTAGCAAGCTAGCAGAAGAGGCTGCAGGCGTTGCAAATGCATTGGGAACACTACGTGGCGTACTCCAAACATTACCTGCAGCAGGAAATACCGGAGCTACTCTAACTGGTGTAGCCGGTACTGCAGCAAGTGTAGGAATGAATATGTACATGCTTTCTAAGATGCGTGGACTTTATGCAGCGGGAACTGCCGGTGCTGCAGCAGCTACGGGAGGCGTTACTGCTGGTGGTGCAGCTGCAGCAGCAGGAGCTACCGGTGCAGCAGGATACTTAGCAAAAGCAAAAGGTTTATTTAAGGGCGGATTTAAAAGTCCTTTTGTAAAAGGATTAGGAAGAGCTGGACTTGCACTTGGCGTATATCAAGGCATGGAGTTTTTACAAAAGAGGATGCAGGTGGGTCCTGGCTGGCTTCGTGCTGGCGGTAACTTTATGTTTGATTTAGGCCAGGGTGCGTTAACTGGTTTAGCTGCTGGCGGTATACCTGGAGCAGTTGCAGGAACTGTGGCTGGTGGAGTGGGATCAATAGCAAATCCTTACGGACAAGGTGGCGACTGCACTCACGGAAATGTTGGGCCACATAAGTGTGGTGTTGGTGGAGACAACAGCACAAGTATGCAGAATATGCCTGCCGGATCTATGTCTGCTCCACAAAAAGGATTTACAACAGGTAAGGGTCCGGGCAATCAAGACACTAAAGGTCAAATATTTGGTATGCCTGTCCCGGCAGGTACTAGAGTTACTTCTCATTACGGTCCTCGAGATAACTCAAAGAACCCACAAATTTCTGCATACCACAGGGGTATTGACTACGGTGTACAAGTAGGTACTCCAATTGTTGCAGCAGCTAACGGTACGGTTACACATGCCGGAACACATAGGCAATACGGATACTACATAATTCTAAATCACGGAAAAAAGAGCACTCTTTACGGACACTTAAGCCAAATTTTAGTAAAGGTTGGGCAGCAAGTAAACAAAGGCGATGTAATCGCAAAGTCTGGTGGTAAGAGGGGTGCCCCTGGAGCAGGTACTTCTACAGGTCCTCACCTTCACTTTGAGCTTAGAGATCCTGGCGGAGTTGGAGCACAAGGGCGAGTAAACCCTAAGAGTTTCTTTGGTAAATTAGTAAGTAGTGTTAAGAGCGCTGTAAGCAACATCTTTGGTGCTGTAAAGGGATTTCTAGGAATAGGTAAAGAAAAAGAAGACATTAAAAGCAAAACTATTCGTAACTCTGGAGAGGGGCTGCGTTTTGAAGGAACGCTGTCTAACCTAAGCAGCGTGCCATTAAGTGAGTCTTTAAGCAGCTCTATGATGTCTGGAGCCCCAGTAAACTTTGCTGATTTCCAAAGAGAGTTTCCAGCAGATGATATTGAACAAGGCATAAGATTTGGAAAATCTGGTGGGAAACATTTCTTAAACAACACCATAGATAAAGTGTCTGGTGACAGTGGGTCCATGGTTGGGGGAAGTAGAAAAGGACTAATTCAGTTCTTACACAATATTGGTTTTAGAGGAAAAGCTTTAGATACTGCGTTTGCTGTTGCATTGGCAGAATCTGGTGGTAATTCTGGAACTATCAATAAGCGTAGTAAGGATTATGGCCTATTCCAGATCAATATGGATGGCAAAAACTATGACGATAGAATAAAGAAAGAGTGGAACTATCACGGTACCAAGTTTAAATTAAAAGGGCTTGGTGATCTTTTAAATCCCACAACTAATGCCAAAGTTGCATATCACATGACGAACAAAGGAAGAAACTGGATTAGGTGGGTATCCCACAATACAGGTGACTATACCAAGTTCTTAGATGATGCAGTTATGGCTAGAGAACAAGCAGGTATAGGTGGAGACAACCCTGCAACTGCTGGCATGGCTATGGAAACTACAGGTGCAGCGGGATACAGAAGATCTGGATCTATATCTGGATCAGTGACTAGTAATCAAACAATAAACGTAAAGGTAGACTTACAGCTTAAGGTAGATAAGTTAGGTAGTGCAGAGATTACCAGAGTTGCTTCTAGCTTAAAGAAGGCTATCAATGATGAGTTTAAGGTGAATGGACTGGGAGTTAACTAATGGCTTGGACATATAAGAACCTTTCTTCCGTACAGGATGCAAACTCTGTATATCAAGCTGGGTATCCAGCATACTTTTGGACCGTAGATTGCTATGAGGCTGGGGGTCAAACTGCCGTTGCAGTCCCAGTCAACACAGATAATAAAAGCGTGTACAAAGGCAATACTATTTACTATGTAGTGAGGGTTTGGAAACAAAACGCTTTTCAACTTAATCCCACAAGTCCTGCAACCCCTTTAACCAGAGACGATGATCTAGAGGTATATGTTTTAGACTCTTATAGGAATGCCCAAGCAGCAAACTTTGAAATTAGCGAAGTTGAGTGGAGAAAGCACGAAAAATTATTTAAAAGAAAAACTGTTGGTGATTTCCCTTACTACACTGACCCAGGCTACAGCGTAAGCAGCAGTGGTGTAACTACAGACGCAGAAACAACAAAAAGACTTTTTGTATTTACCGTAAGAGCGAAAAAATCAAATGTGTTTCTTCAACCAGATATTTATGTAAAACTAAAGAAAAATGGAAATGAAAACAATTCAAACGAAGATAGAGAAGTTCTTCCCCACAGTAGTACATATGTTACTGGCATAAGTTTTACTAACGCTATATCCAAAACCACATCTATACCAAAAATTGTAAAACAAGAGGCGTACCAGGAAGAACTAATTGCATTAGATAGGTGCTCTACCCCCAATCGATGGGCTGCTGTAATTAAAGAATTGGATATCAAACCAAACGCTGTAAATTGGTCTTTACGATATTACCCCCTAGATGCTGACAATATGAGCCCCGCAGTATTAAAACAAAATGTGCAAACTATTTATATTGGCTATGACAGTAGGGTGGGAGTGCCTGGACCCGACGGGGTAGACCACGGAAGAGTGGCAAGAACAAGATTAACTGAAATTAGGAACAACACCTGTAAAGAAGCTGAAGATGGTGGACCTTCAGAAGAACCTGATTTTGATAGGGGAAGACCAGAAGATTTTAAAGACTACTCTAGGACTAATCCCCCCAACCATTTTTACACTAGAAGTCCGTCCCACTGGGCAAAAATAAAAGATCAATACCTAAAAGATACTAAAACAACTCGTAGAGCAAGTTTTGTTGTTCCAGGTAAAAAGGATCTTTTATATGAAGAGACTTCAGAAAAAGGTGTCTTAGGAATGCTCTTTCAAGATACGCAAACAGCTAAAGCATTAAATGCGGATACAAAAAAACCTTGGGGATTTAGGTTTATATACAACCCTACCTACGTCTCTTATGGTACTCAAATGGATACCTCTATTGACTGGATATTGGCAACACACGATCCAGCCAACTATATTGGTGGAAGCTTTAGCGTGAGTGTTCAGCTATACCTAAACCGAGTAGTAGACATGACTGAGCTTGCTCCATTAAAGGGTAAGAATCAACCCTACTCAAAAAACTATCCTAGAGGGTTAACTGCGCAAGAAGTTGAAGGAATTCTACATAGAGGCACCGAGTATGATCTAGAGTTTTTATATAGAGTAGTAAACGGCGATCCAAAAGAAAGCTCTGGAACTTTACTAAGCTATAGCGAGGGTGGTTCAAAACCTAAAACTGCTGACTTTGGTTATATAACTGGAACTCCGGTATGGTTAAAAATCCACCCTAATATGAGGTACAAGGTATCGCTTGCGTCTTTAAACGTAAACCACGTTATATTTAGCGAACAAATGATCCCTATGTTTTCTATTGTAGACCTTCAGTTTATTAGGTACCCAGTTATTAGCGATACAGACGAGAAAGTACAACAAGCCTGGTCTGATAAGAAGAAGAAGGTACGCACTGCTAACGTTGAAAAAGAAGGTGAGCAGCCAAGTCAATGAGTAACATAACGCGTCGTTCTAGATACTTTACTGGGCCTTTAGCTCAGCTTGAAAATAAATCTACAGGCAACTATGACATTGCTGTTTACAGAGAGTTTGAAGAGCTAGGTAACATTAGTTTCTTTGATTACACCTGGGTGTTTGGAGATAGCCTAGGAGCCTTAGCCGATAAGCATCTGCTTAACTCGGTGCTGTGGTGGAAGATACTGGAGATAAACCCGACAATAACAGACCCGTTTGATATTGAGCCAGGAACCGTTATTAGGATCCCGTATGTCAATAGATAACCTATCCACGGCTTCAGAGGTCTTTCAATTTGAGTCCTCGGCTTCTCCTTGGCTTTCAGATTTCTCTGTAAAATTTCCAAAGACTCCAGAGCTTGACCTAATACTTATAAGCGCAGATCTTTATCAAGAACAAGAAGCACACGATATCTTAGTTCTTACCTTTAAAGGTAAGTCTGAAGCCGATAACATCAGCATTGTATCTTCTGATCCAGTAGAGTTTAAATATGATAGCGCAGGAACAAACTCTACATTCCAAGGATACGTCTATCAAATAAACCCGGTGTCAACAGTAAAAGCACACGTTACTGAGATATGGTGCGTATCTGCATCAGCAGTGCTAAAAGACAGTGATCAAGTTGTATTTAAAAAAGTAACGGCTGATCAGGTGATAACAAAAATTGCTAAGAAAAGGGGCATGACCGCCGTAACTCAACGGCATCCCCGCCTACGAGAATCTATTGTCCAAGCTGGACAAACCGATTGGCAAATAATGAGACGCCTTGCAAAGCAAACCGGTTTTGCTTTAAGAACAGAAAACACCACCGTATTTTTTGTATCTAAAGATAAAATTTATCAGGATAAAAAAGCTAAAGCTCCATACTTTAGATACGTAGATGGATTAACAAAAGAAGAACGACAAGTTGGTACTTGCTTTAGATTTACTCCAAATCTTTCTGACGATTCATTAGAAACCGGAGTACGTGTAGATCGAGTAATGACCGGCACTAATGCCTCTTCCGGAGGAATCATATCTACTAGCCACGCTACAAAAGATTATGCTGGAAAAGAAAGTTTAGGAAAAGTAGTACCAAGCAAGGAGTACTTTGATGCCATCTAAATCTACAAAGTATTCTAAGGTTAGTTCTAGTAGTAAACCAAAAGCAAAATACAAAAAACATCACGTGCACGAAGTTACTACAAGCTTAACAGAAGCAAAAGCAATTGCCAATGATTTGGCAGAAACTAAACGATATGCGTATAGAGCTACAGCTACGCTAGTTGGTAACGCTGGAATACGTCCTTACGACCCAATTTATATTGATGGCCTACCAAACGGAATGTCTGGATACTGGACAGTTCTAAAAGTTGTTCATAGATTTGGAAGAATACCTGCTAACTACATGCTTGAAGTAGAGTTAGGTACCGACGTGCTTGGAGAAGAAAACCCTAAAGCTTACAAATCTGTAGAAACTAGGGATGTTAATTCGGAATTAGCTGGACAAAATATTGTTCCAGCAGAGTCCGTATTAGTTGATTACGCTTTTTCTGTAAATGATACTGAGTTATATAAGCCACCTATTGAATCAGTAAATATAAAGCCACGAGATACGGCGGTAACCCCAGCAGTAAACTCTCCGGATTTATACCAAGACTCTATACCAGACTTTTCTGCGGTAAAGAGAAGCACATCTTGGCAAGCTACTAAAGCAAGCAGGGTGCTATGAACGGGAGAGAAATTAATGACCTTAACTATATGCAAGATCCTTTAGGAAGAGTCAGATTTTTTGGAGTGTACTCAGGTAGAGTTGTGGACGTAACTGATCCCCTTAAAAAGGGTCGCATAAAGGTTCAAGTTCCTCAAGTAACTGGAACTGAAAGCTCTGGTTGGCTTGACCAAGTAACAGGAAAAATTGCGGATGTAAATATGCCGTATGGAACTTTTACGTCTTCGTCTACCCAGACTATTACAACTTCTATAGCAGCAATTACTGGTTGGACAAAACAGAATGCTAATAAAATTACTGTGAATGGAACACAGATTGTCATACCTGAAACAGGAACTTATTTAATAAACTCCTTAGCTACTTTTACAAAAAACTCTTTGGGTCAAAGCAACATATCTTTATCTTTAAGAAAAAACGGGATTGCCGTAGCCAATACCACTCAAACAGTAACAGCTTTAGGATGGATCAGCGAACACACTATAACGGCGTATACTCATGTAGCCCCATCTGGTGGGGGTACAGTTACCGGTAACCATACAGATATGGTAATCAACCATAATGGAACTGCTCCAATACACCAGGTATCTCTTGCCTATACCCTGGAACTAAAAGCAAAAGATTATCTAGAGGTGGGGTGCCAAGGATCTTCTGCGGGGGCGGCTCTATCGGGCAGTGCTATTACTTCAGTAAATTTTGTAGGAAAGTTTGTACCTAAAATTGGATCAAATGTGTGGGTTATGTTTGAGGGTGGAGATCCCGAATTTCCCGTATGGATAGGAGCTAAAGCATGAGAGCAATAAATTACCCGTTTACCCTAGACCTTTTTGGAAAACTAGAGGCGGTAACCACCGAGTCTAAAATTTATATGGATAGGATGCTGACACTACTATCCACCCCCAAAGGTCAACGACCATGGAATCCGGACTACGGCACAGACATAGCTAGCGCTTTGTTTGAAAACGATAATGACTTTTATACGGCTGCTAAGGTAGCCATTACCGAGGCTATGGATCGGTGGCTTCCAGAACTTCGTATTACTAGCCTAGTCCTAGATGAAATTAGTTCTGAAGGCTATGCGAATATAACCATCGTAGCGGCACTTCCAAACGATAGACTTACCTCTGTTACCATAAGTAGCGCAGTATTTGGCGCTAATGGACTCATAGAAAGCGCGGCTCAGTAATGCAAATAGATTACACCTCTAGAGACTATGAGGCTTTGCGTGCTGATTTAGTTCGTTTAATAAACCAACGAACTAACTTTAACTGGGATGCTGAGGATGAGTCAGATTTTGGGGCAGTCCTTCTTGACGCCTTTGCTTATATGGGCGACATCATGTCTTATTACCTAGACCGAGTAGCAAACGAAACTGGGGTTGATACGGCAGTAAAGACGGAGACCCTCCTTAAATTTGCAGAACTTTACGGCTATAAACCCTCAGGACCTACCCCCGCAGAACTATTAGTTACTTTTTTAAATAATGGAGATGTTAACGTAACCCTACCTGCTGGTACTCAAGTAATGGCCCCACTAACTACAGGTAACTATAGCGAAGTGTATTTTGAAACAGTTGAGGCAATAATTGCGTTGCAACCTGGACAAAGCATCTCAGTATTAACACGAGAAGGAAAAACAGTTAACACAGATCGTCCAGATTTAATTAGCCCAACTACATATAAGCCCCTTCCTGTAAGCGTAGGAACATCCGATGGATCCTCCGCTCAGGAGTTTGATCTATTTGACACCGGAATTGTAGACAATAGCTTAGTTGTGTACGTAGGACAAGGAACCGCTTTTACGCCGTGGACATACGTAGAGTCTCTTGCAGATTCTAGTCCACGAGATTTGGTGTTTACTACAAGGTTAAATGCAGACGGTACTACCACGGTAATATTTGGAGATGGCGTCAATGGATTAATTCCTCAGGCAAACCAATTAATCAGTGCACTTTATAAAGTAAGCATCGGCATAGCTGGAAATATATTTGCTGATAAGATAGAAGAAGTTACCTTTATTCCTGGCAATGGAGATCCTGAAGTTCTTTCTTTAATTGGAGTAAGTAACGGATCTGCCGCTGTCGGTGGAGCAGATGCTGATTCTGGGCCACAGCTTAGAAAAAAAATTAAGGGCGCAATTATATCTAAAAAACGAGCAATTACTTTAGCTGACTTTGAGTACCTAGCAAATACAGTGGCGCAGGTAGGTCGTACAAAAGCTATTGGTGCGGTATATACAAACATCACCCTATATATGCAACCACAAGACGACGGAACTGTTACTCCAGGTATTGTGAACTCTGTTGCTACAAATTCATGGACAGAAATAAAAAATAGAGTAGAAAACTACTTAGACGATAAAATTCCTGTGGGAACTACAGTAACCGTACAGGCCCCAACATATGTTCCCGTATACTTAACCTTAGCAGTAACAATAAGCAATTCCTATAAACAATCCGCTGTAAAGCTGAACATATCAAAAGCTCTTTTAAATGCTGGAGGTCTGTTCTCCTATGAGAATAGTGAATTTGGTAAAACAATAACTATGTCTTCTGTAATCTCTACCGTGGCCCTAATTCCAGGTGTAGAAGACGTAACCTTGGTCAAGTTCAATACAACTAACGCGGCATCTGTCGGTACAATCTCATTAAGTGCAGGACAACTTGGATACCTTCTGCCTACTAACCTTGTATTCAACCTAACCGGTGGAATAGCCTAGAAAAGGAAAAATAATGCCAGCCTCATTTCCCACGTCGGTAAGAAGCTTTACTACAAAAGTAGATCTTCAAGATACCATTCTTGCTGATCACATTAACTCGCTACAAGATGAAGTACGTGCCATTGAAATTGCTCTTAATGGAACAGTTGATGCTACTAATGGTTTATTAACTTCAAACTATACAGGAACGTTTGCCTCTACATCTTCTTGGAATTCTTTGGATGAGCGCATATCAAATATTGAACGTGGCTTGGTAAATGGCGTTCCTACTTCCCCATATTTGCTTAAGGCTGGGGATAACATGACTGTAGCTAACGTTGTTGCGTTAACTTTAAAAAATAGCTCAGCCACGGTAACAAGCAACTTATTTGAAGCATATAACTCTACCAATACTCTTGGGTTTAATCTAAACGGAAATGCTCAACCTAAGGTTGGAACAGCAAATGTTTTATACGTGGGTAGCTCTGAATACAACACGTTAAACACTACCGCTAACGAAGCATATGCAACAGCCCAAGCAGTTAGGTTTGACCCTTTCCTTCTAGCCGGAATGTAACTAAATGGGTCGTTATTCGTTTGTTGTATACGGACAGGCTGGACTTAAATATGGCCAGATAGAAAACAATCGTGCGTACTATAACGGAAATCTTAGGGCTATTCCACTTACGTATGGTGCAGTTTATCTATATTGGAGCTCTGTATTAACAGACCCAGAAAAAGAATTAAGTCCGGGAGTAGCTGCAACAGTTACGCACTGGAGAATAAACAGAAATTTTAGCGGTGCGGCTGATGATCCTTATGATGGGACAATTGTCGATAGTGGAACCATTTCAAATTATAGGACTACCGCTATAGATGGACCTTTGGATGGAGGAAGACAGGTAACCTATTCTCTTTGGATATTCGACGGCGATGATTGGATTAACTGCGGAAACACCTCAACTGTAATTGTAGATGAGTCAGTAACCCCTACTTTAGTAAAAATAGAAAAGTGGTTGCCAGCTGCCTGGCTAAATATAGAAGGAGACGAAATAGGTGAGCCTGATGACACCTATTTAAATGACGTTCTTTCTGGGTATGCTTTTGCGTACGATAAGTTAAGAACCGAAGCTAAGGTACTAGAGTTATCAATGGACTATAAGTACACCCCCGTTGAACTATTACAATCTAAAATAGAAGAACGTGGGTTTAGTTATGAACCTGTTTTGGGAGACATTTACCACAGAAGCGTGTACCGAGTTAGTGAAAAAGTAAATGCAACTAAAGGAAGCACACAGTCTATACAGTCTTATGTAACCGCTCTTACTCACTGGGTTCCAGAAATAGAAGTTGGTAAAAATCTTCTTTTAAATTATAATGATTCTTCTTTTGAAGAGTCAATTGGAAATTGGGTAACCTCTGTAGGTAATTTTGCGCAGGTAAAGTACTCTGATTCTTTTGCCACAGTTGGTATAGCTATAGGTCCACCTAGCCCAGAACTGTTTTACAATCCTGGGTTTAATCCTAGATCTATAGGGTTTGGTTGGATTCATGGACACAACACTTCTCCAGTTCTTAATTTACCTTCAACCTCTGCAGATAAAGTTTTATACGGGGTGCCTGTAAAACCTGCAACTAGATATAGATTTACTGGTTGGTTAAGAATAAAAGACTCTAGTAAAACCGGATCAGTTGCTGCAAAGATCAATTGGTATGACAGAGCAGGTACTTTGATATCTTCAACAGCAAATAATACAGCGCTAACTGGTACAACTACTTGGCAAGAATTTGCATCAAAATCGGACTCTGGAGTAAATGGCCAACTGTCACCGGATAACGCGGCGTATGCATCTATAGCCCTTACCTTTACAAATAACAACAATCAAGTTGAATACTTTATAGACATGTTGCAGCTTGCAGTTGCTGATGGAACCACTACGTTTGAAGATGCAAGAAAAGTTCTTATATACGCAGCTGGAGATAAAACTAATCTTATTCACAACCCGTCTTTTGAAAATAATACAAATTTTTGGACACCGCACGACGGCACTTTGACTAGGGTAACCACGCCAGCTTACGCAATCCATAGGGGTTCTTATGCTGCACAGTTTGTTGCTTCAACTACAGATAGGGCTGGAATAGTAAGTGATTGGATGCCGGTAAGAGCCGGACAAGCATATACATTTACTGCTTATGTTAGTGCTCAGTCCTCAAAAGAAATTACAGCTCGTCTTGAATTTTCTTCATTACAGTCTGCTGAAGATCAGTCTCAAATTCTTTCTGATGAGGACGGGGACTATTACCCTACAGGCTCTTATTACGTAGAGGCTATAGAAGAAGAAGTATCAACTTCTGCTACTAGAGTACAGGTAACTGCTATAGCCCCTACCTATGTAATAGACGCGGGAGCGCCGTCAGCAAAAGTTTCTTTATTTTTAACTAATCCAGAAGTTGGAGATATTTTTTATGTAGACGGAGTACAACTAGAACGTAGTGGAGTAGAGTCTACATACTTTGATGGAGATGGCGCAAATATTCCGGCTGATCCTATCAATGAAGAAGTTATAGAAACAAGCGATTGTAAGTGGGAAAATGACTCCACATCCTCTGGTCGTAGTTATCGCTGGACTAATTATGCAGCTAAAGCTGCAAGATTAGTAGACACTATTAGTTTAGTTCTTCCTTATGCTGCAAGCTGGGAACTAAGACCAGGATTACCCACCCCTAAATTTCCAGAATTAACACCATCAATTTTACAGTCTCCTTCTTTTGAATCCTCTACTGATGGGTGGAATACTGATTCCTCACTTTTAACTAGAGCAGTATTTAGAGGAACGCTATTTGACGAGTACTCCACAAATGGAGTTGCTTTTGGAAAAGTTACGTCTACTGCGGCAACTACTTTTGGAATACATAGTGACATAGAACTAATAGATACCCTTTCGGGGTATTACGCATCTGTAGCCATTAAACCTGAAAACGCGGATGCTTTTGGAAACTACACATTAAAAGCTAGGTTTTATGATGAGTCAAATGTTGTTTTACAAACTAAAGTTAAAACAGTACGTATACAGGCACTAAATCGTTGGGCGTATATTTCCGTGTACGCTCCAAAAGCTGAAATTTATGGGGCGTCTAAAGCTGACATTAAAATTGAATGTACTCCAGATCTTCCTGCCCCAGGTATAGTATTCGACGTGGATAGGGTAATATTCCGTCAATAGGAGGCGCCATGGAAACAGTCTTTATAGCCGCTTTGGCTTCTGCCTGTTTGCTGTCTGCCATAGAAGGTTTAATACGTCCAATAGGCAAATGGCGCGGTCTAGTGGCTCTTATAGCCTCTATAGGAGCAGCCCTAGTCCTGGATACTAAGATCCTTTATTTGCCCGTCTATGGGCTTGCAGCGGCCTTTTTAGCCCTAGTCTTTACCCTCTTGGTAGACGAGTGGAGCGCCCCAGCCCCCAAGTTGCCACCAAGGGTCCCACCACGCTAGAGTCCTCCTTTGAAGGAGGGCTTATGAAATCACCCGCATCAGATCCGCGGTTATCAAAACGAGCCGTGGGATTTTTTTATTTCTATTTAGAAATCGGTAGAGTCATATCTGCTGAGGAAGCTGTGGATCGCCCGGATGTTAATGAGGGACGAGACGCAATACGTAGCGCTATGAAAGAACTTGAATTAGCTGGTTATATCAAAATGGAACAGCATCGAGTAAAAGGTCAATTCCGCACCTATTGGAAGTTTGCTGAAGAAGACCTTAATATGCCTTATGTAAAGAAAACCAGTGACGGGTTTTCCGTCAGCGGTTTTTCAGGCAGTCTATACATTAATAGTGGGACAGTCGCTAGTACTAATACTAGCGATAAGTCACTTAGCTTAAAGAGAGATAAAGTACTACGTACTTTATCTCTAGGTCCTGACGGACGGGAAGGAGAAGATATGGGTTGGCCTTTTGAAGAAGAAGATTCAACATCGCCAAAGAAGAAAGTCGCCAAGGAGATGGACGCAACACCAGGCGCCGTAGGAAAAATTGAAGACCGTCAAGCACGACTAAACGCAAAGTACAAGCGCACAAAGTTTGAGGCAGTCCCTAAACACATGCGCCGTAACGAACGTGTTGAAGAGGACTGGGATGTTAACGACATCATCGCAGAGTTTTATGACTTGCTTCGTGAAAATGTTCCCGGAGTTCCCGGGCAGATTAATCGTGATCATCTACGCAACTGGATGTTACGCATGTTTGGAGAAGGATCTACAAATGTGGGAATGCTAAAAGCAGTTCGCATGTTCTTTAAAGATCCACGATTAATTCGTGATGCTGGAATCGGTGAGCCATTGTGGCGTCGGTTTGTGGCATACTACGGAACTGTTCATGGAATTGTGCACCGCGATCAGCAACCTGAGGGCGATGCAGAAGCTATGAAACAACATCAGGAAAAGATGTTGAAACTACTGGAGGGGTAATGTATTCACTAGAGGGCTTACCAGGAAGTAAGAGAGCACAAATTAATAATGCTAACTTTCCTGCAAAAACTATTGGCATGCGTTTAGAGGATTTAGATCATTTACCAAATCAAATTCCAATGTGGCTTGGTTTAGTAAAGAAACAACTTGTAGTTCGTTCGTTTGGGGAAAAGACTTGTGGTCTTGGGTTGCTACTCCAGGGCAGCCCGGGCCACGGTAAAACAACGATGGCATCTGCTGTAGCACAGGAGCTCATACTGACAGCAGAGTCTTCTGTCTGGGGAAACTCAACTAGCTTTGTAAGAAGACCAGTTATGTTTCTTGATTACCCAAAGCTATTAAGATTACAAAAAATGAGTTGGTCTGAAGATGACGACTCTATTGAATTGCTTATCAAAGGCTTATATGGAGAGGCGGGCAAAGAAAACGATGTTTGTCTGCTCATACTAGATGACTTAGGAAAAGAATATAGGACCGCTTCAGGGTGGGCAGAAAATACTTTTGATGCTTTACTTAGGGCACGGTTTAACGCCGGTTTGCCAACGATAGTCACAACCAACTATTCTTTGGATAAGTGGGATGACATGTATGGTGAGTCGATGGGAAGTTTTGGCCACGAAGCTTTTGTTCCTATTGACGTAGTATCAGAGAAGGGAGATAGAAGACGATGGGCTTGAAAATGAATGACTGGCAAGTGTTACAGATCTTTCTGTCAGAGACGGGCGTGCACGAAGTAGAACTAAACTCTGACGGTAAGACTTTACGCTGTAATTGTCCTGGTTCTGAGAGAAGAGCTCAATGCAAACATATGCGGTTTGTTAGAGTTAAGATGAACAGGAATGGTGGAATTTATCCTTGCGATCTTTCTACTCGTGCGTCTAAGCTAGACGCTATTGCCGCAAGTCAAGATCCAAAAGTATTTAGACAACTTCTAATTGATTACGGAAAAATTGAGGTAGTCTAACTTGAAGGGGGGCGATATCTCTAACGGGATTCCTTTGAGAGTAGTGGTAACTTTAGATTGCATTATTGATCGAAAGCCCACTTTCAAACGGGTCCTAGGTGTCCCTGTAGTAGGGGAAGAAGTTTCTTACAATAGACAGGCGCTGTCTTTATTCTGGCGCTTTGCTGACAAATATGGTTATTCCATGGAGCTTGTAGGCTTTGACATGTCTACCAAAGAAATGCAGCAAGTCCAGGAAGATTTAGACAATTTGGGTACTAACCCTTTTAACTATTATCTTAGATATAACGTAGTAGCCGATCTTGTGGCTGAGCTGCCTTACCGCCCTGAACTTGTCGGAGTTGTGGATATACCATCTCGTGCTCTACGATATGGCAGCAAGTTTATAGACCTGGGGGGGAAGATCTAATGGCAGCTGATAATGAACTTCGTCTTCTGTCTAGAGCAATTAGAACACGGGATATATCTCCACTTCTTGAGGCTGGTGTAAAAGGTGACTGGTTCTTTGTAGAAGACAATAGATCAGTATGGAATTTCGTAGTAAATCATTGGACTAAATATCAAGAAGTTCCTACAGCTGTGACTGTAAAAGATAACTTTCCTACATATAACTTACTTGCTGTAGATGATTCACTGGATTATTTATTAGATCAATTAATTGAATATCGTAAACGTCAAAAAACTATTGATGTAGTACAGGCTGCAGCAGAAGCAATTCAAGGCGGAGATCATGATGCAGCTATCGCTGCTATGAGTGTTGGCGTTGCCAAGATTGCAGACGAAGGCATAAAAGATTCTGGTGATATCGATCTTACGGACAATGCATCACAGCGTTTTGATGAGTATCTATCTATCAAGACTAGACCAAACGGTTTGCTTGGTATGGCTACCGGGTTTCCTACAATCGACAAGGCTACTGCCGGATTACAGCCAGGCCAGTTAGTAACAATTATTGCTCCACCAAAGACAGGTAAGTCTGTCCTTGCAATGCAAATTGCAGTTAACGTCCACGAAGATGGTTTCGTACCCATGTTCCAATCATTTGAGATGACTAACATTGAGCAACAACATCGTCACGACGCAATGCGTGCCAAGATTGCACATTCTCGCTTGATTCGTGGATCCTTAAATCAACAAGAAGAAGCTCGATATAGAGCAGCACTTTCAAAGATGGAAAGTATGCACAACTTCTATCTAACTGACGCAGTACCTTCAATGACGGTTACGGGTCTTGCTGCCAAGATTGATAAGCTTCGTCCCAATATAGTATTTGTAGACGGTGTTTACCTTATGTTAGATGAAATCACGGGGGAGATTAACACACCTCAATCTATTACAAATGTCACCCGTAACTTAAAGAAATTAGCAATGTCCAAAGAACTTCCAATGGTTATCTCTACCCAGGTTCTTCTTTGGAAGATGAAGAAGCGCCAAGTTTCGGCGGACGCCATTGGATATTCATCTTCGTTCTACCAGGACTCAGATGTAATCCTTGGTCTACAAAAGCAAGATGAGAATGACGATACATCTAGAGAGTTAAAAATTGTTGCAAGTCGCAACTGCGGGCCAGCATCCACTGACCTGTTATGGGATTGGGAAGAAGGGAAGTTTGAAGAGTATGGATCTCTATTTGGAAACACATCCATTTAACGGCAAACAAAGCTGTAAAGACGCAGACCCTGAACTATTTTTTCCAGATGACGAGGGGATGTACGCAGACTTAGATAAAGCTAAGAGCATCTGCAAAGACTGTCCGCTCACCCTTGATTGCCTTGCATACGCAGTACGCCACCCAGAGTTAGAAGGTGTGTGGGGTGGCACAACATCTAAGGATCGCAAATACCTACGTCGAAGGAGGGTACGTGTCACCACTTGATTTAAGAGATAAAGACAACCCTATACACGTATGTATTTGCGGATCAACTTTATGGAACCTAAAAGTCATGTTCGATGACTATGAGATATCGTTCTACTTCTTAGAAATGGAGTGTGCGGAGTGCGGAGCATTAGCTACAGCGCCTACGCCAATTGATCGTGTGGAGATTTAAATATCTGTTTAAGCGAGCAATAAGCTTTGTAGAGTTCAACACAGGTCTGTGGAGAATTAGAAACTATATCTACACGGTTAAGTGTAAGCGTGGTAATCACGGGTTAGTAGCAGGAGTTCTACTTACAGACGATTACTTGTCTCCAGTAGATCATTATTACTGCATGCATTGCCATAAAGAGTGGAGCGTTGAAGAGTGGGAAGGCCGTAATGTATAGAGAAGGGGATGTAGAACAAGCCCTACTTCGTTTAGGGTTAGACCACAAAGCTCAGCATCGTGATGAACTTACTGGCTGGTGCCCTATGCACTTGGAACGTACCGGCAGAGAAGACTTCAATCCATCCTGGTCTATTAATGTTGAGACCGGTGTCCACCACTGCTTTTCCTGTGGATACAAAGGAACATTACTAACTTTGGTGGCGGAAATACTTGATCTTAAAACTGAGTGGGGACGCTTAGATTTTGATGCTGCTAAAGACTGGCTAAGAGCATCTATCCAAGTAGATCTAGATTTACTTATTAAGCATGTAGAGCAGATGCGTGAGTCATACGTATCTCTTCCTAGACCTGTAGAGATGAGCGAAGCTCGTTTAGCGGTATTTAATAGCGCTCCTGAATGGGCTTTGGCTGCCCGCAAACTAACAGCCACTGCCTGCTATAACTTTGGTGTTTTGTGGAATGATAAACAGGAGTCCTGGATTACCCCCATACGTGACCCTAAAACTAACAAGCTTATGGGTTGGCAAGAAAAGGGTCAGAACTCCAGGCTATTTAGAAACCGTCCTGCCGGCGTACAAAAATCAAAGACTTTATTTGGTCTTGACGTTTGGATGGGCGGAACTATGATTGTAGTTGAGTCTCCTTTAGACGCCGTATATCTCTCTTCATTGAGAATTGGATCTGGTGTTTCAACTTTTGGAGCTTCTGTAAGCTCAGAACAGATCGATCTTATGCGACAGGCGGACAAGTTAATCCTTGCATTTGATAATCCCAAAGTAGATCCGGCTGGTGAGAAAGCATCCCTCGATATGTTTACTAGAATACGGTCATTAGGAATGGAGTGTTCCTTTTTTGCTTACGGTGATAGCGGCAAGAAAGATATAGGGGATATGGCTTTAGAAGAAGTTCAAAATGGCATTAATAATGCCAAACATTTCGTATTCGGGGTAGAGGCCATATACGCATGACATTTACAGGCACGTTACTCCCGTTTCAACCAGAAGCCGTTGAAGCTATGACTCGGCGGGGAAAGATGCTGGTTGCTTATGACTTAGGGCTGGGAAAGACAGTCCTTACAATTGCTGCGCTAGAACAGCTAATGGATAGCGGTTCCGTACGTGAGCCAGGAATTATAATCTGTCTTTCCAGCCTTAAATATCAATGGGCAGAACAGATAAGGAAGTTTACCGATGGATCTTCAAACCCTTTGGTCATTGATGGAACGCCAAAGCAAAGAGCAGAGCAGTATGCGGAAGCCATCGACTGGGGTCATTCGTTGGTGGATTACGTCATTCTTAACTACGAGCAAGTTGTTAACGACTGGGAGTATGTACGACAACTCCCTACAGGATTCATTGTCTGTGACGAAGCAACCGCAATTAAAAGCTTTAGATCAAAACGATCTAAATACATAAAGAAATTAAGTAGCGATTATAAGTTTGCCCTTACAGGTACCCCAGTAGAAAATGGAAAGCCTGAAGAGCTGTATAGCATAATGCAGTTTGTAGACAAAAGTGTTCTAGGTCGTTTTGATTTATTTGACCAAACATTTATTGTTAGAAATAGGTTTGGTGGCGTAGAGAGATACAGAAATCTTCCCGTACTTAACAAAACTCTTATGGAAGCTTGCGTACGTAAACGTCAAAGCGATCCTGATGTAGCCCCCTTCTTGCCAGAAACTATTAATGCCGAACCTATCCTTGTAGCTTTTGATTCAGCCGGTAAGAAGCTATATCAGTCTATAGTTTATGAACTATTAAATGATTTAGAAGAGGCTTTAGACTCCTACGGTGCATCATTTGATATTTTTGCACACTATGGTCAGGGAGAAAACTTTGATGGTGCCGACGCTATGCGTGGTAAAATTATGTCTAAACTTACTGCACTTAGAATGCTTTGCGACCACCCAGATCTACTTAGAAAGTCTGCCAAATCCTCTGCGTATGCTGAAGAGCTAAAGAACAGCGGTCGTCTAGATTCAGTGACTAAGTCGCCAAAATTATCTGCTTTAAAAGAATACGTTAATAACTTTTTATCAGAGTACGAAGGCAACAAAGTTGTTATTTTTACCAGCTATGTGCACATGGTAAATTTAATACGCGATGAGTTTATAATGGATTGGGCTAGTGCACCGTATACAGGAGAAATGAATGCTAAACAAAAAGAAGAAGCAAAAGTTAAGTTTCAAACAGATCCTGAAGTTAGGATCCTTGTCAGCTCTGATGCTGGGGGTTATGGTGTGGATCTACCTCAAGCTAATCTTCTTATTAACTACGATCTTCCGTGGAATGCCGGACTCGCACTTCAACGTAATGGACGAATCCGAAGAGCATCCAGCGAATGGGGATCTATAGTCATACAGGATTTACTAATGGAGGGGTCGGTAGAAGAACGACAGCATGCAATGCTAGATCAAAAATTAGCAGTAGCTGGCGCTGTTGTAGATGGAGAGGGTATAGATTCACAGGGCGGAATTAAGTTGACTGTGGGTTCACTTAGGGGGTTCTTACAAAATGTTTCCCTGTAACATATTACTATGCCTAATTCGCCTAAGACTCCGACGCGTACTATACGTGTCTCTAATGAGCTTTGGGCTGCTGTAAAAGAAAAAGCAGCTATTGAGGGAACGACCGTAACTCAGGTTATTATCGAAGCCCTCAAAAAATACATAGCGGAATAATCTTTACGCTATAATTGTTACACACCTAGACCCGCCGAACGGGGGTCTTTAACTAGTCTCGTCTAAGGAGAGAACTATGTACCCAACCCCAAATGGAAAAGACTGGCGCCCAAAAGATTGGGAAACGCCAAGATCAAAACTACCGGCATCTATGCCACCAACCCTCTCAACCCTTTTCCCCAACATTAATCGTTGGGCAATTGGCTTTGATCCCCTGTTTGAAACTTTAAAGGAGATCAGTAAAGAGGTAAAAACCACTACCTATCCTCCCTATAACCTTTATAAACAGGGGGAAACCTACACTCTAGAGTTAGCTGTGGCAGGCTTCACAAAAGAAGATTTGCAACTTACCGTAAAAGAGAATATTCTTACGGTGTCTGGAGAAAAAACCTCTGAGCCAGAAGCTGCGGTTTACCGCGGAATCGCAGCCAGAGATTTTGAACAGGACTTTGTATTACAAGAGTATGTCAAAATTAAAAGCGCTGAGCTTAAAGATGGTATGCTTCGTATTACATTGGAACAGGAATTGCCAGAGGATAAGAAAGCAAAATCTATCCAAATTAAATAGCCAAACAAGGAGGGCACATGGCAACAGTAGAAAAACCATCACGTGACGTATCCCCCAAAGGTTTACTAGGAACGGTAAAACAATACGTAAATCTAAAGCGTCGGATTGATGATCTGACTAAAGAGCAGAGCGTACTTAAAACGGAGCTTTCAGATCTTGTAGACAAACAAGGTGAGACAGACGATAAGGGACACGTTTGGCTTCCTCTTCCAGAAGAAGTAGATGGCGTTGTATCTCTTAAGCGGGAACGCAGAGTTTCACAAAGTCTTGATATGGATGCAGCAATTCTAATTCTTACTCAAAAAGGATTAGCAGATCGCTGTATCAAGCCTATCCCAACAGTTGCTGAGGATGAGGTTATGGCTGCACTCTATGAGGGAAAACTCACAGAGGAAGATGTGGACGCTATGTTTCCAAAGAAAATTACGTGGGCGTTTATTACAAGTAAATCATGAGCGACGAAGTAGACAAACTGTTTAGTGACCTGGACGATTACTATCCGGGATCAAAACGTAAGCGTCGGGAACCAAACCCTAACGCTAAACCTGTAAAACAGCTGTCTACTGCCTGGGATTCAGAGCCCCAACTGAAGACTCTTCCTAACGGAAAGAGTATAGAATTGTTCAGTGCCGGGGCTCTGTCCCTGGCGCTAAACAGACCGCTGGTTACGCTTAGGTTGTGGGAACGTAAGGGGTACATACCTCGTGCACCCTATAGACTTAAGTCAGTGATTGTAGATGGTGTAAAGAAGCCAGGATGGCGGATGTACAGCAGAGCAATTATTGAAACCACCATTGAAAGCTTTCAATCTAGAGAGCTCTTAGGAGCCCCTCGGGTTGATTGGAATCGATATCCAGATCTATCAATTGAGTTGATGGAAAAATGGAGTAAGATTCACTCTCAAGAAACAGCCGTTTCTTGAATTTGACCTATGACCAATGATCCTATGATCCTATGAAAGGAGTACCCCAGAATGGGTATTCGAATTGAAAAGACAGAAACACCTAACTTAGACAGTTATGTTGACGCACAACCTCACACACCTTCAGCATCTGAGCTGGAGGAAATTTTTACCCAAGAAGATGAAAACGATACAACTAATCGCTCTTCTTCAATCCAAAGTGGTTGGGCTGCTGCAAAGAAAGCAGTAGCTAAATCTAATCAGAAGTACGCTACTGATTTTAGATTTGAAGAAGACGTTAAGCTAATCAAATTTATTTCTGGAGAGCCAATGACTTTTATGCAGCATTGGGTAAATCGTCAAGGAAAAAAATCATTCATTAGTATTGGAGAAGGAGATCCATTAATCGCAGTAGGAAGCGTACCTTCACAGAAGTTTGCTTTTACTGTTCTAAATCTATCTGAAGAAGAACCACAACTTCAGTTGATGATTGTTGGCGTTCGTCTATGTGGACAACTTGAGAAGTTGCACATGGATAAAAAGACTGGACCACTTGACCGCTCAGATCTTTACTGGGCAGTGAGCAAGTCTGGTACTGGAACCAAGACCGCGTACTCTATTACTCCTGTTAAAGAGCGCGATCTTGCTGATGACTGGGACATCGACCCTGTCGCAGCTGCAGAGCTAATTAAACCCCTCAAGCCACTTGGCCCGGATGCCCTCTACATCCCGAGTAAGTCCGAGTTGGAAGAGGTAGCTCGAGAACTAGCTGGACAGGCATAACCAATCATCGTTGTTAGGAGCCGGGTTTTGTTTAACCTCCTTTCTCTTCCCCGGCTCCTAACACTTAAACAGGAGACCCATGAATATTATTACGACCACTAAACAGTTACAAGAATTAGTTTCAGCCTATGAACAAGTAGATGCTTTTGCATTTGACGTCGAGAGCATGGGCGATCACAGAGGAGATCCACGACAAAACGTTGTTGTATGGATATCTTTAGCAACACATGACAGAGTAGATGTCATACCTATGGGACATCCCAACGGAGATTTTTTGCGTGTTGAATATCCACTACTGCCTTCCGCACACGCACGAGTGCTTAAAGGACTAGAGCTTCGTCCTATCGATTACAGTAAAGATGAACGTAAGGCTAAGCGCATCTTTAGTGAGCCACCCAAGCAATTAACTCCAGCTGAAGTCTTTTCAGCATTGAAACCATTATTTTTAAGTGACAAGATTAAAGTCGGTCATAACTTAAAGTTTGATCTACAAAGCATTACAAAGTATTTGGGGCAGTTACCTGCACAGCCTTACGCTTGTACCCTTAATGCAGCGTTTATATTAGATAACCAAGTTCGCAACAGTTTAGGTCTTGACGATTGCCTTGAGCGTGAGTTTAAATACAATATGGTTAAGGGAGTCGGAGCTCACGTAGAGTCTCACAGCTTTGATGAGGTTGCTAAATACTCAGCCTTGGATGCCGAGTGGACCTGGAAGCTTTACTTAAACTACTCAGATCGTTTAAAAATTGATGGATTACAAGGTATTTTTGCTTTAGAGATGGACGTACTAGAGGTTATTTGCAACATGGAGCTGCGGGGAGCAGACATCGATGTTAGTGAGCTTTCTTCTCTTAAGATTAACTTAGAAGAGCAGCTAGAACAAACTAAGGCAGATATATATAAAAATGCCGGCAAAGCTTTTAATATCAACAGTGTTCCAGAAAAACAAAAGCTTTTGTATTCTCCCAAAACAGTTGGGGGACGAGGACTAAAGCCAAAGGTATTAACTCCGGCAGGACAGAAGAGAATCGATCAGGGTCTTACACCAACAGTTGCCGACTACTCAGTTGCTGAGCCGGCTCTACAGGCTTTTGCTGGTAAGGATGAGTTAGTAGATAGCCTTATTCAGTACTCTGATTTAAATAAGTTGTTGACTACCTATGTGATTCCCTACCTTGGTGGGGATATAACTAGAACTTTAGGCGGCAAATCAAAGATTGTTGCTAAGAAGGCTTTGCTTAATAAAGGCCGAATTCATACAGACTTTGTTCAGTATGGGGCAGAGACAGGTCGATTTTCTAGTAGAAATCCAAACCTACAAAATGTGCCAGCACCACACACCGCCAATGGAAAAGCTATTAGAAATCTGTTTGTAGCGCCAGAAGGTCATCAGCTAGTTGTTGCTGACTATAGTCAGATTGAGCCTAGAGTTATTGCATCCTTTAGTGGGGACCGTATTATGTGCGAGGCATATCTTAACGGGGAGGATATCTATACCACTATCGGAGATACTATGGGTGTAGATAGAAAAGCTGGAAAGGTTCTTGTCTTATCCCTAGCTTACGGTGTTGGCCCAGATAAAATCTCTACATCGATTGGGTGTTCTTTATCGGAAGCAAAAGAATTACTTGATGAGTTTTCCAGAAAGTTTCCCTCTGTTTCTAGGTATAAACGACTAGTTATAGCTGAAAGCAAGCGTCAGTCTCCCATACCTTACGCCAGCACTCTTTTAAAGAGGCGCAGGTATTTGCCTGATCTTAGATCCTCAGAAATTTGGAAGCGTTCTCGTGCTGAACGTCAAGCTTTTAACACGGTTATACAGGGGTCGGCAGCTGACCTAATTAAACTTGCTATGATTAGGGCTAACAAAATGATCCCGGAAGGGGCAGGCCTTATTCTTACGGTACACGATGAGTTAGTTACAGTAACGCCAGCAGATGTTGCTGAGCAAACAGCTGAAGCAATTCGTCAAGCTATGGAAGGCATCAAAGCATTGAACATACCTTTGTTAGCAGATGTAAAGGTAGTAAATAGATGGGGAGAGGCAAAGTGAGGCTATTTAGACGTAAGAAGAAAAGGATTACAGTAACGCAGGTTCCTCTTCCAGTGCTTATGCGACAAGTTATTTACGACACTATGCTTACTCCTCCTGAAGGTATAGCTGATGCAATGGGCCTACCTCCCATCTCCGACGAAGTCTCAGAAATGGAAGAACAAGATAGTCAAGCTAGACTTTCTAGGATGGGAGCACTACTGCCCCTAATTGATTCTCATGCAGATTTATGTGCAAAGATAACTACTGCAGCGTATATGTTGGATGATTCCTCAGGAGATCCTGACGCTTTGAGCGAAAAGGATGCAGCCCAACTTCACGAATTATTTAGACTGGTATCTCTATCGGCTGCGGTCTCTTGCGTATCAACTCTATTTTCATTAGGATTAATTGACTCAAAGCTATTAGTAGATGAGGAAGACTATGAGTAATGCAAATTGGTGGAACAAAAAATTAGGTAATCCAAACGCCGTACCTACTACACCTCCAACAAGTCCATTGCCGGGCAATGTATACCGCCCCACTACCCAGCAACCTAACGTTCAAGTTTCTTACGATCCAAACCAAGATCAGCTAGTTACTAGAGCTGCTAGCGCAAGAGATACTGAACGTTGTCCAAACTGTACATCAGGAAATTACATGGCGCCTCAAGGCACTCAACGTAAACGCTGCTATGATTGCGGCTACCCATTAGTTCAAGCTGGTAGCGGTGTTGGTGGTACCGGGTCCGAAGGTCCAGTAACTCCAGCAAAACAACCAGCACAAGGAAGCGGATTCAACCCCACTGTAATCGTAGATAGGATCGGGTAATGACCATGACAATTAATTCAGATGCACTAAAAATTGCGGCATCTATTAACAAAAAACTAGGAAACAACACCGTAGTTACTGCCTCAGAAATGAGATTACCTAAAAGAATTACTACCGGTTCTCTTACACTTGACGTAGTTCTAGGTGGGGGCTGGCCTATGAATCATTGGGTTGAAGTAGTTGGTGAGGCATCTCACGGCAAGACAGCTATTGCGCTGAAAACTATTGCAGCTAATCAAAAAGCAAATGCAGACTTTACTGCTGTATGGGTAGCTGCTGAAAACTTTGACGCAGAATACGCACAGATGTGCGGAGTCGATACCTCTAGGGTACTGATTGTAGAAACAAATAGTATGGAGGATGCATTTGACGCTGTTATTCAGTTTTGTGAGTCTAAGTCTGTTGACATGGTTGTCATCGACTCTTTACCTGCTCTTGTACCCTCGGCTGAGGATGAGAAAACTATGGAGGAGTTTACGGTCGGACGCGGAGCTATGCTTACAAATAAGTTCTTCCGTAAGGTTGCAGCTGCTACAAAGCGCGATCTCGTCGAAGACGAACGCCCAATCTTAGGAATTATGATCAACCAATATAGAATGAAGATCGGAGTGATGCACGGTGACCCGCGTACAACGCCGGGAGGACTCGGCAAAGACTACGCATACTCGATTCGTTGTGAAGTCAAACGAGACGAGTGGCTCGAAGTCGGTACTGGACAAGATAAGCGACGTGTTGGACAAACTATTCGCGTTCGGACCATCAAAAACAAAACCTTTCCACCGCAACAAACGGCGTACCTAGACTTTTATTTTTCGGACGGTGGGGCAATCGATGCAGGTCATTATGATTCTGCTAAAGAGATTGTTGCTTTATCGATTCTAAATGGGATCGTAGACCGCCGTGGAGGTTGGATGTATTACGGAGAGCGTAAGTGGCAGGGTACCCAAGCCCTCCTAGACTCTCTGCGAGAAGAAGTTGACCTACAGCAGGAGATTAGCCGGGCTGTTATGGATACTCTTAAGACCAAGCCAATCTTGATGCTCGATGGAGAGTAGGGGTAAAAAAGAGTCCCTAAAGCACGAGAAGAGGCTAGCCAAAAAAATAGGCGGGCAACGCAGTGCTGCTTCGGGGGCGTTTTGGTCTCGTAAAGGGGATGTAAGAAACGACAGCCTCCTCATAGAGCATAAGTGGACTGGAAAAAAACAGGTCACCATTAAGTCTGAAGTGCTCAAGAAGATCACCAAAGAGGCGATCCTGGATAGTCGTAAACCAGTGCTAGGATTACACCTAGACGGTGAGAATTATGTAGTCCTATTAGAGGAGGATTTTTTTGAGCTGCACAACTTAATAGTGGGAGACTGATGGACGAATACCAGGACAGAGTGTCTTGGGCGTGGAGATATGAGGCTAAGTGCCGAGGAGAAGATACGGAAATATTTTTTCCGCCACGAGACAAAACTTTATATAAAGAGATAGCAGACAAAGCTAAGGCTATTTGCTGGGGCAAAGATGGGAGACCTCCGTGCCCTGTACGTAGAGAATGTTTAAAGGAAGCTATCATTAATGATGAACTACATGGAATTTTTGGCGGCATGTCTCATAGAGAAAGAAATGCAGCTAAGCGTCGGTATACCGCCAAGGGTTTAAGCTTAGACCAGTGGCTTGATTCGGAGGACAAACGTGGTAAAAAAGGCGATACAAAACAAGGAGCTAAAAAGCTTCCTTAATACAAAGAAGCGAGAAACAAAGCTTGTAGGTGCTTTAGAGCGCCACATACTTGCAAAGCCTTTTGATGAACGTAATCATGACGTACTTCACCCATCTGATCTAGTAAAGATAGAGTGGTGTGCCTTAGCTGCTTATCACGCACTACGTGGAAATTATGTAGAAGTGCGGGATAAGTTAACTCTTAGACAGGCATCTATTTTTGCTGAAGGTAACTACATTCACACTAAATGGCAAACATGGATTGCCGAAATGGGAAACTTGTACGGTACGTGGAAAGATAAAACTGGAACAAGTTGGGCTTTATCAAAAGATATTCACCCAAGTGTTGACTATGCAGAAGTTCCTCTACACAGCGCTAAGCATAAGATTTCTGGAAAAGCAGATGGTTGGGTTAAGGGATTAGGGCCCGATTTTCTTATTGAGATTAAATCAATAGGTCCTGGGACTCTTCGTTTTGAAGCCCCGTATTTACTAGCAGAGGCCGACGGAGATGTAGAAAAAGCCTGGAAGAATATCAAGTCTCCATTTAGAAGCCACCAGTTGCAGGGGCAGGTATACCTACATTTATGTCATTTAATGGTTGCAGAAGGTCTTTTAGATTCTGCGCCAACAGAGATTGTATTTATCTATGAACTTAAATCAAGTCAAGACTATAAAGAATTTACAGTTCAATATAACCCCGAGTACACCAAAGATATTTTTGATAAGGCTATGGATGTTTCCTGGGCAGTTGACAACAACCGACCACCAGTGTGTAGTATTAACCCAGTAGTTGGGTGTAAGAGATGTGCACCTTTTAGAGGAGGAGAAGCATGAGCCCTATTGAATTAAAGGTAGCTGAGGCCAGTAGTAGAACTATTCAGGCGTTAAAGAATCAAGGCTTATTAGTTAACGAACGTTTTGGTTATGACGCTCCAGCATTACCATCAGACATCACAGGTATGATGGAAGAAGAAGTTATGGATTTATACACAAAGTATGTTGCTTATTTAGAGTTTATAAACCTACAGCTTTGGTGTGCAGAAGTAGATAAAGCAGAAGGCGAAAAAGTTCTTAGCATAGTTAGGGCTGAAAAAAAATTATCCCTCAAGGGTTCTGGCAAGGCAGTGGCCATGATTGACGCAGAGATTGAGTTGGATGAGGAGTACCGAAACAAAGCGGATGCTTTGCAAGAACTATCAAATTATTGCGGCCTTATAAAGATTATCTCTGACCGCTTATCAAAAGATATTGCTCTAATCAATAGAGAGATTACTCGTAGAGTTAATATAAACAAAGCTGCAGGTAGAAGTACCTGGCTATTACCTTAGGAGGACACATGACTTGGGAACAAATGGCTTTATTTACTGATGAAGAGCTTGGTATTAGAAGATCCTATAAGTTAATTGGACTAACAGGTTATGCTCAGTCGGGTAAAGATACTGTAGCAAACATTCTTGTAGAGAAGTATGGATATAGACGTGTCGCTTTTGCAGATAAGATCAGAGAGTTTTTGTACGACGTAAATCCCCTGGTTGCTTGCAGCCCAACAGGTTATCTAAAAGACTTAGTAGATCTTGTTGGTTGGGATAAAGCTAAGCAGGAGAATCAAGTAAGGCGTTTATTACAAGACTTGGGAGTATCTGCCCGTAAAGTTTTTAATGAAGACTTTTGGATTCAAGCCGCCTTATCTGACATGCACCCATCAGAAAGAATCGTTGTTACTGATGTTCGTTTTACCAACGAAGCAAATTATATTGAGCGGTTTGAGGGGCAGCTCTGGAGAGTTGTACGCCCTGGAGTAGAAGCAGTAAATTCTCACATATCAGAGACTGAGTTGGACGGATTTACTCCAGACCATACCATTGTCAATGGGGGAACTTTAGAAGACTTAGAACTCCTAATTAAAATTAGGATGAACGATGCCATCGCAATCTAGAAAGCATCGCGGGTACAAATCCCAGGACATTCTTGCCAACAAGTTAGTGTCTGAAGGCTGGCCTTATGCAAAGTCTACTGGTGCGGGTAGATCAGGTACTGACGTTACAGGAACTATCGGCATAGATTGGGAAGTAAAAGCTCGCAAAGATTTTAATCCAAGTGCAGCTATAAAGCAGCTAAAGGAAAGAAGTGCGGACGACCTGTTGCCTGTAGCCGTCCTCCGACTGAATGGCCAGGGACCAGCTACCGTGGGAGACTGGCCAGCAGTTCTTAGGTTAGACGACCTAATTAAGCTATTAAAGGCGGCAGGATACGCTGACTTAACCCCATAAATATCGTACCGTTTACCTTCGGAGGGCTTCCACTATTCGAAACCGAAGGACTACTAAACGTGGCAGAAGAAACTGAAGATAAATTCCTGCGTGTAAGCGCTGGATCTAATGCACAGTCGGTTGGTTCGGCTATCGCCCACGCTCTCTATGAGGCTCCTCAAGTTAAATTAAGAGCCGTAGGCGCATCCGCTGTCAACCAGGCTGTCAAAGCTATTGCAATAGCTCGTGGATATGTTGCCCCAAGAGGGCTTGATCTTACTTGCAGACCTGGATTTACTACGGTAGATTCAAGAGATGGACAAATCTCTGCGATAGTCTTTACTATACAAGTCTCTTAGGGTATTCTTATCATTAAGAGATCTAACAAGGGTTAGGATTAAAATGGCAGATGCAACATCAGAAGCTTTAGCCGGAATGGCAAAGCAAGGCCGCACCCCTATGGGACGTGAAGGCACTAAGTTTTCTACGGCTACACCAAAAGCTGGTAAGTTAGTTAAGAAGCAGGGTGCACAGTCTGGAGACCCAAGCGCTTACGGTACTAAAGCAAATCGTAAGAACGCGTTGCCTTCAGCAGCTGAGCGAAATGGCGCAGCTTATTCACCTACTACCGCTAGATATACAAAGCAGGTAGACCCAGCTTCAGGTGAGACCCAACGTAACGGCGTCATTATTCGTACAGCTACAAAGCGTACTCGAATTAACTTTGACGGCGGAACTTCCGCTTCGTACTAATTTCGTGTAGTATATGCCTAGCCTCAGAATTGGGGCTAGGCAATACGGACCAACATACGGAGCAAACACATGTTACAAAACCTCTACGAAGAGGCTAAAGAAAATAACAAGATCCTCAACTATTGTGTTGTAGGACAATGGGCAGCTTCTCTTGCAGAAAATGATAGAGCTGCATTTGATACTTCGATTAATGACGCAGACTTCTCAACGAGAAGTCTTTTTCGTTTATACCAAAAAGCAGGAGCAACATTTGGTTTGTCATCCCTGCTCACCCATAGAAATGGAGCATGCGGATGTCCTTAGCAGATGATTACGATGCAATAATTCAAGCCGGTAATCAAGGATCAGATAAGTTAAATAAAAGTATTCCGGATGCTTGGCGTCCTAGATCAGAGATTGGCACTGATGGTGGATTTGTTGTTTCAACACCTAGACCAGATGGTAATACGCCAGGTGCAGAAGATATTCTGCGTGAAGCAAATCTAAACCCAGAAGAGTGGGCAGTCGTATCCCATCGTAGATCTCGTTGGCAAACATACAACGGTGATTGGTTAGAGTCGTTTAGAGTTAACGTAGTTCCAGTTACTGATTCGGTTAAAAAAGATTATGACTTAGAGCAGTTGTTGGAGGGTATAAGCAAGTGGACACCAAACAAGTCTGTAGATACAACTGGAGATTTAACAGCCGTATATAGCATTGGCGACACACAATACGGTAAAGACGATACCCCAGCTATTATTGATAGAGTGTTAAAAGGTTTTGATGCATCAGTAGAACGCCATCAAGAACTAACTAAAAAATATTCTATTGGTCAGATCGCATTACCACAGTTAGGCGATTGCATCGAAGGCATGACTAGCCAAAAAGGTAAAGTCATGGGACGTCATGATATAGGAGTATCAGAACAAGTTCGTGTAGGACGACGCATGCTTATTTCACAGATTAAAGCCATGTCTCAACTAACATCTAAAATTATTATTCCTGTAGTTCCTGGTAATCATGATGAGGTACAAAGGTTTCTTGTAGGTAGGCCGGAAGATTCTTGGCAGATTGATATTGTTGCTTCAGTAGAAGATATCTGTAAAGAAAATGATTTCCTTCGTGATCGAGTTGAGTTTAGGTATCCTGCTGCAGACGATTCAACTATTGCAGTAGATTTAAGTGGAACCCTATATGGCATGGCTCATGGCCATCAAGCTAGGGATCTTATTAAGTGGTGGATGGGACAAGCTATGGGACGTTGCTCCGTCGCTCAAGCTGACATTCTAAATGTTGGTCACTTTCATCACTACCATGTTCAAAGCGTAGGCCCTAGGTTATTTATACAGAACCCTGCAATGGATAATGGCTCCGCTTGGTTTAGAAATAAGTCCGGTCTTGAAAGCGCCCCAGGTCTTGTTTCTTTAGTCGTAGGGGATGGTATAGATCCACGCAGGGAGCTAGTAGTCTTATAAATAAGAACGGGGAGCCTTTCGGCTCCCCGTCCTAGATAAGGATCACATCCTAATTATTTAGGTTTACCACAACAATGGCATGTCTCCTGAGTTTCAGCAGCTGGAGACGGAGATGATTTAGCTGCCCCTTTAAACTTTGGGCGACCAAATCCAACGATAGAGATTTGTACATTCTTTTTATTTTTCTTGTATGCACGTAGTTTTTTGCAGACCTCTCCTCCGTTACGTTGACTACCTTTGGAATCTCCAGAGGTATTTCCTTCTATGCACCATACGGTGCCGTCTTCATTGTCCTTAACAACAATGCCGACGTGCGAAATACGGTCTACTCCATCGGATGGGAAATCAAAATACGCAATATCGCCTGGTTCTGGATCAGCTAGGTCTCCATCAATCCAAGAGTTCTTCTTCTTAAATGCTTGTGCTCCACCTGGAGTGTAAACAGTATTAGGTACTTTTACTCCAGCTTGATCAGCGCACCACATAACGAATGAGCCACACCATGGCTGAAAGTTAGCCTTGGTAAAAGCACCATACTTAGTTTCGTTATCTTTAGGACCTTCTACGGTTCCAATCTCCGCAGTAGCTACTTCAATGAGCTTTGCTGCTGTTCCCATTTCAGCCATTAGTCTTTATCCCATTCCTCATCTACTGGTTGTGGTTCTGGCATAGCGCCGTCTGGTTTTGCCAATCTACGGGCTTTAGCATCATCAATCTCCGCTTCAAGCTTCTTGTCGGCTTGAGTGTTCTTAGCATCCATCTCTTTATTAGCAAGCTGTGCTGCCATAATATCTTTAGCGCCTGATTGACCGATAAGAAGGCCAGCAAGGGTTCCGGTGATAAATGTTGCTACGCTTCCAAGAACGTTAAAGAACATCTTGTCATTTTCAGACTGAGCCCCAATAGGTTGAGTAACAAATAAAAGGCCATAGAGAATACCTATAGCGGTAAAAAATAAAATAGAGCCTAGTGTTATGCCTAAAATAAACTTAAGGCGAGCATCTAGTTCTTGGGGGGTAAGTCTTTCTTTAGCCATTTTGTGTTCCTTCTTGTTCTGGTTTGCCTAAGTCTTCTGGACAAGTTCCACTAGCTGTGCAAATTGGTGGCTTGCATTCTGCTGCTTCCCAGTTTGCTGGATCTTGACACGGATATCTAAAATGTCCATCATATCCGCAGCCTGTTAAAAAGACCAGGGACATTCCTGCAAGGAATAGCTTACTCTTATTCTTCATCCTTTGGGTTCCTCAAGGGGTATGTGATTGCCCACGCCAGCAAGGTGCCTACTATTGCGTAGCCTACAACAGTCTTAGCACTACCGTCTAGGACAACCCAGGCAATAAACATGCCTAATAGTGTCCAAAGCTGATCTATCATGTCTCTAAGTAGCTTCAAGGTTTGCGTCTCCTATATCCTTTTGATTCTCCAGAGGCTCCTCCGCCTCCAGAACTTCCTCCACCACTAGAGCTACCACCGGTGGTGGTTCCTCCAGCAGCGCCAGCAACTGCTACAGCATTGATTGCAGCATTGCCTGCAATGACGGCAGCAACTACCATTTTTTCTGCTTCTTCTCTTTCTTCAGGGGACATATCAGCACCGATACTTCCAAGTGCTTGTAGTGCTTCCCCGGGGTCGCTAAATATTGCGCCAACTAATTCAGATGGGTTCTCTAATAAAACGAGAGCCGCAGCAACGTCTGCTGTAATTATAACTTCGTTACCGTTTTCATCCTTCCTAACCTCAACTGGAGTCTCGGCAGGAAGATCTTTATATTCAATACCTGCTTCTTTTATGGCTTCAGCAGATACTGGACCGCCATTAGCAGCCTCAATTAAAGCTTCAGCAACAACCTCTTTCTCAGCTTCCGTTAGTTTTCCATCTGCTAGCGCCTCTGTGACAGCTTCTTCTACAGAAGGTGTAGTATTAGAGGATGATTCTGTGGACTGATTTTCTTGCTCTTGCTCTTGTGACTGCTGTTGTGATTCTTCTTCCTCAGCTGCGCCATCTTCCAATGGAGGCTCCGAAGTTTCTTCGGATTCCGATGAAGTATCTTCCGTATCTGTTGGGGATTCTGTGGGCTCTGATTGTTCTTCTGTGGGCGACTCAGTAGATGAATCCGTTTCTGTGGACTGATCATTGGAAGCTTCAGAATCTTCTTGAGGATTCTCTGAATCGTCTGGAGTGTCTGAAGGATTGTCATCTGGAGTATCAACCGGATCAACCTCTTCCGGATTTTGTGTTTCCTCTTCAGAAGGTTCTTGTTCAGGCTCTTGAGGAGTTGGCTCTGGTTCTACAGGTTCGTCCTGAGGTTCAGACGGCGATTCAGGAGTTACTGGAGGATCCTCAGACTCAGGTTCTGATGGAGAGGTTGGCTCAGGCTGAGGCTCAGGAGAAGTTGGTTGAGGTTGAGTCTCGGGTTGAGGTTCTGGAGCCGTGTCAGTGCCAGAATTGCCAGTGTCAGAAGGAGAAGTAGATGGACCAGCATCAGTTTGAGTTGTTGTGGAATCTTGAGATTGCGAAGGCGCGTCAGATTGTTGAGGAGTGGATGGCTGAGGGCTCTGAGGATTTGTTGATTGAGAAGATTCTTGAGCAGGAGGAGTTGGAGAGGGAGCAGGTTCAGGAGTCGGTTCGCTTGGCGACACAGACGGCTGTTGAGTCTCTGGCGAAGTTACAGGTGCTGAGAGCGCAGTTACTGCAGTCGCAACCTTCTCAACAGCAACAGTTGCCAACTGATCCGCAGCAGCAATAGTTGCAGTAGCTGTTTCAGTTAGTGTAGTTAGGGTTGTTTGCTCAGTTGATAAAGTAGTTTGAGCTGTTGTTACAACAATTTCAGCTGCAGCAATGGTCTCAGAAGTTACGGCAGTCATTGGTTTAACTGGTTCTCCTACAGCTTCTCTTACTCCTGTTCTAGGCCCATTCCACAAGCCAGTAGTGTTTCCAGAAATCTTACCGATTCCTGTCCATTCCCCAGTTTCAGGGTTTACCGTCATCTTCCAATTAACATTTGTTAACGGTCCATTTGGATCTGCAAACTTATGGAGGGTCCAATCAACTTCCAGAGTAGTTTCTGTAGTAGTGACTACAGTCGATGCCCCAGGACCAGCATTCTGGTAGTCACTTGCAAACACTGAGATGCTTGGACCATTAGGAAAATCCCACCAGTTAAAGTCGCCAGTACCAAAGGTAATAGTTGCTTTAGAAGTTACATAGATCTGGCTAGCTGTTCCTTGACCGTTATAGACGGTATCACCCATTTTAATGTCAAATGGTGTTTGAATCTTAGTTGCAGCATCATACATAATAGGAAGAGTAGTAGTAGTTACCGTAGGGCTTTCAGGAGCTACCGGAGCTACATACCCATCTGTTGTAAAAACTTTTGTGTTTTCTGGGGCACCCTGAAGAGTAGCCAATTGCTCTTGAGCAGTAGACACGTTACTTGCTGCCGTAGACACCACAACAGTTTGAGAATCAACGGCAGTTTGCGCTGCTACAGCTATTACGGTGGCAGATTCGGCGGCTGCAATAGCTGTCTGAGCTTCTGCAACCGGAGTAGCGGCAGCAGATTGTTGTTCTGAACTAGCGGCTTGAACAGCCGTGTTTAATGTTACAGTTGCGCTCTCAATTTTATTTTGAACGGAGGTAACCGTTGATGTTTCTGGAGTTGTGGCTACCGTTGTTGTCGTTTCTTGCGGGCTGGGTTGTGGGCTGGGTTCAGACGAAGGAGCCGTTGTTACGGAAGGTGAAGTCTCTGGAGTCGGTGTTGGAGTTGGACTCGGTTCAGAAGATGGAGCGGGTTCTGATGTTGGAAGAGGAGTTGCGCTGGGCTCAGGCGAAGGTGAAGGCGCAGGAGTCGGACTTGGCTCGGATGAACCAGAAGTTGACGCAGTCCCACTCGTCTGGGATGGAGGCGCCTCAGTGGAATATGTCGTACTGGAAGTTTGAGGGTCCGAAGTTGCAGGCGAGGGTTCTGGAGTTGGAGTCGGAGTTGGAGTCGCTTCGCTCGAAGACGTTGTGGAAGGACTAGGAGATGGTTCTGGACTTTGTGTGGGCTGTTGGGTTGTTTCTCCTGTGGTTGTTGACCCTTCCCCTTCAGCGTAGGCAGAAGAAATAGTTAGCAATACGAAAAAAAACCCTACTCCTAGGGCAAATGTTATTCTTTTATAGAGACCAATTAGTGCTGCGAATATACGCAGTGTATTTACGGTAATCTCCTATCTTGTAAGCGTACTTTACCATGACAGATTGTGTTACATGTATCATAGTTTGCACTTACAACTTAATATCGCTTGGGAGTTTAAATGTCAGTACTTGATTGGGTTGGAGTAATTACAGGACTAATTGCAATTCTTTCATCACTCGGAATTGGAATTAAAAAGTTTAATCAATATCTTGTTAAAGAATACTTAAGTGAATTAAAACCTAACGGTGGATCAAGTCTTTCTGACAAAGTTAAGTTGGAGATCCTCCCCTTGTTGTCCGAGATCCGGGCTGATGTGGCTGAAATGAAGGGCAGATTAGATCAGCACCTCAAAGAAGGCCGGGATTAGCCTGACGTTACACCCCTTTTAGGGCACTATTGGTAGTCTAGGACCCTCCCTAGAAAGGATAAATATGGACAAGAAACAACTACAGGCTATGTTAGCCTCATACGGTCGCTCTTTTATTGCAGCAGCTTTAGCCGTATGGCAAACTGGAGAAATTACAGATCCAAAAGGAATTATTGCCGCAGGACTTGCAGCTGTTGTACCCGTAGCAGCACGTGCATTTAATCCAAAAGACCCAGCATTTGGTATTGTCAAAGCTGTTCTTCCAGAGATTGAAAAACAACTTGAATCAATCGTGGCAGAGTCAAAGAAGAAAAAGAAAAAATAATGAAGTGCGATAACTGTTCAAGTGTTGCTGTATACGAACTGAGACAAAAACCAACGTCTCAATTTTATTGTGCTTCTCACTTGCCATGGTTTATAAAACTAAGTAGAGATCTAAACGTAAAGATCTTTGAAGTTTCTTTACCTACCCCCGCTATTTCAAAGCCTGTTGTTGAAGAGCCTGTAGTTGAAGAACCAAAAGTGGTTGAAGAACCAAAAGTGGTTGAAGAACCAAAAGCAGCAGTAAAAAAGAAAGCAGAAGTTAAAGAGACTACTGAGGAGAAATAATCGTGCCATCCTCACATCAAAACTGGCAATACCTGGGCGCTAGCGGGTATATTGGAGCTTACACCACTACTGGTGGTGGAGGTACGCCTGTAGTTACTCGCAGCGTAATGGATTCATTGCGTATTGGTGTAGGAAAAACGCCGTCTGCTGAATACCCTGACGGCTATTTAGGCACTATTCGTTCTCGCCGTGACGATAGAGGAAAGCCTTACGCGGTATCAGATGTTGTACTTGACTCCCTTAAGGCACGTCAGAATCAACGTGGATACCAACGCGGTGTTCATAAGGGCGAACGCATAGACCTTGGTGAATATGTTTGGCCAGAAGGACTAGAGCCTGACCGTAGAATTAAAGCTCAAGCTAAGCTTATAGATAATGAGGGGGGAGTTGCTTTTATGGTTAAACGCAATGCCCCTAAGTCTACTTTAGCTCCAGCACCACGTTTAATCAATGATGGTAAGGCTAATATATCTGCCAACGTACCTCTAGAGTTTAATACAAAGCTTGCTGGACATTTTGAACACCTAAAACCTAGGTGGCAATAATGGCAAAAAAAGACAATAATAAAAAAACCCCCCAGGTCAAAAAGTTTGAAGCAGTGGCCGATCCCAGAGACGATATGCCTAAGGCTCAGCCTATTCAAAGCAAAGAACATTTTGATGAAGTTATGTCTAAGGAATATACACGCCCCTCAACTGCAGCACCAGTTCCTGTTGATAATGAGGGCTTATCTCTTTTAAGTAACTCAGAGCTTTCGAGAGTTTACGGCGTTCATCCAGATACCGTCAAAAAATGGACACACACCAGAAACATGCCACATTACGTTGAGCGTAAGGGTATGGGTAGTAGCGGTGAAGATCGTTTACAGCGTGGTACAAGAACTTGGCATAGAATGGAAGACGTCATTAGATATATGGATGAAGAGGACCCCTTTGGCGATCTTTCTAAACCGCTAAAAAGAAGAAGAGACGAAGAAAGATCAGGCGTACGTGCTAAACGTGCTGCCGGAGAGACTGTACATACTTTTGATAATCCACATCCAAGACATGAATATTTACGAGACAGACTTCGTTGGTTTCCACAAGGTCGTCAAGTTAACCCTTCTGGCGGCACAACAAGTAACGATGATGAGCCGCTTATAACATCAAATATTACTGATGCTTTGGCTTCATCAAAAAGTGTAGGTAAAAAGATGAGTCGATTACCAAAGAGAAAACCATGATGCAAGACGGCGTATACGATCACAGTAAGCCCCGTGAAATTGTAGATAACGGTCCTAAAATCCGTTATGACTACATGGGTCCTTTTGAAGATACCCAGGATGCCTTAATTAGTCGTGCAATTATGTCTGTAACTTTGCCGGCAGCTATGATTCAAGATATTGTGCGTCCTAACCTACCTCAGATCCAGCTATTTCGTCCTAAGTTCGGCTATAGAACTGAAGAGCTTACTATTATGGACATAGTAGATGTCAATATTGAGTACCAGCCAACTAGAACTGACTACTCACAGTCTCCAACTTCTTACCAGGGTACTTCCAGAAACGTAACTGAGTCCGTATGGTAGAAGAAATCAGTACCCTTACTATCTATGATGGTAGTAGAATTTGTCGTAAGTGCAGGGAAGTTATGGATCCGGTAGTTGTCATGTATGGTGACGGCAAGGTTTGCCCAACATGTAGAAATTTAAAGTACGAATCTGCAAGGAAAGGGGCTATGGGTGGCTGAAAAACCTAAGACTGTAAAAGCTTATAAACCTGCCGTAGCTCGCAAACCTAAAACTAAGACCGGCGTTAAATACCAATCTGTTGGCGATAGTTGGGAGAAAAGACCCTCTGGGCGTTGGGTAGGTAAACAATCTACTACACTAAACCCAGGTTCAGAAAGCGCTGCACAACGCCGTATTTATAGAGCTACTGGACAGAGGTCTAGAACCCGAAAAGTAATCAGACCTAGGGTTAGAAAGCAAGTCAGACGGGATGTGAAGTCATAATGGCGGGCGTTAGACGAGATAAAAGGGTATTTACACGTAATACTATAGACGTGGATAGCCCACTTAAAAAAACAAAGATCGTACCTTTAAAGGTAAAGACTATGTCGGATAAAGAGCGGGAAAAACAGGCCAAAAAGAAAAAGAAAGCGGGCAAAAAATGAGTTTTGTACCTCGTAGAGATAAAATACGTAAGGGATTTAAATCACCTAATGGACTTGCTCTTTTAGCTAGCGTTACTAGCGCTGCTAAAAAGGATAACGATGCCCGTGCAGCAGATCCTTGGACAAGTGGTGGCGCAAAAAAGAACGAGCCATATCGTGAACCAATGCCTTCTGTACAAGTAACCGCACCTAAGAAAAAGGATAACTAATGGCAACTAACGAATCACGCTCACTAAACCAAAGCCTAAACGAAGGCGCTACTGATGGAAAGTATCGTAAGGTACGTCCGAATACAACTGTAGCTGCAGGCAAGGGCGACGAACTAGTAAGAGCTAACCGTCAAGACTTACATCCTTATTGGAACTATGATTATATTGATCAAGAAGATTCCACTAAGGTAAACCCATTAGCTACAAAAGCTGCATCGTCTTCTCAAAGAGTTTCTAACTCTTATGAAGATACTATGGGGCCAACCTACTAGTCCATGGACGAGAAGGACACTCCGTCTAACGTCGTACCTATTAGAAGAGGTCCTGGCGATATTCAAGCGCGTTTTCGTTTAGGAAAAAATGCGTTTTTTGAGCACATACTAGGTAAAGAACAAGGCATTAACGAAGTAACTGGTGAATCTAGTTATGATGACGACTACGAACCAGAAGACACTTCGCATTTAGTAGCAAATGACATGGGATTCGGAGTTAAAAAGGCTGGACCAAATACTACTGCAGATGTACTAAATGGTTTAGCTGGGAAGGGTCGTTTAGCTAATCTAATGGTTGGTGCAGACGAATCCAATAATAATGTAATATCAATGGGTAAATTTAAAGAAGAACGTGATATGAAAAGGATGACGAAACAAGATGAGTAATGTTCCACGTCGCGACAACAGTCGTCCTAGTTTTGCTCCTAAAAAGAGAGATTTAATAGCAGAAATAAATGCAGATATTGCTCGTCGTGCTGCCCTACCAAAAGATCATCCAGACTATGCAATTGATGATAATGAGTTTACCGGAACTATGGGAATTCGTGATAACAGAGAATTAAGAGATAACGCTACCGCACTTACCAAAGGCAAGAAGCGAAAGAAAAATGGCTAACGATGTTGTCCCAGGTTCTGGTGGTAATGTACCGGCCAAACGACAAGGCCCAGACATATCTCCCGATAAGTTTGAGGCGCTTCCAGATACCATTAAACCAGGTAAAACAGATATTGAAAAATCTGGGGGTCACGTTGAGGTTGGCCTCAGTGAAGAGTTTCATCCTGGCGGATATCGTCGTAGAGTAATTGGCATACCTGAAGAAACTCAGGTAGATGCGTATACAGGCGAATTAGATGAACCTACTTTTGACTATTTAGAAAAATTATTTAGAAATAGACCGGAAGCACACAAACCATTGCAATGTGATGCTCCAGGTTCTAGACATGCGGGTTATGCCAGACACTTTATAAAAGTTCCGGGTCAAGAAATGCACATGCCCGTATGTGATAGGCATCTAAAAGCTCTAAAACTAAGTAGGGATGAAACAGCAGTTTCTATGGAACCAACTCCCGCGTCTGAGTATATGGGCGGAGAAGAGTTTGCTAGCTATCCGATCACAAAGGACGACAGACTTGCATTTCGAGTGCATAGAGCTAGACATAAAAAATTAGGTGAATTTAGAGACGAAAGTTTTGCACAACAAGCCGGTGCTCAACCTTGGACGGGTAGAAAAAAACTTACTCATGGTCCAGGAAGAGCTCCAAAACCTAAAGCTCAAGACGTGCTTTCAGAAAAAGACTTTAAAGATTTAGTTGATGCGGGGTGGAAAGCCACATTGCCTGCAATTCCTGATGTTATATCTAGAGCTACTGGCGGCAAATCCCGCCTACATTTAGCTCACCAAGCTCTTTTAAGATCATTGTCTACCGCAGATGATGGGAGCGTGCAGCCCAGTGCTGAAGCCTACTATTATCACGCCAAAAATTTAGGGTTAGAGGGTACTGAAGCAAGATCTTTAATAGTTCCAGCAATTGCCCACCATAAACGCGTCCATAAAACAGATTCTTTTGTTCCACCTGCTCCACCAACTACTCAGTTTAGAAAAGTGGCTGAAGAAGAGTTCTTTGGACCGGCAAGAGTTAACGAGCTAGCCGCTTCTGCCGGATTAACTCCCATTTCTGATAGAGAAACAGATGAGCAAAGGATGCTTACCGAGACATCTCAGCTTGCAACACCAGCTATTCCAGCCCCCGTACAGAGCAAACCACGCAGGAATACCAGGGGCGAGTAAATTACCTGCTAGGATAGGCCCATGTCTGATATTCCTATTTTAGGTAGTGGAAACACGCCTGCCGACCAAGGAACATACACCGAGGTTCGTGATGACGGTCCAAAGATTCGTCTACTCTATTGCTTTAACTGTAAGACCATAGAAGAGTTGCCAGACTTTGAAGGTCGTCCAGAAGATGATACGCTGCTAGAGCTGTTAGTTGAAAAACATCAGTCCGCTGGCGTTCCCCACACAGGTTTTCTATCTAAGATCGGAGTAAAAATATGGTCTCAAGAAAAGTTTAAAAAAGAGATCATAAAGAATTTAAGAACTAGAGTTGGTGGGGGTTTAGCGGATCTAGATCCAGACTACTACACAACTAAAGCAACTTTCTATGATGACGCAATGAAGTGTTACAACTTACATATGCGTCCCGTAGGAGCTTGTGGGGATTGGAGAGACAGCAAAAAGCGTCTAATTCCTAAAAGCACTGCAGAACTTCGCAAAGAAGTTGGTTTACAGTCCGCAGCACAGTCTGCTAGTACCAACGTATATCTTTGTGATTTCTGCCCAGTAAAGACATATTATGTAACAAGACAACGTGAAGACAAAGGCCTATACAAATAAGGAGCATCATGACTGAAGAAACACAAAACAAGCCAAAGATGAAGACCGGATTTGCCGTATTAGTGAATGAAAACGGCGATATGTTTGTTGAACGAAACCCAGAGATTTTCTCTATTGACTTAGATAGAGAAGCTTCCCTTGTGGAGGTACGCCGGTTCTGCTCGGAGATCGTCAGCGATCTTCAGGCACAGGCCGCTGCTGAATATACTGTGCTCCGTATTAAACAGCTAGAAAAGTCTGCTGAAGCAGAATAAACCAAGACGTACCTGCACACTCAGTGAAAGAATAGGGCTATGAGTTACATTGATGCTATAGCCAAGAGCGGACCTATTCCCGCGATTTCACCGGCATCTACCTCTTATTTCAGCGCACCATCCCCTATGTTGGACCCAAAGCTATTTGATGTGGGCGAAAAGCTTCACCCGTTTATTCGAACAGGTGTTCTAACGCTACTAATGACTTTCCTTGATGGAAGGTTTAACAATGCTCATAGTTGGACTAGGGCATGGTTAGCCGGATCTGGGGTTTCCTATCAATGGGAGGCGGCACGGCTTCCCGGAGATTTAGATTGTTTGGTGGGGGTAGATTACGTTAGCTTTAGAGAGTCTAATAAAAACTATATAGGATTCTCAGACGCAGAGATTGCCAAAGAAATAAATGAAGGGTTTTATAACGCTTTGGCTCCAAAAACAAAAAACTGGCACGGATTTGAATTAACTTTTTATGTAAATGAGCAGTCCGATATTAGAAATATTAACCCATATGCCGCCTATGATTTAATTCTAGATGACTGGACTGTTGAGCCTAAGTATGAAACACCGCCACGCAATGCAGAATGGGATTTGAAAGCTAATAGAGATTATCAACAAGGTTCAGAACTTGTAGACAGGTATTCTTCTGCGCTCAATGAGGTTAGAAGTGCACAAAACCCCGCACACAGAGTTAATGCCGAATCTAAACTAAAACTTGCTGCAGAGCAAGCTGAAGCTTTCTTTGATGAAATACATTCTGGAAGAAAAGTTGCCTTTAGTCGTATTGGCGAAGGCTATTCTGATTTTAATAACTATAGATGGCAAGCTGGAAAACGAACTGGGGTAATACAAGCACTAAGAACAATTAAGGACCACAAAAAGGCAGCAGAAGAAGCAAGTCAACTAGAGCAGTATGGCGTAGAGCTCCCTGATGCAAGTGTTATGGTCAGAAGAGCTCTAAGGCCATAGATGAATACAGCGTTAATATCGTTAGAAGGCGTGCTGTGTACCGAAGTTGGGGATCCAATCCCAGACGGTATTAAACTATATAGAGTACTAGCACAAAACTACCGCATGACTATTGGGTCAGATCAAAACCCAGAACTTACAGAACATTGGCTTAAATCTAATCTCATAGTTGGTTATGCCCAAATCTATGATGATAGATGTGCTTTTGAGGGTAAAGATCTACGCATGCGTCAGCTAGATGTTGCCAGATCTCAAGGCAGAGTAGAGCTTTTTATAGATCCAGATGTAGATAGATGTGCCTATGCGCTCGCCAACAATGTACCTACATTGTTATTTTCTGCACCAAAGTTTGTTAGAACTACCCGTCCGGTAAGGCCCTGGAAAGAATTATCTGCAGAAGTAGAGCGTCAACGATTGGCTCTGTTAGATGCTGATTTGGGCAGCAAGGTAAAGAGATTTGAATGAATATAGTATTTCTTGGGGGAGAAGTCCCCTCTCATAGACTTCTTTTGATTGATAGTGGAGTAAAACATATAGGCGTTAGTTACTGGGGCCTAGCTAAACGCGGTTTACCTAAAACTAAAGACTATCTATTATCAGAGAAATATCCTGATGATGTAAAGATTTATGTAGCCGGTGCCGGATCTAATCCCAACCTAAGTAAGGCTGAGCTAGAAGAACATGCGGCTAACTTCGAGGATTGGGTTGCAATTAACTATGATCGTATATCTGGTGTTGTAGAGTTTGATGCCCCTGCCCTTGGTCATGACTGGATTGCCCAGCAACGAAAAACTCTTGGATTTGAACTTGGGGATAAATACTGGCCAGTATGGCACTCACAACATGGGCACCCAACTTTAATGGCTTTAGCAGAGCAGTGGGCTAACATAGCTATTCTGGGAGATACTATAGAAGACGACGCTACGTTATCCGGAAGAACCAGGGCCCTACAAGGGCAGTTTGGTACTAACTTCCATGGTTTGGGTTGTGCCAAGCCAGACAATCTAAGACAAGTGCCTCTATCCACCGCCAGCACCCTCTCGTGGCTATCCCCCATGATGCGAGGAGAAACTATTGTCTGGGATGGAACTAAACTAGTACGATACCAAAAGAAACAAAAAGACCAGGCACGGCCACGTTATAAAGCTGTTATTGAACGGGCAGGTTTGGATTTCGATAAGATTATTAATGATGATAGTAACGAGGTAACTCGCCTCGCTATTTGGAGCTACCTGCAGCTGGAGGAATCTTTGGACAAGAAAAAACCACCACATTTAAGATTGTTATCTGATAACAGTGATGACATAGATACTCCCGGTTCTGCGGAAACACTAGGGTTGGAACCTGATAACAAGGACTTAGATATGCGGAAAGAAAACACCCCAGCAACTATGAAAATAGTTCCTAGAGACCCATCAGAAACTATGAATTTACCCGTATTTTCAGTATCTACGAAGAGAGTTATAGATAAAGATGAAGATGGAAGGGACCTGATAAGAGACGTAAATGTGCTCGGAACTAACCAGTCTTCATTGCGTCAATGTAATACATGTTTTGTTGCAGCAAATTGCCCCGCATTTAAGGAAAATAATGCTTGTGCATTCAACCTTCCAGTAGAGGTTAAGACTAAAGACCAATTGAAGGGATTGCTCAATGCCATCATCGAGATGCAAGGTGCTAGAGTTGCCTTCTCTCGTTACGCCGAAGAATTAAACGGCGGGTATCCAGATCCCAATACTGGGCAGGAAATTGATCGACTATTTAAGATCGTAAAGCAACTGAAAGAACTGGAGGACAATCGAGAGTTTGTCCGGATGACCGTCGAAAGACAGACCTCTGGAGGTGTTATGTCTGCCCTATTTGGAGACAGAGCCAACACCCTCAGACAACTGCCTGGCGATGGGCTATCCGAGTCAGAAACTAGTAAGATTATCTCAGACCATATCGAAGATTAGAAGGGACGTAAATTGTTTTCATTTAAGTTAACCGAAGACTTTGTTAATGGATATAGAGGAAAGTCAGTACCTTGGGGCTATAAAGATGCCGCAGGTAACTCGGTGGGAGAGATAACCTTTTTAAGAACATACTCAAGATTAAAAACAGACGGAACCAAAGAAACATGGGTAGACGTTTGTGAGCGAGTCATCAACGGTATGTATTCTCTCCAGAAAGAGCATGCCAAAACTAATCGTCTTCCGTGGAATGACGCTAAGGCTCAAGCATCGGCTAAAGAAGCATTTGACCGTTTGTGGAACTTAAAGTGGACTCCACCGGGACGTGGACTATGGGTAATGGGAACACCCATAGTAAATCAATACCGAAACTCTGCCGCGCTTCAGAACTGCGCATTCGTGTCTACCCTATCTATGACGAAAGTCGATCCATCTAGACCATTTGCATTTTTAATGGAAGCATCAATGCTTGGAGTTGGTGTGGGGTTTGACGACAAAGGAGCGGATAAGGACTTTACAATCTACGCCCCTAAGCAAGGAGAACAATATGTCGTATCAGACACCAGAGAAGGATGGGTTGAGTCAGTCAGCCTCCTTATCAATTCCTACCTCAGACCAGATTCGTCGGCTCCAGTATTTGATTACAAAGAGATTCGCCCAGCGGGAACGCCAATTAAGACTTTTGGCGGAACAGCGGCGGGACACGAACCGTTAGAAAAACTACATAACTATATCCACAGTATATTTAATGGAAGAGCCGGTGAAAAACTCACTCGCAAAGATATTGCTGATATTGGTAATCTAATTGGCGTTTGCGTCGTTAGCGGTAACGTACGTCGTAGCGCTGAACTTCTTATTGGTCGTATTGACGACCCTGATTTTCTCAACTTAAAGAATGCAGAAGTTTATCCAGAACGTAATAGCTATGATCCGGCTAAACCGGGTTGGGCATGGATGTCTAATAACTCTGTGGAAGTCTCTGTAGGACAAGACTTATCTCCCATCATTGATGGTATTGCTCGTAACGGTGAGCCAGGTGTAGTCTGGATGGACGTAACTAGACAATATGGTCGTTTATCAGACCCAATCAACAATAAAGACTGGAGAGCAGCAGGCTATAACCCTTGTGCCGAACAGTCTTTAGAATCTTTTGAATGCTGTACATTGGTAGAAACGTACCTAAATCGTCACGAGAGTTTAGAAGACTTTAAGAGAACCCTTAAGTTTGCGTATCTCTATGCTAAGACCGTAACTCTACTCCCTACTCACTGGGAAGAGACAAATGCAATTATGCAGCGCAATCGTCGTATTGGAACATCTATAAGTGGAGTCGCCAACTTTGCGGACAATAAAGGTTTACCGGAGCTCAGATCCTGGATGGATGCGGGATATGAAGTAATTAAGAACTATGATCAATCATATTCAGAATGGTTAGGTATCCGAGAGTCAATTAAAATGACCACGGTTAAGCCGTCAGGAACAGTCAGTATTTTAGCAGGAGAATCTCCGGGAGTTCACTGGCCAGTAGGTGGAAAGTACTTCTTAAGAGCCATAAGATTTGCCAACTCAGACCCTATGCTCCCACTATTTAAGATGGCAATGTATAGGGTTGAGCCCGCATCAGAATCACCAGACACAACGTCCGTTGTATTCTTCCCAATTGAGTCAAATGCAGTCAGGTCAGAGAAAGAAGTCTCTATCTATGAGAAAATTGGATTAGCGGCTACAGCCCAAAGGCATTGGTCTGATAACTCGGTATCTGTAACTATCAGCTTTGACCCCGAAACTGAAAGTAATCACATAGGCACAGTATTGCATATGTACGATGGCCAGCTGAAGACAGTCTCGTTCCTCCCGTCAGGTAATTCTGTATACCCACAGATGCCTTATACTCAAATTACAAAAGAAGAGTATGATGAAGCAACTATGACATTATTTCCTATAGACTTTGCGGGAGTATATGCTGGCATGGCGGCAGACGCCGTTGGTGAAGCATACTGCACCACAGATGCTTGCGAAGTAAAACTAATCAAAGATAATACAAAATAAGGAGAGAGCACATGCAAGAAGATAACCTAGATCCAGATCTATTTGAAGATGAATTTGAAGATGAATGGCCTGATGAATTAGGGGATATTGAAGATTTAGAAGATTTGGAAGACTTAGAAGACGAGTTTGAAGAGTTCCATAAAGACTAGGCAAAAATCGCCAACACAAACATTAGCCCCCGCCATAAAGGCGGGGGCTTAATTATTTAGACAGGGCTATCAGGAGAAGATTTTAGTTTTGGCATTCACAGGTTTCAATAGAGTAATCTCCATCGGGGGATGTCCAACCAGTGTAGCCTTTCCCGTAGCACAGTGTGCATTCTGTTTTAGTCATGGTTATGCCGCCACTGAGTAAGTCATATCACCTGCGAAATACGTAGGCTTACCTTTCTCGTCTACAACACTTCCTAAAAGCTTGATGCTCTTTCTAGGTGTAGATGTAGAGATGATAGATTTGATATGGCGTTTAGCAGCAGACGCATTTTTCCATGCTGTCATATTTACTGAGACTGTGGTATCTGTTTCATCTAGAAACAGGATTTCACATAACCATGCGCCACCTTTTTCAAGATTTTGGCGTAGGTTTACTTTGACACGTTGTTTTACTTTTCGTGGCATTGTGTTTCCTATTCTTATCCGAGTTTATTACTGTTATATCCTACATGCTTTAGGTCACGTAGGATGTTTTTTGAGGCTCTCCAATCACCAAGTGAAGCAGCGCCAAAGAAGACAATTTTACCCGTCTTTGGATTACGCACTCTAACGTGCTGCTTACCTTTGGTTCTGGATACCTCGAGACCCGCATCTTCAAGAGCTTTAACTAGCTTTTGGATATGCTTGTCTCTAACTTGCATATACAGCATGTTCCTATCTCCCTTCATACTGCTGTATACTAGCGGAGTAAGCTCTAATAGGCTACTCTCCGTCTAGAACCTCCGGTGCTCCCGGAGGTTTTACTTCTTGTACCGGATTGAGTTTAACGTCATATACGTAGCTAAACTCGCCCGGTCTTTTAAGGTCATTGATGTTTATCCACCTACCTTGATTACGATCATAGATCTCAAGGGAATACTCCCAGTTATCTTTGTTGGTGGGGTCATCAACGCGCCATTTTGCAACTTGCATATGAAATGATACAACTATGTTGTAGTACATTTCTTTATCCATGGCTACCCCTTTCTGTTGTTATCTTAACTTACTAGCCATTGCTTCTAGCCTTGCTTTCATAGCATGGTGTTGAATTTTGGCCGCTTCTACATAACTTCCCACCTCCTCATAATTTTCTTCATCTGGAAACCACGTGAACACGTCCTCCTCACTTGGAGGATCTACATAGTTCATTTGGCCACTTGGAGATGAGAAGTTTCCCTCCTTAACTGCTCGCCCTTTGGTATACATGACGTATCCGGCAAAATCTGAACCGGGTTCATCATAGGCGACGTAAATGTTTGTGTTGGGCCACCTTGCAGCCAACACTTCATACACCGGCAAGGGTGGAGCCCACGCAGATTCAAACTGAATACGAACAGTTCTATTCTGATTTAATAACGGATTGTTCTTGCCGTTATCGTAGACAATATTTGCATCTACATTCCATTTAGTCCCCCAATTGAGATTAGACCAGTCATACCAGTCTTTAGCTCCGTAGAGTTTCATGTTAGTAGATGCGGCATCTTCATCACGTTCAGGCGCTGACTGACCACGCAATGCATTTGGCATTGCTATGACCTTATCAAGACTGAATGCGGTCCCGCTATCCTCTACTGAATCTAGAAGTTGTTGGACCTCTCCAGGCTCGCCCTGAATGATGACAGTATTACTGCACCAATTAGGCATCAATCTCCTCTTTCTTTTCTTCTTGATATTGGTTTCATTTACCTTTTCCCTTCTTTTGTGTTATTGCCAGAGTTCCATCTGGCTTGGGCCATTTATACGGCAGGTTATCTCGCACTCGAAACCGATACCAAATCGGATCTTTACGTTTGAGATTAGATCGGTGAGATTTATGGAACTCATTGTTGTTCCACCACCACGGTGGCTCCCACCCTTCTAGGTCAAACTTTGCATATATATCTTGAAGCTGACCTTGAACATTATCGACGAAGCCCCGTTGTCTCCATTCCATGCACATAGCATTTGTGTATAGATATAGATAACCTTCGTGACCTCGCCACATAACCGCAGCCGGATGATTTCTCCAGCCTTTAGTTAGTCCTAAGTTTGCTCTGAGTATCTGCAGTGCTTCAACTCGTTGCTTACCTAATCGTTTGTTGTCTAGAGCCTTAGCTGATCTTTCCATGTCAGGCCAAGGTAAGAATGTGTTTACCAATCGATACTCACCTCATCCTTATGCTGGACAGATACTCCTGTTGGAGTTCTAAACACAATGTAATCAGGATGTAAAGTTTCAATCTTTTTCTTTACACCTACGAAGTCTAAACTCTTATCATTAATAATAGCTTGGACTTCTTCCATATTTGCAAGGTTAATCATTATTCACCTCCAACCCTAACATTGGTAGTAGGTCTTCTTGTTTATGTTTGATGAAGAGTTTAACAACTGTTTTTTTATCCTCTTCATAACGTGCATCCTCCTGTTCTTTGAACCGGTATGCTGTCATGTATAGTTCCTGCTTTGGTATAGCCATTAGTTAGCCTCCTGGGTAGAAAATAGCGAACCGTCATAGGCGTTGTCAAGAGCCCAGTCTTGTGGGTCTGACACAGGTTCGATGGTTAGTTCGGAAACATTGCCATCAATCAGTATGTCTGATGCATGTAGCACGAACATTTGGGCATCATCGTGTGAATTGAAGGGACCGATTATGGTCTCTGTCACAGCATCCCAAACTACGCACATAGTTTCTGCGCACATAGTTACTCCTTTCTACCGTCTACGAGAACGCTTTTTGATAGCACCAACTACCACCGCTTTGGCAAACGATAGTAACTCGCCAGCATGAGAGATACGACCAAAGATTTCTGTTCTGTGGGCTACCTTCTTCATATCCTTGTTGCTGTAGTGATTATCAAATGATTTAGCGTCCATGATTAGGACAAGCGAAGTAAGAATACCTCGCTTAGAGATGCGTTCAATCAAATCATCATTAGGGTCGTGGTTAAACTCACCGTCAGTAATTATGAACAGCATCTTATTCTTCTTGCGTGAGGACATGAGTAATTGTTCTGCCTCAAGCAATGCGGTATAGGGATTAGTTCCGCCGTCACCGTATATAAACTTATACTGGAGACGATCGGCTTTCTCCGCTCTGTTGTAGGCAACTTCGTTTTGATCATCAAAGGCATACACAGTAACTGGTGCGCCTATGTGTTCTAACGCTCGCTTAATAGTCCAACACGCTATAGATGCCTTTCTATCATTGCTTTGGAATGACATAGAGCCTGACCTGTCAACACAGATAACAGCCTCGATGTCACATCCATCATCGCCTTCATCCCATCTATCAAACGCTACGTCGGGTTCACACCCAGCCATAACTCGTTTGAAGTTTAATTTGCCAGAGGGAGTTTCTCTAATCCATGATGGTTCGGATTCATCACGCAAGCGTTGTAGTTCTTTCGCAAACTTGCGATAACTTACTATTGCTTCTGCAGGAATCTGAGTCCTATCAAACTTGCCTCGTTTACTTTGATCTTCATACCTACCATCGCCACCAACAATTACTTTTTGTTTGGCTTTGATGTCAGATATAACATCTTTGTTGTTCAAAGTATCAAAGACAATATCATCTAGCATGTTTCCAATGTGATTAGGAACACCACCTACGCTGGGAGTATGACCAACACCAATGTCTGGTGGTGTATCTAGATTACTCTCGCGTATATCTAGTGCTTCATCTTGAGTGCGGTGGTTTGTAATGTTTTTTCCACCACCACTACCTCCATCATCGTCTTGTGGTTTATCTTGCTTACCACTAGGCTTTTGATTACCGGCTCCTTTTACTTTTGGTTTGTAGGTGTAAGGAGATTCTCCTACGCCTTGACCTTTAGCTCGAGCAGCATCACGTTCCTGTGCTTTGCCAGGTTCTGGTCTTCCTTTAGCCATGGGAGCACGACCCCCACAGCCTGTAGGACCACCGAGAGTGCATCCACCATCTTCTGGATTGTAGTTGTATGCACTAACTTGTGCTCTAATTTGGTCCAGTATTCCTGTTGGTTGTAGAACATAGTCATTGAATTGTTGAATCAATTCTTTGGCTCGTTCATAATCTCGAGGAAATACTAACAGCCGATACTCATCAATGATTCTAGCCAATGTAGGTATTAGTTCTGGAAAAGCAAACTCATCTCGATATGCTTCTCGAACTTCTACCGGCAAGTATCTGCGACCACGTATCGCCAAATAGGTTCCAGAGACATCTGATTCATCTTCTGAAAGCCAGCGAGCACAGGTAGATGATAGGTATGGAATAACAGATGGGTAGCGAGCAGTAAATAGGGTCTCGATTCGTTGATCCTCGAGAATATTCATGCTCTCCATAAGTTGATTTTCTATAACCCATTTCACCATTTCTGTGCCTTTGCGAGGCGTATACAGTTGATGACAAAGCTCATGGTAGTTGAGGCCGGTAACTTGTGTCAATGTTTCCAAGTCCATGTCTTGAATCTCGGAAGCATTAAATGTGATTGTTGCACCGTCAGACCAGGCTGGAGCCGGGCCTTGATTTACAACATTCACAACAATCGGATCGCCAGTTAGAACACGATCTGCTTGTTCATACACACGACATAGAGTTCCTAGTTGTAGTGCACGTTCCTGCAAATCTTCATCCCTAGCCTCCTTGATATACCAAGAGTTTTCTTCATCTCTCAGTCCATCAATCAATGGCATGTTTATCCTTTCTAAACAGAAGTTGGGACAAAACCATTAACCCACTGTTCAAGTTCTTGTTCAGGAGTTAACGATTCTTCAGGCTGTGTAACAGTGACAGGCACTTCTATACCGAAGTCAGTCTTAATGTTGTGTTCGTGAGTTTGGAAGATAAGGCGAACTGACGCTGCTTCTTCTGGGGAAAAGTGAGCGATGAAGTTTTCAACTGCAAACTCATAACTCAAGTCACCCACGAACTGAACGAACTCAATCAACATATTGGTTGAGATTGGGGTTTCGTATTGACCTTTAGCAGCTTCAACGCGAAGTTGCTTAGCAAGATTCAACAGAGACTTGGAACTAACCAATTTAGACTCGACCTTGTCATCGTAATCCCAAGGAATTTGGATATCAAAGCGATTACGAAACGCGAAGTTGAGCGGTGTAGTGCCGATATAATCTGGATTCATTGTTGCAAAGATAGTCAAGTCTTTATGAGCCTTGATTACTTCACCCATGTGATCTAGTAGTGATATCGAACGCTGTCCTGCCAACAATGTGTATAGAGTTGTGTAGATTTTAGGGTTGATGAAGTTGACCTCGTCGAGGAGCAACACACCACCGTTGCGAATAACATCGGTGACTGGACCATCAATCCAAACCCACTTGCCATCAATCTGAGTCATTTTGCCAAACATTTGGCTTGGCTCCAATGATGCATTGCCAGATACCAACGCAAGTCTGAGCATACGTTCAGCAGCCCAAGCTTCGACAGATGTTGTCTTGCCGGGACCTGTTGGACCGTATAGAAGCACGTTGATGTTGTTAGAACGGGCATAGTCGTAGATAGCAAAGTCTTCTTTGCCAAATACCTGCCTATGCACATACTTTTTAGCCAACTCCATTGGTGGCACGACTGCTAGCGCAACATACGCTGGTGTCGGTGTTACCACAGGTGTTGATTCGATTGGCGTGGCGATTGTTTGTGTTGGCACAGCCCCCATTGCCACCGGAACTACAGAGCCAGCTTGACGACGATTATCGAGAACATAGTCATCGAGTGAATCATCGCGCTCGCTTACTTGTGAGTAAATATCCGGAAGGATATTACTCAAAGTATCTGTAGATAGTGTTGCTTTGGTATGAGCCTGACACGCTTTAGTGCCCAAGACAGGGGAATAACCCTTGTCAGTCATAGCACGCTCATCAGCAGGCGTAACATATACGCCGACTGGAGTTCGTGTAAGTTGCTCGGCTGTGCCGATCTGTCCCACGAGTGTGTCGTATTCAGTTTCCTCCCATTTATTGTGAGGACCCTTAGTCCCATCAGTGACCCGTGTATAGATTCGTACGAGCTCGCCATGTGGCGTAACAAGAACTTGACGGCGTTTCGTTCCCATTATTGGCTCGTAGGATTCTGTGAATATAGCGATATCCATTTCCTACCCCTTCTCGGTATGTGGATTCGTTGCTGTAAGCAATTTGCTTACAGTCTCCGGCACCGTGCCGGAAATCTATGTGCAAGAGAACAGAGGGCGTGGGGTATAAATACATGCCGATAGGCCTATCAACTTAGCTTCATCGGTGATGAAGAACCGTGCGCCTTCGCATTAACCTTCAATGCGGAAAGGACTGGCTGCGATAATTTTAGTCGGATTTCCCCATGTATCAGGGAACCCACGCTCGCCTCTGTCTCCTGTGTAAGGTGGGTGCATATGCTAACCACCTGTTGTTTTGTATGAGTTACGCACGAAGGAGGGGGAGACTTGAGCGCTACTTAGCATCACAACCTCTGCGACTTTTGGACAAGACAACTGCATGTTCGTTAGCACACTCTCCTTTAGGGAGTCATTTGGATAGTTCCACGTGGTGTATCGAAACAAGGTCTTGGGTTCACCTCTGGTCCGTTCATCTATAGATTAGGTTGATTTTAGCTGTTGGGGCAAGGGTCTCAGTAACCTCGAGTGCTTCTCGTCATACATAACCCTATTTAGAATGGGTCGGGGAATTCTTCCGCAAGAACTGATCGTCTCAGTTCAAGGGGCAACTCTTCTGGGTGACGAAGGGCTATCGTTATACCCATCATGTTGGCAATGTGGAACGTAACGCAGATAACACAGGCGGGAATCATTTCCTTGTGCTCTCTATCGCCGTAATTATCTCGTAAATGAGACATTACTATTCTGGCTGTGTCCACCAATGAACTGCAGTCATCGTGTTCACAATTTCCTTCATCTTTATTGTTATTGATGAAGTCGTCCATGTTGAACTTATCAAAGTATGACATGGTTCTACCTTTCTACTTTAGAAATAGACTGAGTTGTCCATTTTCTTTTGCTGCATTCAGCGTGTGCATTGCTACCAATTTGTTGTTTAAAACTAATTGTTGATAGATAACTCCAGGCATGCCTTTCTTTATCGCATCAACAATAGTCCAAATGGTTGCGCCTACTTCCGCTGGTTTAGAGCGTTTGATTACTTTTACTGCAAAGTCTTTGCGTTCCAAAGCAAAAGCAATTGACGCTGCATACTCTGTAAGAGTTTTGAGCGTGCTGCTTCCATCTGGTGTGCTTCTTAACCATGCGGCAAAAGTGTAAAACAAATCATCAATAGCGGTATCGTTGCCATTATTTACTGACTCCAATACTTCTGTAATGATTTCTGCTGTTACTGCTTCACGAAATGACTTGCTTGCTTCAGACAATGCTACAAAACCTTTAGGCATAGTATTGCTGTAGACAATGATGTTAGTGCATTCCGTTACAAGTTCTTGAGCTGATGATGTTTCTGGATTGTTCAAAGGTAATTCATAGATTTGAACTCCAGAAGTTATCGGATCAAACTCAACTGATGTTTGGGACATATGCTGCTATCGCTTTCTCTAGTTCGCTTGGTTTGTTATTAACAAGAGTGCCGTGTTGTAATCGCAAAGGTGTTCCGTCCCATAGCATAGTTACTAACTGACTGCCATAGTCTTTCTTACCATAACCGTTACAACCAAAGCACTTCTCTGTTTTTGTTGTGTAATGGTTTGTACTTAAACCATGAACACACTTGTGTCTGTGCCATCCGCCATTCAGTTTTGAAATTGTAGCGGGCATGAGAGTTGTTTTATCGCACTCTTCAGAGCCCAGCGAATGACAATACGGAATAGTGCAATAGCCATCGACAAGTCCAGCGCCATGACAGCGCCTGCACTTTTGTATCTTTGGTGGTTTTCTTGTTGCATCAGCTAACACAATGTGAAACTTATTGTTTCTTTGATACAAACTAGTAATTCCTGAATACATTCGAATTACTTCTCGAACACTCCAAGAATAGAGGGGGTTGTAATACCCACCCCACCTTGTTCGTCCAAGTCCAGCCTGTATTGTTATTGTGTCATCTGGATGGAATACGACAACTGCTTGATTAGTCCAAGGATAAAAGACTTCGATGTCTTTTGGATTTGCTTGGGTTTTGCGAAGCCGTAGTCCACGAGTGTAAAGTGGGCGTTCCCACTTTTTGCGACCGCCTGCTAACCAGTCGACCGCTTCTTGATAGGTATTGATAATCATTAGATTACCTCTTTCTCACGATTGAGATACTCGAACGTGCGTTCCCTCTCTGCTTCTCGAATGCGGGCAAGTTCTTTTTTGGATACTTGCTCGTCTTCTTCGAACCAATGAATAGAAATGGGGAACCTTCTTGCTCTATTTGGTGATAGAGCATAGAGAATGTCTCCCATTCCGTCAATGACTCCAGAGTGGTAGGCACGACTGTGCATGTCGTCTAAGTCCTGAGCATCTATCTCAGAACGAAGCATCATGTCTTCAATCAGTTTGAGAACTTTCTTCTTTCTCAGTATCATGTGTGCCTTTCTGCCACGTGCTACCCACTATGGATAACACGAGCGTGCCAATGTAAACTTTGACATCTACATTGGCGGACTAGATTAGACTGCTAGCCCAGTTATTGGGTATGGACAATCGTGAACACGCAGTGTTCGTGCTGCCATCCAACTTGAACTTGGAAACACATTGAATTACTGAAGGTATTATCGTGAGACTCACAACGTGGCCTCTGTTGCGTTGTAGAATTACATACATAGTCTCGGTCGCGTCTCTTACTATGCATCTACGCTCATTATGGGAGGACTAACGTGACCCACTGGGTGCCTCTGACCCCATAGTTCGTACCCTTATGCTTCTTCGCCCCCTTTGTATTCAGACATAGTCTCCCGAATACATACTCAGCTCTCGGTGATAATCAACAGCCTATTCAATGTGTCTCCAAGAATCTATAAGCAGTTTTTAGTGAGTCATGCTCAGGACTCAGGCATTCGCCCCATGCAATAACATCTATTACTGTCTGTAATAGGAATGTAACGCACTTATTGGTAGCCGGGCAATTCCCATTCCCGTTTACCCCTTATTTATAGTCGTTGGTTACGACTCCCTTCCTTTCGATGCATGCATCTACTAGGCGGAATTACTGTCTGTTGAAAGCAACAGAAAACTGCGTAAAGAATGCAGCGATTTTGAATCCAATTTGATGCAATGGATACAAATGGTCAGACTCTTCGTTACCTTTTGTATTCCATGAACGAGCATCAAATGGAGTTGATAAATCCAAATCTAACTTGAATAAACTGTCTGTAAATCCAAGCATGATTTCAAAACCATAATCATATTTAGCCTTGGTTGTAAAGTGAAACGCAAAACCTCGGCCGTTGTATGGGTCATAAAGACGATAAAACTTGAACCCAGGAATAGCATTATCTTTCATGTTTTGTTCAACATCATCAAAGAAACTATCCACATCGGGATAATCCATGATTGTTCTACCTTCGTGCATTTGTGTCCTTTCTTTTGTAGTTGATAAGCAGTTTATCCCTTCACATGCTTAGGTGACGAGTCGCGTTATTACCTCAGGTAACCGACTAAAAAGACCAACCACACATCTACCTCTCATGGATAGCCTATTCGTGTGTGCGGAAGATTTACATACCTTTTACTGATTCAAGTTGCTTCTTGAGTTCGTCTTGCTGTGCCTCTAACGCAGCAATTTTCTTCTTCTTGATTTCTTCTTTGGCTGTTGCCAAGAATGAGGCTAATTCTGCTGCCTCATCAAGAGTCAATGAAATAGTGCGGAACCCGACCGTTACTTCGACTTCCATACTATGCTCATTTATTTCATATTTGAGGTTTTTATCGTCGCATTCACGTTTGCAATAGCAATACGATGGGCGACATCCTTTTGGACACATTTCTTCTGTCACCTTCCTTTCTTTTACTAGTCCATGGGCTTTCATCATGCTGTCTCTATGCCACGCAGCAAAGTGCTTGTCATACGTAGACGCTCCTTCTTCAATAAAAAAACGTGCTTCTATTCTACTTATTTCGTAGAAGCAATCGTTTTCTTCATCTCTCGCAAAACGAGAAGTCCAAGAAAAGTTGTAACTCTTTTCTCTTACGTAATCTAAAGGAACAATACGATAAAGCAACAAGGTGTCTGATCTATGACGTTTGCCGCAACCAATAGTTTTAATACACCAATTAACATCTTCATCCTTCAACGTTCCGGGATACTCTAGAAGATAGTTTCGGTATTTATACCATTCGCTTGTTGCAGAAACTTTATGGTATTCACTAATTGATCTACGAGACCAACCATACGAACGACCATTCAAGAACTCACGTTCTACCTCTGCTAACGTAGGAAGTTTGTTTTCATTTTCAACTTCCATGTTTGCCTTTCTTCTGCCTGTGTTATGAAACACAGACAGACAGAGCAACACAGGAAAGCCTGTGATGCCCTGTCCAACTATCTTCCACTTGACCTACCCCCTGTGTAAACAAAAGGGTCTGTTTTATTTACTATTGTGTAGCCCTGTTTAGGAACTAGTATCAAACACATGCGTTCGGTTAGTTCTGATGGGCGATTATTGAAGCATTGTTTCTTCATGCAATAGGTGTAGCCAAGGTCCCATCTTTCTGGGGCAACTGGCTCACCACATGAGTCACAGAGCATGGTTCTCCCTTGATTTGCTTATTTGTTATTATTGATACAAGAAAGCGGTGTATCTCCGCTTCTAACTTAGAATGTATAAAAGCCAGCTGCTGAAGGCTAATCTCACCTTCAACAGAGGCTTTTATTTCTAGTTGTGTTTTCATTACCAAGTCCTCCCAGCAAATCTTTCTGCTGCTTCAACTTGGTTGTCGAAATAATCTCCTGTTGAACAAGAGCCTGTAATTTCGTTGTATGTCCATACAACATAGGGGTGATGTGTAGACATAGGTGCATGGCACAAGATAATTGTGTTCATTGGATCGTTTTGAACAGGCTTGAATAACAAGACTGTCGCTCCTTCAGATACACCCTTACCTTGTAAAATGGTTCCGCATCTAATAACAGATACGACAGGATTTGAATCCTCCATTGTGTTCTCCTTTCTGTTAGTTCTTCATCTTATGGGGAAAGTCGGGGAAAAACAAAAAAAAATAAGCCCCTTCAACTTATAGTCGAGCAACTATAAATTGAAGGGGCTCTTCCCCATTGCGCAGCAAAAACTTCGCGGGGACCTTGTTGGTCATTACATTAGTCAGTTAGGTCATAAAGACCCGGTTCAACTCTCTCAATGCGCTCTCGGTTATACCGACGAAGGCGAATAAGATTGAGGATTGTAAGATAGGCGATACATACAGCACCGCCAAATAAAACAAACTCAAGCATTGACTACTCCTGTCTTCCAATGGGGAATGTGATTACTATCTGCTCTACCGCCAATGGCTTTCCAAGCCTCACGCTTAGCATGAGCCTCAGGGCTACGCCCATTTACATGGGTGAAGTTAGTCTTTGGGGGTTGGGCTGGTCCAGGGTTCTTCTTGAACGCTTTACCATTCTTGCGTTGGCTATTAGTCGTGCCTTTTGGCATAACGACCTCCTTTCTTATAGCCAAGAGCATACACAGGAATAGGCGTTGTTCCAACAAGGGTAGAAAGGTGTAAACCCAAGTGTTATAGCCGACAGGAAAGGGGGTTCTTCCTATGTATGCTCTAAGCCATAAGGTATAGAGATACACGCCCCAACCGACAAATGAAAGGGGTCGGCGGGGGCGTGCTCTCTACTTAGACAGAAGACACAAGATAAGGTTTAGGTAGCCTACATACGAAGGGAGAAAAGCAGACCGACAAGGCTACTCTTACCAATAAAGGCAATTCGCATTGTTTAGGTCACTCCCTATCTATACCCATAGTTATCCGCCGACTATCGGAGTAGGCGAACTATCTGCTAATAGCGAAAGCGGTAATCTCTAGACCTGCTCTTACTCTCAATGATGAGAGTTCGCTAGAAGCAGTAGCCAAATGCTAACTATGAGCATAGATAGGGGCAGGGAGAGCCTAGACTCCCCCTGCCATGTGATTTACATCACGATTATTACGCTACTGCTAACTCTTTCGCCATGAATGACTCTTGTAGTGCCGTCAATCTATCCAACGCTTCGGCATACGCTTGCTTTTGCGTGGTAGTTGGCGAAATGAGGTTTTCCTCGATTTCTTTGATTACTTCGGACAAGTTCTCCAAACGGGAGGTAAGTGCTGACCCGTCGGCTTCCTTTTGCTTCTGCTTCAATAACTTAGAAGCGAGGTCTTCCTTACGGAAAGCGTCGAGTTGAGCAAGGATAGTAGTTGGGTCACTAACATCAATGCGCTCGAAATAACGACCGATAAGCGTAATGTTGGTCTTTAGGAACTCAGCACTAACGCCTAATGAGTTGTAATAACCCGCCCACGCACGACCACGCTGGGAAGCGTTTGGCTTCTCAGGGAGAAGGTAGTTGGGGTGGGTAACGAGTTCGCTTGTAAAGGCGGAGGCTACATTCTCAATAACGAGAGTAGTAGAGCCAGCAACCATGTCGCGAAGTAGTTCTATTTGAGATTTCATCTCAAATCCTTTCTGTCTTCACCTATACGAGGTGTATAGGCTAGTGAGCACCCCGACCAATGCTACAAATGCTGTCGAGGTGCTCCACGCAGTAGGGCTACCTAACCTGAACTTTTGGCGTTTGCTGAACCGACCCCCTTAGAAATCGATTTGCCACCCCCCACCCTTAGCGCCCCAACTTCCCACCTTTCGGGCAGGTAAAACAAACTGCTACGACCTAAAACACAAGGCAGTGGCCGGATAACTCCAGGGTCTTAGCATTTCAGGCAGTAGCCGGGGGAGTATCATATTTTTCATGGCCAGACGTAATATGAATACAGATTCAAGCTATTTTCGTCGTAGGCAAGAGGCGGAAGAGCAACAAGGCCAGAGAACTTTTAATATACAACAAGCTATCGCGGATCGCATGGGCGCCCCTACAAACCTGCTTGATCAGGGAAATGCAGGCTATAACCCATTTGGACCAGGGTATGAGGTAGTTGTTGCTCCTACGACTAATATGAGCTTTCCTAGAGCCCGTGTAATGGGCTATAACAGGAGCACAGAGACCTTAGTAATCATCTTTAGGGATGGTAAGTGGATCATGTACTCAGAGCCCATCCCAGTCGATATGTGGGAAGATCTACGAGTATCTGACTCCACAGGCAAATACTTGAAGTATTCCGGCATTGATGATATCCCCTGGGAAGATGTAACTAACCAACCTGGCATGCTCCCCCGCAAGCCAGCTGAGAATATGCAGTACGGTAGCGAAGAAGGTCGCTAGCTCTGGTAGGATTGTCGTAGCCTGTAGGGTGTATTACACCACCCCGGGCCCCCGCGAAAGTCTGAAGGGCTTAAATGACAACACTTGCTGCAATACAAGGTGACGGTTGGGCCGTAATAGGTTGCGATTCACGAGCATCTGATGAAGGTGGTCGTTATATGGAATTAGCAAACTCTAAGATCATAGAGAACAATGGAACTTTAATTGCAGTATCTGGTGCATCCCGAGGTGGCAACATTGCGCAACTTGGTTGGAAAGCTCCCAAACCCCGATCTAGTGATAATTTAGATCACTTCATCACCCGCCGTTTTATTCCTTCAATGCGTAAAGCTTTTATTGAGGCTGGCTATGATGGTAAAGAAGATGGCGACTCTGCTTGGCAAGACTCTAACTTGCTTATTGTTGTTCGTGGAGTGATATATCCGATATTTAACGATTACTCTTGGGATCGAGAGGCCCGCCGCGTTTACTATGCTGGCAGTGGTGGGGATGTAGCTCTTGGGGCTATGGAGGCACTAAACTACTCAACTGTGAAAACTCCTGAGGCTGCTGAGAAGATTTTAAAGAAATCTATTGAGATTGCCTGCAAACACGATATCTATTCTGGTGGAAAAATATATACATACATACAGATGGCCTGATATATGTCACCATATGTGGGTTCAAACCCGAACAATCACCTTGATCAAGTGAAGGAACTTTAATGGCACTAGACACATCAGGCAACATCAAGGTTGACTTCGTGTGGGGTAACCTACCGATGCAACCTGATACTGAGCGTACCGGAGACGGAAACGCAACAGTAATCGTTGCAAACAATGCAACGCAGAATAAGCAATGGAGCGGCTACTCAAAGAAGGCAAGCCCTGCTCTTACAAAGACCGCTATCGATGTAACACTTAGCGGTGGATTAACATCTTCAGTTGGGAACAACCACAGCGTTGCTCTAAACAACTGGAACGGTTATCCAGATTACACTCCAGAAGCCCCATACTTGGATACTACAGATCAGGCAGCGCTTCCAAACGTTGTTGGTCTTTCTGAATCCGCAGCTAACTCTGCACTTGTTGCAGCTGGCTTTGTTAAAGGCGCAGTTACTACAACTGCATCTGGAGCAACTGCAGAAAACGATGGACTTGTCAAGACCCAGACACCAGCAGCTGCGACAGTTGCAAACCTTGGTGCGTCTGTTGCTCTTGTCAAATACGCTTACGTCGCACCGTAAGCCACAACTTAATAGCGCAGAGGCCGGCGGAGTTTATCTCCCCGGCCTTTGGCATTTGTGGGAGGATATCCCTATGACAACGATTGAAGAAACTTCTGGGGTTTTGGTAGAGGTTGCTGCGGTAGAGCTTTGCGATGGATGTTCCGCTAGGGCTGGGGTTAGGGTTGATTTACCCTTTGGAACCCTATGGTTTTGCCTACACCATTACAATAAGAACTCTAAAGCGCTTACAGATCGCGGCGGTATTGCTAAACTTCTGAGTACATTTTAAGAGCGGAGTTTTTACTATGAAGAACACGGTTAACAATATGCCAGTAACCCCAAACTCCGGGGGTGGTGGTAGTCGAGGCGGTTGGCTTGGTAAACTATTTGGAATGGTCAACGCCCGCAGTTATGAAATGTTAGCACGAGATAGATTTGCTTGGCAGCAAGGTCTTATTACCGAAGAGATGGGTAAACGAGATACCAATAGAGCTGCAGCTCAAGCCGCAGGTAAAGTCGTTGGTGAAAAAATGTCGCTAGCAAATAAAAGAAATGCTGCGTTTGCGTTTGAAAGAAAGCGCACATCTAAAAATAAAAAAACAGGTGAGTTTAACTATCCAGATCTTGTTGATTTTGGTCCTGCTGAAGATCCATTAAACGCTCGTTGGGGATCTCGTGCAGGTGAGCGAGCTGCATTGGCCCGTGCTGCTGGTGGAGCCGGAGGTGCAGCAACAAACCCTCCAACTGGTGTTACCCCACCTACAGTTAACAATACTCCAACAACCCCACCTAATCGCAATGCAGGACTAGACCCATTTAATGATGGCCCATCTTTTAATGATCCAGCAAAAGCAGATCAACCTAATCTTCAAAACCCTGTAGCTAAAACACCAAAAGCTAAAAAACCAAAAGCACCTAAGGCGGGCGCATAGTGGCAAAAAAGAAAAGAATAACTAAGAAGGCTGCAGCTACTGCACAAAAAAGAGTTGCAAAGAGTCTTAGTAATAAACCAAAAGTTGAGAAACCAGAAGTAGTAAGAGACAACACTGGTCTTGAAGCTAAACTTAACGATCCTAGACCTTTAGGTTACGGGAATACTTTAGTTCCACAAACTGAACGTGGAGAAACCGGTTTAGATCCTAGAGATGTAGCCGCCGATGCTGCAGATGTTGCAACCGTTAAAAAACTTGAAGCAGAACCACCTACAGTAAACCCAACCCTTACTGCACTTGTACAGGGACGACGTAGACAACAAAAAGCTGCTGAAAGCTCTAGAGTAGTTCCTCTTGAAGAAGCTGTTGCTGGAGTTGAAGCACAAGCTAATCGAGGAGATTTTCCAGAACCTACCCCAGGTCAAGAACGCATTCAAGAAAGCCAACGTGGTGGAAATACGGGCACAGGCAATATTGATTACAGGTTTTTACCTGCAACCCCACCAGAACAAAAGCCAGCAACTCCTGGTTTAATTGGAAAATTTACTGCACGTGCAGGGCGCGGAGCTAATCTACAAAACCCTCCCCTAGCTGTAAGTCAAGGAGAAGGTCAAACTAACGTAATTAACTCTACTGCACGTCGTCTTGCAAAAGGATCACTAATTGATAACGGTGTTGAGCCTACAGATGAGAATGTTACTTCAGAGTTAGTTAACAACACCTCGCACGAACAAAAAGCAAGAGTTATGGCTTACACAGGTCTTTCTCACGATGACATTCTTAATTACATGGGTAAAAATGAACGCGAAGGAAGAACCCGTTTGGGTACCCTTCACGAAACTGTTATGCAGTTCCACCGTTCTCGTCAAAAACATGACGTAACACGTGAGATGGGACTTGTACGCAACAATGATGGCTCTTTCACAGCTACTCCAGATGCAGACAATCAATATTGGCAACATCCAACTGAAACCGTAAAAGTAAACGGATTAGATGTCAAAAAAACCTATCGAGTTTCTGACATGCACCCGGACATGGTAAAAGAATTAACGCATCCATCCGGATGGGGCGGACACAGTGGAAATGCAGACTTTGAAGGTGTAACCGGATCCGCTGCTTCTGGAACTGCTTCTCCAGTAATTAACCGTTTTGGTCACGTTAAGTCAGGCCCAAGAAATGCAGAAACTTGGAGATTCCAAGCTCCACCTCCGGGTTGGGGAGAAGATTCTTCTATTGAAGGTATTAAATCTGATCACATTACAATGCTTGGAAGTGGCATTACCCCAAACGTTATAAATCTTGTAGAACGAGTTCGTCAAGGATATAAAGGCTCTGTTGATTTAGGTACTGCCGAAAAACCAAAGAGGTCTAGTGGCGAATTAACTATTAGTAAAGAAAACGATGATGAAATTGAAACTGAAGGCGATCGCAGCAGAAAACGTCGTTTATTCCGATCAGTAACACGAGGAGCCCCTAAAGAAGGTCCAGTAGGTGGCATGTTCTATACCTCTCCAGAAGGTTTTAGAGTAGATGCTGAAGGTGTTGCTAAAAGAGGGCAGGCTCAAGGGGTTAATATTCCTTCTACAAGCGTGCCTGGTCCAGGATTTACTAACGAAACTGAATACGTAGAAGAAAAGTTTAAGAAGCCTAGAAAGAAAAAAGAAAAAGGCGCAATTGTTGGACTAAAGGGTGAAGGCATACCTGCAGGCTTTGATGATGCCAATAACCCAGTACCACTACCTCCTCGTGCAGGACGTCGTGGCGGCACTACCGTAATCGTTGACCCAGAAACTGGAAAGCGATCACAAAGACGTGCTGTGCTAGTAAGACAAACAGGTTTACAAACTTCTATGAGGTCTGCTGCAGAATCTTCTGCAGAAGTGCTTGTTGGACAAAATGAAGTTGCTGAAGAAATTTTAAAGGGAAATAGAAGTCAACAGTTTAGACAACTAGTTCAACCACCAGCACCTACTGGAAGAGCGTTTATGGGTCCACCACCAAAACAAGAGGTTATTGACTTTGGAACTGCTAATCTTTCATTAGGTGAATCAAAGCGTACCGCACCAGACATAGTAAGACAAATAGTAGAGGGACCTGTTAGTAGAGTTCAATACAATATGGAGCAGGCAGCTACTGGTGGTACCGGATATTTTGAAAAATATGTTGGAAATTCTGATAAAAAAGAATTGGTTACAGAACCAATTCCACAATCAACGAGTGCAACTATTAGGAATAGTGTTCAAGACCCAACGTATGGAAAAGTAACCTACATGCCGGAATTACCTGAGCGAGAAAAGGAAGAGAATAAAGTTCCTACTGGGGCTATCGGTCAAAAAGAGTTTAAGCAAATTACTGCTAGACAGCAAAGAGAAGACGAGGCAGACGCCGCTGTCAAAGCAGCTAGAGCAAAAGCTGATGAGTCAAGAGCTCCACTTCCTGGACAATACATGTTTAATTTCCAAGATCCTGCAAAACCTGGCGCTATGATTAGTCGTCAGTTACTTGGGGGAACTATTCGTCCTCTAACAGATGCAGAAGCCTCTGTTGAACAGAGCGGTTGGAATACCGTTCGTGGTATGAACCCACGAGGTATTAAAGATCGTCCTACTCAACAAACCCCACCTAGTTCTGGTACCGCACCTCAGGTTAATAAAGGTGAAAGACTGGTTCGTAGTGGAGATGTTGAAACTGGTCAAGAAGGTATTGCAGTTGTAGGTAGTGATAAAAAAACTGGAGACACCGCTGTACGACGACTTAAGGGGCCTAAAGAATCTGTTCGTAACGAAAGAAATGCTGGCAAGAAGAGAAGCTGATGAGCAGAAAGTCAAGCTTTAAACAAAAAGCTTCGAAGCCCTCGGTTTTTAAGTCTTTACGGAATAATGCTAGGGAAGCCGCTGAATACATCAGCGGTATTCCTTATACCCCAAAATACGACAAAGATATTGAGGTTCGTACTCCAGGCCGAGGCATGAATGGCGAATCGAGCAATTAATGCCACGTGGAAAAAGAAAACCTACTTATTACGGTACTAGAGCTTTACGGCAGGTAATTGTAGATAGAACTTCTAAAGAAGCTAGACCTTGGAACCATAAAGGTGTAGTAGACGCCTCTATTACTCATGGGGTTTCTTTTGGAAGTTACAAAGAAGTAGCTAGATTTGAAAATATGCTTGAAGGTCGTGGAGATCTGGAAGCAAAAGACAGACATACCTGCGGATCATGCGATAAACTCGTTGGGTTCGCAAAAAACCCGTCAGACAAATTCCTATGCACTTGTGGAGAAAACAATGGCTAAAACAGCAGCTTGGCAACGTAAAGAAGGTCAGAACCCAGAAGGAGGCCTAAATGCTAAAGGTCGTGCTTCTGCTAAAGCACAAGGACATAATTTAAAACCACCGGTATCAGCTAAGCAAGCAAAAAAGTCTAAAAAAGCAGCGGCACGCCGCAAATCTTTCTGTGCTCGTATGGGTGGTATGCCTGGTCCTATGAAAGATGCTAAAGGACGACCAACTCGTAAGGCATTGGCCTTACGTAAATGGGATTGCTAATGTGCGAGCACGTCTATAAAGATATGGGTGCAGATATTTGCCCAAAGTGCGGAAAAGACACTCATCGCACAAACTGGGAATACCAGCATCAACTTCACAGAGATTGGATTGCAAGCGGTAAAGCGGAATTACAAGGATGGTGGTCAATATGAGTTCTGGCAAGTACAAAACTAAGCATCCATTTAATAAAACTCAAATTAAAGATGGCTGGGTTGTGCGCTTACGTAAAAACGGCACTATAGCCGCTAAGCTTGAAAAATACCCTAGAGAGAAAAAACATGGCCACTAAGAAAAAAGTCGTAGCTAAGGGTAAAGAGTACGAAGGCTCTAAACAAAACGGTGGTCGCAAGATTATCGTAGAGCACTACAAAGATTCAAAAGGTCATTGGCGTACTACTTCCCACAATGCTGCTCGCTACAAGTACCAAAAGAAACACGGCAAACTTTCTAGAGATACTGACGTAGATCACAAGAATAATAACCACGATGATGATCGTGATGGAAATTTAAGGCCGTTAAGACACGGCAAGAATACTGCTAAAGAGAATAAACGTAGAGCAAGAAAAAAGGCCCGGTAACCCGGGCCCTTTTCTATTGTTGCGGGAATTTATCCAGCCATTGTTCAATTTTAGGTTCTGAAGAACTGCCATCATAGGCGTTGGGACCATATCCCCAAGAACCCCAGTTAGTGCCTTTAGCCGTCATATAGAAGGCTGCTTTAGCGTTTTCTACTGGATCGAATAGCTCAGTATTCTTTTTTATGCCGAATTTTTTTCTGCGGTCTTCTCCCAAAGAACCAAGCATATTAATCTGGAATATCCCATAAGAATCGTCTCCCGTAGAGATATTGTCATTGTGCGCCTTTGGTCGTCCATTAGACTCTTTTTTAGCTACGGCCCAAGCTATCTTAAGAGCTTTTCCCTCAAACCCAACTAAAGACAATACCTCAACAAGCTCTTTGTCTGAGAGCTCTTTAGCGTTTCTGTATTTATCTAGTGGATCTACAGTAGTAGCTACTGTCACTGTAGCCCCATCTGTTTGGTTTGCTAATGCTGCAGGTATACCTGCTAGCAGCAATGCTGCTATCCAAGGTGCTATATAGCGGTGTTTTTCATGTTTCTGCACTCGTTCTCCTAGGCTAGAGAGCCAGTCCTAACTTCGTATACCTGTCACCTATACTAAGCAACTTGGCCTCTTTCTGCCAAGTTCGGTCTGCAACCCTTTTGTTACGGAGGTGCTGATGGCCAGATTTCTCTGGCCATAGGGACTACCATACCAGTAAATACACACGTACTGTCAACTGCAACCCGATATAATATTATTTATCGAATCGTTATAGAAAATGGACTATGATTAATGAGAATTGAACGTATTGCTACAAAACAGGGACATCCGGTTCCTGAAGCAGCTTCTTATGCTAAAGGACCTTTTCCTCAGGAACTATTTCAAAGACCTGAAGTTGTAGTAGATTATGAGCCCTATGATGGTGGAAGCGAAACAGCTGTAGGCGGAACCGTTCAAAATAATTTTACTCCGTTAAAATATTTTAAATGCAGAGATTGTCAGGAAGTAATGACCGAACGGGAGACTCATGAGCACATCTGCCAGGTTGATAATGGCGAAACCGCGTAGTATCAAATCTGTATACTGGCACCCGCTTATCTATCCTATAAAGCCGCCAGTATTGTGGGAACCTGCAGAAACACAGGAGATTGAAGAGCCGTATCGCTTTGGAAAGGGATATGCGGTAAGATTACCGCTTACTAGAGTTGCTTTAGTGGTTGGAAAGTGGCGATCACGTTTTAGTGAAAGTCAAGCACTAACTAATGCCATACGTGGCAGAATGATGATGGAAGACGAGGTGGATTGGGATTATGTTCGGTTTGGGGGGCAAAAAGATCAAACAGGAACGTCAGAAGACTAGAGTAGAGAAAAGAGTCGACTCTTTACCTACATCTGAACTTCTACAATGGGCAGAACAAGCTCTATACCCAATTGGAAGAAACTTATCATCTTGGCAAAAATCTAATGAAGAAGTTTATTTAGAAGAAGCCAGAATGAACGCTGAAGTGGTGTACACAATAGTAGAAACAATAGCAAAGAGACAAAATGCAAAATTTTGAAGATGATGAGCGTTTTGAGGAGCTTGAAGAAGAGTTTGAAGACGAAGAAGATGGCGGCGATCTTCCTGAAGAAGAGGAAGAACTAGATGAGTTGTCTAGGGAGTTTGTAAACGCCCTAATAGAAAAAATAATCCAATTTATGGAAATGTTGGTGGGACATACTTTACACCCATACCAAATGCCACTAGCTCGCAGGGTAATCGAATCTGTAATCATAAACGATGGTGAAGAAGTTACTGCCTTAGCAGCTCGTCAGTCAGGTAAATCAGAAACAATTGCAAATACGGTTGCAACCTTGATGGTTATTCTTCCTAGACTTGCAAAGATGTACCCAGATCTACTTGGTAAGTTTGGTGATGGAATCTGGGTAGGTATGTTTGCTCCCATTCAATCCCAGGTTGAAACCCTTTATGGCCGCACTGTTTCTAGATTGACTAGTCCACGTGCACTAGAAGTTTTGGGGGACCCAGAAATTGATGACATACCTACAAAGACTCCAGGTATTGTTAAAAACATAAAGTTAAAGAATTCTGGCTCCACCCTAATGATGATGACAGCAAACCCTCGTGCAAAGATTGAATCTAAATCTTTTCATCTAATTATTATTGATGAGTGCCAAGACGCAGATGACTTTGTAGTATCTAAGTCTATTGCACCTATGGGTGCATACTACAACGCTACTTTAGTTAAGACTGGAACACCAACAACTAGTAAAAATAACTTTTATAAAGCTATTCAGCTAAACAAACGTCGTCAAACTAGCCGATCTGCTAAGCAAAACCATTTTCAATGGGATTGGAAAGACGTAGCAAAGTTCAACGCCAACTATGAAAAGTTCATTAAGAAAGAGATACTAAGAATCGGGGAGGACTCAGATGAGTTCCAGCTATCGTACAATTGCAAATGGCTTTTGGAAAGGGGCATGTTTGTTACCTCGTCTATTATGGACAACCTTGGTGACACGTCCCAAGAATTGGTTAAAAGCTGGCATCGTTCACCGGTGGTGGTCGGAATCGACCCCGCAAGAAAGATGGACTCTACAGTTGTTACTGTTGTCTGGGTCGATTGGGATAGGCCTGATGAATTTGGTTATTATGATCATCGTGTTCTTAATTGGTTAGAGCTACAGGGTGACGACTGGGAAGAACAGTATTTTCAGATAGTAAACTTTTTAGAAAATTACGATGTATTGGCTATTGGCGTAGATGCCAACGGTGTTGGAGATGCAGTTGCACAGCGTATGAAGATCTTGATGCCTAGGGCTGAGGTTATATCTATTTCTTCTAGCGCTACCGAGCAGTCTAGGCGCTGGAAGCACCTACAGGCTTTAATTCAACGTCAAATGGTTTCTTGGCCGTCCCATGCAAAAACACGACGGTTGAGAATATGGAAGAAGTTTTACCAGCAAATGTCGGACGCTGAGGTGAAATATAAGGGGGCTAATTTCACGGTGGCAGCTCCTGATGAGGCCCATGCCCACGATGATTTTGTGGATTCTTTAGCCCTTGCATGCTCTTTAACACAGGATATGGTTATGCCTACGGTAGAGGTTAGCTCTTCGCCGTTTTTTTAAAGGTTTAGATACCTAAATGACCTAAATAGGTCGATACTTTTACCTGAGGAACCTCAACTCAAAACCCTATAGGAGAAATAATATGGCAGTGAATAACATCGCACCAGCCCCTCAGTTCCCTGAGAAGGTTGGCGCAAATTATGAGCGCAAAATGTCTCCTGCAACTCCAGGAATGCGTGGTCCGCTACGCTTTGAAGAAGGTGTTGCAACAGACACGGATATCCCAAATGACTTTCAAGTAGGATTGGATCAAGGCTACGACGTACCAGCCGGACGTCCTAACCACAACATGAACGTTATGGAAAAATATCCTGAGGAGACAATGAAGCAACGTGCTCACGTCGGCTCAGCCGCATGGGTAGAAGCTCCAGTATATGTCGCTGAATTTTCACAAGGCGGCTATGGAGATCATTCTCAGGTCGAAATTGAAGAAGCTATTCGTTCAGGTGCTCGCTATCAGCGTGTAAACCCTGCACAGGTAGCTGACTAATACAGTAGACTACGGGTACCCCAGCCTCGTATTCCCTTCTCCGGGGCTGGGGCCCTACTAATATTTAATAAATAAGGATGAGGTAATGGCTGGCGGAATAGATTTTTCACCCCCGAGTTATAGAGCAGCATCCTCTGACTTAACAATCTCTATTTCTCCACTTGGATTAGTGGAGTTAGCAGACGAAGAATTTGAAGTTCACGGCCCACGTCTAAATCGCTACTCTCTTAATTGGGCAATGTATTTAGGTCATCACTGGTCATATCGTCGTGAGATTGGCGAAGCTCAGATGGTGTATAACTATTACCGAGCATTTACAGATTACATTATTAATTTTACTTTTGGCAGAGGCGTGCAATTTAGAAGCCCAGCATCTACTGAGGCAATTATCCCCGACGTATTAAAACGTGTATGGGAAGTAGATAATGACAAGGCTTCTATCCTTTGGGAAATGGGACAACAAGGCGGAGTTTCTGGGGATTGCTTTGTTAAGGTAGCATATGAAGAAGCATATGTAGATCCTGTTGGTCGTCCTAATCCAGGCAAGGTTCGTATCCTTCCTTTAAACTCATCATTTTGTTTTCCAGAATTTCACCCACACGACCGTTCCCGCCTTATTCGTTTTAAATTGAAGTATCGTTTTTGGGGAACTTCAGCAGAGGGAACACGTCAGGTATATACCTACACAGAAATTCTTACAGACGATCGTATTGAAGAATATATCAACGATGAGATGATTGATTCTCGTCCTAATCCTATTGGCGTAGTGCCTATCGTACATATTCCAAACGTACGTATTTCTGGATCCCCTTGGGGATTGGCAGATTGCCACGATATTATCGTTTTAAATAGAAACTACAATGAAGTAGCTACAGATATTGCGGATATCATTAACTACCACGCTGCGCCAGTTACGGTTATTACTGGTGCTAAAGCCTCCGCCTTAGAAAAGGGCCCTAAGAAGGTTTGGGGCGGCCTTCCTAAGGATGCACAGGTATTTAATCTAGAAGGTGGCGGACAGGGCTTAGCGGGAGGATTACAGTATCTAGAGACCGTTAAAAGAGCTATGCATGAAATGGTCGGTGTCCCAGAAACAGCTCTTGGTCAAGTTCAGCCGATTTCTAATACTTCTGGTGTTGCGCTTGCAATTCAATACCAGCCATTGATGAATCGCTATCACCAGAAGCTAATTCAATACGGCGAGGGTCTGCAAAAAATCAATAGCCTAGTTCTTAAAACTTTAGCGTTTAAAGAACCTGAAGTATTTGTGTACAACCCTGTAGTAAACGGACCTATCAAAAACTATCAACTTCCTGTATTAGATCTTAATAGCCCAGTAACTTTTGAATCAACCGTTCATTTCCCACAACCATTGCCTTTAGATAAGCTCATTGTTTTGAGTGAAATTGCACAAAAGATGCAGATGGGACTTGAAAGTCGAGAAGGTGCTTTGCGTCAACTTGGTGAGGAATTCCCAGACGAAAAGCTAGAAGAAATTAGATCCGAACTTATTTCGGATGCAAAGGCAGATGGAGCTATCCAATTGGTGAAGAACCAGATTGCAGCTTCAATTGCCTCATTAACCGGCATACTTCCAGGGGGGGAGGCTCCTCCAGGAGCTACTCCAGGAGACGGAGTTGGACCTGGTCCATTCGGTCAACCGGGGGTCATAAGCCCTATGGAAGGCGCTGTGTTAGAAGAGCTTGCTCAGGTTCAAGCTGAATTAGTAACCGAAGCTTATGGCACTAAGATGCCGCAGCGTCGTACACCTGATTCAGATAAGCCAGAGTAGCTTTAGGCAGACAAACTATAAAAAATTTGCCAGCCTACTACCACCAATAAATCCGCAGGTCATCGTGGCACTAAATCGGACAACGACCTCCAAAACCTAAGGGACAATCATGGCAGAAACAACGAATATCGTTGATGCCCCGGCAGTTCAAGAAGCATTCTTGGCTGACGTTCCAGCAGCAACGGAAAGTAAAGCAGAACCCGTAATTGATCAAGTTACGGAAAAAACATATACCGAAGTAGATTTGAAGAAGGTTCGTGAGCAGGAGAAATCCAAGCTTTACCCTCAAATTGATTCGCTTAAAGAAGAGCTCACCTTGCTTAAGAAGGAACGAGAAGAGCGATTGGCAGAAGCAGAACGTGCAAAGGCTGAAGCAGAGGCTGAAGCAAAGCGCAAAGCTGAGTCAGAAATGGATGTACGCCAACTTCTTGAAGCTAAGGAAAAAGAGTGGGCGCAAAAGCTCGAAGAAGAAAAACTAGAGCGTGAACGCACATTTGCACTACTCCAACGAGAGCGTCAGTATGCAGAACTCACTGAGTATCGCAATCGCCGCCTCGAAGAAGAGCGGGACAACATCATCCCAGAGCTCGTAGACCTAATCTCAGGAAATACTCCTGATGAGATTGAAAATAGTATTACAGGGTTGCGTGAAAGATCTTCACGGATTCTGGAATCGGCGCAATCTGCTATGCAGACTGCACGCAAAGAAATGACTGGCAGCCGGGTAACCGCGCCGCCTACCGGACCGATGGACACTAATTTGGAGCAAAATCAGTTAACGGCAGAACAAATCTCTGCCATGTCGGTTACCGAATACGCAAAACACAGATCTAAGCTTCTTGGAAAAGCAGCTAACGATCGAAATAAGGGAATCTTCGGATAGTAAATCCCCAATAACAACTTAATAACTAAGGAGAAAACCGACTATGGCATCAGCCGTAACAGGTACCGGCAATTTAGCTGCCGCACCTACAGCGTACTCTGGCTCTAACAGCCAGCTAACGCAAGCAATCCAGACGATCTGGTCTAAGGAAATTCTTTTCCAGTCGATGCCAATCCTCCGCTTCGAACAGTTCGCTGTTAAGAAGACAGAGCTTGGCGTTGCACCTGGTCTCCAGATCAACTTTATGCGTTATAACAACCTTGGTTTTGCAGGAGCACTTGTTGAAGGTGTTCGTATGCAGACCAATGCATTGACAGCACAGCAGTTCTCAATCACAGTCGCAGAGCATGGCTATGCAATTGCTGTTTCTGAACTTCTACTCAATGCATCATTCGATGACGTGATGGCTTCTGCTTCACGTCTTCTTGGCCGTAACATGGCCCTTTATCTCGATGGCCAGGCTCGTGACACCCTCATGGCAGCGTCTTCCGTTATTTACGGTTATGATCGTTCTGCTAACGTTGCTGTTAACGACTGGTATACAAACGGTACAGTAGGTACTTCACGTGCTTCTCTTACCGGTAACTTCAACCTTACAACCGCTGTTGTTAAGGACGCTGTCGAGACACTATCAACCAAGAACATTCCACGGCTTGGCGAGACCTACGTGGCATTCGTTCACCCACACCAGAGCCGTAAGCTTCGTGACCTCCCAGAGTTCATTGAGGTAACTAAGTACGCTGCTCCTGGTAACTTCATGCTCGGTGAAATCGGCCGTCTATATGACACAGTATTCATTGAGACCACTCAGATTGAGAAGGTCACAAATGGTGCTGGTGCTGGTTACACTACCGACACTGCAGTAGCTGCAGGCTCAATTGTTTACCCAACTGGTGGAGGTTATACATCTCCAGTAACAAAGACTGGTAACGGTAACAAGGATCGCTATACAGCTATCTTCATCGGTGACAATGCATTTGGTCACGCGATCTCACTTCCAGTCGAACTCCGCGATGGCGGTATTCTTGACTTCGGCCGTGAGCACGCTCTTGCTTGGTATGCTATCTACGGTCTTGGTCTTATTACTGACCAGTCTGTAGTCTTGGCAGAAACCAACTAATTTAAGCAACACATGGGGGCGGGGAAACCCGCCCCCACTTAAAACCTATAGGAGAACAATAATCGTGGCAAAAGCAAAAGTAACTGACGTCACTGGACGTCAACGCGAAGAGCAACTAAAAGCTCACGCAGAAGAACTAGCACAACGTGCTAATGAGATGTCTATGGCAACTGCTACCGCAGCAGCTCGTCTTGAGACTGAAGTGGTAGATGTAAGTAAAAACCCAGATACACCAACAGTAATTGATGAGATTGAATCTGTAGGAGTCAGCATGGCTGATGATACGCAGATCGTTCGTTTGGCAGAAGATCTAGAGCACGTAACTATCGGCGTAGGAAAGCACTATTCCTTTAAAGCTGGACAAAAGTACAAAGTGCCTAAGCATGTGGCACAACACCTTCAAGAAAAGGGTTATTTGTACGAACGTCTCTAGTCTAATATAAGAGTGCCCACTCCGACGAAGACACGCCCTCCTAGTCGGAGTGGGTCTTTATTTACCCTGTATATTTTCGGTCTCTTTGAGATTATAGGTTGCCGGTTTTATTGGATAGATACGAGGACAAGTGGCGACGTTATCAGGACTTAGTGATCGTCTACGGGTAGAGATAGGCGATATAAACAGGACCTTTGTCGAAGAATTTCGTGGAGACGGGGTTAACAAGCGTTTTCAGCTTACCGAAGCTCCAGTAAATGCTACTTCCCTATCTATCAAAGTAAATGGAGTTGAAGTATCAAACGCAGCTAGTGTTGAAGAAGTTATGGGTATGGTCACTTTAGGATCAATACCTCCAGTAGACGCATCCGTGATTATTTCCGGAATTGCACATAAATATTTTACAGATGCTGAAATTCAATATTATGTTAATACCGCGTTTGTAGAGCATTCAGCTCGTGCTACAGATAGCAGCGGTTCTAGAGTAACCATAGCTACTATGGCAGGTATTGATGAATATCCGGTGGTGCTTTTAGCGTCAACTATGGCTTTATATACCTTAGCCACTGACTCAGCATTTGATATTGATATTATTTCTCCGGATGGGGTTTCTATCCCTCGTTCAGAACGTTTTAGGCAGCTTTCAGACATTATTGCGCAACGCAAAGAACAATACCGTGAACTCTCTATGTTGCTTGGAACTGGTCTTTATAAAATCGACGTGTTTAATTTACGTCGTATTAGTCGTCGTACAAACCGTTACGTACCTATCTATCGTCCACAAGAAATAGATGACGGATCACTTCCACAACGTGTATATCTGGCTATGCCAGATTACGGAGATATTACTCCTGCAAGCCCCGTAGTAAACAGAGATCTATCTCTTTACTCTGGAGATAACTTTAGTATTCAGCTTAAATTCTCTGTGGATCTTGCTGGTTACACTCCGCTTTCACAGATTCGTTTATTCCCAACTTATCCAAACAATCAAGTTGGGCCAATTATTCTTGCTACCTTTACCATCGTAAAAAGTGCTTCCATTGTCGGTGGTCCACTAGATACACTGACCCTATCCCTAACTAGCGCCCAAACAGATGCTCTTCCACGTACCGCATATTACGACATTCAATTGACAAATAATTCAACTGGAGCTGTTAAAACCTATCTAGAAGGCAAAGTGTTTACTAAGCCTCAGATTTCGGAGTAATCGTGACAGATCCAGAGATCATACAAATTATTGAGCAAAGCCCTGAAATTGTAGTCTTTGGTCCTGATACAGCTGGTCCTGCAGGAGCTATGGGACCTACTGGTCCAACAGGACCGACAGGAGCAGCATCAACTGTAACTGGACCTACTGGAGCAACTGGTGCAACTGGTCCTATGGGAGCTACTGGTGCAACAGGACCAACAGGTGCTGCAAGCACAGTTGTGGGTCCCACTGGTCCGCAAGGAGCTACTGGTCCTGCTGGTCCTAAAGGATCTACTGGTCCACAAGGACCTACTGGCCCAATTGGTGCAACAGGACCTGCCGGTGAACAAGGAGTTACTGGCCCACAAGGTATTCAAGGACCTATGGGGGCAACTGGACCGACAGGTTCTAGAGGTGCAACAGGTCCAACCGGATCTCAAGGTATTCAAGGACCAACTGGTCCTGCCGGTACTGGAGTTACTATTCAGGGAACACTTCCCAATGAAAGTGAACTTCCAGAAGTTGGTTTGCCTGGAGATGCATATTTAATCGATGGTGATCTTTACGTTTGGGATAATGCAAATACCATCTGGGAAAATGTTGGAAATATTCAAGGACCTACTGGTCCACAAGGAGCAACGGGCGCAACAGGTCCACAAGGTCTTCAAGGTTTTCAAGGTTTAGCTGGTGCAACTGGCGCACAAGGACCTACTGGACCTACAGGTGCACAAGGCGCAACTGGTCTTCCAGGACCAACAGGTCCTCAAGGTGAGCAGGGTCTAACTGGAGAGCTTGGACCAACTGGTCCACAAGGCGCAACTGGTCCTACGGGAGCACAAGGACCAACAGGTGCCGCATCTAATGTTCCTGGACCTACAGGTCCTACTGGTGCTACGGGTGAAACAGGTTTACCTGGTGTACAGGGTATTCAAGGACTTCAAGGTGAACAAGGTATTCAAGGAGAAACCGGTCCTACTGGCCCACAAGGTTTACAAGGTGAGGTCGGACCTACTGGACCTACCGGTGCAACTGGTCAAGGCTTAAATGTTTTAGGTGCATTAAACAACTCTGGTGAATTACCTGCATCAGGTAGTCCAGGAGATGCGTACATTATCTCTGGAGATTTATATGTTTGGAGTAGCAACTCTTCTTCTTGGGTAAACGTAGGAAGAATTGAAGGGGCTACTGGTCCAACAGGAGCGCAAGGTGATATAGGACCTACTGGACCACAAGGTGAAACTGGACTTATTGGTCCTACTGGACCACAAGGTGAGCAAGGTTTAGCAGGTCTTGAAGGTGATCAAGGTCCACAAGGTGAAGTCGGACCAACTGGTCCACAAGGTGCGGCTGGACCTACCGGACCTACTGGTCCAATGCCATTTAACTATGTTGGTGCGTATGACAATGGTGCTGATTATTACCCTGGCATGGTTGTTTCATATTCAGGATTTTTATGGATTCGTATTGGTGAAGCAAACCCAGGCTATCCACCATATGAAGGAAGTCCTTATTGGTCACTATTTTTAGGCGCAACAGGTGCACAAGGTGAGACTGGTGCAACCGGTCCGCAAGGAGATGCAGGTCCAACAGGACCAACCGGTCTAACTGGAGATATTGGACCTACTGGTCCACAGGGAGATCTTGGACCTACGGGACCTCAAGGTGAAGTTGGACCAACTGGACCAACAGGACCTGAAGGTAAGTCTTTTGTAGTAAGAGGGACTTTAAGTTTAATAGCAGATCTTCCTACTACAGGGAATATTTTAGGAGACGCCTATGTAGTACAAGAAGATGGTGGACATCTTTGGGTATGGGATGGAACAGAGTTTGATGACATAGGACAAGTAGTGGGGCCAACAGGTCCTACAGGTCCAACTGGTCCAGAAGGTGTTTCAGGTCCTACCGGACCAACAGGTAAGTTTGCATATACTTCAGAAACACCGCCTGTTGGTGCAGCAAATGGAGATGCTTGGTTTAACCCTACAGATGGTTCTGCGTATATCTGGTATGATAATTATTGGATTGAGGTTGGTGCGGCTCCTCTAGGACCTACCGGACCTACAGGACCTGCGGGTCCTATTCAAGACATTATTCCAGTTATTGTTTCTGCCTTTGACCATGCGAATCATCAAGGCCTTACAGTAACCTATGATGAAGCATCAGAAGAAGTACGCATCATTTCCGATGTTGCGTTTATTGAAGCAGTAGCCTTAGCGGCTTTGTGAGGAGACAATAGTGCCGATTAATCCCGACTTCTCTGCTCTAGAAGCCATTATTACAGCAAAAGTAGAGTCCGTAGCTACTAACATTGATAATAAAGACCTTCTAATTCAGATGAAGGCTCTTGAAGCTGCAGTAGCAAACCTAGCATTGACTAGGGTTATTGCCGAGGGTACTTACCAACAAGGTCAGGTAACTAACAGTGCAACCTCAGCCATTACAACTTTAAATGCTGGTGTAACAACCGCCCAAACAAACTTAAACAACATCGTATCTACAGCAACAACAAACTTAAACACCGCAGCAACAAATGCAATCGATGACTTTAATGATGTAGCGACCCCCGTCATTGCAACTATCAATGAACTGCTTGCTGATCTAGGAGAAACCAATACACAAGATATTATCGATCTTGTTACCGCTTCTTTAGGTCAAATCACTACCGCAGCTAATAACGCCACCTCTACCATAACTCAAGCTCAGTCTGATGCAGTAACTGTCATCTCAACTACTGGAACCTCCGCTATTGGCAATATTACTGATACCAGAGACACAGCCTTGACAGCCCTAACTACCCAGCAGACATCCTCAATTTCGGCTATTAATACCGCAAGAGATGCTGCAGTAGCCGCTGTTAGCGCCTCTGGAGACGTAACCAACCAGATCAATTTCTTAAGAAACGACCGTTGGCTTGGCCTAAACATATTTGGGCCAAGTTCAGGAAGTTAAGGATTTAAAATGAAGAATTCTACCTATACTAGCTTACTGGGTACCGCCCTCGAAGGAGATAACTAATGCCATCCTACTCAGCGCTTAATACGCAAATAGATGCAGTAAAGTCCGAAATTACTGCTTCTCTTGCTGCAAGCACCTATACTGCTCAAGACTTGGTATATATTGCCAAGACGCTTGAGACACTTGGCAATCTACTTGGCATTAACGACCTAGTAGCTGCCTCAGCCGATGCTCAAGATGCTTTGAATGATCAACTTGAAGCAATTTTAGACGGAACTGCTCCAGCTAACGTAGGTAAGTTGTACGTTGGTGCAGAAGCGCAAAGCTTTGAAACTTCAGCCGGTCTTCAAGATCCAGCAATTATTGCAAGTATTGATACTCCAGACTATGCACAGATTGCTTTCCAAAATAAGGGTGGAGCAGCAAACTCATCTACAGACTTTATTGCCTACGCTAACAACGGAACTGATGACTCCGGATACATCGACATGGGTATTACGTCTGGAGCATTTGCAGACCCAGACTTTACTATTACTGGGCCAAACGACGGTTACATATTCTTCGAAGCTCCAAGAGTTTTAACATCGACTGTTAACGGAAAATCTTTAACAAATAACGTAGCAACCCTTACTACTCCAACCGCACACGGATTCCGTGTTGGTATGCCTGTAGTTATTACTGGTGTAGATGGTATTTTTAACGGAACCTACACAATTGCATCTATTCCAACAACAACTAGTTTTACTTATGCTAAAACAAATGGTGACGTAACCTTCTTAGGAGTATCACCTGCAGGTAATGCAGTGGCCGGTACAACTGGTAAGGGTAACCTTGTATTTGCTACTTCAGATAACGGTACTGAAAATAAGATTATATTTGCTGCTGGCGGTCTTGCGTCTGACAATACACAGATGGTTATTATTCCAGATCAAACAGTACATGTTGAGATTGCAACACAATCGACATCTACAACCACCGGAGCTCTTGTAGTAGCTGGTGGTATGGGCGTTACCGGTGACGTAAATATTGGCGGTGACGTAAATATTACGGGTACTATCTCCTTTACTGGTGGTGGCACAACTGTTGAAACTGAAAATATTTCTATCGTTGCTCCTATGATCTTTACCGCACAGGACAACCCATCAAATCTTCTTGATTTTGCTTTTGTTGGTGAATACAATGTTGGTGGATCAGACAAGTGGACAGCATTCTCAAAGGATGCGGACACAGGAGTTTGGTCACTAGTATCAAATATCACAACAAAGCCAAGCACAACAATTAACTACTCTCAAGCTGGACTTGTCTATGACAAGCTTAAGCTAGATCAAATAGTGCTTGTCTCTGCTCCAATTGCAAATGATAATGCAACAACAAAACTATACGTAGATACTCAACGTTCTCAGAACGAACTAGCTCAAGTTATGGGGATTTTCTAACCCACCGGGTAAGAACTAATAGTTACTTAGGAGGTAACAAATAAATGGCAAATACAGTAAAGAAGCTGTTCCGAGGAAGCGTAGCTACCTCAGCAGCTGACGTATACACAGTTCCTGCAGCAACAACTGCTGTAGTAACTAACATTGTGCTAACTAATACAACAGCTAACGTATTAACTGGTACAGTAAAGCTAGCAACACATGAAGTGCTATCCGCAGTAACAGTACCTGCAAATGGTATTTTTGCTCTAGACCTTAAGCAAGTTCTAGATGCATCAGAAACTATAAATGCTGATGGATCAGCTGCTGGTTTGAAGCTTCACATCTCAGGGATGGAGATTAACTAATCATGGGTGCACTAGTATATCCTTCAACTTCTGGTCAAGGCGTAGGTGCGTTAACCTATAGCTTTGCTGCTGTTCCTGGAGCCGAATACAACACTACAGAGCTTAATGCTAGTAGTATTTATGAATTTCGTGCTCAAGAAGAGCCAATTACAGTTGCCATTTATGCGGTAGGAAACTTAACTACTCCTATTGAAACAATTTCTCTTGTAAAAGGAAAAGCGTTTACACACAATGGAACTATTGCTCGTATTCGTATTCTAAATGCGACTAGTGGTGGATACACCGCAGGTACTGGTTCTACTCTTTTAATTATTAAGTACAGCTCATCTATTCCAGCTCGTACTGGATCTGCAATTGATGGTCTTGGCGAAGTATACGCACATACTGAAAAGCACTCAGACTGGTTTGCTTATGAGGGTTATGGACAAAATACAAGCCGCTCATCTATGACTGCTCGTCTTGATGGAACTGCAAATACTGCAGCTTGGGTTGCTTGGACATATGACTCAGAAGGAACTGGCGTATATCGTTTCCGTAACACCCCGTCTGCAGGTCAAGGTATTGGAACTTCTTCAACAACCTTCTCAGGTATTGCTGGAAACTTCTTCTACAAGGCTTTAAGTAACACAACTAATACTTGGACTCGCCTAACTGATGTTCCTCTTCCACCAATGTCAGGTACAGATGGAACAACATTTGAAGAGCAGCGTTTACGTCGTGCAGTAATGTGGGACGAAGGTAATGAACTGTATGTATGGTTCCGTTGCTCAAGCTCTAGAACTCAAACAATAAACTCTGTATCGTATACCAGCGCAGATACTTATTTGTATACCTATGATAAGACAGCAACAACTTGGACTTTCCGAGGTGCTTGGAACCTAGGTACTGCCGGCTATGCGTCATATGTTGATGGTCCACAGATGTGTTTTGTACATGAAATTTCTGGAGTTAAGTACTTCTACAACTGGCAGTTTGAGCGTTCCGGTAATGGATTTATTCGTTACAACGTTTCAACAGGTGTTCGTGAAGCAATTACCGCAGCTGCTGATACTTGGAACGAAGGTTCTTATGTAAACAATTACTTCCTTGCTAGCCCAACCCAAGGTATTGGTAATACTGATGGTGGTACAACTGACTATCAGATTTATGATCCAACTAACAACGTATGGGCAAAGGTAACTCCTCCATCACGCCTAAATGAGGCATCAACTTGGTTCCGTGGGGGACAGATCTTCCGTTATAACGCCACTTCTTTTGGTGTTATTGGTCGTCGTACTTATACAACTGACAACGCTACACCTTCAAATGGAGATCGTTATTGGGGTCGTCGTCTATGGATTTATGACACTGCTACTCAATCTCTTGATCGCTGGTTAGATAAATCTTCAGAAATGGAAGACTTCTACCCACTAGCAATGCGCCCAGGAAATGATACTTATGGATCAACCTTTATTTGGCAACCAAAAGGTACTTCTTGGAACGGTCGCTTCTGGCGTTTCCGCAACAACTATGGTGGTTCTGCGTTAGCTCGTTATAACCACGACTATGTAGATGTTACAAAGCCAAAGAAAGTAGACATGATTGGCGCTTATCGTGCACGTGGCGAAATGTCTGTAGGTTTAAATACCGTTCTTGCTTTTGGTTTCCACAGAAACCCTTTTGCACAGCCTGTTATTTGGGCAAGCTATGGCCAACAACAGTGGGATGCTGAAATTCGTGGAGGAAGAACTACATCATCTACTACAGACACCACAGCCAGAAACCGCCATGGTTTTGAAACATGGGGTGCAGAGCTAATTACTACTGCTGGTGAAGTCTATCCAGTGCTGCATGAAATGGCAATTATTCAAGCTGTATATGATCCACAGATGCGTAGATATTACCTCACTGGGTTTATGCCATCTCGTTTGGGCTTTTTATGGAACGACGGTAACTACGAATTTTCAACCTATAACCAGAGCCCTTGGCGTCAAGTCTCGGCAATTGTAGAAGAAGATACCGGACGATTCTGGTATATGGACTACAATCAAACTAGCGATGATATTGGTGGAGCCGCAACAAGAGGCTGGAACGCAGGTCAGCCAGGTACTTCTTCATCTGCTAACCCAGGTGAACTAACAATTTATTCTCAAGGAAGAGCATATCGCCCAGGTCTACACTTTATTCGTCCATATGATGCAAACCATTTTGAGGTTTATAACATCTGGAACTTATTTAACTGGGAGTATGGGTTTGCTCAACGTTTCGTAAGCTATAACTGGGTTAGCTCTCAGTGGCAGGGTAATGGATCTAACCCACAAACTTATACCTTTGGACATGACGCAATTAACAATGCATATGTTCAGGTTGTTAAGTTTGGTTCAGGTCGAGTTAGTCGTACAGGTATTCCAGAAGGTACTATTTTCTGGGATGGACGTTCTCTACTTCAGTACAGCCAAGAGTCTGGTGTAGCACCGTTTACAGCTGCTCAGACAGGATGGCGTCGTCTGCACACCACTTCAAGTCCTTACTGGTCACAAGATACAACAATGACTCGTTCTCCTCACGTATGGTATGACGGTCGTTATGCAGTCTGTGAAAAACCAGACGGAACTGGATATTATGTGTTTGATATGGATAATCTTGGGGCAGAACCAAAAATTATCTCATCTCACATCCCTATTAACGCTCGTCCAACCCCAGCGTATCAAACTGCAAACTCAGGAACAATCGGATCTAACTGGTCTAACTTCTCCTACAACAAGGCTTGTCTTGGTGGAGTAGAGATCATTGCCGGTGGTTCTGAGTCAGATGGCGTACGTACTTGGAGAAATAACGTATACTATATTGTCAGATCAAAGGAAGTGTAATAAATGGCTAAAACTATTGATGTTACAAATAAAATTGTAACCATTAAAACAGAAGAGGGCGGAGTCTATTTGACACAGTCCTTTGACCCAAGCAAAGATGGATTCACACCGTTTGCATCTAATGCTGATGCCCAAGCTTGGGCAGAAGCATGGGTTGCAGCTGATGAGGCAGAGATTGCTGCTCGTGCTGCTGATGAGGCTGCTAAAACGGCAGCATTTGAAGCAGAGGCAGCCGAAGCACTTGCCGCTCTAGAGGAACCTTCCGAAGAGTAAACAAATACTGATAAGATAGGCGGGTCTATATGGCCCGCCTATTTTATTTGGAGCATAAAATGAAAGTATTATTAGCAACCTCTTCTCCAACCCCCCAACTATCTAGTTTTTTTGCTAAAAGTATGGCTGAAACATACGCCGCTGGAGCAAAAGAAGATATTGAATTTATTTTTCTTTGGTCCCCAGACGAATTTTCTTTTCGTAACGAAGCAGCAGAACTAGCTATAAATAACGATTGTGACTCCGTAGTGTTTATAAAACCCCATCTTCAATGGGTAGCCGAAGACTTGATATCCATATTAAAAAATGACTCCTTAATAGAAGGCGTACCAACAAAAAACCTATACTCTCCGCAACAATACTATAAGGTTATATTAAATGAAATCAAAGAGGATCTAGAGGGATCCGTAAATGCAAAAATTATTGATTTAGATTTTATTAAAATTAAAAAAGAAGTATTTACTAGAATTTATGATTTTGTTATAAAAGCAAATCTTGTTAAAGAAGACATAGTTGAACAGATTCCCTTATATTTTTATTCAAGTGCCGATGAAAACGGCCCTATGACTCAAGATATAAACTTTTGTAGGGCTGTAGAAAAAGCTGAAATTCCCATAGAAATTAACGTAAACGTAGCAGTGTTTGAGCATGTATGGACTCCCAGAAAAACTTTTATAGGTGAAGATCTTCGTAAAGATTTTGTATCTAAAGGGTTTAAAGAACATGGGTAGATTTTACAGTGATGCCGGACAAGACTTATTTGCTTTAAACATATCTAACTTTAAAACCGAGGGTACTTACTTAGAGATAGGCGCAGGACATTCTCAATCGAACTCTAATACACACGTTTTAGAAAAAGATTATGGCTGGACAGGCCTATCGGTAGACAAATATGAAAAAAGAGTGCTTGAGTTTAATTCAAACAGGTCTAATAAATGTATAAAATCAGATGCTTTAACTCTTGACTATCTAGCCCTTTTAGAGAGTGAGGGATTCCCAAAAGAAATAGACTACCTATCTTTAGATATAGAGCCTGCTTGGCAGACTCTACAAGCTTTAAAAATGCTGTTAAAAACAGGTTATATATTCAAAGCCGTTACCTTTGAACATGACCTATACGTTATGAAGGAAAATGACGCCATTAAACGAGAATCTCAGGAAATATTTTTAAGCCATGGATATCTCCTATATAGAGAAGATGTGTGTTTAAAAAATGACCCTAGAAAACCTTATGAGGACTGGTGGGCACACGCTTAAGGTAAAAAACTACGTAAATAACCCTATACTGTCTTACTATGGCCATAGACTTTCCTGACTCCCCAGTTATCGATCAACAGTTCACTGTTGGTGAGACGACCTGGTATTGGAACGGCTCTGTTTGGCGCCTTCTTATTTCAGAAGGTGTTCAAGGAGATTTAGGACCTACAGGACCAGTCGGGCCGACAGGACCAACA
>Ga0315903_10000131_pt1 | contig 105638 bp, 158 predicted proteins | sample LakEriMetagenome_7_FD_203524 | JGI IMG/M metagenome (GOLD analysis project Ga0315903, IMG submission 203524) | Freshwater fungal communities from buoy surface, Lake Erie, Ohio, United States - Buoy 2 MA119 | ecosystem: Environmental > Aquatic > Freshwater > Lake | place: USA: Lake Erie, Ohio... | reverse complement strand
AAACAGCTATAGAAGTAGCATTACCTAATACCGTCAAATTACCAGTAACACTTAAATCACCAGAGATTGTGCCTCCTGATGTGCTTAACTTAGTATTAGCAACACCAAATGCACTATTGGCATAGCTACCAGCTGTTACAGCTTTAGAGTCGGCAGTATTTGCAGCATCAAAAGATGAATTAGCATGTGTAAATGCTGCATTAACATGTGGTCTAGCGTAGTTATCAATTGCGCCAGAAGATATAGTATTAGCTAAAGCATAAGCTGAATTAGCGTAACTGCCTGCACTTATAGCATTACTGTTGGCCGTATTGGCAGAACTGAATGCTGCATTAGCATAACTTTCTGCTGATTGTGAAGCAATATTACTATAATTTAATCCATCATTTGTAAACGACCAACTATCATTCGTTTCATTCCATAAAATTAATGTTGGATTTAAATCTCCACGCATGGCTCTTAAACCAGCGTTTTCTACGGGATTATTTCCTATCTGTTCAACATTAACTTCAATTATGCCATCTTGAACAATGAAATGTGGTACACTAAATTCGGCGGTATTTCCTTGAATTGTTACATTACCAGTAATGATTACATCACCACTTACGGTACCACCTGAAGATGAGAACTTGGTATTAGCCGCACCAAATGCTGAATTGGCGTATAGTCCAGCACTTGTCGCTTTACTGTCAGCAGTAGCCGCATTTGTAGTTGCGGTATTTGCTTGAGTATAGGCTCCATTAGCATAAGATCCTGCACTTGATGCTTTACTGTCAGCAGTATTAGCAGCAGTGAACGCAGAATTGGCGTATAATCCAGCACTTATCGCTTTATCATCAGCTGTAGCTGCATTAGTAGTTGCGGTATTAGCTTGAGTATAAGCTCCATTAGCATAAGATCCTGCACTTACCGCTTTACTATCCGATGTATTAGCTTGACTGTAAGCAGAATTAGCATAATCGCCAGCTGTTACTGCTTTACTGTCAGCAGTAGAAGCATTTGTAGTTGCGGTGTTGGCCTGACCATAAGCAGAGTTAGCGTAATTACCAGATGTTACAGCTTTACCGTCAGCAGTATTAGCTGTATCAAAAGCAGAGTTAGCATAAGATCCGGATGTTACTGCTTTACCATCAGCTGTAGCAGCATTAGTTGTAGCAGTGTTTGCTTGTCCGTATGCTGAATTGGCATAGTTACCTGCCGTTACAGCTTTGCTATCAGATGTATTTGCAGATCCAAAGGCAGCATTAGCATAGTTACCGGCTGTTACTGCTTTTGAATCAGCAGTTGCAGCATTGGTATTTGAAGTATTAGCTTGTTCATACGCTGAGTTAGCATAAGAACCAGATGTTACAGCCTTAACATCAGCAGTATTAGCAACAGTAAATGCTGAATTTGCATAAACACCTGATGTTACAGCTTTAGTGTCTGCTGTATTAGCCTTATCATAAGCACCGTTAGCATAACTGCCAGCTGTTACAGCTTTAGAATCGGAAGTATTTGCAGCACTGTACGCACCATTAGCATAGTCACCTGCTGTTACAGCTTTACCATCAGCAGTGGCCGCATTAGTAGTTGCGGTATTTGCTTGAGTATAAGCTCCATTAGCATATGATCCTGATGTTACAGCTTTAGAATCCGAGGTATTTGCAGCACTAAATGCCGAGTTAGCATAATTACTACCACTTAAAGAAGTATCATTTGCGGTGTTAGCTAAATTAAATGATGCATTAGCATGAGTAAATGCTGCGTTAACATGTGGTCTTGCATAAGTATCAACTGCACTTATAGATAACGTATTGGCTAAAGCAAATGCTGCATTAGCATAAGCGCCAGATGTAGCACCAACTGAAAAAGCTATGTTCGAAGAATTAAACGCAGCATTAGCATAAGCACCAGAAGAATTTGCAGCAACAAAAGCAGAGTTAGCATAACTACCAGACGTTACAGCTTTATCGTCAGCAGTATTAGCTGCACTAAAGGATGAGTTGGCGTAAATTGCAGTTGTGTTTTGTGCAGCAAATGCTGCATTAGCGTAAGATTCGGCCGATGCAGAAGAAAGGTTTGTATAGGTTGTTCCATCTACCGTATACTGCCAATTGTCTACAGTTTCATTCCAAATTAAAGCTACGTTTGATAATGATCCTCTATTAACCTCTATACCAGCATTAAAGATAGCAGGAGATAATAAATTGGTTGCTGCATTTAATGTAATTATATTATCTTTGATTAATACAGTTTGTGTATTAGCATAAACTGTCTCACCAACTATTGTTAAATTGCCAGTAACAACGATATCACCACTTACAGTACCACCAGAAGATGAGAATTTAGTATTAGCTAAAGAATAAGCGGAATTAGCATAAATGCCTGTTACATTCTGACTTTCATAAGCAGAATTTGCATGAGTGAAAGCTAAGTTAGCATAAATGCCTGTTGTATTCTGACTCTCATAAGATGAGTTGGACTTTAAGAAAGCTGAGTTAGCATATTCTTCAGCAGTTGACGAACCTACATTACTATAAGTAAATCCATCATTAGTAAATGTCCATTTTAATAATGATTCGTTCCATCTAAACTGTACGGGTACCTCATCTCCACGAATTACTCTAATACCAGCAGGATTTGTAGGTGTACCAACTGTCTCCGATGAAATATCAATAATATTGTCTTGCACACTTAAAGTCGATACACTAAGTGATGCCTGAATTGCATCTATCGTTACATTACCGTTAATTATTACATTACCGGTAATTGTTCCACCAGAAGATGAGAATTTAGTATTTACGGCACTAAATGCGGAGTTTACATGTATAAACGATGCATTGGCATGTGTAAATGCCGCATTAACATGAGGTCTAGCAAAGAAGTCTACAGAGTCAGCAGCTAAAGTATTTGCATAAGCAAATGCTGCATTAGAATGTATAAAACTGGAATTAGCATAATTACCAGCACTATTCGAAGCATCGAAAGCTGCTTGACCTGTTGCCAAATCAATAATACTATTCGCCTTAGCATAAGCAGCAACAGCAATAACAGTAGCAAGGTTTGCCTGTGTATAAGAAGAATCTGCTACAGCTAACGTATTATTGGCATTTGTATAAGCAGCATTAGAATGAGCTCTTGCATATAAGTCAGTTACAGAAAACGTAATTGAATTTGCAGCAGCAAATGCCGCATTCGCATGAGTGTATGCTGAATTAGAATAAGAACCTACTACGTTAGCAACAGAGTTTGAAGAATTAAAAGCTGCATTAGCTTTATCAAAAGAACTCTGGTTGAACTCTGGACTTAAAGAATTCGCAGCAGCAAACGCTGCATTGGCATAAAGTGACGCGGAGTTTGCAACATGACTTGGTGTATTAGCCTGTATAAACGCTGCATTAGCCGTATTATAGGAGGCATTTGCTTGACTAAACGAAGAATTTGTTCTTGTAAATGCAGAGTTGGTTCTATCAAAAGCTGCACTAACACTAATACCAGCTTGAGTACCTAATGCAAATGATGAATTAGCTTGTGCAAAGGCGGCATTCGCATATGACTCGGCTGAGTCTGTTGCAAAATTACTATAGTTTGTACCATCGTTTGTAAATGTCCATCTATCTGCAACTTCATTCCATGTTATATGAACATTTGATGAGGAACCTCTTGCAACTTCTATGCCAGCATTTTGAGTGGGAGCTAAATTGTTAGGTAAATCAGCATTTAATGTGATGATATTGTCGCCAATAAGTAACTGATTTGTGCCAATATAATTGACATCACCCGATATACTTAAATTACCAACAATCGATACGTTACCATTAATTGTGCCGCCAGTTAAACTTAATTTAGTATTAGCAGCATTAAATGAAGCGTTGGCGTGTCTATAAGCTAATGTAGTAGAAGTATTTGTAGATACTGAAATATTTTCAGCATTTACTGCAACTCCCTGAAAACTCTGTATTAACTCACCAAGAGCAACAACAATATTAGCTGTATTTACTGAAGCATCATAAGCTGAATTTGCTGTATCAAACGAAGCATTTACGGAAGTTGAAACATAACTGACTAAACTGTAGGCTTCATTTGCAGTTTGTCCTGCGTTAGCTCCAGTATTCGCAACAGCAAAAGCCGCATTAGCATGTATATAACTTAGTCCAGCCAAATCTAAAGCTATATTTGCAATTGAACTAGGAGTATTAGCAGCTAAAGAACTAGAATTTGCTAAATTAAAAGCCGCATTAGCACGATCAAATGCAGACTGATTAAAATTGGGACTTAAACTATTGGCTGCATTAAAAGCTGCTTGCGCTAATACATTTGCTGCATTAGCTTTATCAAAGGCAGCAGTTGCTTGTTCTTGTGATGCTACAGAAATCGCTAAATTGGAAACAGCTGTTACTCTACCCTTGGTGTCAACTGTAATTACAGGAATATTAGTAGAATTACCGTATGTACCAGATACACCGGGAACTATAGTACTTAATTCAACTTGAAAATTAACTGTATTACCAAAGGTCGTAAATACATTCGATTGAACATCACCCGAAAGAACTATTTGAACTGAATTATGGAGTGCGTTTGCTCTATCCGCAATACCATCTAAATTTCCAATAAATCCAGGAGTATCATCTTGTGTTGATATAAAAACACTAGTTCTAATATCACCATCTACATTCCGTAAAACTAAAGTTCCGGATGAAGTGTTACTACTTCTCTGATCTATTATGTTAGTGTAATAACTACCACCAATAATTTCATACGATCCGGCTTCAGTTCCTATGAATAAATTACCAGAAGGAAATGAATAAGCTAATTCACCACCAAGAAGTGAGTTTGCAGTAGGTACAGTATTCGCGGTAGAATACTTGGTTACAATTGCTGTTGACACTTAGAAGCTTCCGCCGTTAATTACAGGAATTTCTTTCATAACATACTTATTGGATCCAGATTCATAAGTCAAAACGAATCCTTCTTCCACACCCTGAGTTTCAACATTATTCAATTGTGATAGAGCTAAATTTGCAGTTCTGGCCACGGTAACCGAAGATATAGTTGTTTTTTGTGGTTTTACGTTTACATTTATTGGCATTTTTTATCTCGTAACGTTAGGAAGGACAGTAATTATACCTTCAAAAATTCTTGTGATTTCACCTGCGCCATCATCTATTTCTACATCATAAACGTATCGTCCCGGAGTTAAATTTGCAGTATTTGCTGCTGACATGATCATAGTGATTTCTCCAATGTTAGGAGTGGTCACTTGAACATTAAAATCGTATTTTGTTGAGGAGTAGTAAGATTTTCTCATCTGGGACCTGGCAATATATCCATACAGGTTTTGGCCTGCGCCGGTACCATCATTTACAGTAATTACGGTGTTAAAAGTCGCACCCTGGTCTATGGTAAGTTCTACAAATTCAGCCACATTAAACTCCCTTTGTTAATGTGGTATTTAGTCAAACTGACATCTTTACTATACCGAAAAGCTACTTCCACAGCCACAGGTCGTCTGTGCATTAGGGTTTTCTATAGTAAAAGTGTGTCCCATAATATCTTCTTTGAAATTCAAAGTTGCGGTTTCCAAATATTGCATACTGAAAGAGTCTACAAGAATTGAAAAACCATCTAAAGGAATTTCAAAATCATCTTCGGAAACAGATTCTTCAAAATCAAAACCATATTTAAAACCAGAACATCCACCACCCTCAACATAGACCCTCAAGTATTTGTTTTCATCGTCTAAATATTGTTTGATTTCATTTACAGCAGATTCAGTTATATTAAGCATTAATTTTCTCCTACTATATTTATTTGATATGGACAAACCAGTTTTAATGATACATAAAATAGAAAAAAACTTAATAGTTCCAAAATTAAAAGATTTTGTTCTAACTTTTGATGATGGACTTTACAACCACTTCTATTATTACCCAAAAATTGAAAAAATAGAAACAGAAAAAATATTTTTTGTATCAACAAACATTATTTGTAAAGGAAAACAATCTAAAAAATTCATAAGTTCCGAAAATTGCCATAAAAAAGCATTCGAAGGAAATTATGAAGATTTTATGAATGTGGACCAGATAAGTTATTTATCTACTAGAAAAAACGTTATTATAGGAGGACATTCACATTTTCACAAAAATTTGAATTTTTTCAGCAGCCTGAAAGATAAAATAGACCATATAAAAATGGACACCGAATTAATGTTGGAATGGTTCAATAAAAACTTAAATATTTTTCCGGTTAAGTTTTGTTTCCCATATAATAACGATTTAAATGGATTATATCAAACCGTCTTAAAGTCTTACGGTATTAATGAATTTTATGGTAGAGAGAGGGTTTCTATTGAAGGTTATATATCATCTTAAATGATTCTGCGTGATTATATCCAACTTGTTTACCTCTTTGTTCCGATAGAACTATCATACTTTTTTCTGATCTAGCATCAGGATAAGAATACGTTTCCGTATCATATAGTGACAATACGAATTTCTTTTTATGCATATAATACTCAACATTCACAAAATAATTTGGTATAAAAATAGGCTCTATTTGACCCATAGACCATTCGGTTGAAGCTGGTATCTCGCACATATAGAGTTGTTTTACCGAAGAATTTGGTTTAGGTCTACAGGCAACCATAACAGATTCGGAAACTATTCTATGATCTCTATGTATGTCCGATATATTATTCGTAAAGACTATCTCTGGCTGTATTTCGTTGATAACCAATTCAACATCACTCAAACACTTTTCTAAAGTTAAAGTGCAATCGGAGTTATTAAAAACTATAGGTTTCGCACCAAAATAATCACAAACTTTATAAAAAGAATTCAATCTTTTGGATTCAACATGTTCGTTACCTGGACGATTTCCTTTGCATAAAGATACAATTGTAACTTCATTATCTTCACACAATTTTGATATTGTTCCGGCTGGCCCAAAAGACTCATCGTCTAAATGTGCAAATATAAAAACTATTTTCATAACATATCTTTTATGATATCATCCAAATTTTTCTTTGGTCTGAAATTTGTTTTTTCTCTGAGTTTGGTTATATCGGGAATTCTTTTTTGTATATCACCGTGGTTTTTACTAAAAACTTTTTCATAAGGAATGTGAACAATTTTACTACTAGATCCACTTATTTTAATAACTTTTTTGGCAAGTTTGTTTATGGTAATCGGTTCATCATTTCCAACATTAAAAAGTTCATTTTTAAAATTGGTACATTTTATTATAGCATCTGTCGCATCATCAATATGAAAAAAACACCTTATCTGTTCACCAGTTCCATAAACAATTAAATCTTCATTTCGTTTTGCAGCTTCTATAAATTTAGGTAAAACCATACCGTAATCTGATAGTTGTCCAGGTCCAACTATATTGAAAAATCTTAAAATAGTATACGGCACACCACTAGCATTTAATAAAAATTCTGCCATCAATTTACTTGTTGCATATCCCCATCTTAACTTATTGCTAGGTCCTATGTTACTACAATCTTCTTCGTTGAAGGGTCCATTTCCGTAAATTTCACTGGTACTGGAAAATATTACATGCCTCTTGGATTCTTTAAATAATGGTATTAATTTATTAGTTAAAGAATTGTTATTGAAAAGAGTGCCTGATGGATCCTTATCAATATGTTCGACACCAACACTGCCCGCAAAATGAAAAATTCTATTGTGATCTCTCATATGTTTGAGTAGTTCTTTATCTTCCATTTTGGAAATGTCACCTTCAACAAATTTAAATAAATTTTTGTATTCAGAAAAGTTATCTAAATTTATTTTACTGGTAGATAAATTATCTATTATAGTAACTCTTTGTTGTCTAGTTTTTAAAAGTTTATGTGTTAAGTGCTGTCCTATAAAACCAGCTCCACCTAATATCAAATTATTCATATGTAATTTTCTTCGTTTAATATCCACTCATGAAAAGGTTTACCTTTATGTATTTCAATTAATTCTTTACTATCCATGGGTTCAGTAGGCCTAGGTACTTCGGAGAGAAAACCACTTTTTATTGTGTCCCATCCAGAATTAGGAAATATATTAACTGTGCGTTTTTTGGTATTTACTTTTTTATAAAAGTTCCAATATTCATTGTCTCTTTTAGAATATTTGTAGTGTTCGACTATAAAATCTGTAATAGTATCGAATTCTTCATTAATAAAAAAATTATATTCAGTTTCAGTAATTTTCTTATCTATATAATCACACAATTTTCTAAGAGCACTAGTTACCAAATATAAACCTGTAGATTCCAACGGTTCAATAAAAGATGAGGCAAGACCCATAGCTACAATATTGTTTTTTAAATGTATTTTATTTCTACCAGTTACCATCTTTAACGATTTTATACTCGAAGGTTCAACTTTTATATTAAACTTTTTTTCCAAATAATTAATATATTCTTCTTTAACATCAAATTTTCCGTCATGTACATAACCGCAAGCCAATTCATTCCTTAAAGGAATATTAAAACACCAACCATAATTCATTGCTTCTGCAACGGTATAAGGAACACATTGTTTTTCCCTATCTGTGTAAGTATGTCTAAAAAGAAAAACTTGATTATTTGGTATTTTATCCGAAATGTTTTTAAAATTATTTGGAATATAACTAACAGTTCTTTCAAATCCAGTGCAATCTATTATTAAATCATAACAGTCTTTTATATCATTCAATGTCACCTTTTCTCTAATAACAGTTAAATTAGAATATTTCTTTTTATAGTTGTCTAGATATTCCAATAGTTCGGTAACCCTAAAATGCGTAGAAATGTTTTGGTAATCAAATATTCTTTTTGGTATTTTATTAGTTTTCATTATTCTATCTTGACTGGACGAGTTGTGTCTAGGATTAGCAGATTCGAAACCAAAAGGAAAAGTAAAATCTTCTCCTGGTTTATTCCATCCTTTCAGATAGACTCCAAATTTTAGTGTTCCATTACAATGTTTTAATATATCCTGATGTTTAACTCCAAAATTTTGTAAAAATTTACTAACATCTGGTATAATAGCTTCTCCAACACCGATTGGTTGATTTTCTTTCGGATAAATCCAAGTAATTTTTTTATTAGGATAAGTTTCACACAAATGAAAAACGGTTAAATAACCTGTAGTGCCTGCACCAATAACTGTAATATTTTCTATATTATTCATGTTTTATCAAATTTCTTTTTCCCGAAGTAAATTGTTCGTATATTTCACCCAAAGTAATATATTCAATTTTAATTTCTGAAAGATTAATTAAAGCTTCAACGACATCATCAACATGAGATATCGGCCAAATCTGTGAGGAGTTTGTGGGTTTGTAAGCAGTACCTAAAACACACCTTTTAATAAAGGAATCGGTACTGGCGTCTTGACCATAAACGGAAGGTATTCTATAATTTATATAATTAATTTTAGAATGCGACAAATATATTTCCATACATCTTTTAGCAACATTATATCCACCTTGCTTACTTTCATTAATATCAGCAGCGCCAAAAGAACTAGCATTTACAAATAAAGCATCACTACATATATTCATTGCTTTGCGAGTTAAATCTAATATAGCATCCATAACACTAATAGTATTATTTGTAATGTGATATGTAGTTGCAGGACAAGCCAAATGATATATCCTATCACACTTAACTGGTGTAAAATTTTTGTCTATTAAAATTGGATTATAGCCTTGGCGTTTAAATTCTTCGACCAAATTTCTACCAATAAATCCCGTGTGTCCAGTTACCGCAATTTCCATGGTGCACCATCCCAACCCAATCGAATAAAACGAACTCCGTTCTGTTGTAGTCCTTCTTTTACTGTACGTATAAAACCACTACAATCGTCGGGAGTATATAACGGAATGTCTAAAGCATTCATCAATAAATGATCATCATATACGAGATGTCCTCTACCGCAGTATGAATAACACCCATTATAACCAGCATTTACAAATATAATCGAACCAAAATTTTCTGCCCAATCTTTAATATTGAGTTTGATTTGAGAGTAAGCTCTATAAATTACAAATCCAGCAACACCATATACTATCACTTTTTTACCTTGACTGGCAAGACCAGCTGCAATATTAACCATATTTGGTTCTTGTATACCGCAATTAATTACATTGCCTTTTGTGGGGAAACCCCACATATCTCCATGTAATAGATAAATGTCGGGATGTTTTAATTTACTTAGATATTGATGTAGAGTTTTTCTCATGAAATTCTTTTAACCATTCACTATATTTTACATTATTTTTTCTAATTTTTATTATACGTTCTGCTTTTATTTTGTATTTTTTTTCTTCTTGTCCCATTCCAGATAATATTAAATTCCAACTTCTGGCCGGAAAAATATTATTTTTCCTATGAGTTTCTATATTTAATTTTTTAAAATGATCCCAATATTCATTAGAGTTTTTTGAAAATTTATAATATGTAGTAATAAAGTCTGTAACAGCATCAAATTCTCTGTTATAATCATTGTTATACTCATCCACGGTTATTTCATTTTTTAACAGACGATCTAATAATTTAATACCATAAGTTGCAAGATATAATCCTGTAGCTTCTATAGGTTCAATAAAATAAGAACTTAAACCAATTGAATAAATCGACTTGTTTCCTTGTTTTCTAAAATGTTTTATATTCCTACCAGTAATCATTTTAACTTCAACAATTTTAGATTCGTCTATTTTGTAACCAAGTCTAGACTCCACAAAATTTATGTATTCTTGTTTAGTGTCGTAACGATCATCATGTACGTGACCAAATGTTATAACATCTTTCAATGGTATAGTCCATATCCAACCATGCGTCACCGCGGTAATTGTTGTATAAGGTTGTTGTTGATTCTCTTTATCGGAATATTCAGCTCGATAAACAAAAGCTTTATTATTAGGTATAATGTGTTTAATACTTTTGAAATTTTCTTTATCAGTTTTATTGATTAATGTTTTGGAGAATCCTGTGGCATCTATGATGTGATCATCTTCAATTTCATCAACATCTGTTATAGTTTTACGTATTACTTTTAAATTTTTAAAATTTTCAAAAATTTTATCCAAGTACTTACACAATTCTCTTACATCAAAATTTGTTGCAAAATCTGGAAAATCATCATTCTCCAACATATATTCTAATGTTTCGGGATAAGCTTCTAAAATATTTGGTGGAATTTGATTATTTTTTAAGTACCACTCCAAATCCAAACAATTTTCATCTGTGGATCCAAATGGATGAAAAAAAGATTTTTGTGTTGGTGACCAATTTTCAAACATTGCTCCAATTTTTAAATTTGCATTACAATGTAATATCATATCTTGAACAGATACTCCCAACTCAGCTAAAAATCTTTGAACTTGTGGTACTGTTGCTTCACCAACACCTATGGGCTGGTTGACTTCTGGATAAATCCATGTCACCTGCATATCAGGATATTTTTTGCAAAAATATAAAACAGTTAAATAACCTGAAGTTCCTGCACCAACGACTGTAATTCTTCTTGTGATTGTATTTTCCTGTAATGCCATTTTTTTATATCCTTTTCCATGCTTGGTATTCCATTACCTTTAATTGTTTTCATAATAAAAACTTTAGGCTTTTTACCAATACTAAAATTGTTCAAATCATGAAATACTTCCCAATTATATCCTCTAAACATGTCTACGATAGGATCAGTATTAATTATATCTTTTGTATACCCCGTTACTTGAGTTCCATTATAATCAACTGTTACTAAAACATTCTTTAAACAATTTTGTCCTATAAACTGTATTGCTTCAAGTGTTGGTCCCATTTGTAAAGTTGCATCAGATAGATTTACCCAAACTAATTTTTCTGTAGTTAGAGCTATGCCTGCTGCTATACCCAATGAATCTCCCATAGTTTCTTCAGAAAAATCTACAAAATCAACTTCACTCATTTTTAAAACAGGACTTAATTTATGTATATCATCCAAATATCCCATTTTTTTCCATATTATATAATAGGCTTGAGCTCCAAAAGGTTTTCCTATTATTATTTTATCGTCAGGTGTTACTAATTTTTCACTAAACAACTCCTCAATATAGTCCGACATTGATAAAGCTGAAGGTATATGAGCAACATCTTTTTCAAAAGAATATTCTAAAATTTCTTTTTTCATGAATATAAATCTCTTATATTTTTATAATAATCTTTAATATTGGTTATTTTCAAATTTAAAATTTGTTCTATTAATAATTTATATTTTTTGTAAGTTTCTGGATATAAATCTTCCAAATCAATAAAACAACCATCATAATCCAAATCATCGTAGTGTATTATTTGTGTTTTTTCTGTTATAGGCTTTAAACAGTGGTTGGCTCCTATATTCTGTTCAATTAATTTTAATCCAGAATTGTCTATTCTTTTGGATATAAAACTATCAGCCATTTTACTTTCTAAAAAACTTATATCGGAAAAATCTATATCATATAGAAATTTGTTTTTATGGTTTAATATCTGTATCCAATTATAATACAAATTTCCCTCTGGAACATAAGTATTCTTCGACTCATGTTTTTTAACCCAATTGGGTATTGTTTCTACTAGTACAATATTATCTAAAGGATCAAAATCAAAGTTTAACGGTTTTAAAAATAAAGTGTCAACATCAACGTAAACTAGATAATCATAAGAATTTAATAAAGTTTTGGAAAAAAAATATTTTGTATACAATCTTAAATAAAAAGAGTCATCACCATCTCTCTCGTTAAAAATATCAATTTCTTGAATATTTACATTTAATTTTTTTAAATGTTTTTTTGTTTCGTCACTAATAGTATTACTTGTAAAACAACCACAGTACACATCAATATCAGGTAAATGTTCTCTGATGCTAGTTGAAAGTATTATAGACAATTTTTCGTAATTTAATTTTTTTTTATTTTCAACCGAAAACACTATCGCATAGTTATACATGTATAGATTTTATTTCTCTTAAATGTTTTGGTAATTGATGTTCGAAATCAATATCTTCTAAATCTCTACCACTAATTTTAAAGTTTCTTACTCCAGCATCATAAAATCTTTGTAAATTATTGACCAGAAGATCACCTTGAATACAATTCGGTTCTTTTTTAATTGGACCAGATTTTAGTTTAGGTTTTATTTCGACTTGATAACTAAGTTCGTGTTGTTTTTCCCAAGGAAATTCTATAATAGAATTTAAATGTGATATTTGTGCAAAATGTTCGGAGTAAAATTGGCAAGTGACATTACAGTTGTCATTAACCAGTATTTCATATTTGGATGCGTCTAACTTATTTTCATACATTAGAGGTAATATATTATCTAAATGACTATATTTTGGTACAATTATATCATATTTTTCTTCAAGTTCTTTATAATATCCCTCAAAATTTAATTGATCGGTAGTCGGATGACCAGTGATACTATAAGTTAATTTAAATTCTGGAAAATTTTTACGTAAATATCTTCTTAATGTTTCACTTACTAAAATAACACCATGCAATTTATTTGGATTATTCGAATAAACCATTTCCAACAAATAATTTCCAACTTCATCTCCAACATCAATTATGACTTGATTGGTAAAACCTAAATCTAATCCAAATTTTTGTTGATTGTAAGTATCTATTATATTTTGAGTTAATTCTATATTTCTATTAATTCTGCCGCCATTCCAAATACAACTATTAGGCATATCATAATAAATCATTTGTAGACCATCAATTAAAGACCTATTTTTAACATTAAACATCAATATGTTTTTATATTTTTGTACAGCTCCTCCGACCTTTACTGTAATCATTTTACTTTCCTAAAAGCATTAATTTTGGTAAAGTCATTTTTGTTAGTTTATAATGAACTATACCAATATTAAAGTTTAAAATATTATTAATTGTAGTATTTACAAATTCATCTACAAATAGATAATTATCTTCAAACTCTATGTTTGTAAAATCATTTTTGAGCATTCTCTGTTGTATTCTATCGAAACGCATTTTATCAATATCATACTTATTATCGGATATAATAGTGCCAATACGTAATATCATCCAATTTTCACATTTATTCATTATATAATTTTCAATGTAAAGTTTACACAAATTATAACAAGTTGTTCCCGAATGATTTAAATCAATATCATTCACACCAGTGGTACTAGCAAAAATAATAGGGTTTGAATAGGAGTCTATTTTATTAATTGTATTTTTTACATAATTGTGCATAACTTGAGAATCGTTTTTATCCAAAGTAGAACCCGTAAACGTAGGACTGCCCATAAGAAAAAGTATATCACTACCATTCACATCTTCTTGCCATTTTATTTCTGTTCTTTCTCTCAATTTTTTAGAAAGAAAACCGTTCCAACCTGTCAAAGACACTTTCATTTTTTCTTAGACAATTGTTTAATCATTTTAATACCTCTCAATTCAAAGTTTGCAGCTATAGAATATCTAGGTATATCGGTTTTATTTTGCCTTATGCCGTGTTGTAACCAACTAGGGAAAAAAATTAAATCACCAGTTCTACCATCAAATTCAAAATATCTATTTTCATGGCGCCTCGATTCGGATAGTGGTTGTGTTTGCCAAATTAATTCAATGGGATTTCCAAAATATAAATTTCCCATTTGAGAACTTTCTTTTTGAACATAAAAAACAGCTGATATAATTGCAGGTCCATCAACATCCAAATCATGTGGTCTATCATGATGTCTATCATGTCTATTAGCCCACATACTTGTCATTTCAATTGGAAAATGATTGGAATAATTTAATAATTTCCAATAGTTGTTTACACTATCATTCATAAATTTTACTATTGGACTGAATACTTCTTGTTTGTGTAAATCTTCTCCTACTTCTCCAGTTTTACATTGTTTTTTTAAATAGTTCTCAATGTGTTCTATCACTTTATCTTTATTCCAATCGACATTTATTTTTTCAACTAAAACATTAATTGGAAACAATGAAATTATTTCTGACATAATTATCAATCCTCATTTGGGTTTTCTACTTAAGTAAAAATCGCCGCCACAATAATCCCAACGGCATATTGTGCCAGTTTTATATAATAAAGTTAATTTTGTTACCCCAATTTCATCATGTACTAAATTTGTATATGCTTTTTCTGGAGAACTTTCTCGTATGTAGTTTGTCATATGAATACCACAATTAAAAACATTACCATCACCATTAATTGTTATACTTTCATTACCGGCTGCACAATGCCAACCTCTAGCATCTATACCGAATTTAAATAAATCATTCGTGGTATACTCAACATCATCTATAAGATATTTCTGTTCTGTTTTATTATATTTTTTATAAAACTCCATATGTTTAGCTTCGATTTCTGGAGGGTATTTGTAGTGACAAAATCCATATATCATTTCACTATTAACAATTTTATCATATTTCAGATAATCTACAATACTACTATAGAACTCATCTGGATATATTTCAATAATTTCTCCATTATAAAATAAATGAGTTCTCTCCACATTCTCCAACATGATATCTAAATTATGAATCTCCACATTCATTTCTTTTAAAAGATTCCAATTGTGATTAAAATTATTAAATTTTTTTAATCTTTTTAATTCCAAGTAATGAAAGCTTACATTAAAAAGGTCACAATATGGTAGTATTTCTTTTAACTTTGATTCTTTTAAAGTCAAATTGGTTTGCATCTCATTAGACGCAATAATATTTGTTTGTTTTCCCTTATCATGAATATACTTCAGAATATCAACTATCTTAGGATGTGTTGTTGGTTCTCCACCATGATAGTAAAACAGAACAGACTTTAATTTATTTTTTTGTAAGAATTCAAATATCTTATCAATCGTTTTTATAATATCTTCGTATTTGTAATGTTTACCACTATGCCAGTGACAATAATTACATTTGAGGTCGCACGCTTCAGTAATTCTAAATGTAACGACATACTTAGACTCCATTATTGAACTGTTGTTTAATTGTAAAACCTTGTAAGAACATTTAGGCTTTATTTGCCCAACTTGCATGTCCTCTTTTTTTCTAACTACTTTTATTTTTTCCCAGTTGGCCATTTTACAATATTAACAGATTTGCTATTTAAAACGAATCTCATTAATTCTCCATAGTATTCATCATCTTTCATTTCTCTACCAGTAATTTTAAAACTCCTAACTCCATCTTTTATTAATTTTTCCATCGCTAATGGTTTTATATCCATACATTCATATTTACTATCTTTGTTGAAATCAAACTTAGGAAGCCAACATTCTTCCACTTCCTTACTATACGGTCTACCGGCGGTATTTTCATCTGCAATTGCCTTGAAGTGTGCATCCCAATGTTTACATCCATAAACACAAGTATCATTCAGCATTACTTCCCACTTTGTTTTGTCCAGTTCGTTAGACCTAGGATCAAATATGTGTTCAAACCTAGGAACGATCCAATCATAATTTTCTTCCAATTTTTTATAAAATTCTATATCTTTATCTTGTAAAGGTATGTTTAATAGTCCCATTCCAGTAATACTGTAAATTAAATCGTATAATGGAAATTTTTCTCTAACATATTTTCTCAAGTCATCATTCACAATAATTAAAGCATTTCCTTTTTTGTGAAATTTCTCCAGTAAATGATTTCCCAATTCGTCAGTCAAATCAATATTATGATTACTAAATGTTAAAGCAATCTTGATATTCTTACTATAATAATATTCTATCAAATTATCTTTATAATAAACATCCCTGTTTATTCTACCTCCATTCCATTTACATTTATTAATGCCGTCATAAACCACCAACTCTTTAGAATCGACTATGTTTTGACTTAAAAATTTTATTAAGGGAACAAACTTACTAAAAGCTCCGGCTAAAAGATATCTCATATTACATTAGAAAACATTTTGTTTTCGGGCACAATTTGTTGACTTTGATTCTATAACAACAGTTATACAAATCTAAGTTGGGTGAGTAGAGGAAGTATTTATCTTTATATAAACAAGGTTTTCCAAAAGTGTTAAAATTAGAATCTATCCAAAGATCACTTCGTTGTTTACCTAGTCTTTCAATATCTTCAAATTTAATTATTTTTCGATACATTAAATTGTTTTTTAAAGAAAGATATTGTGCGAGTAAAGTATCACTATGACCATCACCAAAGTCTGTTACTGGAGTTAAAAATAAATTGTCGTGGTCTAAAGATTTTTTTACTGCAAAATAATAATCTATAGCTTCTTTACCGGTGTACATCACATCTATAGTTTTAATATTAACTTTAGTATCTTTTAATCCCTGAACTATATCTTCTATAGACGTTTCTGTAGGATGAACACTTATATTAATTTTAAATGGATCTTTTATTTTTTGAATTGTTTTTCTACTATAACTACTGAAGTTCGTCTGTATAACAAATGGAATATTATATTCATTAAATGTTTTTATTATAAAATTTATTTTTGGATGAACAAATGGTTCCCCTCCAAAAATAAATATTTCTACACCGGGATATGTCTCACCTAATTTTTTTATAAAATCTTTTATTTTTTCTTCAGTCAATTCTGGTCGCATACTAGGATCCAAATTTGTACAATACTCACATTTATAATTACATTTAAGTGTAATTTCCCATTCAACAATCTTACTCATTTTTAATTTTTAATTGTTTTAAAAGACCATCACAATTGCAAGCTTTATGTGGACAAACCATAGGAACAGTTTTGGTTATATTTTTAAAAAAATCTCTATTGCTTATGAGATTAATATTATCAGTTTTTGGCATACAAAATTTAACAACGTTACCTCTAACGTCAATTTCATAATTATTGTTGTAACAATTCCATCCTTTAAAATTGGTTAATTTATCCCTAAATATAATATAATCATTAAAAAAATCATCATCATATTTTAATTCTTTTTCATACGACTCTAAAAAAGAAAAATATTCCCAAAAATCTTTTCTATAGTTAAACAATTTAGTGATACTATTACCATATAAAAAGTGTGGATGTATTTTTAAATTGGGTATTTTTTCCAAAGTTTCAAACATATTTTTTATTTTTGGCCATAAACTTTTATCATGGTGAAGCATAACATTCACTTTACATTTATAACCTCTACCCAGCATATGATGTATATTATTGAGAAATCTATTTTCATCCGTACAATCGGCCGGGTGGTAACTGAATAGGAAAGCCAGTTTATCATAATGTGGGTGAAGTGTCAAATCCTTTTCAGCATTTGTTACAACATAAACCCAATTAAATTTCTCCATTTTACTGATTGAGTCTAAAATATGGTAATAATAAGGACCTAAAGTTGGTTCGCCACCCAACAAACCCAAATTAAAATTCAAACTACTTCGATTTAAAGCATCCAATACAGCATCAATTGTTTTTTTACTAGATAGTTTACCCCATTCTTTACCATACTCATTTCTAGCGTAACAATAAGAACACTTGAGTTGACAAATAGTAAGACTATCCCAATGAATATTAATATGATCCGGATCTTGATCTTTATGATGTTGTATTTTGTATTTCATAATTTTTTAAAAAGTCCAAAGATGCCGTTACGTTTATACTTTTTTTTGTTCCAGGAAAAGAAATATTATCATTACCATCTTTTGTTTGGTAGTAAAATACTTTATTGGTCATTCTAAATTTCTTCGACTTTTGTGAAGCGTGATAGACCAGTCTAATATCATTATGAATATTGTTATCTATTCCAAAATAAAAATCTTCAATTACACTTCTTTTAAATATAAATTGTCCTAATTGTAAATGTTCTAAGTTTAATTTATTTAAAAATTCACATTTATCGTGTATAACTTCATCTTTAAACAAATTTATTATTTCAAAAGTATTATCTGGCTTATAGGTAGGACAATAATTTCCAGCTATAATATCAGCATCAAAACTTTGTTCGAAAAATTGCTTCCTCAAATAGTCATCATCTTCCAAAAAATAAATATATTTTCCTTTAGACTTAAGAAATAAAAATTCATATACACTTGATATATTATTAAATTTTTCATAATAATAATTTACATTAGTATTTTCAATTTCTTTTATATCAGAACTATCATTATTTACAATTACTTCTATTTTTGGAGTTAAATATGATAAAATTGAATTTAAACTTCTTTCAAAAAGTTTAGGCCTATTATGCGTAAGTATTAAAATAGATAAATCAATGTTTACCATATTAATCTTATCTTTTCTCCAAAAACAGGATTTGGACTAACTTTATCTTTAAGTTCATTTTCTATACCATCACATATATAAAAATATTTACACTTTGTACATTCTTCGGTTTTAAAGTAACTATAAATTCTCATTCGTTCCGCTTCAGAGAAAGAATGTTCTACTTTTTCATTGTGCGTATAATTTTTTTTAGTGTCTAATGTTCCACTATAAACCGCTTTATTCCAATCTTTAAAGTCATATATATGATGATAATGGTTTTTTATATATTTTTCTTTTGATGGCATAAAACAATAAGGAAAATATCTAGCATTAACTTCGGTTGAGTCCTTAAGGTCATCAATATAATTTGAAACATAGGAACAAATTGTTCCGTAATCAATAGGATAAAAATCTTTATTGTCTCTCCAATAATTGAGAGCAATAAAATTAACTTGGGTGGGGTTTAAAGATTTTATAAAAGAAGTGTCTATTTTATTGTAGTTTTCATGATATACAGTTGTGTTCAATCTAACTTCAATATTTAAACGGTGGGAGTTCTCAATAGCTTTAATTAAATTTTTAAAAGCTCCTTTTTTGCCTACAATTTTATCATGAACACTTTCATCCGTACAATGTAGACTAAAGAGTATCTCTCTTAAACCTAAGTCGAAACTTTTTTGAATAAATTCTTTATCACTAAATTTACCTCCGTGACTAAGGCAACTAATTCTATCAAATTTATTTTGGCAATAATTTAATATATTAAACCAATTCGGTTCTACACTACTTTCACCACCACTAAGATCGATTTCTTTTATGCCATAGTCAAGTAAATAATCTATTCTTTTGTAGATTTTATCAAGTTCATCTCTCTCAGACAAACTATTTTTATAGTAACAAAATTCACATTTATAATTACAGAGTTTACCAGTATCTAATTTAGCTCTATTGTTAATAGGTCTATCATAATCTATCAGTATTTTTTTAACACTTAATTTGTTCATTGATATAATTGATAAAAAAATCACCTTGTTCTAAAGATGTATTTTTTATTCCATCCTTTTTTCTAATTTCTAAAGCTTTATCATAATAATCTATATCATAAACAACTTCTTTATCATAGTGCATACACTCTAAAATAAATCTATTGGAACAATCTTTTTTGCCAGGTAATTTAGTATAAACATATGTAGAAAATTTATTCCACATGTCTGGGACTGGAACTTTATATGTTTTTATTTTTGTATAAAGTTCTGGTTTATTTGTAAATACTACTGTGTTGTTGAAAGAATATTTATTGGAAATTTCAGTTATTGTTTCTTCAGACATAAATCTACTAACATCTGTCAAATAAAACATTACAGAATTTTCTACATCATCATTTATTTTTTTAAATTTTGAATATAATAATTTTTTCTTATAATCAAAAACATTTATTTTTTTAGGAATATCATCATATATTTCAAAATCTTGAAATAAGTGACATTGCGCTTTATTGTTTATATAAAAGTCATAATTTTTTTCATGACATCTGAATAGAAAAAAATTATCTGTATATATTTCCGAATTATCAAGTCTTGAAGATCCGTCAACTATCAATAAATTTTTTGACAATAATAGTTTTGGAAAAGGATGGTATATTAAATTTTCAACAACTAGATTATCATATTTCGTGTTTAAAGCTATATTAAATTCGTCTATTGTAGTACCATCGGACAATAGTATACAAGGATTTAGATTTGTCCAATTTTTTATAGCCCAATAATATTCAATCATTTCAAATAAATGACCACAAATTCCAAATTTGAAACCAAATGAAGTAGTTATAACTAAATCATAGTTTCTCAGATTTACTAAAGACACAGAATTAACCGGTGATAATTTGTTCCACTGTTAATGGAGTATAACCTAAAAATTCAAAAAAGTTTTTTGGAATATTATTCGCAATTTCTAAATTTAAATTATTTTCTAATAACGTCATATATTTTTCAAAACCTTCATAATCTTTATAATTATTTGGTCTCATTCCAATTTTTAAATTTTTTATCAAGTCAAAATCCAAAAAGTTTTGATTTAACTGATCCATCAAATTTTCATTTATTAATTCTAATCTATAGTTTTCTTTTTCATAAAGACTAATAATACCATTATAATTTACAATTTTTTCCGGAAAATCTATCTGATTTTCATTTAGATGAAAATTTTTATTGGTTAAAAAATCTTCATATCTAATATTAAAGGTATTTGGTAAATTTTTAACCATTACCATATTTAAAATAGAAATTAATCCATTTTTTAACTGACAATCAGGATCTAATTGATTGCCAAAAATGCAAGCACTAGGATTCCTGAAAAAGTTTATAACTCTTACATTTTCTGTTCCTAACTTTTCCCTTAGGGTTTTTATACAAGAAGCAGAAAATCTTCCAGTCCATATGTTAGTTATACTATCATCCTTCAAGTCATCTAAAAGTTTTTGATACTCCATTTCATATTCTAAAGATTCATAATTTTCCAAAAAACATTCTTCACTGAATAAATTATCTATACTTGTTGTAGGCCAAGAATCTATGAAATGATGTTCTACAATTTTTTCATTAATGTCGTGACTAAACTTATCTATTTCTTCCAATAGATAAGTTTTCTGACCTTCGGTCATTATTAAAAGATCATTGTTTATATTACCCAATTCCGAGTTATTGCAATATATATTTGTTCCTTCTGAATCGAAAATTATGAATCCATCATTTTTATATTTTACAGTATAATCTTCAAAATTCCATATCTTTTCAGAATCTAAAATACTTCTAGCAATATATCTTAAATGTATACTTTTAGGTCCATTTATTAAGGTTATCAAATTTATCTCCTTAGATAAGACTCTACAATTTCATTAACACTCGTTTCATCATTCAAGTTTGATAAATTATTTAATTTTTCAATAATATCGTAAAATTCATCTTTTTTTCTTTGTAATTCTTTTATAGAATCTCTAAGATTAATATATTTTTCCAAATCATTTATTAATTGTATATCACCAGTTTCTATAATTTTTATATAAATTTCTTCCCTATTATGTTCACTAATAAAATAACCTTTTGACGTAAATTCATTATTTAACATTAAAAAACTTACAAAATCCAAAAGTTTAAAAGTTAAAAGTTCATCTCCAAAAATTCCTCTTGCTTTTAACTTACATGCATTAATTGCTTTTCCAGCATAAGTATTCGCATCAATACCTTCAATTTCAACTCTATCATTTTTCATTTAATTTCTCCATTATTTTATAATTAAAATATAATCTTATTACATTGGTGGCAGCATGATGCACAAATATTTGTGGTATAAAAGAATGTGTTATACTAGTAATGGATGCAATTAACAGTCCATTAAATATTTTAACTTTATTGAAAGGATTTATCATTCCATCTTCGATCAATTTTACATACTGCTTTTTATATTTCTTTTCTTCTAAAACATCTTTTTCTGGTTTTCCACGATTAAATGTTTCATCTTCAAACCATCGCAACATTAATCCATGATACATTGTGTTTATTCGTGCTATCACAAAGTTTTCTAAAAATTTTAAAGAGAAAAGACAATAAATTAAAAAAATGATGGAACACAAAAATAACCAAGATCCCAATCTTATTCCATGATTAAAATGTCTTATGTAAGACATATTGGTTTCTTCTAAATGATTTAGTTGAAAAAACATAATATTTTTAATTAGGAGTAATTACAGTTGCAGGTACATGCGTAATTACAGTTACATGTACAATAATTGCAATTACAAGTACAATAATTACAATTACAGGTGCAAACTTGCCCAGCAGAATTCAAAGCATTAATGAGAGAATTCAGAATTGTAGCTCTAATTTGAGTTGCTGGATCTGTGGTAACTGCTGCTGGAACACCAGTTGGTGCAGCAGTAGTAGGAAAGGTTGTTATTGTGGGACTATTTACTGTCGGACCATTAGGCAAATTAGCATTTGCACCAGACCAATCATTATAAACTTGATTTGTCCTAGAATCGGCAACAGCAAAAAGTGCTCGGATATTATTAAAGTCGGCAGCTCTAATGTTTGTTGTTGATAACGAACCTTTAGTGGCGCTGCCTCCCCTTCTCGTATTTTCTTCTTTTGCTTTATCAAGCAGCGATTGAAAAAACGATCTAGTTATTAAATCCTCTCCAGCTACAACATTCGCAAGATCATAATTCACTGCATTACTACCAACAGTTCCTTGTATAGTTATTGATAGCCTTTTATGTTCACCAGCAGGAGTTGTGTTAGTACCTACTCCAAGAGTAGTGTCAAACATTTTACCTAAAGCCATCTTATATTTCCTTTGATAAAAAATCTAAATTATTTTTTGCTGAACTTTTTGCTAAAAACTTTTCATAGTCATCAAGATCGGATGTTATAAAGTCTAAAGTTTCCAAGTCCGGCTCTTTATTACTAGATTCTTGAGTATTGTTATTTTGAATAATTGATAAAACCATTTGTTCAATATCAACACCCAAAGCATCACAAATTTGTTGAATGTAAACAGAAATATCAATTTGTTCCTTTTTCTCATTATTTTCAGAAATAGATTGTGCTAAACTCATAGCTGTGTCAAAACCTATCCAAATTAAGTTGGCGAGGCCTTCATCATATTCCGATATCTCTTTAATATTTTGTGAAATACTCGTTAACTTTTCAATTACAATTTCTCTATCAGTGCTCATATTATTACCTTTTCTTTAAAATCATGAAATTTCGGGGAGTTCTCATAATTACCATATGTGGTTACATTACCCTCGTCAGTAAAATAAGTTTTTACTTCCTTTCTCTCACCACATCCATCACACATGTCACAAAATAACTCACAAACTGGAACATCAATTATCCTATTTATCCAATCTTTCCTGAGACTTTCTTTCATGTTTTGGAGCAAGTCAATTTGAATTTTATTGAGAGTTTCCCACGCAACGGATGTTATAAGACGGGTTGGTTTAAAATATCTAATAATATTGGACATATCTTCATAGCAATTATGAACGTTTTTGTGATGTATGGTGTATCTTATCCTAAATTTCATTGCGTTTTTTCTCAAATTTCTGAAAACTTGGATCATTAAATTAGTTGAATCCTTGCCGCCGTGTGTGACTCTATCCGAATTTCCTATACCGTCAAAACTAACGTCTATACTTAACAAGTTTTTTTTATAAAAAAAATTGTTTTTTGTTTCCTCTATAAAACTTTGTTTTAGGTATCTTATGCCATTTGTGTTTAAATTAAAATGAACATTTTTCTTTTTTGTATAGGCATAATTCATGGCATAACAAACATTATCCCATTCCATAGTAGCTTCTCCACCAAAAAGAACAAATAATGTTTGACTATTGGGATCTTCTCTTTCTATAACTCTATCGATACTTTTTTTAATATCTTCTTTAGACAAAATTTGTGGAGGGCGACCAGGCAAATCTTCATAACAATATGTACAAGCTAAATTACATTTATTTGTGAAATATAATACATTTACTCCCGAATCTTTAGTTACAGTTTTATCCGTTTCATGTCCTACATAAAAATTTATTTGAGGATACTTTTTTTTGAAAGTTTCGGCGTTCATATTTCTTTTTTTCGTCTAGCACTTTTAGTTTTATCCATTGTATAGACATTATTAGGATTCATTTCTTTACGCTGTTTTGCCGTTTTGATTATGAATGACATATTGTCCAAAAATTTAACATAATCAAATTTATATTCGAATAAATGTCCTCTCTCAGTCAGTTCAAATCCTACATACTTACTATCGACTTTGGCTTTTCCCTTTTTAGCTTCTTCTATTTGTTTCGACAAATCATCAACAGTCAAAACTTTATTGCTTTGATGTTCAACTGGTTGCATCTCAACTTTAATAGGTATAGATACAATACTTTTAAAATTTTTCTTCATTAAATTTCCTTAGGATACATCATAAGTCCACCTTCACAAACTTCTTTTGGACAAATAACCTTTTTCGTAATATCTTTTAAAGATAATGGCATAATTTCGTTAGTGCAAACATTTTTAACTACATTATTTAATTCTATTTGAAAAGATTCCGGTAAACATTTATAGCCTTTGAAATTATTTTTTTTATCGTATAATAATCTTAAATTTGTAGTATTTTCTCGAAAGCCATTATCATATAAAACATCCATATCAATCATAGATTCAGCAGTAGAAGCTTCTACGAAAAAATCTTCTTCTAAATTACTTGAATAATATTTTGTGTCTCTTAAAAAATTTAATGTAAATTTTATATCCTCCAACTTACACTTATCAATAATTTTTAAAATGTAATTTTTATATTCAGGCATCATACTTATATGAACCTCACAGTTTAGATTTTTACACTTATCTAAAAAATCTTCTTTGTGATATTCGGGGTGAAAGGATGCGTAATATGTAACTTTCGAAAAACTTTTTATATTTTTATAAAAATTTTCTGATCTAGTTAAGTTAGTAAAAAAATAAATTTTAGTTAAATTTTCAATTTCATTTAATCCACTTAATATATCTTCGATATTGGGATGTAATGTTGGTTCCCCACCAGTCAAACAAATCTCAAAAGGTTTAGAAATAGTTTTTAATCTACTTATAATCAATTTATAATTATTTGAAATTTGAGTATTATCATTATAATCATAACTCAAATGTTCCTTTACATTACAGTAGGAACATTTTAAATTACACCAATTTAATATATGCCAGTTAATTCTAAGAATTTTATCTTGACTGGTGCAAGAAACAATTTTCATGTTAGTTCCTACACTCCACACCTTCATTTTCAACACCAACATTTTCGATATAATTTAAAACCAAATCTTGGAAAACTCTTTCGTCTTTACACTCATCTACCACTCGCATTGCTTGTTCATAATATATGTGGAACAATTCACAAATACTATCTAATGGTTTATTATCATTCATAATTTGAGAATATGTACAACCGGCATTACACACCTGTTTCAAATCACACGGTTCACATTTATCATAATTTTTTGGATTAAAAATGTCTTGATAGTACCTAAAATTATACTGTTCATCCATTTTCATAATTTTTTTGGATGCAAACCTAGCGCAAGGGTAGAATTCCCCAGAACTCATCAATACTCCACCATTAGTTCCAGCAAAACAACCAAAAGGTCTTTTACCTTTCACTAAACCATAGAGAATATCTAAAATAGCTAGTTTTAAAAATCCTACTGAACATGGTTTACCAGATTTTATCTTTTCTATCCAAAAATCTGCAAGTCTTTCACATTCATATCTAAACTGTATTATATCATCTTCTGTCCAAACATCATCACGAACAATACTAAAATCGGGATGATCTATACCCCAATCTAAGAGAAATTCAAAATTCTCTTTCATGTCTTTTGTATTTCCTGGCCATATCATGACCTTACATCCGTTTGTCAAATTCTTTATGATATCTTTCTTATATTCATACATCGAAAGTATACCATCAAACAATTCGCCTGTTTCTGGATTAGTATTTTCCAAAAGTGGAAGTAAAGGTCTACTCTCATTAGAACTCATACCATCAAAAGACCAAGAAACGCCAACACCATTATTTCTCAAATAATTAGCTTTATCTTGATCAATCATCGTTAAATTTGTGATGATATTAATACCTTTACATTTATCATCCGATCTTAAATAAGGAACAGCGTGAGTTATTAGGTCCCAATTTAATAAAGGTTCACCACCAAAAAAACTTACATGATAATCTTTATCACCGGACCTTTGCATTAATTTTGGCAGGTCTTTCATACCCTGATCAAAAACTTCTTTCGTCATCCAAGTTGGTCTGTTTGCCACATAACAATACGGACAACCTAGATTACACTTTTCAGTAACACTTACTTCTAATGTAAACATTTATTATCCTTATACTGTACACTGTTCAGCCTGAATTTTAATTACAGGCTTTTTATAACTCTTTAGTGCAGTTCTTAATGCGTGATGTACTATCTCGTTTGTCTTAAATACTTTACAGACTTGCCAATTTGCTGTATGATCACTCCATTTTTCTAGATATGTTTCTTTTTCTGATTTTTCATAAGTTGCCGCATTACATTTCATACAGAATTGACTGTCACAGTTCATACAATCTAAAGGTTGATTCTTCAACGCATCCTTATACATTTGAGATTTTTCTTCAATCAACTGATCCAAATCTGCAACTTTAAAAATATTTCCTAATTTATGTGAATGCGATTCTTTGTACATGCATCCATGGCAAGGACTCAAATCGCCGTTTAAATCAACACTTACGTAATTTATACCTGCTGCACATAGAGCTCTAGATTGTTGGAACCATCCAAACTTCTCAGGAGGTAATTTATTTTCGTAAATATGTTTAGCAATTTTCTTCAATCCATCCTTTAATACTTCCAATTTAGGCATAAATTCTTCTTCTGTCAATTGGCTGTATAAATCTGGTGTTGGAAAATAATTTTTATCCATTTCTATGACATCCAAAAAGGCTTCATAGATTAAGTGGAAATTTTCAGACGTTAGTACAGATTTCAGTGAAACATTCAATCCAGCTTCTTTAGCTGCAATATAGTTTGCTTTGACCATTGCTGACGATGGAGTACCAGATTTAGTCACTCTGGCGATGTCGTTTACAGGCTTTCCATCATATGAAACCTGCAACTTTAATCTACCGGGAATCTCATTGTGAATTCTAACCAAATCTTTTAAATATCTCTTTAAATACGTTCCATTTGTATAAAAGAAAAAAGAAAAACCAGGATCATGTTTAAATTTTTCTATGACACCTTTACAAAAATCCCAATTAACAAATGGTTCACCACCCCAGAAATAAACATCTTTTTTGGGATCAGAAATTTTAGCCATAAATTCTTCAACATTATCTAATGTCAAAGAAGTATTTTCTTCAAACTCGGTAGATAGTCCACATTCAAAACCTTCGGAACAATATGTGCAAGCTAAATTGCAGATACTTGTTACGTTTATATCTACTACCATTTTTTCTCCTTTTTATTTAAACCAAAGACGTACTAATATATAGTGTTTGACAAAACTGTTCAACAAACTTATTCATTTCTAAACTTTTGATTTAATTCCAAAACTTTTTTAAGTATTTCAACATCATAATTTTTAACTAAACACTCTGTGTCTTTTGGTAAACAAGGCCCACCAAATCCTTTTTTACCATCAGGACCAGGTACTTTGAAATGATTGGATCCCATCCATGGATGTTTAGAGAGAACAGTTATAGCTTCATTATAATCGACACCCATTTTTTTAGCAACCTCATACATAGAGTTCATAAAAGTTACCTTAGTTGCATAAAAGGAATTCATGGTGTATTTTATAAATGATGCTGTATTAATATCTGTTACAAAAATATTTTCAGTATCTACGGTAGAATGTTTTTTATAAAGTTCCAAAGCCTGTTGAGATTTTTTACCAGAAAGTATTAATAAGTGTGGATTTACAAAATCTTCTTTCGAGGTTGATCTTGATAGAAATTCTGGGTTATACACAATATCATATTTTTCAAGATATTGCGGCAAAATTGTGGACTTTACTATAACTATTCCCTGATAGTTCATCTCGAAAATTTCATTCAATACTGAAGTAACCAATGAATAATTAGTATCGTCTGTTGGTGTGGGGACACAAACGAATATTGCCTCTGGATTTAATAAACAGAGGCCTTTGACCGTTACGTGATTATATTTCGGATCACAAACGAAAACTTGGGTTTTGGAAAAGCCGTATTCAACGGCTTGTCCAACCATTCCATAACCAATAATTCCAATCATAATTTACATAATAACTACTTCTATTAAACCTTCTTCTTCAGTTTCTTTATTTTCTAAAGCAATAATTCTAAATGGTAAAATTACATTTTCTTTTATAGAAATACCTACACCAGACTTTTCAGATACAGTAATTAAATCACCCTTTTCACAAGTACCAATTATTCTAACAGGTAATCGACCTTTAAGTCCAACTATTAAACCATTTTTCAAGTCATTATTCATTACGTATGCTGGTTTCTCCGATACGATTCCGATGATAGCGTGTTTTTTGGTGTCTTTTGCTGCAGTAACTTCTTTTTTGCCACCAACCATCATTATGGTACCTGTAGGATATTTTTTATCGGACAAATATTTTTCAGCCAAGTCAGCGTAAAGGGCTCGCACTGCGACACCTTGAAACTGAAGTGCCCAAACTTCATTAGAAACAGCAACATCACCAGTAACTTTTAAAGCAGCTAAATTACTTGGGTCAGTTCTAGACGTTGTTGTTCCACCACTTCTAAAAAATACGTTCGAATAGAAATTTGCAAAATCATCACATCTTATAGTGTTTGTGTGAACAGTTCCACCATCAATAACATTTGTAGCATTTGTAGCACTAGTTGCCGAACTAGCAGTAGTTGCAGTACATGCTGATGATGCTGTTCCATTGATGTTTATACTATAAGTACCGGTTAGTCTACCACTCGGCACAGTACCAGAAGTTAAATTGGTAGCATTTAAATTATTTAAATCAGCAGCAGGAACATCCGCCCAAGTAAACTCGGTTCCTGTCCACTTTAAGAAACGATTAGCAACAGCAGGAGCATCAATGAATTGTGTTGCACTAGTGTTTGTTTGATATGGAATTTTATTAGTTGCACCACCAGTAATATTATTTGCTTTATTGGCAAATTCTTCCAAATTATGTAAACCATTTACACCATCTTCAAATTGCCACTTATCTAATGTTTCATTCCATTGGAATGTAGCAGGAGAGGCATTAGTTCCTCGATAAACTTGTATAGCAGCATTTTCACCTGGAGATGTATTTGGATTTAAATCCGAATTAAATACAAAATTGGAACCAAAATATCTAGCACTATCTCCGTCAAATTGAAGATTTGCAGTATTTAATCTACGGGTTATAGTAAGATCACCAGTAATCGTCTGTGTAGGAGCAACTTTCTGCACAGCATTATTAGCTGCTGCAAATGCAGAGTTAGCATATGCAGATCCAGAAGTAGCTTTATCTAAAGCTACAGCGTCTGAAGAATTATTAGCTTTAGCGAAAGCTCCATTAGCATATAATGATGCAGAACTTGAAGTATGTACAGCTGTAGCCGTAGAAATAGCAACGTCATTTAAATCAGTAGCAACTGTATTGGCTTTAGAGAAAGCCGCATTGGCATAAAGTGACGCGGAGTTTGCAACATGTGTTGGTGTATTTGCCCTTAAGAACGCACCATTTGCATAAAGTGCTGCAGAATTTGCTACATGCGATGGTGTGTTGGCTTGAATGAATGATGAATTTGCATGGGTGAAAGCTGAATTCGCATATGATGATCCACTATTAGCTGTATGATAAGCCGAATTGGCATAACTTCCAGCTATAACACCTCCCGCGGTAAATGCTAAATTTGCTTGAGCATAAGCTGAGTTAGCATAACTACCTGTTGTATTCTGTGCGGCAAATGCTGAGTTAGCGTACATACCCGAAGTCTGTGCAACAAAATGGGCTGTATTCACAGCTAAAGAAGTTGCAACATTTGAAGTACTTGTGCTGTTTATTGATGAACTTAAGAAACTATCATCCAAAATTCCATAGAGGGAAGAATATGTATTTCCTCTCGAAATAGTCCATCTATCATCAGCTTCATTCCATCTAATTAACGCATCATCACCTATAGGTCTTTCATTTCTAAATGTCGCTTCAGCGTTTGTTGGTGTTCTCTTATTTAAAATTATTTCACCAACTTCATACTCAATATCACCTAGAGCTGTCCAAGTTCCTTCAACAGTTAAATTACTAGTAATTAATGCAGTTCTTAAAGTAGTTTTACCATCAACAGTCAAAGATTCGTGCTGATCATTCGGTGCAAAAATTCTTGTTAAAGAACCAGTACTCATCCATAAGTTTGATGTGACATTTAAAATAGATGTATTAATTGTAGAAGAAACGATATTATTTGTTACAATACTATTTCCTGTAATTCTATTTGTGGAAGTTATATTCCATGTCGTTAAAGTATTAATCGAAGCTAAATTGATACTAGCAACATTTATAGTAGAACTATTTGAAGTAAGTGTTACTACATTACCAACCAACACCGTAGATGTATTTACAGTGGAATTATTTAAAATAGAATTGTTTGAAACTAATGAAACTACATTACCAGTCAATATCGTAGAAGTATTTACGGTAGAAATGTTTATTGTAGAATTGTTTGAAACTAGAGATACTACATTACCATCAATTATTGTTGCTACGTTAATTACAGCAACATTCGATTCTAAATTTACAATGTTCGCTGTTACATTGGCTATTAAATTTTTAGTTGTTAAAAAATTTGAAGTAGCGGCATTAGTTTTTAATATATGAGAATTTGTAGTAGTATTATCTAAAGTAATAATTCTAGCAAAAGACAAATCATCTAAAACATCAACTTTAGCATATAAAGCATATAGGTTTGCAGTGCTTACATTTGTTGAATATACTTGATCGGAATATAGCGTTTTAGTAAAAGAAGAACCTGTATTAATATAGGATACATTTCCAGATCCATTCAATCGTAATTTTCCTGTTGTTACAGTTAAATTATTTGCTATGGTTATGTCAGTATTTACAATAACATTACTGGTATAAACATTTTGAACAATTTGCAGGTCTCTACCCACGTAAACACTATTCGCCACGTTTAGAGATTGTCCTGGACCCCTAACTGATATTGTTCCACCAGCAATAATATTACCAGTTGCTGAAGATTGAATGCCTAAGAAAAGAGTATTACCAAGAGTCAAACTACTTTGAAATAAAACATTGTTAGCTACTTGTAACGGTGTTCCTTCAGCTGTTATACTTAATAGGGAGGTACCCGAGAGTAGTAATGTGCCTTGAGCTTTATCGTAGGTGTAGAATCCAAGATCATTTAAATCTGTAGCAGATTTATTAGTTTGAATTCTCCACTCATCGATAGTGTTAGTTCTGGCAATAATTGGTATTAGTGAAGTAGGCATCTCTAATTATTAATCCTTCTTTTGAATCAAAGTTTTTAACAACGATTTGATTTCGGTCATATCGTTAGATAATTCTTCTATTTTAGATTTTAAGTTATTTATCTCAGTGTCATTACTGCTCATTTTTTTACCCATTTTTTTTCTAGCTTCATTTTGTATGAGTATATTTTTATTTACAGCCAAAATGGCACCATTTTTCCTATCTTTTACGAATAAATCGCCTTCTACTTTTAAAAGATTTTCTTTCATATATTATCCTGCTGGCAAAGCAATTATTCTTAAATCTTTAACCCTCGGTATTACCGAAGGATCACGCGAAGTCATAACAATCTTTATTGCAAATGTTTTGAATGTGTCGTAAATAACTCCAGCATCAGAAGTGTAAGTCAATTCGTCACTTGTTAGAGAAGGTCGGTATTCATATTCTCTAAATTCAGTTTCATCTATTGCGCCACTAACACTAGGATTCAAACATTCAAATTTACCATAAGGTCTATCGGAAAAACTTATAATATCAGAACTAGATAAAATTTTATAGAAAACATGAATTTCTGTTCCAACAGGTTTATTGGCAGATAAGAATACCCTCAAATCACCAGCATCAAATCCGTCTGTCAAAATAATAGGTTTAGTAATATATCTCGCCAAACATGGTCCACCAGAACTATCAAATTCACTATTTAATACAATAGAGGCATTAGCTGTTACAGTTGAACTGTTTGATGTATGTGGATATGAAATATAAAAGTCATCAACATATCCTATACCAGATGAAGCGACATTCATTCGAACCACATTTCCATCTGTACTATTATTTACAACTATTTCAACATTTGCGCCTTCTCCTGTGGAAGAAATAACAGTAAGCACATTAGCATTTGAGTACTTTGCACCAGCTACAATAATATTAAAATCTTCAGGATTAATTTCACCATTATCAATAAAGTTTTCCCAAGTATTTACATATAAACTCTCTAAAGAAACTAAAGGAGTCACAGCATCGTTTGAAGTTGAAATTTCTAATCTTACTGTAAAATCATTTTTATCTAGTAACTCTTTTCTTCTATTACCTATAGAATAGAAGGTGTCATCTCCCATACTATAAATTGTAGACGGTGTTATATTTCTATAAATTGTTTCTTTCGATGAATTTACTGGTTTAGTAATAACTGAGTAAGAAATTGATATTGGAGAACTAGATTGTGTTGTAATAGACTTCTCCAACAATCTAAATCTATCAATATAAATTTTTGAATCTTGTTTCTCACTCTGTAATAAAAATGTTGCAGAACTTGTATTGAAAACACAACGATTCAATTCAAACATTAAATCTTCATTTAGATATGGAACATATTCCATAGCATTTTGTGATTTATACAAAGTGCCAACATAAGGGTTAACAGAAACAGTTTGATTAGTTAATGTTGTTTGTCCCTTTTCTGCTGTCCAAACAACATAATCTGGAGAATCAGTTAATATAACAACAGCATATAATCCTGGTTTTAAAAATACTGGTGAACTAAAAGTAAAAACATTTTTGGTAGCACTATCATTAATACTAGGTGTGTTTGAGACAATTATTTCACTAGGATATTTTTCAACTACAGATTCAGGATACCAATAATCAAAAGAAGGTGTACCATTTACTGTAGGTCTAATTTGCACTCTGACTGGAAGGTTTTCATCATCCTTAGCACTAAAGAATAAATTTACACTCTCCAAATACAATCCATGTGGGTAAGTTTGTTCATCCACAAAAAATGTTTGTGCTAATGGATCGACTCTCCAAGTGCTTGTTATTGTACTTGTAACTGTTGTCGATTGTAACAATGGTGAAGTAACAGTTCCTACAATTTGATTACTTATTCCAATATTGTATACGGTATCAACTAAAGAAGTTTTTGTTGTTGTTATACCTGATGATACAAAATTTTTATCGGCAAAAGAAATTGCATCTTTATCATAAGAGTTATTGAAAGACTCCGTTAATCTATAAACTCTTTCTCCACTTAAGAAAGTGGCTTGTGGTGGATAAAATATTCCACCAATTTGGCCAGCTTTATTTGAAACATTCGTTCCTATACTATAAGAAAATGTTTTTCCTACTTCGGAGGAAGGTATTGTTCCTGATACTGTAGCTACTTTAGTAGTAGTATTATAAGCAGTAATTGTGTAAGTGGAACCAATTCCAGTTGCAGGATTTACATCAGCGTCAGTAGTTTGAATTCTAACCAAACTTACTGTGTTGCCAGTAATGTCTACACTTGGAGCATCTGCAGCTAATGTAATTGTACTGGATGTTACCGATTTTGTATTTCCACAACGATGATCTAATACTGAACTAATAATTTTAGTTTCTTTCGAATCTAGACCATATACATATTTTCCACTCAATGACAAACTACTTTCATTTACTATAGAAACATTAGCTGATCCCACTTCAGAAACGGCACAAACACCTAAATGGTATATTCCAGTATCTAAAGCATAATTATCTATATGAGTTGATAATTCAGCATTTGTATTGGCAATTAAAACCATTTCTCCAGATTTAAATGGAGTATTCTGAGTTAAAGTAACTTTTGATGGAACGATAGTGTAGTTATCAACTAATGTGCCATCAAAATACGAATAAAATCTCGTTTTAGGTCTTAAAGAAGATCCTATAAAAACTATACCTCTAGGTTTTAAGAAAGGATTTATTGCTGTGTCTGTAATATAAGATCCTAAATCCTGTTTTGATGTTGACACACCAATCTGATCTGCACTTAATGTTGCTCCTGTTTTAACATAAACTTGATCAGTAGTGGTTTGTAAATTACCATTTGTATTTCTATTAATTTGTACTGTCTTATTTTCAACTGTGGTTTTTGTTTCAAACCAAGAAGAATCTGGAACTTTTGCAAAAGGACTATCTTTGTCACTTAGCCAAGTTGGATTCTGTTCAGCTACGTAATTTAATCTATCATCAACGAAATTAAAGGCATCTTCTAATCCTTGAACCGAGTTTAAAGTAACTTTAGCTGTAACACTAGTATCATGGTCACTCGTAAACTCTGGGAAAAGTTTTAACGTTCCATTAAAATTACCATAAAGAGCACTAGCAATAGGAATAGTTTTAGTTGCATATGGTTGATCGGCAAATTTTGTGGAAGTATAATTCATAATCAAAGATTTTTGAGTATTTGTACCCACAACCTTATAACTACCAGAAGAAGTACTTTCCGACCATAGGAGTTTAGTCGTACTCATTAAAGAAGCTGGCTTTAATTCTCCATCTTCTACTTTATTTCTATTATCAAAACCTACATCACCATAATTAGCTTGAACGCTAGTTGAAGTAAAATTGTCAACTAAAATTCCATATTTTGATCTTTCGAGTCCATTAGCATCTAATATTTTAGAATCATTAGCATTTTTTTCTAAAGAATTTAAAGAGACATAATATTCCAATCCTTTAATTCTATTTTCAAACGCACCAATGTCCCTCATGGTAAATCTACGATTATTTTGGAAATCTACACGAACATCTTTTACATTTTCTGTATACGGGGGTATATACAGGGTGTAAAGTAACATATCAGTTATATCATGTGGAGGAATCAAAGGTTTAACAGCAGATTGTCCCTCAATAATAGCCATCTCTTTTGATGGTTTTACAACTACTTTATCAACCCTACTTAAATAATTTTCAAAAGAAACTTCTGCAATTTCATCAGGATCCGGACAAACCGCTCCAGACAAAGTATTTTGAGCAATACCTCTAGTTGGTCTAAAATCAAAAGAAGCTCTTCCAGATAAAATTTTTCCAGTAGATTTATCGACAAACTTACTTATAGTTGCATATGTAATATCCGAAGTTTCGTTCAAATAAGAATCTACAGTAAATAATCCATCATTTTGAGGAGATGGTGCTGATCCATGACTCAAATAATTATACATAACATAAATTGAACTGCCAACAGGAGAACTAAATCCTCTTTTTAATTTGATTGTTGCGTGATCATAATGAGTTTTTCTTTGTCCGTTATCAAATTCATATCTATTAGTTACGTCATAAAGTGGATCAGTCAACATTGCTGTTGTAATGTTACCAGTAATTGTTCTCGAATCTATAATTTTTACAATTTCTAATACGTCAGGTACTTGTAAACTAACAGGAACTCCTGGAGTTTTTAATTTCTTAACTGTACCGGCATCTCCCGCTCCCGTTTCATTATCAAAATAAGTTACACCCAACTCTGGAAAAACATATCCTCCAGAAAAAGCAGTAGTTGTTCCAGTATTAAGTGAAGTTAAACCCGTTGTAGTATCAATCATATAAGCTACTTTTTCATGTTTACTTACAGATAATGGGTATAAAACTTTTGATCGTATAGCTCCAGTTGATCCATTTTCCGCATTATTCACTTTAGTTGTTACTATAAAATCTGCTCTAATACCACCAAAAAGTCCTGTGTTTGTAGGATCAAAATTGACTCTAATTTCAGTGCTACTTATAGCTGATACGGTATATTCATTATTAGCTAAACTTAAAACAGTATTTGGTGCTATACTTGGAATTCCTCCAGAAGTATCAGGTCGAATAAAACAAATTATATTATCTAAAATAACGCTGTCAGATAAAGTTCCTGGAGTACCAGCAAATGCAAAGGTGTCAGTGCCCTCCGGTGCTAAAGTAATAATTCCTGAACCACTTGATGTCTTATCGCTATAGACTTTTCTTGCAAAAAAATCAAAATTTGTTATTGTATCTTCCTTAATAGCGTCAAAAGGAACATCAAAAATTAATCCTTGTCTGTTAGGTTCAGTAATAAAAGCATACTTATTATCATCGTTAGTTTTAGAATCATCTGTTATATCAGCACCAAAAATTTTTGAACCACTTCTTTTTATTAATGATTCTGCAAATTTAAAATCCGAATCAATTGAAAATGCGTTTGAAGAAGGAACAAAAGGTAAAGCTGAAGATAACGTAATTGTTTTTGACGATCCACTCGATTCTTTAATTCTAACTGGTGCTAAATTTAATCCTGCTCCATCTTTAATACTAAAAAACATTCCCAAATAACTGTTTGCTGGAAGTTGTGCAAAAGATGAAGGTAAGACTATAACGGTATTAGTAGATCCAGAAGAAGCTACACTTCCTGTTATTGAAGAAGTATTTGCATCAAAAAGATTAACTGTAAACTGATGGGTTGTGCCTAGATCGGGATTAGAAGATTTGTTATATTTTATCATATTGGCACGAACTGTACCAATTTTTGAAGAATTATATTCTGTCGTAGAAGCAACACTAACACTGGCATGATTTGCACAATGTATATCCAAAAGTTCAAAGTTGGATATAACTAAGGTTCCATATACGTTTGCTACATGGACATAACTCGAATAATTTGTGGGTAAATCATAGTCATTAATACTAGCTGTGGCTCTTCCTCTAGACACTTGTAATTTTGTTGGAGCTATTGTTTGTACCTCATAACCGCCGACATATGCTTTACCTGGATCCAATGATGCTGTAAAATAATTAGGATCAACGTAATTATTATTTGATGTATCTACGTATTCTTCTTCTAGAGATATTACAAAAGGATCAACAGTATAATTACCAGATTCGTCAAATGTTCTTCTTGCTAAAGTCTTATCAATTTCATTGTAAATAGGATAATCAATTTCTTTTGTTTTTACCCCATCAACAATTCGGATAACTTCGAAAAAAGAAGATTCATCAGCAGAATCTAATGTTCTCTTACTCAATATGGTATTAATTTTAAACCTTGTTGCACCAGGTGCTTGATAATTGAACGAACCTTGTGCTGGGTCTAATAAAGAAACATCATCAATTTCATCAATAACCAATTCATCAAATTCAATACCTATTCTATAAGAAGGTTGTTTGTTAATTGTTTCTGTGTTTAAACCTAATCTATAATATGTTTCTAATACTAAAAATTGAGGACTAACTTTTACAAATTGTCCTTTAAAGTAATAAACACCTTCCTGTATACTAGCTACATAAGAACGTCCTGTAGCATTTGCATCTTCCAATTCAGCAAAAATATTTTGTCCATAGACTTTTAATTCATCGCCTTCTGCAAAAAAATCTCCACTTAAATATTTTACAATTAAAATAGGAAAAATTGTTGAATTATCTATAGCTATAACTTTGGCTCTAATTACTTTAGATGAATTATAAGAAACAATAGTTTTGTCCAAAAAGTTTTCCAAAACAATATCTTGACCACTATATTGACCCTTTAGAATTAGATAATAAGCTCTATCATCTAGGGAAATTTTACCTCCAGTTATTGGACTTCCATTTTTAAATATGTGATTACCAAACTTTTCAATTTGATTGGACAAGATTGTTTGTAATTGAGTAAGTTCTCTCGCCTGCAAGGAATATCCTGGGCGAAAAAGAACTCGCATAAAATTTTTATCTTCATCAAAATCGTCATTATATGGATCGTAATTAAAAAGCTTAGTCATTTATTCCTCTTTTAGAAACTTAAAATAAATCTAATTCTATCTGTTTGGTCTGGATCTCTAGTTACAGGAACTTTATTTGAAACAAATAATATTTTTCCTGAATATAATTCTAAAGATGGGTTTGTTACATTAATTCCTATTCGTATTGAACCACTACTCAATCCTTTTACTGGTTGATTGGGTGTAAAAGTTCCTTTTAAATTATTAAGGTACATAACATTAGTACCCTCATCAAATGAAATGACTTCAGCACTAAATGTGGAATTTTCTAAAGTGTCACCTTGTATAATAACTTCATCGTTATTATAATCTCCAACACCAGGCGACACTAAAACTTTACTATAAAGTGTATATGTATCAGCTGAAGCCAATGTCTCAGTATTATTAATATAAGGATTGTATACTAAGGAAACTTCTCTAAATTCATTTTCTGATGGAAAAATTCCACCAACACTACCATCAAAATCGACATTAAACATTACAGTATTTGCATAAAGTTCTTCAACCGGATCATAACCATGTCCATTTTGCGGAGATAAAACTACATTAGCTGAAGCACCAGTTCCTATGCCACCCGCAACATCAGTAAATATTAAGTTAGCTGTGGTATAATCTTTTCCTCTATTTTGAATAACGATATTTACTACATTTCCACCAACAACATTTGCTTTTAAAACGGCATCGGTTCCATCACCAACAATAGTAATTATACTTTGTGTTGGACCATCAACATAATTGTTTCCAGCATTTCCTATTCTAACGATATCAATACTTCTATTAATTGCAGTTGCTCTAACAAATCTATTATAAGCAACCGGCATCCAATCTTGATTTAAAAATTTTTGTTTTTGATCAGAACTTATAGTGTACAAATACTTCCATTTATATCCGTCAGAAGTTATAAAAAATGGTTCTTCTAAAGAAGTCGCAGATAAAAATAATTCAGGTTCATCCGTAGATGCAATACTATTATTATTATCTAAACATTTGAAAACTTGATTTTTAGAATTTAAAACATAAAATGGTGTTCCAATAGGACAAACTGTACAACCATATCTAGAATACACCGTTCCGGATTGCCAATTATACCTCGGAACCACGAAAGAAACATTGTCTAATTGAATTACCTTCGCTACAATACCCCTATTGTAATATTCAATCAAATCTCTGGTGGATTGTCCGGGAGAAACAGGAGGAGTGTCACCTTGATTCCAAGGCGTTTGTTTGCCAATAGTCGCAAAAAGATAAGACCTTCGATTTAAGGGCAAGTACGTATTCGCACCAACATCCAATAAATTTATGAATTGTTGTGCGAGTAAAGTAGAAAAGGTGTTCGTTATTATTGATGACATAGACTTATTTATCTCACTTTTTGTACAATTATTGAAACAAAGTTGTTTGTTGTTATTGGATTAGTGTCAACTAAAATGGTGTTGGCATTCACAAAAGAGACATTTTTCGTTTCATCAAACACCACCCTAATTGTCAAATCGGTGCTAGAAATGCCAAATTCTGTTTGAGCAAAAATAGTATTTGCATTAAATATACTTTTTACGACTACTGTATTTCCAGAGGAAAGATAGAGCGTTTGGCCATCAACCACATCATGAATAAAATTAGTTCCGTTACCAGTTATTACATTTGAGCTGGATGAAATATTTGCTGTACCATTTATGGTTTTTTCTAAATTTTTTAAAATAATTAAATTGCCAACAGAAACTTCAGATTGCACGTTTGGAGTTATTGACGTTGACACTATACTATTAGAAATATTACTTATATTAAATGTATTTGAATGATAATCTTGCGTTAAATAGATTATTTGTACATTTTGATCAGAAGCATTTTTTGAATTCGTATCAATTTTAGTTACAAAAGTTTTTGTTCCTAATGGATGTACAGTTTCTTGCAATGTTTTCTTAAATTTATAATAATCATTTTCTGTATTAATTATATACGAGAAGTTATGATATTTTTTATCATCTTGAAATTTTTGATCCGAACTTGGTTGACCATCGGTATTCAAGTAAATTCCAGGATATCGAATCAATCCATTTTCAAATTTGGCTGTTGCCTTAGCCTTACCATCGCCGTAGAACAACGAGGTCACAACATTTCCTGTGGTTAAATTATCATCAGATTTTATAGATAGACTAGAATCAAAAGTTCCTGTATAATTATAAACTCTTAATGAATTATTTGATGTTGAATATTTGTCCACATAAGCAGACCAACTATAATTTGTATTCGATGCTCCTTGATAAACAAATGTATTCGCTACATAAATTTGACCTTCGGTAACATCAGTTAATGATATGTCAGCATTTCTCAAAGAAATAATTGGAGCAGAAACATAATCATAACCGTAACTTATAACTCTTATACTTGATATTGCACCAATTCTAGTTGTAGAAATTTCTTTATTTAATCCTTCACCTAATATTTCGGATACTTTTAATACTGCATTTTGTCCTCCACCGGGAGAATTAACTGTTACGGTTGGAAGGTCAATCATAGTATAACTTTCACCACCTCTAATATAATCGGATGTTTCATTGAAAGTTATTGTTTTAATTCCATTATTTCCGGCATGTACAGAACTAACATTCGCATTAGCTCCATATCCTCTACCAGTACTACTAAAAACTAAAAAATCCCCAACAGAATAACCATTTCCACCATTGACTATTTGAATTCTACCTAAAGATCCAACTTCGGTTAATTTCCTTCTATTTAATTTATATACTGAAAGATTGTTTATATTATTTTCAAATTCATCAAAAAAAGTTATTGTGTTTGAACTTACGTTGGCTACAATTTTTATTTCTTCATATCTATTTCTTAAAAATAATTTTACTGTTTCTCCAACTTCAAAAGAGTTGGTTAAATCTTGAGACTCATCTCTCAAAACTCTAGTGCCCTTTACGGCAGTAGTTGAATTTATAATTAATGTATCATCAAGTTCTTCCATATACAAACTATAAATGTCCAAATCGGGTTGAGTTTTATACCCTCCACCAGAAGATTCTACGGTAATAAAAGATATGGGAAAAACATTCAGTGTTTGTTTCGTAGTCAATTCATTTATCGTTTTATTGTCATTTACATTATCAATTCCGTCAATAGTTGAAGAATAGAAAGATTCTATTGTTATATTACTTACGTTTATTGTTCTATATACTTTTTCATCCAACAGTAATATTTTAGCCTTAGCTTCAGAACCTAATAATATATCTTTAAATCCTCCAGTAAAATCAAGAATTGAGGAATTTTGATATAATGCGGGATCCCTAAATCCAAAACCTCCATTAGTAACAACAACATCGTCAACTGAACCCTGTAATACATTTCCAACTGTAGCTATAGCACCAATAGGGTTACCAGAACTTGGATTCAATCCACCTATAATTGTAACTGGATCTCCTTCATATCTTAATTCTGTATCATATCCATTGTAATATAATCCTCTATTTTTAGGATCAATTTTAATTTCAGATAAAGAACCAATTAATTTTGCGGTAACAAAATCTTCATTTCCATTGGTTCTTACTATAGTTGTGCTTACATTTTCTCCAGTTAAAAATAATTTATTAATATTGGAAATGTATAATTCTACATATTCTATTCCTAACTGTCGGTCAACCGATTTTATAACTTTTTCAACGATAGCTGTTGCTTTTGAATTTGTTCCGGTAATTTTACATTTTTCAATATCAAAAATATTGGTATCACCAGTCTCAACTCTTAACGATAAAGGTAATACCCATTTTCCGTCAGAAACTTTTAATATTTGTTCTTTTGGAAAATAAATTTCAATATCTTCATTATATAATATTCTAAATAAAAACTTTACTGATTCTGGTGTTCCTTTTGACCTATAAAATTCTCCTACATTTTTTATAAAAGTTCTTTTATCTAAAAGAATCTCTTTTGGAAAATATGGTAAAATTTCTTTTGCTATTTCATTTAAATAGTAATCATCAACCAAATCTAAATCTTTAGACTGTTCTAAAGTTTTGACTTCGTATAATGCATTATTACTACTTTCTAACCATTTATAGTATTTTTCTAAAAAAATGACAAACTTGGGGTTATCAGACCTAATAAAATCAGGTAGTTGACTTGAAACTAAATTGGAAACAATTAATTCTGACATTTTTTTATTTTATGATTTTTAGTTCAACAACAACACTGGTTGGATCCGTTTGATCGAAAGCTAACATTTTATTTTTAATTGATTGTAAAACTGTAGATTTTGGTCTAACATTTATAGAAAGTTCATCAAAATCATTATCTACAGAAAGTGGAGCAAAATTTTCTATTGTTATAGTGCCTAAAACGTAATCTATAACACCAGTAATACCTTCATTTTTTTCGGCATTTAAAATAACCTTTGTACTTCTACTTGTAAGCTCATCTGGTTTAAAATAGGCGATTCTAATTTTACCAAACCTATTTTCTAAAATAGACTCAGCAGTAGCATTTGTTCCTCCACCACCAATAATTCTTATTGCAGCTGTTGTATAACCAATACCAGGATTTATAACTTTTACTGAACTTAGTTTTCCGTTTACGATAATGGCGGCCGCTTTGGCTCCTCGACCATCTCCAATAATTTCTATGGTTGGTGTTGACGTATATCCTGAACCTGGTGTTATAACTGATATCGATTCGACTCCTGTAAATGAAGATGGAACTTCTTCAATAAAGCAGGATCTTTCTATTAAATTTTCGTCAAGTATATTAAAATTTGGTGAAGAATAAAAATTATCGAGTGTTGTGCCTCTAGACAATTCAACACCAAAATCTAAAGTATAAGTATTAGTTTGTGTTAAAACAGGTCTAAATCTCTTAGACAAAAATATTTCCAATTCGTTTGATTGTACAGAAATATCAGAATTATCAACATTAGTTCTTAATTTTGATGAACTAAAAATTGAATTAAATTTATTTAAATTTAAATTTGAAAATGAAGTTATCGCATTTGTAACTTTTGATTGTAGAGTTGATGTATTTAAATCAGTTTTCGTTGGGTCATAATAAACGGTAGAAATTAACTTAATGTAATTATAATCAACATCAACAAATTCTGGAGTAACTGTTAAAACACTTATGGGTTTAACTATCTCATTTATAAAATAATTTTTTTCGGTATCAGAAACTTCAAATCCCAATTTAGGTTTAGCAGAAATAAAAATTTTACCATAAACGGGAGGAATATTTTCTTCTCCACCCCAAACATTAACCGCATCAAACTGTGGATATTTTTGTTGAATTAGTTTAATATAATCATTTTTTGTTACAGCTCTATTTTGAGAGGTAAACTGTAATGGAGCTGCAAACTTAATTTGATCGACAGATTCCTTTGCTGCGCCGCCAGAAGAAGCGGCAACTGGGGTCACACTAAAAGTAGTAAAAGATGAGACTGGTGTCGTGGCAACAAAAGTATTGGCTTTATTAGCAACAGATCCGTTCGTAGAAAGATAGGTTACATTTACTACACCAGCGTCAGGTATTTTTTTACCGATTACATCATCACCAAAATAAATCTGATATTGATTGTTTAGTCCCTCTTGTAAAAAATAAACAGTAGAGTTAGCAGTAAGATTTATTACATCTGTGGCTAAACTATAAACAACCGAATCTGTATTAGATGAAGATTGTTGTACAGTAACTTTTAATGTTGATGTATCAATATTCGAATCTGGTATAGAAAATATTTGCTTTGGATTTGAAGCTTCAGAATGGTTGAAAGAATATCTATTCAAAGATCCTTCGTATATTTTTAAATTATTGAATACGAAATTTGTCCCAGTTTTTGTTACGGTAGTATCTTCTAATGTAACAAAATTATATACTTTATTATCAATCAATGAAGATAAGAAAATATATCCTCTTGGTAAAGTTAAACTACCTGGTGTAGAGTTTAAACTATTGATAGTAAAGTTAATTGTAGCTCTTGCAGCTGTTGCTGATCTTGGAACATATCCAAATTTTTTGGCATGAGAAATAACCGAGTTTCTTAAAAGAGCCGTATCTAAGAAGGATTCATTTGCAATCATGTTTAGATAATAAGCGTTATAATGTGTATTATAAGCCAGTATATCTAAAAGTACACTTAATCCAGAACCGTCAAAATCATAGTCGGTAAATTCATTTTGACTTTTTAAAAAACTTTTTAAATTTGTTTTGATTTGATCAAAATCAAGTTCTGTTACTCTTAAACGATCTGTCATTTATCTTACTCGATCTAGAAAAAATGTTATTGTTATTGGTTCAGTTCTGTTTATAATGGTAAATTCCATATCTATCGTAAAACCATTGTTGTCATAATCTGGTAAAGCACGTATTCTATAAACAGAGGCTCTTGGTTCAAAATTTCGTATTGTCTGAGAAATTTCTCTTTCCAATGCTGCGGCAGTCACAAAATCTAGTTGTTCGAATAAAAGTTTTGAGACATTAGATCCTATTTCTGGTTGAAAAGGACGTTCATAATGATTTGTTAAAATCAAGTTTTTTACAGAATTAATCACAGCCATTTCTGCTGTGTGTTTATTAACGTCTTTTTTTATTGGGTGAACATTGAAAAGGAGGTCTAAGTCCTTATAAGTTCTCGCAACATTGGTAGTAATTGTGGCCATCTATTATTTATTCAACTCCTAAAGAGGTTTTGAGTTTTGCGGTTCCTATTTTATTGGTAATTAGATTTTTTTCAGTACTTCCCGAGTTTTGCATTCCGTTTAGTATCTGAAAATCTTTTAAAATTTGTTGGGAAGCGTAAAAATAATTCTCATCTTCGGTTCTTCTGGTGTAAAGTAATGTATTTGCGGTGTTTATTATTACATTCATTGCATTTACTTGAGATGTTGTCAGTGAAGAAGGCACGGTTTGTAGTGAGTTTTTAGTATTTCCTATACTCCAATTATTAGCCGCCAATTCTTCTTCAATATACAAACTAGTAAACTGGTTTAAAATAGGAGTAGAATTTCTAACATTATCTGTTGTTCCCAATATAGTTAATATCATTCCTCCAGATCCGACACAATCTTGATAATTTGGTTTTATAACTCCTGTAGATGAATCAAAATAACTCTCTGAAACACCAGATATTCTATTTGTATGTTGTAAAAATAAATTTAATTGAGTTACTAAATTATTTGATGAATTAGCTAAATTTTTTATCGCAGCATTAGAACTAGGATAGTTTGTATCTGGACTAGTAGTACATAATGTTATAATTGAATTTAAATTAGAAGATATACTAGAAACATAAGATGCAACAGGATTTTGAAAATAATCAGAACGTGTCACCGCACCATTGGCCAAATCACTAGCCGCCCATGAACTTATTTTTATAGGACTTGTGTTTAAAAAAGCTTTAGCTCTGTCACTCAAATTAATATCATCACCAAATTTAGATGAATCGAAAGTAGTTGTTAATCTATCTAAAACATTTGCCATTATAAAGCTCCTATGCTAGGAATTCCAGTAACTCCTCCAGAATCTCCTGGATGAAAATGATATGTATACGCATGTCTGAATATCTGTATTGGTCCAATAATATCATTCAATACTGGCGCCGTAACTGAGGATAATGATGAAATGGGACCAGCAGAATAAATTCCTGGTGCAACAGCACCAGCATCTGGAAGGCCAACTAAAACTCCTGTGGGAGTTACCAATCCTAAAGCACCAAAAACTTTTTTACTCGCTATTATGTTTTCAGAACAAGCAATAGGTCCTGTGGAAGATATTCCTCCGTTTACAGTTAAATCACCTTCGACATGAACAGAAAAAGGAGCATTTAAATTAATTTGTCCTTCTATTCCTCCAGCAGTTATGTTTACATCGGTTTCTGAAGTTAAATTTACCTCACCGGTGACAACAGCGTCCATCTGACCTTCAATGTTTTGATAAACATTACCTTCAATGTTTTGATAAACATCTCCCTTAACATTTAATTTAGAATCACCTTCTATAGTCACAGAGCAATAACCTTTTATCAAAACATGATTGTTCTTAACAACTATTTCATAATTATCACCAATAATTTTATGAATTTCTGTTCCATCGGATTGTATCTCAGTATAATTTCCTATTCTATGTTGTATTCTCATTCTTTCATATTGTGGTGTGTCATCCATTTCCACAAAATGACCAGAATCGGAATAAAATCCTTTTACATGAGGATAAACTGAATTATTTGCTTGAGAATCGGGTTCATACCAAGTACTATCACCTTCGGGTTTTTTAACTTCTGTATCTGCCATCATTATACCTTTTCAAATGTTGCTTCTATCGCTTTAATTTCTGTATATACTATTGTTGTAATTTCTACTGTTTCTTTTGCTGTTTGGAATGTTTTTTGTGTTTCAGATATTAATTCTGTTACTTCAGAAAAAGATACATTTTCACCACCGGCACCACTTAAAGATATTGATTCGGAAAAAGCATCAGTCAATGAATTAAAAAAATGAGTTAAACAGTCTTGCAACAGAACCAATAATCTTGCGGGTAAACTTAATATCCAGTTTATTAGTTGTCTTATCTGTGCGGTAATTTTTGCAATCTCTAGTACTATTTCATTTATTACTTTTAAAAATTTCTGAATACTTTTGAGTGTAGCCGTTAAAAGTTTAACCGTTTGTTTAATCCACTGAGCTGTGGCAGAATTTCCATCAATTGCAAAAAGAGCAAGTATCTTATCTCTCAACCATTTAACTGCTGTTATAACTTCTTGTCTTTTTGTGAGAATTTTTAATCTAGTTTCATAGGAAATATCACAATTCCAAGTTTTATCATTATTTGATTTTTCTATAGCTACACTATCCGAAGGATCTATAATTGTACTCAGTTGACCAGATTTTGAACCATTAAGATTTGTTGATTGTAAATAAGATTCTTCACTTATTCTACCTTTCGAATCTATTGGTATTAATTTTTTTCTGTCTGGTATAGAAGGTCCAGGTTGTAATGCGTAACCGGGTAAATAAAAAGTATATCCTGTCCAGTTACCTATTAATTCTTCTTGTGTATTATAAACTTTACCAGAAGTTTCATCATATCGGCCTACTCTTGCATCCAATGATCTTGCCTGTTCTATGGAAAGTAAAGCATTCGGCGCATTAGAAGCTTGAGAATTTAGTTCTGCAATTTGTTTATCTATTTCTTGTATTTTAAGACTTTGTTTGTTTATTTCTTCTTGAATTCCTTGTTTTTGCGTATTTACTCTATTTAAATTTGATGTAGAGTTCTTATAAAGATTTGCCAGGTTTGTCTCAGCATCTAATATATTTCTTTCTAGTAGTCCTTTTCTGGTTACTAAATTATCTCTTTCAGTTAGTTCACGAGAATTCCAAACTTGATCAGCATATTGTTCTAATGTTAAATCTTGCTCATCTTCATTTCTATTTGGATACGCAATCTCAGCTAATTTTCTACCACTTTGTATTTGAGATTCTAATTGAGAAATTCTACTATCGTAAGATTGCCCACTTACTGAACCAATTGAACCAACATCATTTAAAAAGTTATTGAGTTCACTTTTTGAGTATTCTATAGCTACAGTCCATCCAGATTCGTCTATAGGTGAAACTTGATATTTTTCTTCATCTGCAATTAAATTTTTTAGTTCTTCTTCATTAGCTTTTTTGGCATTTTCTAATGTTTTCTTTTCTTCCTCTAATTGTGCTATTTTATTTTTAATCGTTGAATAATCTACAGGACTTTGGTTTAAAAATTTTTGATTTTCACTGTCATATTTTAAATAGAGTCTTGGGTCTCTATTTTCTGTTAATTTCAAATAAGGTGAAGGAGAGTGCCATTCTAAAGCCTCTTGATCAGCAAAAGCTCTCATTGCACTACCAAAAGAAAATTTATATTTTACTTTTATTGGAGTGTATATTTTTGGTATAGAAACGGTAGTTTGAGATGCAAACGCCCAAGGAAGGTTCTCAAATGGAGTTTTAATTCCAGTTATATCATGAACACCATAGATAAAAACTTGAAGTCGGGCTAATCCAAGTGGATCAGCATTATTGATAACTATAGCATCTCTTTCTACAACTTGCATAGTCATAGGATTATCCTTAAAAAAATATTACGCATAATTTGTATTAGTTACATTATCAACGCCGATCATTTTATTATATCTATCACTTCTATTTGAACTGTTTGTACAAGCTTCAAAAATAGTTTCGTGTTTATTGTCCGGTGTTAATTTGTGCCGTGCTGCGATGATCATATAATGACCATATAATGTTCTGTCTAAATTATTTTCTCCTGGAACTTTCTCGGAGAATTTAGGTATGTTTAAATATACATTTGCTCCTGATGAAATTCCAAAATTTCCTGGCACTACAAGTTTAACTCTTTGTGAAAAGAAGTTTGCAAATATAGATTCTCTCTGAAATAAAATTTGTTCATAATCTATCTTCTTTTCGAATTCTCCTGGACTATTTTGTTTTATTTCATTTATATTTCTAGATATTAAACTTGTAGGACCTTCAACTATATTTGATTCTGAAAAATTGTTTAATAAATCGCCTTCTATGGTTTTTAAATTTGCCACAGCAGGTCCGTTATTCCTAGAATTTTTTGGATGATTTATAGAATTGTAATCGAAATTTAATTCTAGACTTTGACCTATATTTCTATCATATCCAATAAATTTACCCGAATAAACTCCGTTTTTTATATTTGATAAAATATCAAACTGCTGTATAACTTCAAAATGTCTGGCTCCAAACATATCATTTGTTTCATCCATACGACCTAAGTTTTTAGGATCAAAATTTATATTTACAACCGATTCTTTATCTAACAAATTACTTAAACTAGCAAAGTTATAACCAAAAATATTTTCGTAAAAAAGAAAACATGGTCTGTGATCAGTATCAATTGCCAATTTTGTCATCCACATTATAGCGTCTATTGGATTTAAATATAATGGAACTACAATATCTCTTATTCCTAAAGATGTATCAAATTCTCCTCCTTTTATTTTTTCACTAGGAGTTTTTAAATAATCTCTAAGAATTTTGAGTGCAGTGTTACTATATGTGGTATTTAAATAAGCTTGTCCCACCTTTTTAAATTGTGCCGTAACAAATTCTTCAGAAATAAAATGTAAAATATAAGTTTCTTTAGTTTGATTTACTACATTTCTATCAGACTGTTTATAAATTCTAAAAATTCTTTTTATATCTAAAGTATCATCGTCAACTTTTCCTATGTGAATTTTTATAAAATCATTACCGTCTAATAAAAAAGAATCAGACAATCCAGACGAATCTTCAATTAAAATATTACCAGTTAAACATGGCTGCAATATTGAATCGAAAATGTTTATTTCTTTGTAGTGTGCAATAAGACTTCGTTCAGTTTTATCTTTGGCGACAAGGTTTAATTCTTTTATTATAAACCCAGTTGATATTAAAAAATTCGATTGCATTTTATTTTGTTAAATCTTTAAATTCTTTTTCTAAAAAAGGAACGAATTCTTTTTTTAACAATTTAATTTTTCTTTTATTTTCATTTGTCTCATGTTCATATTCATAATAAGTTTTTGTTCCTCTAGTTCTTTTAAATTCTATTTGAGTACCACCAATTAAAGTGTAATTATTTGAGGTTATTGGAGAAGTATTTGCGTAGTCAGGTTGCGTTAGAATTATCGTTTTTTCTTCAAACTCTTTAGTATCTAATATAGTTTTTCTCTCTTTTACAAAATATTCTTTTACATTTGATTCCGACCAAGAAAGTCCCGTAACCGAGGTATTAGAAGTATCGGCATAATTATTTGCAGAATATTTTGAATCGATATATTTGTTTAGTGTTGTATAACTCATTGGCCAATCTAACAAAGGATTTATAATATTATTAACCATTAAAATTATCCAGTGTCTTTCGGAAGAATCATAAAATTTGTCCGCTAAAATTTCTGGTGTTTCTCCTTCAGGAATAATATAATCATAATAAACAACAGAATTTTGTTTAAAATTTTCATTAAACTTAAATTTAAAAGTTAAGTTTGTTATTATATCTAAAGATGTTTGATCTCTATCGGAAAAATAAACAACCTTAGGAAAGTAATTAAAAAATTTTGACATTTATTACCTTTTATTAAAATCTTCTTTTGGTGGTAGAAACTTCCCACATCGCCACATCGTCCCTATCTCTTCCCGCAACTTCAACAAAAGAATCTTTTGTAAGAATTTCCGTTTCTTGGAAATTTAAAGATAATCTAATACCAACAGGCATACCAGTTTTTCCAATCTCAGGTTGTCCAAAATTGTCAGGAGATTCATATGCAGACCATCCATTTGGTGCATAATCTGTATCTATAGATGTCAAAACACAAGTTGAAATTTGAGGAATATTAGGATTTATAGAACCGTTGTAGTAAAATTTTATATCAAATTCGGATGGTGGCACTAAGAAGAATCCACCTAAGGCTCCAATTCCTTCTTTTAAAACTTCTGGTGCTTGATGAAATCTAAGTCTTTGTAATATTTTTTGAACTTCAACCGCTTCTTTAGAACTTCTTGGATATAACATAAAATCAAATCTGAACTCTCTAAATGAAGGAGACGAATATATCATTTCTAGTTGAGGATTTACAACTGCTCCAAATCCTGCGGCAAAAACTCCTGATCCTGCACCACCGAGAGTTTTTCGTAAAAAATTGTTTAAAATGAATGGTGTTAAGTTTTTAACGGCACTTTCAATTTTTTTCTCTCCTGATCCTTTTATTTGACTATAACCGGCTGTTGCAGCTGCCAAGTAAGCTAGAGGTGAAGATCCAAATTCTATTGTAGAATATTGTTGATTATTTGTAAAATTTAAAGTATCTGGCATATAAAAAGCAATACTATCCGTGGTTCTTTTTATAGTTCTCAAACCTTTTCCAGAATTAGCTAAATTAAAAATTTCTTTCGCAGAATCAGACAATCCTTTACCAAACGAATTTAATCCACCAGCAGCACTCTCAAAACCTTCTTGGAACGTTTCATTCATATTTTCTATTTTTGCATTGGCTTTATCAGAAAGAAAAGAAGCTCCTTTTTTAATCATTTCTTTACTTATTTGTGTAGGTCCAGATTCATTGACATCTTCAACTATTTGTGTAAGACCAGATACAGTTTGCGAAAAAGGATTGGGTGTTCCATTATACTTTTGATTTTGTATAATAGTAGGATTTCCATAAAAGTTAGGCAAGCCAACCTCGTCCTTTGTTCTATCAAATCTAGTTTTTTCTTGTTGATTAATATGGATTACCATATAGTGTCCTTTATCTAAAGAACCTATATCCAAAGGATATCTTAGTACATTACTCATATATCTGCTATCACGCAAAATTTGTTTTGTTAAACCAAGGGTATCACCATCACTCGTATTATTGATTTTGATTTCGGTTAAGTTGAAAAATGCCATATGATTCCTTTGTGAATATATAATATTTATGCCATATTCAGGAAAGTTTACTCCAAAAAATCCGACGAAATATAACGGAGATGCAACAAATATCATCTACCGTTCTTCGTGGGAACTCTACGTCATGAAATATTTGGATGAAAATCCTATGGTTACCTGGTGGGCATCAGAAGAACTGTTCATACCATATCGCAATCCCATCGATAAAAAGATGCACCGTTACTTTCCAGATTTTGTCGTAAAAACGAAGAAAAAAGATGGAACAGTGATGACTTACGTACTAGAAGTAAAACCAGAAGTCCAAACAAAAATGCCTAAACAAAAAAGAAAGACCAAACGGTATTTACAGGAAGCTGCGACTTATGCAATCAATCAAGAAAAATGGAAAGCAGCAGATATCTTTTGTAAAGAACATGGTTGGAAGTTTCTCATACTTACGGAAAACGATCTCGGTCTAGTATAAATAGTCGATGGCATATTTAATCGACAGAATTCAAGCATCACTTCAAAAAGAAGGTTACGCTTCTAGATCAAGAGAATCTAGAGACTGGTTACGCACGAAAGTTGCAAACCTAAAACCAACAAAAGCAAGTTTAATGAATGATATGGCGAGATTGCGTGAGCGTAGTATTATTGGTAGAATGTATTTTTTCTTTTACGATCCTAAGACAAAGGAAAAAATGAAATACTATGATAGATTTCCTTTAGTTTTACCTATAGAACAATATGCAGATGGTTTTTTAGGATTAAATCTACATTACATTCATCCCAAACAAAGATTAATATTGATGGACAAACTTAGTTCATATGCCAACAATGACAAGTTTGACAAAACCACGAAGTTAAAATTAACATATCAAACACTTAAAGCGGCATCAAGAATATTTGAAAAAAATGCTTGCATTAAGAGATACCTATTTACACAAATACAATCAAGATTTTTAGAAATAAGTGCTGAAGAATGGGATATAGCCGTTCTACTTCCAATGGAAGATTTTACATCCAAGAAAAAACCTGTTTCTAAATCTGTAGTTTTTCAAGATTCTAAGGATACATTCTAATGTCTTTTACGCCAACACTCTTTTTATCAAATATTCGAGCCAAAGATGGATTAGCCAGACCGAATAGATTTAAAGTAATTTTACCGATCCCTAACTACATAGGTAATTTTGTTAGCACAGGAGTTTTAGAAGGATTATTAAACTTACCAAATACTCTTGTTACTGACATTACAGATTGGGTAAGTTCAAGAACTAGTTATGAAACAACAGGAGTACCTTTTAAGAGAAGTTCGAATCCCTCTATCACAAGATATCTTTCTTTACAGTGTGATACCGCTGAACTTCCAGGAAAAACATTACAAACAGCCGATGTAAAAATTTATGGTCCGACATTTAAAATACCATATCAAAAACAATATAATGATATGAGTTTAAGTTTTATCTGTACAAACGATTTTTATGAAAGAAAACTTTTTGATCTTTGGATCGATGCTATTATGCCATCTGACACCAACAATTTAAGATTTCCCAAAGATGAAGAAACTAGATACATGACGGACATTCAAGTTCTTCAGTACGACGACTTTATCAAACAAATTTATTCTGTAAAATTAATCGATGCTTTTCCAATAGGTGTCGCAGCACAACCGTTAGCTTGGAGTGATGACGGTTATCATAGATTAACTGTTCAATTCGCATATCAAAAATATCAAACTATCTATGAAGGTTATACTGATCTGGGTGAAGCAGCTGCTTCTTACTTTGGAGCAAAAAGTACAAAGTTATTTGACAAATTCTTTAAATTTTAAATGGAGTTACTATGTTACCTAAAATTGATGTTCCGTTATTTGAAATAAAATTAAGTTCTACTGGTGAGTTTATTAAGTTTAGACCTTTTACAGTAAAAGAAGAAAAATTATTTCTTATGGCTTATGAATCTGATGATGCAAAATATTCTGTAGACACAATTATGCAAGTTTTAAATAATTGTGTAGTAAGTGATATTGATATAAAGGATTTGCCAACATTTGATATTGAACATTTATTTTTAAATATTAGAGCTCGTTCAATTGGCGAAATAGTCAAATTAAAGTACCGTTGTAATAATGATGTTGGTACAGAAGAAGAACCTAAAAAATGTAACAGTTCTGTTGAAATAGATTTGAATGTTTTGGAAATAGAACCAACTAAAGAAGAAAATCATTCAAATAAAATAGAAATCACAGACAAATTAGGTATCATGATGAAGTATCCTAAAATGAACTTGATAAAAGATAACACGAATACAGAAGATTTTAATGTTGTTTTAGATTTAATTATAAACTGTATTGATTTTATTTACGATGAAAACAATGTATATTATGCGAAAGATTCTACTAAAGAAGAATTAACAGAGTTTTTAGATTCGTTACAATCTAAAGATTTGGAAAAAATTAAAGATTTTTTCGACACTATGCCAAAACTTAAAAAGAAAGTAGATTTTGAATGTAATAAATGCGGCTATCACGAAAACATTGAATTAGAAGGTTTACAAAGTTTTTTCGGTTAACATTTGGTCATGACAATTTGCAGAATCACTATCACACCAACTTTGCGTTAATGCAACATCACAAATATAGTTTAACAGAGTTGGAGAATATGATTCCTTGGGAAAAAGATATCTATGTGAATATGTTAATGAGATATCTAGAAGAAGAATCTGAAAGATTAAAAGCAGCACAAAATCAAAAGAGATAAAATATGGCAACTAAAAAACCATCAAGAGGAAGATTAACAGAAATCGTTGCTTCACGAAGAAGTCAGGGTAGCAGCGTTACTGGAGCTTTAGCTAGTGGTATCAAAGAAAGACTTAAGGAAAAATTTGATCCTCGGCAATTAATTAATCAAAGAGGATTATTAACTGCTTTATTTCCTGGACTAAAAACATATCAAGCAAAAACTTCCGCATCAGAAATATCACAATCTTCGATGCAAGTTACGTCTTTTGATGAAATAAAACCTATGTTGGAAACCATTTCATTCAATACAAAAATGACAGCAAAAAATACTATGGTTTTACCAGCACTACACCGAGATGTAAATGTAATTCGTCAAAATATAGTAAAATTAGTAAAGTTAAAAGGCGGTGACGCTAGAACAAAAGCCGATATGTATTTTGTAAAAGCAAAAGAACGTGAGGACAAATATGAACGGGAACTAAAAAAAGAAAGAAATAAACAAAGTAGAATCCAAAAAATAAAAGAAGATGAAAAGAAAAAACAAGATGATGGCACTAAAAGTTTTTTTCAAAAATTAATTTCTTCAATAGTGAAAGGATTATCCTCAGTCGTTAGTGCTTTAGCTAGTCTTGGTAAAGCTATATTAGGAGCATTTAAATTTTTAGCCGGAATTGTAGGCACTATATTTACAACTTTAGGAAAGGCCTTTTTTGGAGCTTTGTCCGGTTTAGCTGGATTAATGCCAAACCTTAAGAACATACTTAAAACAATCGTAGGATTCATCTCAAGTGATTTAGTTAAAATATTAATTAGATCAATAATAGGTAGACTTATAGGATTTGTATTAAGTCCAAAAGGATTAATAAGAATAGGAATGGGATTATTAGCATTTTTTGCTGGAGCTTTTGGTCTATCAATACTTCCAGAAGCAAGACGACAAGCAAATATGTTACAGGATAAAAACATATCCGATAAAGATATGTATCAACAAACAATAAATGAAAAATCTTTGGATTTAAAAAAAGGAGAATATTCTGAATTGCCAACAAGTGGCAGAAAAATGGAAGGAGAAGAATTAGAAAGATCTAAATTAATAGGTTTGACGGCTGATGCAAATGCAAAATATTCTATAATCGGAGCTTCAGAAGGAAAATCTGTACAATTAGGAAAAAATGGAGAATTAACTGAGTTACAAAAAAATATATTAAAAGATAGGTTTGCTCCTGGAGTTTTACAAGAATACTATAGTAAAATGAGAAATATGTATAAAATACACATACCAGGACTTAATGATACTCATCCTTTTTTACTGACAAAAGAACAAGCTGTCGAATACGGTGATAAACAACGAGAATACTTCTCAGCACTTAGAAAACTAATCTCATTACAAAATTCAGCAAGTCCTGCTAAAACAAAACTCAGAGAAGAATTTAATATAATAAAAAGTGATTTATTAAGTTTTGCTGCAAATTTTGTTGCAGAACAAATTAATTCAAATAGTGCCGATAAACGTATTTACTTTTCCAACTTGCGAAGTGTTATGGAAAATTTAGATCCAGGTTTTCTTGACGCTTATACTGAAAGAGCAACTGATGTAATTATGAACAGTGATATAATGAAAGGCATCACAAGTAACGTAGAAAAAGCGGGTGAAAAATTTGTTAAAGATTTAGATATTCCCGACGTTAGTTCAATTATAAAGAATACTGCTAACACAGCAAGAAACAGTCTTACAAGTTTATCAGGAAGTTTAGAAACACAAATGAAAGATTTTTATACAACAAACATCATAGATAAAACATTTGATAATAGAAAAAAATCTGTGGTGTTTAAACAACCAATCGTTATAACTCAAGAATCGGATAAAAAAAGTTTTCCACCTTTTGTAGGAGGACTCGGAGGTGCAGCTTCTGCTTGGAATAATGATTTCATAGATAAACACTTTTCTGATATGATGTCCAACCCATTAGGTCCTTTTAAGAATTAAAATGTCTAGATTATCCGAAATAGTATCATATCGAAGAAGTCAGGGTAGCAGCGTTACTGGAGCTTTGGCCGGAGGTATCAAAGAAAGATTAAAAGAAAAATTTGATCCGCGACAGTTAATTAATCAAAGAGGTTTATTAGCTGCTTTATTTCCGGGATTAAAAACTTACCAATCGAAAGCAGGATCAAATCCTAGGATATCCGGAAAATCAATAGAAAAATCTTCAGTGGATGTTTCAGATATAAAACCTATATTTGAAAATATACAATCTGACACCAGAATTACAGCTAAAAATCTAAGTGTTTTACCTTCTATTCACAGAGACTTCAATGTGATTAGACAAAATATTGTAAAACTTTTAAAGTTGGAAAAATTTGATGCAGCAACAAAAGCTGATATGTATTTTAAAGCTGCCGCAAAAAGAGAAGAAATGTATGAATCACAATTATCAAATTTAAGAAATAACAATTCTCCGGAAAGACAAATCACTAAACCAAATTCAGGATCTTTTAATTTTGGAGTTTTAGTGGATGCAGCATTTTTTGCAGGTCTTTTAGGTATGGTTACCTTAGCTATTAAAGGTGTATATAATGCGGTTGAAAGAATAAGAAATATAGACTTAAAAGAATCTATTGATGATTTCTTAAAATCAGTACAAAAATCGATTGATGAAGTAATGTCGATTGATTTTTTTACTGATGCGTCCGATATCGAAAGAGAAATGTCCAGGTTAACATTTGGTACTTTAACTGAAGATCAAAAAAAGAAATTTTTGGAAGCTCAAGCAAAAGCTGAAGGATTTGGTGTAAAAGGAACAAAACCAACTGAACTTAATAATCCTGGAGCAATGCTTTATAATGAAAAAGATGAATCTCAAAAAAAATTGGGAGCTAAACCTTCTGAAAAACATTTCTTAAATGTAAATGGTAAAAAAATTCCTTTTGCACAATTTCCTACTGTTGAAGCTGGAAAACAAGCTCAGAGAGAAAAATGGGAATCTCCAATGTATAAATCAAAACCTTTAAATGAAGCAGCTAGAATTTGGAGTGGAACTGTAGGAGTAGACACCAAAGCATCTCAAAATTATTTGAAACTTTTATTTGATTCATTAGGAATAGGAACACCAATAGGCGGTTTCGTAAAAAAACCAGCTGGTCCTAGAACTATAAAAGATGTAAATGTAGAAGGCTTCAAAATGAAAGAAGTTACTGGTGATTTTGGAATTTATGGTCAAATGTCTAAAGTTGAAAATGTTGTTCTGCACCATACTGGTGATAATAGATTAACAAGTGCCTTAAATGAATTTGAAAGATTTCAAACAGACAAAGAAGGCAAAAGCAAAGGTTATAAACACGGCGTTCAATATGTGATTGATAGAGATGGAACTGTTTATAACATAGCTCCAGATAAATCAATCATGTACCACGCTGGAACTAAATCGGGAGTAACGAATCAAAACTCAATTGGTGTAGAAATAGTTTCTAAAAATAGTGAATCATTTACTGAAGCTCAAACCAAATCAGCAAAAGCTCTTGTTGCTTTTTTAAGAAAACGTCATGGAGATTTAAATGTAGTTGGACATGGAGAAATTTCTCCAGATAAAATGAAATCTGAAGGTAGAGCTTTGGCTGAAGAAATAAGAAAAAATCCTCCAGTTTTTAGTCCTCAATCCATGGGTAATATGGGTGAGATGATAGATAATTCTTCTTTTAATGTGGCTTTTGGATCAATGAATGAAGATACTCCAATAGTTTTCATCAACAATAATACTAATCAACAAAATGTAATAGTGATGGAAAATCAGTCAGAATCTAAAGATTATTTACCAAATTTGTTTCGAAGTATTATCGCATAAAAAACCCACCTTTCGGTGGGTTTTCTTTTAGTCTTGAGATGCGAGTGATTTAAAATAATCCAAATCATCATCATCAATATTTGATGAAGTATCGAATGAAGATCCATCAAGATCAGATGAAGTTTTAGGAACAAAATCTTCAGCTTTAGTTCTTGGTGCAACAGCTTCAAAACCTAGAGCTTTATCAAGACGAGCTTTCAATTGCTCATACGATTTAAAGTTTTTCTTCTCTGTAAATTCTTTTAGGGAGAATTCTTTCTTCCAAAGTTCTTCAAGTTTATCATCATCACCATCAAGAACAGCAGACTTATCTGCAAATTCCGATTTATCATAATTACGATAACCTTCAACATTACGAATCTTCAACTTGAAGTTAGCACCTTCCCATAGATCAAATGGGTTAACAGGTGTTTCATCAGCAAACTCAGGATTCATTGCTTCAGTAATCTTATCAAAGATTTTCTTACCGAATTTAAACAGTTTAATCTGTCCTTCGTTTTCTGGATTACTTGGATCCGAGATAACGAGAATATTTGCAATGTATGAGAGTTTACGTTTTTGTTTACGAGCAATATCTTTATTTGCTTCAACACCAGAATTCCACAAAGTAGAATTGTGTTCGCAAACAGGACATTTATCGTTCAATGTAGTAAGACAGTTATCAATTAACCATCCACCAGGTCCCTGAAAACCGTGATGAAAAATTCTTACCCATGGTAGACCTTCATCACCATCTGCTGCAGGTGCTGGCAAGAAACGAATGACTGCCATACCATTACCAGCTTTATCAACTGATGGTTGCCAAAATCTATTATCGTCCTTTGAATTTGCTTCGCCAGATTGGGTTGTTGATTCAATCGCCTTTGTTAGTTTGTCCAACGAACTGCGATTGCGTTTGAGATTTGCAAAACTAGACATAGTACTTCCTTTCGTATAAACGGTGTATTAACGGTGTATAAAACGACTTATCCACATAAACATAGTATATCATTTATTTAGTGAACTTGCAAGCAACTTCTTCAACATTTCCTTAGTTTTAGTAATATCTTTATGAAGTATACCATGACCTCCAGCTTTATTAAAACTTTCAATCACATCTGGAGTATCATCAATCAAAATCATATCTGGTGTAGCATAATCTTTCTTATGTTTTCTACCAGGAACAATATTTGCTTTGTAGTTAATGCCATGGCTACGAAGCCATTTAATCTTCTGAACGGTTACTTCACCATGAAACTTCTCTCCACCAGATGAGGAAAGAATTTCAACTTCAACTGGATATTTTTTAATAAAACTCAACAATTCTTTACCACCAGGATACCAATCTAATGTGGCAAAATTTTCACCTTTAACAAACTGTTTCCAATTTGGGTTAAAATTCTTCTTATCTCTTGTTTCACCTGGTGTTTCATCGAATAAATGAAAATAGCGTTTTTCAAAATCACATAAAACGCCATCCATATCAAGATATATTTTTTTGATCATAATTATTTGAGTAAATAGTTTGCTAACCTAAAAACTTCTGTTTCTTCTAAAAAGAAATCATAAGAGGAAGTATTTGTCATCTCACCTTCTTTATTATACTGTTCACCAGTAAAACGTAAATGCCTCATACCTCTAGGCGATAAGCAATCTTCCATTTGAAATTTTAATTTCCAGTCATCTCTATTTGTTAGAATTTCTTTAACACTCATAATCGTCTCCTTCGAAATATTTTTCTACTTTTGTCATTGCTTCTTCCAAAGTCACGGCAATGACTCTAACATATGCTATACCAGCACTGATGGACATATCAAAAGGAACAGGTCCATTAAAATTAAAACTATCGGGAACAGTATATTGAACCTCAAACTCCCTCAAGTTTTTTATTCGACTCATTATGTTATCAAATTCTTTATTCATGGTATTCAGTGAGATTCGCCATCTATAATATTATTATACATGATTTCTTTAACCGTGTCAACTCTTTCTTTGGAGTTTTTAGCTCCTAATATTACTATGGCATGTTTACGATTGTTTTGTTCTACCATAATTGCTACACAATAACCGGCTGGGTTGGTAAATCCAGTTTTACTCACAATTACATTATCAAACTCAAAAAGAACCCTTCTGTTTGTATTATACAGAACGATTTTTCTTACCTTCTTCTTAAACTTAGTTTCTATAAGAGTTTGTTTTCTTATACTTATATTTTTTATTGTTGGATAATTTGATGCCGCAATCACCATATTCACAACTTCATTTGCAGTTGAAATATTACCCATATTAAGTCCTGTTGGATCTTTAAAATAAGTAGAATTCATACCCAAATCACAAGTTTTTTTGTTCATGGCCTTTAAGAAAGCATCTCGACCACCAGGATAATCAGACGCTAAAGTTTCAGCAGCTGCGTTATCACTACGAATTAACATCGCTTCAAATAATTCACCTCTAGTGTATGACTTTGGTGGCAAACTAGACTTTACTTTTCGTACTAGATTTAATTGTTTATTCATATCAGTACTGTAATCCAAAGCTACCATGGCGGTCATGAGTTTTGTAACACTAGCTATAGAACGAGTATCACTAATATTTTGATTGAACATGACTTTATTTTCAGAAACATCAAAGTGAATTATTGATGGTTCCGAACGCTTTGCATAAGAAAAGGTGCAAATAGTCAATGCAATTGTTGTTATTATTATTCTAAGCATTTAATATTTTCCTTAAAATTATTTTGTTTTTTGTTTGGTCTTTGTTCAAAAAATCATTATATTTTAAGACTTTCATTCTATACGATGGCCATATAATAGTATCTTCTATTTTTTGTTTCCACATTGGAAAAAAATTTAAAATAGAATTCAGAACACAAAGAGTTTCTATTTCAATCTCTTTTCTCATACATGATGTAAGTAACTTGGGATGAGAACCCTGCTCGGGCACTAATAACTCATTTGGATTTTGAACATTGGAAAATAGTTTGATACAATCATTCTCGAAAACATATGAGAACGACTGTATCACCTTTTTTCTTTTCATATGATGCACATCAGCATCTTCGTTCAATAAATCTCCAATCCAGAGTTTTTCATTGTTCACTAAATTTGATACAATGAAAGATACCAGATCATCTTTTAGATTAAACTTCTTTGAAAGTTTAGTGAAATGCCATTTATCTTTTCTGTTTTCAAAAGAACTCAAACTAACATTTGTTTTCCCATTATATTTAAAGTAATCATATGATTCCTGAGTAAAATGTAGTTTGAGTGCGTTGTATATTCCAAAAGCCTCATAACCAGTTATCATATTGGCAGTCGATTACCTTTCACCTTCAATAAATTATTATTCATAGCTTCACTCTCAATCTTAGCCTTAAGGTTTTGATTGATGAGTGAAGCAGCAACCTCTATTTCAAGACCAGTTTGCTTACAGTGCTCAACTATGGCTTCAATGTAGTTGTAATCAGTGTTTGCAACTAATGATTCAATAGTTTTCGCAAATTTAAGCATTTCGTCTTTTGTCGGCATAAATTTCATACCTTACAAAGATTTTGCAAGTGGGCATTCTGGTTGATAACAATCATGTCTAGCCATAATATCTATTGCGAAACCACAAATATTACATTTATCAGATTGTGACATCAATTTCTTAGCATCTTCATTCCACGATGATAGAGAATCAACTATAAAATTTATACTACTTGGACTATTCGTGTGTTCGTTTGACAATTCTATATCAGTACCAACTATATCAATTTCACCATCAATATGAAAGGTACTTCCTTTCAAAAAATAACCGAAATTTTCTAGAATTTCATCTAACGAATCTGCATAGAATTCTGTAGAATTTTTCCAATTGGAGTATTCATCTTCACATGTAAATGTATATTTCATTTTACGACCGTTTCATAAAGAGTTTCAAATTGTTCATGTACTGCAACTTCCTCATCATAATTTTGTTTATGATATACTTTCACCATCTTAGCGACAAGTTTTTTCGGTAGTTGAAGATCCTTTGCAATATTAGTTGTTGCTTCTTTAATATAATCCTTTTCGCCTTCCATGCGTGTCAATGAATTTGAACATTCTTTCAACACAACCAGAAGTTTCTCGCGGTCAGCAGGATTACTAAGTACATTTACTGATAATTGTTGTACAGCCATAATGAAAATCTCCTATTTTATTTGTAACGTGTTCCAGATGCAGCATGAGTAACGCAGATAATATCATCACCTCTCGCATATGAGCAACGAACTGAAAGTGGATCTATTCCTTTGGAGATAGCATTTTCAATATTCGATGCCATCAATTTGCGTTCGTTCAATCCGTAAATGCAGACAGCAACAATAGCTGAAATAAGTACTACTGTTACAGAAAAAATTACCGCATAACTTTTGTTGTTTGATTCACTACTCATTAAGTTCTCCATAGTTTAAGCATTCCATTTAGTTTTGTTGTAAAAAATATGTCTACCAATATAAGCTGTTCTTCTCATATTAGGCCATCCAGGTGAAACATAATCTGCATGGTAGAAAAGAGCACCTTTAGTTGGGTCATTCATCTTATCATGATTCAAATAAAAGTTTAAAGACAAGTCAACAATACTATTATACAACGAATTGTTGCGTGTTGTCAAGCCATTATTCTTCAATATCGCCAGAGGTTTATCTTCACAATACCAAGAAAATTGGCAAACAACATATCTTTCGAAATATGTTTTCTGTTTAACTACATCGCAATATGTATTGGGAAAACGTCCACTTTTCATTCTATTCAAAGTGACAAAAGCTACTGCAATTTGACCTTCAGTGGGTTCGTGTGCAGATTCAAAGTAAATGTTTTGCGCTAAACATTCTACTTGTTTTCTTGCATCCATACTTAAATCACTAAATTTTACATTTAGTTTTGTAGGTATCGGTATTTGCGAAAAAGCAAATGCAAAGAAACCTAAGAATATAGCAAATAATATACTTGATAATACGGTTAATAAACGCATATTTTCTCCTTGTTAGTTAGAGATGTGCCGAAGCACATCTGGTCCCGTCAGGCAGACTTTTTGCTCTGTGTCTTTTCTGCTGTGATGTTAGAAACGAACCCATTCAAAGACTGAGCTTTGTTTATGATATCGTTTTCTGTGGGATAGTTGGGATATGGTGGATGATCAGGTATTGGTTGTCCGTTTAGTTTAGCGGACTCTACCTTCATATGCCACTCATTTGATAGACGCTCTTTGTTAGAATGATATTCTTCTAGCAAAAGTCCTTGCGCCATTTTTAAAAGTTCAAGACGAATCTCAAACGGTGTAAGATTACTCATTTACTTCTCCTGTGTGTTGTGTGTATATCGGCGAACCGATATATCTATTTAGTGTTTTTATTGCTTAAAGTGGTGGTTTTTCGGAACAAGTCCGGGTGATGCCACCAAACCCACTATTTCAATTAACGATTTGCGATATACATCGTGATTTCGAAACCAAAACGCATATCTTGTGCAGTAGGTTTAGTCCACATATTTCTCTCCTTTTAATATAGTGACAGTATTAGCTGTCTGTTTATGTATTGAAAAACTCATAAAAAAGTTCTACTGATAATCATTAAAAATCTATGAATATGAATTTACTTTCACATACCAAAGGTTATAGCGGGAAATTCAGCTTCTCCGAATCGATTCTCAATCAACTCAACTAAAGAATTCATACATTCTTCCTCATCTTCACCATTTATATTTAAAATTAAAACACTGTTCGAGTAAAGAAAACTACTTGCAGATAATAACATTAATTCAATTATTGATTTGCCATTTGCAGTCTTTTCTCCATGAGTTACGACTATCTCACTTTTATAGTTTAATGAAGTCTCAACAAATTTTAATGCCGCTCTAGCATGAAGTCCTAATTCATTTATAAGTTTAATTTCTTTAGTAATCATTTTTTTTCTTCTTTTTATAATTGATGCAAGGTGATTGGGTAATAAGGACACCTTGCGAAACCTCATCTAGAGTTTTTAGGCTGCTAGAGCGAACGTTTCATCGTTTGCGTTTACTTTTTTTGCTTGATTTACGGTCATCGCCTACCGTGTTGTCCATATCCTTACTCATTGCCCTGTCGAAACCATGTCACCCCCATCAAAAGCAAGTTGGAGCTACTTATTATACCAACATTCAGGAACCGTAGCGGCCGCACAGTGTCCGAAGCCATTTGCTTTTGGTGGAGGTGGCGGGAGTCGAACCCGCGTCCAGAACACCTTTCATTCTACTTCATACAACAATACTCACATTATTACATAATATAGATTATTTGTCAAGCTTTATCTACTATAAGGTTTTAATTGTTGCCCTATAGTAACTACACACAAAATATTTTCTGTATGTTTTTCTACCAAAGTCCAAGTTCCAGTATTTGGATTTACAAATAGAATTGTTGGATAAGAATTAATCGATTCTTCTGTACCGTCATTTATTTTTCTATGAGATATCATATGTAACAAAGGTTTCTCACCATATTCATCCAAAGAAGAATAAATTACTTTATCTTCGGTGCAAATTATCTTAGTTTGTATCAGATCAAATTCTTGTTGTTCAACATTCGTATTATTACCAATTGCCATTACTGGAAATAGCAGTAACGGTAGAAGAAATTTTTTCATTTGTCCAATACCTTTCGATATAAGATTGGAGTTCTTCCAGGTATTTAGACTTTTCTCTGATGAAAATCTGAGGTGTTCCTTCTTCATTTGCAATCGCCACTACTATCTGTTCTACAGGTATACCAGTTCTTTCTTCGAACATCACCGCATAAGCGGTACACTGAACAAAATAATTCTGAATCCATTCTTCTTTTTTCTCTTTTCTAGAATTTTTATAGTCAATTATTGATACTTTGTCATTCCATAGGGCAACACAATCTGTTCTACCTGCCAGTTTTAATACATCACTGTAAAGTGGTAATTCTAGACCAAAAACATCTCCAACATTCTGGTCTATGTGTGGCCTTAATTGCATGAAGAAGTCTTTTATATCAGGCATCATCATGCGAATTTTAAAATCTGTTAATTCATTCAGTAAATACTTCTCACACATTTCGTGTAATTTTGTACCCCTATCGGAAGATTTTTTAGTTATTCTATTGGCTTCTTTTTCGCCGACTCTTTGACGCCATTCGTCCAAATGTTTTTTATCGGTAGAATGGGATAGAATAGTGGTAATTGAAGGGTAGAGATTTCCTCCCGGTGTCTTATACACTCTACCCTTCTCTGTAGTTGTGGATTCTAATTCATAATCTAATCCATCTATTTTCACATGATTAAAATTCATTAAACTTTATGTTAATACAAACTTTCCTATGTTAGTGTTGTTTATTAATTGTATTTCCTGTCTATCGGAAAACCATCTTTCAAGATCATCAAGTAATTCCCTTCTCCCTAAGTTACCTCTAATATGTTGCCTTAAAATAGGTATTTTAGTGCGAGTGTCCTTTCTTTTTGCCATAGTCTCTCCTTTACAAAAGAAAGTTAGCATAATATAGAACCTTCTCAAATTATTTGTTTTTCCATTTTTCTACAATCTGATCCGTCTTAACTTGTTTAATTGATCTTCTACCATGTTGTCTACCCACTTTACTATTTGGATGAGCTTCTGCGACTTTGGATAAAACTTCTTTCCAAGTATCGTCAGTTTTCGAATGAATATCGCCGACCATACTGGATATACCAAATGTGGTCAGCACCTGTCTAATGTGGGAATTTTTTTCGAGGAGTTCTTCTTTGGATGATATACTTAAGAAATCATCAAATTCTTCTCCAGTTTCAGTATTCAAGAATCTATATGTTGGCATTATTATCTACTGCATCGATGTACCAAATGGGAGGTTGTCTCTTAGTCCATTTAGCGAAATGATTTTTCTTTTCCAAATAATATTTATGATACGATGCTAAAGAATTACCGGCAATCTTACATTCATCAGGCATCGCTGGTGTCGGATCGGTAAAAAAACCAACTTTAATATTTTTTGGAATCGCACTTAATACTGTATATAGTCTGGCGCAGGCATGTATTTTTCCATAACGATATGTATATTCATCAAGTAAATGTTTCCACATATTGTACAACCAAATATAGTTTAAATCTGAGGTGCGAGCCCAAACAGCCGATGGATGATTGATGTGTGAAGCTTTCATCAACGTCACTTCACGATCATCATTCAATCGCCATCGTTTAATCTTACGGTTATTCGCAGTCAAATCATAATATTCTTGTCCGTCTAAAACACGATGCGCCGTTGACATAAGTTGTGCATACTCAATAATCATTTTCACCACATGTTTATCGAGGTGCATTTCTGCACATTCTTTAGGGTTTTTGCTGAGATAAAAGATATTCATTTTGTTTTTTTAATTCATAATATTCACGGGTAAACGCTTCAAACAATTCGAAACACTTTTCACCTCGCATTTGAATTATATGTTTTAAACCCACCAGTGTATTAGCAATATCATCACTTGAAGGATCTTTTTCCATTACATTTTCATAGAGCAATTGAATATCTTCATCCATTCCCCACAAACGAATGATAGCTTGTTCTAAATCAAATTGTGTCATTACCAACTCCCGTCACTAATGTAAAAGTTTATATGTAAAAATAAAAAAGAAACAATGAAGGTATAATCATCCCAAGGATCTACTTGTTTATAGAACCTTGGAATATAATACCAATGAAGTGGATTTATGGGTATACTGATGGTAATACCACTATGTGTAAGATATTTTAGAATTTTTAACATCATAATTTTAGTAATGGTGGGGGCACGGCGAGTATCTCCCGATAGTCTGTTGTTGTTTAAAAGTAGGCAGTCGTGCCACTTCCCCATAACTTAATTAGTCAACGATACTGTCACGAATTTCATTAACGATATCATTTACTTCAGAATCGAACCCATCATTCATAATTTCCTCAACAACAGGAACATCAAACTGAGTTTGAACTGGCGTAGAGTTCAAATCTTTTAGTTTAGTAACAGTGGCTCCTCTGAATTTGACTGTTTTAACCTTAGGTGTTTTAGCTTTCACCGCTTTTGCTTTTGCAACAGGTTTAGCTGCGGCTTTTGCACCACCACGGGTGATTTTTTGTGATTGACCAGGTACAAAATTCGCAGCGGTCACGCCAGCGGATTTCATATACTGTTTCACTTCGCTTACGTTAGTGATTTGGTAAGCAGTCACTTTACGGCCATCTTTGATAGCCTTAACTACACCATTAGCAAAGGTTTTGATATGCCAAATGTATGTCGAAAGACGATACATATGAATTTCATCACCTAGAGTCGATTCGATTTCTTCAATCGTTACAGGCTTACCACTCACCATAACGGTAAGAAGTTTTTCGAAAGGTTTAAGTTTAACAGATTTTACAGTTTTAGTTTTTGCCATAATAAATTACTCCTATTTCATTTAATGAGATTATAGTATACCACAACTTACACTATTTGGCAAGCGATATGTGGATGTTTGCCGATTAAGAAACATAATCCTCGGAACAGAATTCGGCAAATTCTGACCAGGAACCACTAAAAAGAATATTATTATCTTTACTACATCCGGAATAAACAATAACTTTATCCTCAAAAACATGATATTCATATTCTTGCCAAGAATCTTGATTTAGGTCGGTGTGATACAAATAAAATCCACCAACACCATCTTTAAATGCGGCTACCATTTGTGCAGCTAAACAACCCATACCATTAAAAAGTTTTCCTTTTGCACCGGAAGGAATTCCATTTACGAGTTTGCCGTCAAATAAAAATTCAGCAAGTTCTTGTCCGTGACCTGAAGGATAACCATCATATTGACGATACATACAAACTACGGGAGTTTTAACATCATAAACATATGTAAGTGAACGAGTACCCATTAGTTATATCCTTTTTCATAATTTTCAATATCAAGCATATCAGCTTCGAGAATCGCATCTTGATAATTGTTTGCACCGAGCTGAATCACTTCACCTTCAGAATAACAAGCAACATAACATTCTGAAACGGAATCATATTCCACACTAAGTAGAAAATTCATTTTAGTATTCCTCTCCATAATAACCATAATCTTCATCAGTGCCAAATCCAGCAGATGCCATGGCAGAATCAAAATCGCCGTCCATGGAATCATCAAACTGTTTCATCATTTCTTCATAAATGAGTTCAACATCACCAACGGGAACATTATACTTTTCAGCAATTTGTGCCCAAGTCAATTCTCCAAAAGAAAGTTCTTCTTCAATCATAATGACGATATTCATATTAAGCAGCCTTCAACATAATTTTAGGATATTTCACAAAGCCAGTCGTATCTTTTTTGGCTTTACCTTTTGCATATAAACCAACCACAACACCTTTTGGGTCAATGAATCGTAGGTCGCTATCATCTCCGTTATACACAGGACGACCCATATACTCATCAGGCATTGTTTCCGTTTTCTTCAACCCGAATACTACAGCCACATTATAGCCTTGTTCGATAGCTTTTACTACGTCAGCATCATTACCATCAGCAGCAGAAAACGTCAAATGGTAATTTTCGATATTTTTTATTTTACGGCCAAGAATCTTGGTGTAATCATAAAATTGGACTTCAGGAAAAGCCGCAAAAATATTGCGATATAGTTTACCCGAACGAACTACCTCATATTTTTCCCACGCAAGGTCGCTAGTACCATTCAAGCGGAATACAGGAATCAAATTAAGTTTAACCGATTGTTTAATGGCTTTTTCGATATCTTTCACTAACCACTCAAAGAATCCGTTACGCTCTTCGAAAAAGAATTGGGTTTTGCGAATTCGAGCTTGTTGAATAACATTAGTCGTTTCGCCTTTTTTGAACATACCGCCTCGACCAGCCGTATTCAAACAAGCAGCTGTGCAACCAGCAGTACGTTTTGGACATGTTTCATATCCGCTAATATTTGCAGGTGCCAAATGAAGAATATAGGTATTATAACCTTGTTTCATTCCTTTTAACACTTTGGGATTGCCAGTAGAAAGAAGTTTCATAATTTATATCTCAATCATCAACTCAACAGGATCAATTATACAGGAACCGCAAAGGAAGGCAAGCATTATTTTTGTTATCAAAATAGAAATGTTATCATCTTCGCATGGCCGCCTGGTCTTTGGCTTCTTCATCCGTGAACACAGGAACCGCATTGGACTTGTGGAGGGTGCCAATACCTTTCATCGCTGTACCAGTGTACGTGGTCACCTTATCCTTGCGATTCCAGTTCGCCAGACCGCCTCCAGAATCGACCGATTTTATATCGTAGGGATTACGACCTTCAGGAATTGTCAATTTTGGAAACTTTGTCGATTTGACAATTTTCTTTTTGACAACTACTGGTTTTGCATGTTTATTAACTATTTTGTTCCAAGAATCTTGAAGCTCACGCTCTTTCGCGGTGAGCTTCTTCTTTTTCTTGGAAGTTTGATTTGTGTAGATTATCATTAACAGACAGGATCTTGCACTTCAATTTCAGAAATTAATTTATCTTGGAGCGCAAAAGTCAAATAATCCACCAATCGATATGCATTTTCAGAATCAACAACAAGTTCAGCAAGGAGTTTTAATTGTGCAGGTGTCATTTTTGCAATATTATCAGCAGCCGCAACAACAACAAAAGTATTCAAATTTCCCATTATACAGCTCCAGTCCAACGAACACGATCAAAGGTTTTTTCAATTACATTGCCTCGAGCAAAATTTCGAGCAGGAGCATTCCACGAAGCAGCCATCAGAATATCGCCTTTTTTAAATTTAGCGTCATCTTTCAAGCAAATAAAAGAATGTACAGAACAACCGCCTTTTCGATCCTTAAAAACTTTGATATATTTCGAACCGACACTAAAAGTCAAACCATCACAAAAATCTTGGTACATTTCTTCCTGAATAACGTCACCAGGTGTTACCATAGTCAAATAGTCAGCTTTGATAGCTTCCAGATACAAGTCTAAATTCGTTATCATTTTCTTAACCTTATTAATCACTCAACAGGTACAATTATACAGGAATAGGTAATATTGTCAAGCGGTTTGTTGTTGTTTTTCTGCAACAGCCTTAACATGTGAACAAGTTCTACGATACCCGAACCCCGTACAGTTGCAATTATAGAAACTTCCTGGAATGTTATAAGAAACGTAATATTCTTTACCTTTTGACAAGACCTTGAAATTACGTATATTTGCAGATTTGACAAGTTGCGGTTTTTGCAACTTTTCTTTTTGATAATCTTTTGGTATCAGATTAGATAGTTCTTTATTGACAACTTCGATAAACTTTCGATAACGTTTATCAAAATTCCAACCATTTTTCAATTTGACAATATCACCGGTTTCGCCATTTGCAAAAGCGATAACTTTATTTTTTGGACTTATCAAATAAGTATGGTTACAAACTTTGTAATCACACTCAGACCAGTCCGTGGTTTCTTTGAGAATTTTAAACATGCTTGAATTATCTCACAAATTCAAGACTTTGGCAATAGGTGTTGTATTTCTACAACATTATCCTTTTAACAACTGTTGTCCAGATTCTCTTTCCGATTCTTCAAATTCGGATAACTTTAATTTGTTTAATTGATCTTGGAGAATTTTTTTATCGCCTTGATAGTTAGCGATTCTTTCTTCCAATTCTTTTATCTGTTTCTCTAAAATTTCTCTATAAGACATAACTATCTTTTTCCTCTTTCATTAAACGATAAAAACTTTTATCATGGTGCCTGTTTTTATCCTGTTTAGCCTTTTCACGATCTTGATTTTTTCTAAATTTAGTTTTTTCAGTTTTTTGATATTTTTGACCACCGTGAATCATTTCGTTTTTTTCCTCCTTAAAAAACATTATCAGCTATGCCAAGTTCTAAAAGTTCCTCTGTCGTAAACCAAACATCACTTGGTGGAATAAGTTTGGTTTTAATTGTACGAGTATCTAATCCCGTACATTTTTTTAACAGAGATAACATTCTTTGATTTATCATATCGTTTTCTTTTGCAGCAGATTTTATATCATGATATTTACCATCAAATCCATTGGAAAATTGATGACACATAACAGATGAGGATTTACTGATATATCTCTCACCTTTATGTCCTGATGCAAAAATTAAAAATGCTGACGAACAAACTGATCCTAATCCCACCGTTTTTATTTTTTTCTTAGATTTATTCATAATCTCAATCAAAGCGAAAGCATCTTCTAAACTTCCACCATTTGAATTGATATAAAGTATCAAGTCATTATTTTCTGGTATTAAGTTTTCGTATATAATCCACTTAATTGCTTCTAACGTATTGTTCTCATCAATATTGCCGGTTAAAAAATGTACGTGATTCTTTAACAGCGTTGAGTTGATCTCATCTGTTGGAGATAAAAAATCAAGAATCTTTTCGGCCATTTTTTTCCCAATTATATGCAGTTTTTACAATAGATGAGATATCATGTTTAGGATCGTAGTTTAATATTTTTTTAGCTAAATCAATGTTGGATACTAATTTTGGAGGATCACCAGCGCGCCTCTGGTGATATTGTTTGAATACTTTTTGATTTGTGTGTTTTTCGATTGCATCGATAACTTCTAATACGGAGTAACCTGTTCCTGTACCTAAATTTAAAACGTGAGACCTTTTCTCTGATAACAAATAATTGGCAGCATCAATATGCACCCTTGCAACATCAGATACATGCACATAGTCTCGAACGCATGTACCATCTTTTGTTTCATAGTCGGAACCATAAATTTCAAAGTTATTTAGATTTTGTAGAATTTTAGGAATTAGATGGGTTTCGGGTTCGTGATTCTCACCTATGTCACCATCTTCATCGGCACCAGCTAAATTAAAATAACGAAAAATTATATGATTCATACCCGACTGTTTTATAGCCAATTCCGATGCATATTTACTTCCTGCATAAGGATTATTCATAGGATTCAACTCATCATTTTCTAACAAAGGTTGATCTTTAGATTGATACAGTCCTGCTGTCGAAGAATAGATGATATTTTCACACTCATACTTTTCCATCACAAGTAATATTGTACAAGTTCCACCTGTATTTGTGTGGTAGTAATAGTTTGGTTTATTTACAGATTCACCGACTTCTATTTTACCGGCAAAATGAAATACGATATCAAACTTACCTTTTTTCCAAAAGAGATGGTTTACTTTTTCATAATCACATACATCAATTTGTTCGAAATGATTGAAGTAATTATGTTTCGGTTTTTTTATATCAAGTATAGTAATATTCCAGTTTTCTTGTTTCAACATTTTGCAAACATGAGATCCAAGATAACCTGAACCTCCAGTAACAAGAACTTTTGGTCTGAAAAACATATTACGCAACGATTCGAATGCCTGGTCCAATTTCATTAATAACTTTATCTCTTTTCAACCAAGGATATTTTTTATTGTGTCTTTCTTCAGTAACTTTATTTCCCTTTTCAAAGAATTCTAAGTTTACTGAATTTTCATTCCCATCAAGTCTGTAACAAAGTGAGTATTGATTCGAACACTCAAATTTTGGAAAAAGTCTTTTTAAATTTGTGAAGAATTGTCTATCAGCACCCCATTGACCGTACCATGCATGTCCTATAGCAACAGCAACATCACGCCTAACAGCAAAACTTGAGGTATCAATATGGAATACTTCATTGTTAAAATAAACAGGCCATTTTCCAAGCGATTCGCAATTATCCTCACAGAGATATTCTCCTTCTTTGTTGTAAATCTTTCTTAATGAATAAGCCCACTGGTTTCCTTCCTGAAGTACCTTAACCAATTCCTCAATGTGATTAGGATCAATCCAATTATCTTCATCGAGGTAACATATAACATCAGCATCGACAAGAAAACTACATGCAGCATATACACGATGACCATACCAACCTTTGCCCACATTTTCTTCAAGGCGGATTGTTTTGACCTTTGTAGCATCTTCAAGTTGGTGCCAAATCTTGTTTCCATACTCTTTCTCACCATCAATAAAAATATAATGTGTCAAATTTTCATACGTCTGTTCTTCAACTGATTGAATACATTGTGTTAGAGTTTTAGAACCTATCGTTGGTGTTACGACTGCTACTTTCATTTAAGCCTCAAAAGGTAAATCTGGATAAACTTCTTTAATAAATTTCTTGGTAAGAAATTTAATTTTTAAATCTTTTCTTAACATTCTTACATATAGATCAGCTTCATCTTTGTGTAAAGTTTCCAAAAGAATTAAAAGTAATTCGGTTTGTTTTCTTGGTTTTAATCCATTGGCTCGTTTGGGATGACCTACAATAAATCTATAAGTTCTTTCCAATTCAGAATCAAGATATGCATTATTCAATCCGGCAGGATCAAAAGATGGTTTATATTCTGGTATCTCAACGTCAAATACAATACTTGGATTGAAAGCATAATTAAAAAATTCTTTGAACGTTGGATGTTCAAATTTTTTCAACACATCAATTTTTTCTTTTTTGGTTGGAGCTTTCTCAAACATGTCGAGAATCTCCGAGTAAAGGTATTCCATTTTAATCCTTAAAATTCGTCAATCACTTCAATCAGGTTTTTAAGACGATTGGAGATCATGTAGTTCATAAATTCATTTTTACTTTTTGGTTTAACACTATCGTATCTATCCAAAATTTTCTCAACAAGACCATCCGGTATCTTAGTCAAATCGATTAACATTTCGTTGCGACTATAATTGCGAAGCATTTCTTCATTACAGAATTCTTTTGGTTCTTGATTCAACCAATTTATAATTTTAGCTTCAGTAATGGGTTTCTGTCTACCACCAGTGGTAAAGACATCATCTTTAGAAAGAATATTTGGAATACCATCGCCTTTATCACCACGTATAACCAACTGTTTAAGTTGAAGAAGTGGTAGAGGTTCTTTTATAGATTTTTTTAGAATTGGAGAATACTGTTCAACATTTGGATATCTTTGCAATTGAGCAAAGTCTTTATCCGAAGAAAGTATCATGACATTTTGTGTTGAAGAATATTTCATCGTCAAAACAGCAATAATATCATCCGCCTCACAAGTATCAACATCAATAACTTTATAAGGCGAATGATCTTTCAATTCCTGTTTGATTTTACCCAAAACTTCAAAGATAGAAGTCCAATCATGGCCAGAAGCATCTCTAGTTTTTTTCCTAGAAGCTTTATATTCAGGAAAAATATCTCGGCGCCAGTAGTTTTTATTATCACAAGCAATAATAACTTCTGGTCCGTATTTCTCCTTGAACTTCTTGACATAGGTACGAATCACATTTAAAATCATGTGTCGCACTAAATCTTCTTCAACAGGCTTTTTAGAAGAACCAATTTGTTCCATAAGTGACGAAATTGCCACTTGGTTGTAATCAAAGATAATCATTTTGTTTTCAATTAGTTTATGAAGTATTTAGTCAAATCTCCACATACTTTAGTTTAAAGTTATCGGCACGTTCTTCGTAACCATCGTATCCTCTCGGATTACACAACACTCTTGTAGTACCAATCATGTAATCAAAGTCCTCATGGGTATGCCCATGAGTCCATAATTTGATTTGCCTGCGATCAAGAATAAAGTTGTCTAGATTAGTACTGTAAGCACCATTCATAATAACTTCATTTCTGTATCTAGGGTGTGTGCTTTGTTTACTTGGTGCATGGTGTCCCACAACCACAAAACGATGATTGGGATACAAATTAAGAGCTACATCAAGTCCTTTTAGAAATTCTTTATGATCAGCCACAGTATCGTCAGGCGTAAACTGACCGGGTCTTTGTTTCATCTCCCATCCAGTTGGTTTTTCATTTTCAACATCAATTGGTACACGATAACTAACTTGACGATTACTATTATCTACGCCTCTGTAATCGTTCATACAATAAGCCATTTCTCGCATCGTTCTAGGATCTTCATTGTTCATATCAGTCCACAATGTGCCCCCATAAAAGAAAGTACCATTGATATTGATCCAATCTTTGTCTAGAAAATAAAAATTTTTCAAATCACCAAAAGTTCCTTTGATGAGTTTATCACTCTCGGCAAAATCACCATGATAGTGTTCGTGATTTCCCATGATATAGATTACATGAGGAAATCTTTCAGAACAACGATTGATAAAATCAACATATCTTTCAGCACGTATAGATAATGTTTCCGTCACTTTAACAATCGGCGATCCTGCACCTTTCAAATCCTCTGCCACCAAAATATCACCACCGAGAATCAAAACATCGGCGCCTTCATCGTTATGAAGGTCCAAATCTCCGAATTCTAGGTGCAGGTCACTACACACTGCGATTTTCATTTTACTATCCTTAGTAGTATTGTATCTTCGTTTAATCTTCCACTCAAAGGTGCTGCAACCGCTTTAATTCCATCAATTGCATTTCTCAAATAAACTTTTCCACCTTTAAGTATCTCAGGTAAAGTAACTTCAGGTTTACGCAATTTCTTCTGTATCGATTTATCGTCACTATAATTCTGAAGTGAGCTTCCTTTAATACTTAGGCCTCCTGCATCACTGGCATGGTAGACACCAAGTTTTCTGGTCTTGGTATTGTATACCCATAGTTGCATAGTTCCTATTATACTCTTAATATCGATAGAAGTCAAGTTTAATTCTTTAAACTCTTGGCAAATTTTAACTTTTGCCGTAAGTTGTTCTACCGTCTTTACTTTACGTTTTCTTGGTTTTCTAGATTTTATAGCTTCGCCAGAAATCTTACTTGCATCAACAATTACTTGATCACAAAAAGCAATCAATTTCTTCAAATCAGTTTTTTTGAAATTTGAATATCCTTCTTTTATTTCTGGATCTGAAGTATTCATTACAGAATCGTATTCATTGCGAATCTTTTTAAACCAATCAATAACATGTTTTGTGTGTACACCCTTCAAATCCATACCATGCATAACACCATAAGGTGAAACAGATTCATTAAATCTGGAATCTATGAGAATATCAATTAATGCTTCTAATTCACCCACACATTCACTAGCCTTTTCTTTTATTCTATCTTGAATGTTTGGTGTATTTGTTTTTACAGGTTTTTCATCAACCGATTTTTGTTTTGAAATTTTATTTTTAATATCTTCAATTTCTGAATCAAACCATTCTTGATCCTTTTTGGATAAAATTCCACCGTTCGATATAATTCTACACATAAAACCAAAAGTTGGTGGTTTTGATTTAGTTATATCAGAAATACTTAACTTGAATTTTTTCTTAAAAAAATCAGATGCATACTTTTGAGAATCTTTTGAATCTTTATTTTGTGCATACCATGATAAAGCTTTCGATAAATCGATTTGTGATAATTCTGTAGAAAACTTTGGTTCTGCACCCGCAAATTTTTGATTAGCATCGAGCATTCGTGCCATTTTAAATCTCCAATAAAAAAACCCGCCTTAATTTCAGACCTACACTATTATATAGCATTTTAGTCCGAAAGTCAAGCGGGTTATGTTATCGAATTGTTAAGACTGTTGTTTTTTTACAACACTAGTTTTCGCAATCTATCCATTTTAAATTGTTGTAATGTTGATAAGGCCAAGTTCCTTTGGGTATTAAACATCGACCTAATTCTGGACTATTCTCTATTCTCACTTGAACTATTGCCCAAACTAACCAAATAAAATATAAAATAGCTAAACTGCTCATACTCCAACACATAATTTTATATTGCAATCTTTTTTTGCGGCGAGCTTTTATTTTCGACTTTTCAGCATTTCTTCTCATCTCAGCCGCAATAACAATACTTTGTTCTTTGCCAACTTTTCTCATCATTTCTTCAACATCAAGATACAAAGGACCTAACTCTGGTGGACTTTGATAGACCATGATTTCACGCAATTCTGCACTCATGTGTTCTAGTTGTTTTTTAAGTAGTACACGCATTAGAGCTCGTTTACCTAGACTATCTTCGCCGTGATATACTTCAGTTCGACTGCGGCGTTCTTCTTCCTCAAACACAGCTAAACATTTATAATAGTTGTCGAAATACACACCTAAGTGTTGTCCTATTTGTGTATAGATATCGGTTGTCTCACCGCCCTTTTTGTTTAATTCAATTATTCGATTTTTCTCCGTGACGAACTGATTACGTTCAGCCACGGTTGGAGGATGATCTTTAAATTTACTATTGAATTGGTCGTCAAGATCCTTGAGAACATCTTTAATGTCCCCAGCAGCTCCTTGAATGTCCTTGTAAAGTTTACATCCTTCTTTTACAAGTTTAACAGCACCATTAGCTAATGCAAATAGTGTTAATGGATCCATCTTCTATCTTCTTCTTTTTCTTTCTATATCATCCTTCAACATATTCTTGAAAAGTTTAACAGTATTTTGCACATTTTTTTCGGCAAATACCTTAACTACTACCAACTTTTCATCATAACTATTTGCGTTTTCTAAGAATTCTTTAGGAACTGCAAGTGCTTTCTTTTTTGGCTTAAATTTACTTAAATCGGGCTTTATGTCATCCGAGTTGTCGGACATTTTTATCACCTTTAGTTGTTGTTATAGTAAACAACACAGGCAAAACGAAGAATTATATGAACGGCACAACCTAGGTTGCGGTCAAGACACTTGATAATATACACCAAGTTTGAGGTGGATCAATACTACTATTTAGTATTAATACTAGTAGTTTGGAGTGTAAGTGGGAACTAACATAGTTCCCACTGGTTTAATTAGCTAAAACGCTTGCAACACTTTTCATGACTGCGGCAATACGACCAATATCTCGCAATTGTTCGACCGTATAACCTTCTTTTTTCAAAGTCTCATAATGTGCTTTTACGCAAAAATGACATTTACCAACAATACTTGCGGCCAAACTGTAAGCCTCAAATCTTGCTTTGGTCGTGCCACCATGACTTGCGATAGCATTCATGCGTAATTGTGCTGGAAGTCCAGTAAGATTTGGATCATCAGCCATCTCAACATATGGATACCATACATTGTTTTGTGCCATAATTGCACCTGCCGTAAGTGCTGCGTCAGCTTCTTTACGGTCAGTTATTTGTAGATGAAGCCATGTCCAAAGTTTAGAGTTACCTGTAGCAAACGCAGCGGCTAATGCCACTGCTTCTGCTTCTTCAACTGGTAATGTGCTACGTTTAATTACTGCATCAATATTGAGTTTAGTATCCTTAGCATATTCAGGAATACTTACTTCTTTTAATGTATCTACCCACGATGTCATTTCGTTTGGTCTCCTAAAATTTTATATCCTTTATATGTTGGATGTACACCATCAGAACTAATGTTGGTTTCTGGTCTTGGTATCACCGTATCACCAAATTCAGCTGCAACTAGTTTCACAGATTCAACTTGTTTTGGTTTTAGTTTTTGACTAGGCAACAACCAGAAAACTCTTTCGGCTTGAGCATTTGTGCGAAGTGAACGAATGTTGCCTTCCGTATTAATTCCCAAATCATTTGCACCAAGACTAATAATTAAAGTTTTAGTAGGTTTTAATTTGTGTAAATGTTTTTTATTCCAATCACTAGAATTAATTCCACTTTTCACAATAGCTTGACACTCAGTTCTAATCTGACTTACACCAACAGCAATACTATCTCCAACGATTAAACATTCCAACATATTTTCCTCCAATATTAAAGTGTTTCGCCACCAATTGTGCGGTTACATGCACAGAGTTCTCCAGTTTGAAGAGCATCAAGCACACGAAGTGTTTCATCTGGTGAACGACCTACATTGAGGTTGTTAACCGTAACGTGTTGTATAACATTATCAGGGTCGATAATAAAAGTAGCACGAAGAGCTGCGCCCGCTGGTTCATAGAAAACTCCCAATTGTTCAATCAATGATACACCCCATTCACGCGAAGTATCAGCAAACTGAATGTGTTTGATTTTTTTCAAATCTTCATGTGAAGCCTGCCAACCAAGTTTACAGAATTCATTATCGGTAGAACCTGTCAATAGAACTGCATCACGGTCTGCAAAATCTTGGAACAACTTATCATATGCCACGATTTCTGTTGGACATACAAACGTGAAATCTTTTGGATAGTAAACAATTACTTTCCACTTACCTTCAAAAGACTTTTCGGTAATATCAAAAAATTTGTCACTACCAGGATTAATACCAGTTACTACGAACGGTTCAATTACATCGCCTACTGTTTTCATTTATTTCCTCCAAAAAAAAAAGACTAAGCACTATCTCTAGTACTTAGTCATAGTTTACACTAATTAGTCACAAAAGTCTAATGATATTTTTCTATCGCAACAATAGACCTAGTAAAAGATGGTGCGGGTAGCCAGATTCGAACTGGCACGCCTTTCAGCGGCGGGTTTTAAGCCCGCTGTGTCTACCATTCCACCATACCCGCATTATTTCGTTTTATTTCTACCACAATAAGTGTCCGTTTGTGAATGACAATTCGGACAAATAATCATCAAATTATTCAAAGAATGATTATAACTGTTTCCATCAATATGTTCAAGCTGAAACGACAATTCTTTACCGTTCCACTCAGTTATATCACACACTTCACATTTTTTTTCTTTATAACCTTCGTTGAATAATCTTTTTCTTAATTTATTTGTTTGATACTCTGGATGTTTACCTTCTAAAATATCTTTTAATGATATCTTACCTGCGCCTTCTTTTTTAGGTTTTGATGTACCTAATCCACCTTGATTGGCCTTAAACACTCCCAATCTTAAAGCATGAACACGATAAGTACCATATTGAATACCTAATCTTTGTGCTGCTTGCGTTGCTGAATGTGAAGTGTTAGACACTTCAATTATTTCTTGATCGGTTGCACTTATTCTTTTCATAGACACTCCTGAAAACTATCTGGAGTGTCTATTTATAAAACTAAGCTGCTCGTAAACTTTTAAATCTATCGGCAGCGTATGATGCCGCAAATGCATTTGGTTTGATTAGAGGTATAACATTACAAGTACCACGAATATAACCAATTGCTTCTTGCATCACACAGTTACTTCCGTGATGCTCATCAGGATTAATATCCAAATGAACTTCAACATGTCTATTTTCAAGCACATCCGCAAGTTTAATGTATAAGTCAGAAACTTTATACACTTCATTCATTAAACGATATCTAGGACGATTTTTCTTTTGATCATAATCTCTTTCTCTTTGTACTTCACCAAAAAGTTTACAACCATTATTTCCGTTTATGTGAACTACTACAGCAAGAATGTAATCGGCGTACCAAACACCATCAACCTTAAATCGTTCAGAATCGCAACCAATATAAATTTTGGTTTCTGGTGATTGACTATTGATATAATCTTTGATTTCATCCAAATCAAGTTTACGCACGATACATTCTCCTTATTATTGGTGCCTCCGGCGGGAGTCGAACCCACATTGGCCAATTATCTGTTGCACACGGGATATAAATCCGCTGTTTTACCATTAAACTACAGAGGCGTTTGGTCCGGCGTGAGGGAATCGAACCCCCATTAAAGCTTTAGAAGAGCCTTGTCCTATCCGTTGAACGAACGCCAGAAATTGGAGCGGAATACCAGAATCGAACTGGTGTCTAGACCTTGGCAAGGTTTTGTTCTACCATTAAACTAATTCCGCAAAACTTGGAGCGGGATATCAGAATCGAACTGATAACAACAGATTGGAAATCTGTAGTTTTACCATTAAACTAATCCCGCTTTGTTTCTTTTTTATCTTCAAAAGCATCCAATACACAATCTTCAGTACTTAAAATATCCTGATATTCATTCTTAAAAATTTTATCCCAATTATCAGAAAACTTATCTTGTGGAACCGAAAATGGTCTTGGTCTACTTCCTTTGCCGCCGTCACTCATTTTACTTCCTTGTTATTGGTGCCCCCACCTGGAATCGAACTAGGAATTGATGCTTACAAGGCAACCGTTATGGCCATTTAACTATAGGGGCTATTATACACTACTTATGCTGGTAGTAGTGGCAAGATTCGAACTTGCACCTAACACCGTATGAAGGTGGCGCACTACCATTATGCTACACTACCATTGGTTGCGGGTGTGGGATTCGAACCACACGATTTCTTGCTTATGAGACAAGCGAGGACGACCTCTCCTCTAACCCGCAATTGAAAAGGTGGGAGATTTTACTCTCCTCGCCTCACACGCGAAACTTGGTGGGTAGCCACGGAATCGAACCGCGTATGCCGAAGCGCCTGATTTACAGTCAGGTGTAGTCACCAATGCTACTCGCTACCCATATTAGATTTGCAGTTTATACTATTTGCTATGCTCAACGGAGTATCCGGCCGGATTTACCGTTTATGTACATAGTTACGCAGGCATGATCAAGCCCATGGCTTACAAACTGCAAATTTAATATTGCTTAGGCCACGTTTTTCCACGGTCGCCCCCAAGCTGAGTTGTTACCCTGTCCGAACACTAAAAGCACTTTGCTACGTAGTGTCCACGCTGCTATGTTGTCCGAAGGTTCGCTTCACTAAAGGTGCCATAGCCACCTGGATTTTTTCGTGTACCAAACGCTACTTTTAGGAAAGTAGTAACCGGATTCTGGCTGCTCAGGTAGGGATCGAACCTACGACACACGGATTAACAGTCCGCTGATCTACCGCTGATCTACTGAGCAATAAAACTTAACGTTCAATAAAATCCATAGCTATTGAATATCTATCAATGTTTTTCCAAGGTGGAACGGTATGCAATAAACTTGGATCAAAAAAAACTAAATCATTGTCTTTAACTTTTAACTGCAATAAAGCATTATTAATTTTAAATATTGTTCCATTCTCTGTACAATTTTTAAGAAAAAAAACAGAAGTATATTTAAAATGCCTTGAACTTCTAGTCCTAATATGATTGTGAAATTCGAAATTGGAATCTTTCTTGCAAATATTAAACCAACACTCAATTAATGTTATTCTTTCTCTCATTTCTGTTTTAGTTATATCATCAACTTTTTTTAAAAATTTTTTAAAAGATTCATTCTCATCATACTTTAAATGCATATTAGTATGCGACTGATATAACGGAACATTTACATCAAAATTATTTTCAATTTCAAGGTCAATTAAGGAAACTATATTTTTTACATCCTCATTGTCTAAAATATTTTCTATTACAAACATAAAAACATTCCTATAACATATTCTGGCGACACTTAGGGAACTCGAATCCCTGACCTCCGCCGTGACAGGGCGGCATTCTAACCAACTGAACTAAAGTGCCATATTATTATGGTGGTTGGACGTTACACCAACTCTCTACTTACCACAAGGACGCCTTTCGGCTTCTCATTACAGGTTGTTTCAGAGCACAGCCACTATACGGTGACCAAATCCTAACCTTGCTTCTTCACCATATTGAAACACACTTTACCAAGCTCCCATCCGGTGACGGCCTCTAACCGTTCGAAATGTGCTTCAATATGGTACACCGTAGGAGAATCGAACTCCTCTTACTGCCGTGAAAGGGCAATGTCCTAACCGATAGACGAACGGTGCATAAAACTTAAAGCTAACAAGGAACTGACTGTTACATGATGCCGAAGTCATTGCTGCATCAAACCCTTGTTAAACTCTTTTCAGAGACAGATCGCTCACTTCTGTTTTATTTTACAAACCAATTTCCATCTTCAAAATAATATCGAACTCGTTTATTAAGTTTTTGAATCTTCACATCTTTACCAAACGCAGCATAACCACGCTGGCGAAATTTAGCATCTTTTATACCAACAGCAGTTTGATTGCCAACTTTATACAAATTTAAACGGCCGAGATATATAATCATATTTTCTCCAAAAGTTAGTATAAAAATAACTTTGTTATCAACTTGTTAAAGAACTCTCAATCAACAAAGTACATTATACACTAGCCACAGAATTTGTCAAGCGTTGTTGCCAAAATACAACATTATCAACTTGATAACAAATGGAGGTAAGGGTGGGATTTGAACCCACGGTTTTACAGTTTTGCAGACTGCTGCTTTGGACCACTCAGCCACCTTACCATTAATCTACAGTAGGACCATTTCCATTTTTAAATCCAATAGTCCCACCTTGTTCTTTAATTTTTTTAATTGCATCTTCAAAAAGAATCGGACGAAAATCGGTGTGTTCAACACAAGCGCACCAATATCTCGTATCAAGTACTTTTTTCTGTGTAGTAAAAGGTCTTTCATCGTAAGGACCCCATTCCTGTACATTAATATTTTTCATCACTCTATTGTAATGAAGATGTCCATGGATGTTTGTTCCAAATCGACCAAGACTTTCCTCATGTACAGGAATATGACTAAGAATCATTCCGTTCATTACATGATAACCACGAACATCACGAAAATGTTTAGTGTAATCTTCGAGTTTAAAAATGTCGTGATTGCCTTTAATCAATACTTTGTCTCCATTTAATCTTTCAAGGATTTGGAGAGACTTGCGATTAATTACAACATCACCGAGATGGTAAACTTTATCGTTAGGTCGAACTGTTTCGTTCCAACGCTTTACCATTTCTTCATCCATTTCTTCTGGATTATCCCATGGTCTAAGTTTCGTACCATCGTCACGCAGGAATCTACATACGCCAGCATGACCAAAATGTGTGTCACTTACTAGAAATACTGCTGGCATAATGCCTCCTTATTTGAATGGAATTTCTTTTGAAGGATTTTCCAAAATATGTTCTACTACAAATACATCAAACAATTGATCATCTTCTGGATGTTTTATTTCTTCCAAAAAAGTATGATTAAACTTTGTTCGCCAATGTACAAATACTTGTTTATCGGCATTCCATCGCGCTTCACTTGCATTACGACAACTGCCTGCATAATAAGCGCCATGAATCAAATCTTGTTTTGCAATTTTAGCTTCATATGTTTTATACATTATTTTTCCTTTAATGGCGGTGAGTATTGGATTCGAACCAATGGAAGATTTAAACCTTCGACGGTTTAGCAAACCGCTGCCTTAAGCCACTCAGCCAACTCACCATTATATCACAAAATTTAGCAAACATCAGGCAACTAAACATGAGTACCGCAATTGCAAATCCCATTACAAACCAATAAAAAAATATTTGTAAAATTGTATTGAGTATCATGTTTTTCCTTTAAATGGCGGAAGCGGTGAGATTCGAACTCACGGACCTTTTACAGTCGTCGGTTTTCAAGACCGATACCTTAAACCACTCAGACACACTTCCTTTAACTTGGCCGGTCCTGAGAGAATCGAACTCCCACTTGCGGAGTCGTATTCCGCCGTAATCATCCATTTTACTAAAGACCGAAAATAAATTTGTAGCCGGTGTGTACACATTGAGGCATCACCCTCTCCCGACACTCCGTTCACTAAGCACAGCCGTTCACTAATTCCTGATTGATGGTCAGTTTTCGTTAATACTAAGCCGTGTAGTTGTCCATCCCACTAGACTCTGCTCCTACTACAAAACTTGGTGCCCCAGAGGAGACTCGAACTCCTAAAATTTGGCTTCTAAGACCAACACGTATACCAATTCCGTCACCGGGGCAAATCTGGTCCTTCCGAATGGTAACGATCCACTGTCTCACGATTATCAGTCGTGGGCTCTACCTTTGAGCTACGGAAGGATATGGTGCAACCTGTAGGAATCGAACCTACTTCAACGGCTCTTCAGGCCGCCGCTATGACCACATCAGCTAAAGTTGCATTTGTAAATGGTGGAGGATAGCAGATTCGAACTGCTGACTCATGCTTGCAAAGCACATGTGTTCCCAATTAGCACCAATCCCCCCATTAAACATAAAACTTTGTTTGATTCTGTTTCTTAAAGTTAATCAAACGATTTCTTTCACACCATGCACAACCGCCATGATGTTCGCAACTTGGTGAAACATATTGCGGATGACCATCTCTAACTTTCTTTGAAGTTTTTCTTTCTTTACGAAAAGTCCTAGACATATCATTCTCCTAAATTGGTCTCGGTAGAAGGAATCGAACCTCCGCCGCATGGTCCCAAACCACGCATGATACCATTTCACCATACCGAGTTATTTGGTGCATCGTGATGGATTCGAACCACCGACAACTTGCTTGTAAGGCAAGGACTCTACCACTGAGCTAACGATGCATGGGGTAACCTATGAGGATCGAACTCATACTGCCAGGTCCACAATCTGGCGTGCAGACCACTACACTAAGGTCACCATTGTACCATATAGAAACACATTCTTGGATTCTCGTAACAGTAATCCATAGCGCCGGCCGCCATTATGTGTTTGAATGTGTTTTTATATGGTGGGGCCACAGGGATTCGAACCCTGACCTTACAGATTAAAAGTCTGATGTCTTAACCGTTTGACTATAGCCCCCTCATCTTGTCACTCTTGTCACTATCCATAACAGGACTCCTTTAAAAATTTTTGTGTATATAAAATAAAAAAACCATTACTAGAACTAAAACTGACATTGCCCCATGATTGTTTCTCCTTATTATAGTTTTCATAATCATGGCCTCGATGCACGGACTCGAACCGCGACAAGCAGTTTTGGAGACTGCTGTGCTGCCATTACACCACACCGAGATTCTACCCAAATAGAAGAATACTCTGTCGCCGTTTTTGCTACGCAGGTAACGACCAAGACCTCAAAGAGTATTCTTTTGTTTGGCAGGGGATATAAGAATCGAACTTATAACCTCGGAATCAAAATCCGGTGTGATACCATTTCACCAATCCCCAATTGATCCGAATTTTACTCTGCTGTTATCGCCAGCGTTTTTATCCTCGGTTCCGACCTTTTGCCATTTTATTGTACGCCGGCTCACACTCGTTGCGAATAGCGTATAAAACAAAAAACCCTAAGTCTTTCGATCTTAGGGTTTTTGTAGGTTATCTGGTTACTTCAATAATCTATACAAAAACCCCTTGATTGTGATAGCCAATTCCGCTTGTATTACTAAAGCGTACTGAGGCCTGCCAAATCGATGGCATTTCTATATCTAAACAGGGTTTACAATTAAAAGTGTTTTTTGTCATAGTACATTTATTTATATCTTTTTACTGCGAAATTTAATATGTGTGTAGTATATATCAAAAAATATTTTTTGTCAAGCGGTTTGTTGGGTAAATACAACATTATCATTTTAACAACTAATTATCAAATTGTTAATGGTGGGCCGGGTGAGACTCGAACTCACTGTCCCCCGATTATGAGTCGGACGCTTATACCAATTAAGCTTCCGGCCCCACTAAACTATTATAGACCAAATTCAATATTCTTAATTGAATCGAATCTAAACGAACGCCAACCTTTTGCTTCTACATCAAAAACAGGCAATGCATCTTCTGAAAATTTTCTTTGTGGTTCAGTATTTTTTGGAATCCAGTGTTCGGAAATCACTTCATCTTTTAGTGTACATTTCATCACTCTTTCTGTACCATCAGATTTAGTAAAAGTAACTTCAACAACACCATCTTTCAAAAGACCTTTGATCCAATCTTTTGCGGTATCTGAAGTAAAGTCGTCTGGTTCATCATCATCATTACTCCAATCTATTTCTTCATTCCATTCTGCATCATCCAACATGCGATCACGAATACCCCAATATTCAACTATATCCTCAGGAATATCATCCAGAGATTCTAGGTCAGAATATTCATAACTTTCATCAATACCATCAACGAATTTACCAACGAAAGCCATACCTTCTTCGTGATAATAAGCTTCTACATCAAATCCTTGATTTACCATTTCAAAATAGAGATTGATTGGAGGACCCCAAGGCGAATCGAACCAAAAGGTGATTGTATCATCATCACGATCCCAATCTTGAGCATCACAATTCCATTTACAACCCCAATTTTCTAGTGACCAAGAATACCAATCAGCGTGACCGTACTTTTCAATCAAAATTTGTTTAGCATCACTTGCAGAGAAGTCTGCTGTGGATTCTTTGAGTTCTTCGGGACAAGGTAGAATGAAATCAAACCATTCTTTACCATTACCATCTTTTAAGAATTTCTCAAAATTGTCAATTGATTCGGTATCACCCTTTACAGTGATAGAGTTATTGCACCAGTTAGGCATAATATAGTTTCCTTATTCAATTAAGATTTAGTTTCGGCAATACTTTTCAACGCATCTATCATTTTGGATATTGTAACAGGCTTTGCTACTCTAGTGAGGTAATCTTGAAACCATTCTACCGACTTATCAGTTTTACGGCAAAAACAACCGTAAATTTCCGAGCCCATTAAAGTTTTACTAACATATGTGATGGGATCAATAAAAATTGCCTCAAAAGCATCGTCAAATTCAGGTTTTCCAAAATCATTACGTTTAAAAAAGGCAACATGAAACATATCACCCAATTTTGAGTTATCAATAGGATTGCCATCACTCAATTCATTCTTTAATTTGAAAAAATGAAAGATAAATCCTTCTTCATTTTCATTTTCAGGCGGTAAAAAGTAAAATCCATCATAATCTTCAGGGACAGTGCCTTCAGTACGCATAATTTTCTCGGATTTCTTTTCGTATTTTCATTTTTTCGACAGATCGAACAAAATCTTTCGCTGTTTTTTGTCTTTTCAGTGAATATTTTGGCGTTCTTAAGTCTTTTGCTACAAAATTTCGAATTTTTATTGAATCTTTAAACATTTTTTCACTCAAAAAATGACTTTGTGCTCATTTTCCTCTAATTTTACTAATTTTTCGATTTTTCCGCGAACAAGATACGCTGAAAATTCTTCCCATTCTTTATATTGTTTGTCTAAGTGGCGATAAAAACGAATTTCGCCGGTAAAAGTTTCATTTTTTACCCATTTTTCGTCAAATTTTTCCAAATAGCCTTTGAAAAGCGAATTTTCATCATCAACCCAGCGTGATTGATATTGTTCTTCGTACAAAAAACCATCTTTCAGTTCATAATTATCGAGCAATTGATTAGGTGTATCTTTGGTTTGATACTCATTACCTTCAAAACGCAAATAATCAAACATTCCCATATTATTTTATTCCGATAATGTGAATTTACTTAATACTTCATTAGCTTCTAGATAATCATCGTCCATCTTATGTTCAATCATTTCATATTTAATTAACATGAGCAATGATGTTGCTGTTATTTGATCACGTTTATTCAATGAACTTACCCAATACTGTAATTGTTCCTTACTATCGATACTCCACATAATCTGAAGCATCTTTTTTTCTTTTTTAGTTAATCCGTCTAATGAGATAAGAATTTTATCCTCCTGCTCCGTAGCTATGCCACATGATATAATTATAGACCTCATGTTGACCTTCTTCTCCCGTTTCAAATACGGAAGCCGGCGTATTGCCTTCCCAATATTTGTTAGGAGATTCCCACCATTTGTAAACTAATTCGGCCGAGCCTAACATAGAAAACAAATGGCGGTTAATTTGATGAACTATTTCGTTATCGCAAGTCATACTTGTATTTATTATGATTCCAGTTTTTCTGTCACTTCAAAATGTATATCTAAAACAGCACTAATGACGATAAAAGGAATCAGCAACACATAAAAGAATAAATTTATTTTAAAAGCTAAAAGAGTAATAAAAAATAAACCAAGCAAATCGAAATTGCTCATTTGTTTTTTAAATAAAAGTTTTCTAATGTATTTCATCAATTACTCCCTAATTGACCAATTGTGTAAATCATCAAGTAAACACCCACAGTAAGTGGTATAATTGTTGCTAAGTAATCTTTGTAATCAATTCGAATACCATCTTTCTTTCGAAAGAGTATCATACTGGAATTCATACCAGCAATAAAAATATTTGCTACACCTAAGATAAAATTAAAAATTGCTAAACTCATTTAACACTCCTCAATTGACGGCATTGCTCACGCATTTTTTGCGTATAATCTGGACTAATTTCCGCAATACTACAGGAAATTGCAGCATCATTTTTTGGATAAGTCCAAATGGCTAAAAAGAGTGCGCCAACAATGGCGACACCCATAAGTAAATATTCTCTGTTCATTTTGTTAGTTCGTAAGGTTTATTCCACTTACCGATATTTACATCAATATACCAACCTACATTAAAGTAATCATATTGGATTTCGGATTTATCCCAGTTTCCATCATTCATAGCAGGAATCACTTCAGACAAAAAAGCCTTAGATTTGCCGGTAAAGTGGTCTTTGTACCAGTAGGGGTTTACCTGGATGCCGAACTTTCGAGCATCATCAGAATTACCATAATCGCTGATAAAATCGATTTTACCAGATTTTATATTTAACGCTAGCGTAGAATGATTACGCACAGCAAGACTGGCTTTTACGCCATACTTTTTGCAAATTGCTTTAATCTGAGGTGCCAATTTAGATTTCAATTCTTGAGATACGTAAGCCATGATTAACCCCTTACAGTTTCAATATTTTTATGATTCAGAATCACACGATCCCGAATTGCATTAAAGACAACAATCGGTGTTGTCAAAACAACATGATGGGAAACTTCACCACCGTATTGCACTCTTGACAATTCGACAACACCTGTCACTGGGAATTCACCCATGTACAAACCGCTAACTTCCAGACCTTCTAGATTCCACATAATGCATCCTTATCAACTCAACAGGATTGATTATACAGGAACCACGGTGGAAGGCAAGCGTTATTTTAGTTATCAAAAGAACAACGCAGTTATCCAAATTGCAACAAATGTCAATTCGATAATAGCTGCAGAAACCATAACGATTATCGAATTTGTAATGGTTCCTGTTTTAAGGTCCTCACAAATTTCGATATCATACAGGAAGTCCCAGAATATAAATCTGTTCATTGGTTGTTGACCTTTTCACGGATATAATCAATTACATCTTTCGATTCTTGCATATCGGAACATTCGACGGCCAACTCAATGACTTCCCAATATTGGTCATAGAGGTCATTAATCAAATGATCTAAGATTTGTCGTTTTCGATTCATTATTTACCTCTTGTCAAAATATTTTTTATCAATATAATTCATGATCATGTGTTTTTTAAGTTTCGCATTATTAATTTGCCGAAACTTATCCAAATAATTATCTTGTATTTGATCATACATGAAATCCACAATCCTTTTTTCCAGTTCTTCATTTACTTTGATTTGATCAATCATATTATAACTGATTGCCAAATTACTTTTATGAAATTCTTTTTTGGTTAGCACATATTTTTCGTAATCTTTTATGATTTTGGATTTATTTTTTCGATCACAAATTATTCTATAATTAATGGTCATTTCTTTAAAGGTATTAAAGGAATGGTACTTACATATATTTCTATAATTAGTCAATAGAAAATTTAACAATTCTTCTGGAGAATTTGTAGCGTTTCTATAGTCACAGATAATTTTATGTTTTATGTTCATTCCGGCGCTTCCGCGCTATCCAACGAATTTGTTTTCCAAGAGAGTCCTGCTTTGGACATCCCAGTATTGTTCGACAGCTTTCTTCGCAAAGTCCTGTTCGATAAAGTGTCCGAGGGGTCGTTCATCATCCATCTTAAAGGAGAAATCGTAACTCCCGGTATTGACTACGGAACCCCATACTTCTTGCAATGCGATTTTAAATGTGGAGCCAACGATCATACCGTTACTGGTATCGTAGTAGTACCACTTGGCGTTTCGCTCTCGCCACTCAAAGGTTTTGGTCATGTATAGAAATTCTCAATCAATTGGGGTTTAAAGGTTTCATTTTTATCCAGGGGGAATACTTTGGCTTTTGAGACTGCCTCTGGAATTAAATCTTCATATCTATCATCATAACTGGTTCCTTCAAGGATGTCAATGACTTGTTCTTCATTTTCAGCCATGACAACCCAAATACCACCGTATTCTGAGGATGGGAACGGTGCCCAATAATCACCAATATATATGTTCATAAGTTTACAATGCTCACAGTTTAAGTTTACAATCACTTCTCAATAGGTTTACAATCGTGTTCTTTGGCTTGTTTTTCTTTTAACCAGACTTTATGGCAGAGGGTACAATGGTAAGCCTCACCATCTCTGGAGAATGGATAGTTTTTAATGGGGTGTCGGTCTGTAATGGTTCTGATTTTTTCGATCATACTAGTGGTCGTCATCAACACATAATATGATCATACAAAACACAATTATCACAATGATGGAAACAAGTAAAACAGTATAACCCATATTTAGCCTCGTTTAAAAGATTGCATCCATTCCAGAACAATATCACGAGCCTCGTACCGATTCAGATCAAACATTTCTTGTAGGTACGAAGCGGCTCCGAACATATTGATTTGACCTGATTTCCTCAGTTCTTCCAGAAAGTTAAACATTACTTGTTTCTCACTCATCACATACTCACATAAAAAGATAAGCCAGGTAACCTACACCACCCACAAATGCCAAACTCACCAGTAGAGGTATTAACATCACCACCAATTGAAACAGACCATAGAGTACCGCACAGACCACCACAATGGTAATACCTTCCGCCAGAAAGTCTCCATCATAATTCTTAGGTATATTGAAAGACAATGATTCTTTAGAAGGAACCTCAATGACAGGCTTTACCTCAGTGATAGGTTCAGTAACCACCACCTCATTCTTATCTAAGGTTTCAGCGACTTCCGGTTCTTGTTTAAGTATGACTGGCATTTACTTTGATTCCTTATAATTTACTAAGACTTGCAGAGACTCCCATTGACCCCAGGTTAAAGAGAATTTCGTATCAAACTTACCTGATACAGTAACATCAAAACCTTCTCCATTATGCCACTCAGTCAATTCAACAAAATCGTTTTTCTCAGAGAAAGGACAGTAATCCTTCAGGTCAATATACTTCGCTTTTCTCGTATAGGTACTGATACTCATAGTGCAGGTCCCCAATATTGATACTTCAGTAAATCCGCAGAATCTTCATCATATAACCAAGACAATGCACACCACACAGAATCCTCCACATTGTACCACTCACGATATGTAGTATAGTACTGCTTGAAGAAATACTGATCACCACGGGCTTCTGCATACCTCTCTGCACGCTTTAGAAATTCCATAGAATTCATCTCAATCGACTCCTAGACTGTTCCGGATACCGGAAAAAAATTTTAGTGACATTTCTTGGAGGGATTCGAAAATCATCCAAAGTAACAGAGCTAAGGATCCTTATACGAACTGTAGTCTGCTTCTAGAGGACTCCTTCCCTCTGCCGTTTTTAGCGTTTTCGTTCCAGCTCCTGAGCGCTACTGTAGTATAGTGGGCTCTGGCTCCATCAGACTGTACCGCTGAGCTATATCAAATACCACGTCCTGCGGTAGACCTGTAAAGTCAGCTACTTGTGCTATAGTGTAGCCGTCAGCAAGCATCTCAGACAATTCATTCAGGAAGTTTTTCAGCTTTGCCATTCTATCACCTTTGCGGGAAATTGGATTGTGCCGTCATACTCCAGCTGGTCTCGCTCATAATCGGTGAGGTAGTCATCTTCCACCACCTGGAGATTCACAATTGTCTCCTGAATGTAATCGTCATTCCGCTCGATTTGCAGGCTGACCTTCTCCAGGATTTCGAACACCTGGTCTTTGTTCACATTCAGGACCACGTACTCGTCACCACCCTTTGCCTTCCAGTAGGAATCAGGACCGGTACCGATTGTACCATCTTCACGCCAGGCGTAATTCTCGTAAACTTGTGTGGTAAATAATGCTTTCATTTTAAGCGCTCATTTGAATAACAGTAACAGGACTAGGCTTGCGAGCCATTTTCTTTGCAGCAAGACCCACTTTCGGAGCTTTCATCGCCGCAAGTTTAGCTTCCAACTTAGCGATACGCTCTGCTTTTTTAGCTTCGCGAGCCACAGCTTTTTCAGCTTTCGCAGCAGCCTTGGATTCTTTAGCTGCAACTTTCGCAAGCTTCGCGGACAACTTGTCAGCCTTCACATTCTCGGCCAGGGTTTTGATCTCATAACGCAGGGTTTTCAGAGCGGTGCGTTTTTCCGCCAGCAATTCTTTCATTGTTTTCATAATATTAACTCCTAATAATTAATCTAAATCTCACTCAACAGAACCTATTATACAGGTTTAGGCGGAAATGTCAAGCACTTTTCCTGCCCGGACAGCAGCTTCTCGAGCACTTGAAAAAGCGTAATCATTTGACAAGCTGTTATAACCTGAATAATACGTCCATTCTCCATCTCTTAACACTTCGACAATTACATCATTTGCAACTTCGAAAGGTGAACCCTCGGTACGGATTCTTACAAATTCACTAATATTTTCAATCATTTAACATTCTCCCAATACCATAAACCTTCATTCCAGTCCCAGTCGTTTCCAGACCACCTCGGATCGGAGCCATACATCTCCTCCATCATTCCTTCCCATGCAAGGGTGGACTGATCCTCATAGTAATCCTGGGCTAGGTACTGAAGCTCTGTATTAATATGGTCTATAATCATTATCGTACACCGCAAAGGTGGTCGCCATTGTTTTCGGAATATAGCTCTGATACTTCCTGGAAGGTCTAGGACCACGGAAGCGGAATCTATAATTGAGTCCTCTCTGTTTCATCAGTTCTCGGACCGTCTCAATTTCAGCCATCGGAATACCTTTGAACAGACTGGTCTCCCATGGAGGACTTGCATAATCATTAATATCTATCATTTAGTATTTTCTCAAACTCAACACCGTCATTATATCAAATTACCGCCGGCGTGGCAAGCACTATTTGCGGCGATCTTCCAGAGCATCCCAGAGGATATAGGCCATTACAAAAGGTGCAACAATTACAAAAAGGAAAACAATCGGTTCTAATTCAATCATGACAATTAACCCAAGGTAGTAACAGTAGAACCGGCCAGTACACCCACCAGCACCAAAACCGCAAAAGTAATTACTAAAAATGCAATCATTTGAATCTCCAATTAATCTCACTCAACAGGTACCATTATACAGGTAACCTGGGTTTTGGCAAGCATTAAAAGGTATTCAGGGAAGGTTGCAATTCTGATATCAGTTCTCGTTCCCTCTGGTAGGCTGGCTTACGGCCTCGCACCACTTCCAGTACCTCATAGTCCAGCTCTACTTCCGGGTTCTGGCGTATAAAGTTACAGAGCTCCCAATTTTTAGATTCACACTTAGCTCGGGATAGGTGCTTTTGGACACGGACCTTAACAGAGCGTAGAAAAGCACGGCCGGAAGCAACAGTAAGGCCAATATAGCTGTCACCAGTATCCGGCCAAACAATTTGATATAGTACATAATTTCGGTCATTTCGTTTTTTTCTCATCGCGGATTAAAGCCCAGCTCAAATTCCATCATAATCATTTTAGCTATATTGATATACTGGCGAGCAATTTCATTGGTACCAGACTGATTAGAAGCAATCAACTCCTGGGCGTCCGACAGATAACTAGCCACTACCATGCCAGGACCACTTAGTTTAAAAGTCAGAGAATCCTGTACAGACTCCAGAATATCATCTTTCGGAGACCCGTAGGCCTGGATTTCCCATTCTAAATTTTTCATAGTTTCATTCCATTTGCAAGGTAAGCAATATAGCCAGGGTTTTTGTTCAGCACCACCACAGGCTCAATACTCGGTGTCACGCCAGTCTTCCTCCATGCCTTCGTAGCATAAGCCACAGCGGCTCTCAGCGTCTTGAATTTTCTTTCATTACAGGTATACATCATTATTCCTTATTTAAACACTATTAGAGCCAGTAGTATGCTGTTAAAGAAGAAACCAACAGCGTTACTGATAATATACAGTTTATCACTTCGAGCCAAGGCACGGATCAGGAACAGAAACAATCCACTCCAGACTAACAGAACCATGCTCAAAGGAGGCAACTTATCACTATATCCCAGAATCACTCCAAGACTAGTAGGAAGGGTTGCAGCGTGAATCAAGACCATACCTAACCAACCGCAGGCCTCACTTATATCGAATTTGTCTTTTCTCTTAACCATGACTCTATTGTACAGGTTTCGGTAGGAATGGCAAGCATTATTTGGTGTTGTCAGGAATGAAACTTTACCCCCCCCCCTCCGTGACGGGCAAAACCTCTCTCAGTATGGTCAATTATACAGGTTTCGGCAAGGATGGCAAGCCCTCAGAATGTTATCAAAAAGATAAGGAAATCTCGTTGACACTCTGATAAGTTACAGAAATGACATGGATTTTAGACTACCCGTTGCTTCTCGAATAACCTCGCATTTTTCGCTACGTCCAGCTAGTGCGTTTGCGTAGCGTTCCGTGACACAAAATCCCACTTTATCCCACTAAAGTGCATTATATTGCATGTTCCTATACACTGGATGCACTATACTTCGGTTCTCTATGCGGTCTTATAATACTTGCGTCCTGGACTACTATAGTCCTTATTCATTAGCGTTTTAAAGGTGTGGCAGTTCGCACACAATGTTTGGAGGTTTCTTTTACGGTTATCTGATGGATTGCCGTTCTTATGGTCTACTTGTAATTGACCCTCTATACGGATCTTATAATTACACTTAAACCCTAATCGGCCGTCTTTATTCTCACAATAATCTTTACGGTATTGTTTATATTCCCATCCCCCAATTTCATAGCGTATACCGTGGTGTTTTTGGCATTGTTTACGGAAAAGTGGAGTGCCGTCTTTACGGTAATTTCCCGTATGCTGTCCAGGGTTATTGCAACCTGGATGGGAGCATTTTGGACGCTTCGATATATCAATAATTTTCTTTTTCATTAGTATACTCCAAGAGCATATTTAAGTGATTTTTTACCATGGTATCGGATATGGCTTACAAAGGTACTATTATAGTCTTTTGTTGAATAGAGTTTTTTGTTCTCTTTCAGCAATACTGTACCATCAGCATATACATTAAACACTTCACCTCCACGGCCATGTTCAACTTCAGCATATATACGACCTTTTCGGTCTTTTTGTATTGTAGTATAACAGAATCTACGATAAGTACCCATCAATACACCTCACGCTCATATACATCGAATTCCTCTATAGTATTCTCAGCAACTAGTGCTTCACCATAGGCAATAGCATCATCATACTTTGCAAATACACGGAGGACGGTATCGCCCTCATATGGTATCGGTTCTACTACAATAAAAACTTTGTTCATTTTATCACCCTAAATCATCAGCGGTTGCAAGGTCGCCAGTAGTTCCCCACCCATACCCACCAGCAAGAATAGTCGAGCCGGGAATCAAGGTATCGGAATCAGTACAGGCGCAAGTCCAGCAAGTAAATCGGTCATAGTACCCGGCAAATACTCGCGGAACAAGTGCGGTAGAACAACAAGGACAAATTGGTGTAGTCATTTTGATAACCTCTCTCAGTATGGAGTAATTATCTCATAAAACGGTGGATTTGGCAACCATTGTCTTTTTGACAACAATTGTCTATTTGATACTACATTTCTCGCAAAGGTGTTGGTGATATTCTAATGCGGTTTCAAGGGTATCGGCTCTACTATGGAGTTCTACGTACCCATTCTCATTATACAGGTGGATCTGGTATTCGGTATCAGTCTGTACGGTAATCGCTATTTGTGTAGCATTATGAGATACTTTGATTATTTTCATTGGTCTAGTCCAAAGTGCTTATAGATGGTCTTATCTATACGCCTCTGGTACTGCTCATCGGTGAAGGTCAGTTTGAACAGGTCAGCACATTCCTTTATGATTAACTCAGCAAATTTTTCATGTACCGTGTCCTTGGGCATCACCTCATAGTGTACACCAGCCTGTGATAATAGTTCTTTTATTCGGTCGTTCATTTTCTCTCTTTTGCTCTCACGGGTAAATTGTTCCAGAGTTCTTCCCAGTAATCATCGTGGATATCGACATATGAATAATCTGCAACCATACTCAGTTCCATGCCGCAGTGCTTACCTTTGGTGTCAGTGCATCTTACTCCATAGGTTTGCCATGCCCAGCCATAGCATTCGGAAGTACCCGTAGCAAAAATCTCCGCTTCACTTTCACATTGCGGACAAGGCAGTAAACTCATTCAGTTCCCCAATATTGTGTACCCTTCCAAACCTCTACACTATTCAACATACTCTTAGCACGATAAATTGCACGCTCTTTGGCGGATTCTTCAGAGCTATAATGCACAGGATATTTCGTTGTTTGATCATCAAATTTATAACAAGAATCATACCTCCAGATAAACCAGTTCTTATAGTACACCTGATACTCCTTCAAATGAGCATCATACACAACCCTGGTACTCTTATATAATGCTTTCATAACTTTTCCACATTCTTTAGGTTGCCGTTAATATCAAAGGTAAATCGCACATTCGGTGGATCATCCCAATTCGTGCGTATAGGATTTTTACCTTTCTTCCAATCATCGAAACTCCACCAAATAGTATCTTGATATACTAAATCACCATTCGGCAGTTCATTTACTACCCAACTTTTCGGTTCACTCATCATTTAACTCCTTATACATCCACTCATATTCTTCCAGCCTCTTTATCTCTGCGGCTGCCTCGACCAGTAAATCACGGACTTTTTGATGCTCCATAAGTTCAGGGTTGAATAAACCACCAGACAACAAATATTCCTTGATTCTCTCAGTAACAGGATTTTTCATCTCAATTCCTATAGTATAATTCCACTCGGCGATTCTCACTCCAAGCTTCCTCATTCGAACCTATAATACGGGGTTTTTCCGACCCATAAGAAAATGCCTCAGCTTGTTTCTCAGAAACTCCATAATTCATCAATACAACCTTCACAGCATTAGCCCTTCTCTGACCTAATGCTAAATTGTACTCTGCACCACCCCGTTCATCAGTATGCCCCTCTATAAAAACAAACTCATCCGGATTCTTCACCAAAAACTCGGCATGCTGCTTCAGTAAAGGTAAAAATTTGTCCTGTACCGTATACTCATCCAAATCAAAATAAATTAAATAATCACGAAAAATACCATTAGGGTCATTCCGTTTCGGTATATCAATTTTTCTCACCTCTATTCGAGCATCAGTGTCTACCTCCACCGTCACACCCGAATTATTCTTTTTCGTTCGATTCTCCACTATGGGAGGGGCATCATTATTCTCATTACTACCTTTAGATACATCCTTCAATGACACCGTTGAACAGGCCGTTAAACATAACACTAAGGGAATTATTTGAATTTTCATTTTGTTCTATACTCGCAAATTATACGGTTTTTCTCTATACAATGATGGGTCGGTTTATCAGATACAGATATCACTCTCAATTGATACGGCGAGGCACAACCTGAAAGTAATAACACTAATATTATATAATTAGTCATTCTGCACCATTACACCTTTACTATAAAGGAAAAATCGAAACATAGTCTGTACTACCTTCGGATAATTATCGGGACTCGGCAAATCAACCGTTGTCTCTATAAACTCCTGAGCTAAACGATCTTTCTCCTCCAAGGGCAATTCTCTATAAATAATCATATGTGGATCCTACTCTTAATCGTACTCTCATCCGAACCACCGCATAAGCATAAAGGTTCAATATTCAACCTCTATAAAACAGAGGCAGAATGTACCGCCGACATGCAAAAGGCAATCCAAGCACTCTCACTCAAAGGTACGAAAATCAATGCATCATGTACATTCAAAGATTATCTAACACCTAACTCTACATTTTAATTAAAACTTTTTGGTCAAAGCAATAATAACCATTGACCGTTTTCACCAATATACCGTTCTTAGCGGTACACTCATCATCTTTAAAATTGAGTGGCAACATTACAATCCAACTAAGCAGTAGAATGAAACCGACCGTAGTCACAGCGATTACAAATATTTTCATTTTTCAACTCCATGATTAAGTAATTGCATGTAGGCTTCAACCTCATCCCAATAAAGGCTGATAACATCATCTCTGGAGATATTATAGAATTGCATAACGAACTCAATTGCCTCGTTCATCGTATGTGTCCAGTGTAAAGAATGGAACACTTCCTGCCATTCGAACAAATTTTAGATTGGTGGGAAATACGTCAAGACTGCCACGATGACGCTCAACACGAACTTCGCCGTTCATTTCAGTGCCATAGAACCAGTTGTCTGTGGCACCGCCCTCAATCTGTTCTCTAAAATAGTTTAATATCATTCTTTAACTCCTAAATGTTTTACTGATTTTATCAGCACAATAATGACCATCCATTCCTTTATCGCCTAGTTCTTCACATATACCTAAACATTCATTGATAATCAACTCAGCGAATCTTTCCAACTCACCATCATATTGTGATCCCCAATCAACGATAGCACCTTCAGGTTTCCATGGCTCATCTTCCCATAGTAGGAAACCGGCCTTTTCGGCCAATTCTTTAATCTTTTCATTCATGATCCAAATTACTCCACTTTTTCAACTTCTTGCGTTTCTCTGCTATGTAATGGGTTAATTCTTTTTCATCCAAAATTTTTTTCTCTACACACAACTCAATCATACACAATAAATCTCCCACTTCTTTGTGTAGTAGAGTATCATTATGTTCCTCGGTAATTGGATTAAAATTATATAATCCAAATCGGTGAATCTTTGAAATAATCTGCACTACTTCACCACATTCTTCCTGCAATATCACTAACAGTTCATCACAATTTAATCGACTCATGGTATATTATAATCTCTATTGTATTGACTTGTAATCGACCAATGAGCATCTGGTCCCTTATACTTTATATCGCTAGGTATTTCATAACCAAATCGTTTAAGAATATTTTTCTTATCGGCCTGACTACCGCAGCAAGCAATACATTCTTTTATAATCAAGTCAGATATCATTTCAATCCTCGACTGGCAATCAGCATCAATATATTTGTGTATGCCATGCTTTTGCATCAAGTCTTTTATTTGCTCATTCATCTTCTTTTATACCAAAATGTTTTTTGATTAAATCAAATGCTTGACCGCGAGATATCATATCACGAAGCTCAGGATGCAAAGCCTTACGACATTCTTCAATTATCATCTCAGTGTATTCTTCCATGAATTTTGTATCACTCATTTTTTCTCCCATTTTATACCCATCATTTTATAAAGCATTTTACGATAGAATGGTGGTTCATCTTTTGTTTTGATTACAGTAGTATCTACATCAATCGACAAATTGCTAGCAACAAAGGTAGTGGTAATATCATTTATATTTCGTATCGCATAATTCGAATATAATTTTACTGCGGAAAGTTTTGGCGCCTCGCAATCTGCATAATCAAGGTCAAGAGGAATTTGTTCCGTTAATGGCCAGAAAAATTTTATTTCTAATTGCTGCATATTATCTCCTACCATTAGGTACACAATTTGCTGTTACTCTATACTTGTCGGATTCCCAGGCCTTTTTTACATAATCTCGTACTTGCTGACATTCTTCAATATTTTGAGTAGGTAAAGTTATTGATCCTTTTGATGGCGGCACATTCGGTGAAATGGCGTGTAACATGATAACTAAAGTCCACATTATTTACTCTCAATCAATACTTTTTAAAAATCCCACAACTTCAAGATAAGGCATATCAACAACAACTGATTGTCCATCTGTTGTAAAAATCCATGATCGATGCGAATCACCATGTTCTTCAACTCTAACAATTTGATTAGACACAATTGATACCGAACGACCGATTGTGGTAGTGGTTAAAACTTTCATAATATTTTCCTCAATTCTTTTATTTAAATAATGTGTTAAAAACAAATGCACCGAACAAGGCACTCAGAAACAAATAAAAATAGGCAGAGATTTTTTTGCCTTCATTATAATTCTCACTCGACCATTGCCAAAATAACCAAGCAAAAAAAGTATCAACGAAAAGACTAAGTATTCCCATTTTCTTTTGCTTTCTTTATCAAATCAATTAAAGATAATAAATCGTTTACTGGAATTTTCTCAGAGCCAAAATAATCAGAATCAATTAAAGGTTCTGGTTTTTCCTGAGTTTTCAAGTAAACGATATTATTTGCGTTCATTGCAATGTTTTAGGTGTTAAGTTTCTATCGTTTTGCACTGTAGTTAAAAACGAATAAAAATCGGATTCGTTATCGGTTTCTCTGTTTAGTATCATTAGACGGGCTAACACAATACCATTAATTGCATTTGGACCAAAACCTTGTTCGACTAATTCAAGCAAAAAGTCATCTAATTTTACTGCAGCTTCAATGATCTCGTCATCGAAAATTGTATCTTCCATTATGTTAGACCCTAAACGTAAAAAAACCGAAAATTCCTTTTAATTTAAAAGGCACTTCAACTTCAAAAGAGGCATCACTCTCTTGATCTTTTTGTTGGCGAATATAGAATGGTGTATCACAACCAATCTCTTTCACCTTTTGTAGAATAGATTCTAAATCTTCCTTATCGATTAGAATTTCTTTATTGCCGTTGTCCAAAACATCTCCTTCTATGAATGTGTTTAAAGTATTATACTTCATCTAAATTTTTTTATCAAGTGGTTTGTTGTATAGGTAACACAGTTTCATGATTAATTGCCGTCCCACTTATCATACCATCTTCTAAATGCCATTTCCATACTTTCATTTATTGCCCAATCGCAACTCCAACCCATCATGCCGCCTTTCCATGTTCCTGCTTTCTTGCCCAATTCGACATTTGATTCACAAGAAACAACTCGTTCAACTTTATTGAATAATGGCAACCATGTAAACCACAACCAACGCCATTCTCTTTCTTCACCCGTTAATGTGATTATTGCCTGTTGACGGCGACCATCTTTTGTATAGTGATCCAATTCTACCGTTCTAGCACATTTTTCTAAAAGGCCTCTTTTTAGATTTTCATCCTTCCAACCATTTAACATTTCATGCCAATGGTAATGTTCACCAATTTTTTCGCCAGAATAATCCCACAAATTGGTTTGATATACACTACCATCAGGCAATAAAAGGTCATGGCGAACAATTTGCCAACGCCATGGCATATCAATTGCAGTGTATTTGTCCAATCCTTTGTAGATAAAAAATACACCTTCACTATATGAGAAACCATATTTTGGTCCCATAATTGAAGTAAAATCTCCAACACCTTTTGTTGGCCACAATCCTATACTTGCAAAGAATTTCCAGAAACCAAATGAAATTTTTAAATATTTGTTTTCATCACCCTCTGTTGGCCATATCAAATACATGTGCCAAAATTTATAGTCTGACCAAGTAATTTCAAAAAAATTGTTTCTCATGTTATGCAATCCTTCATCTCACGCCAATAGTTTCGCTCTGCCCAATGTATGACACACCAATCTTCAATACATTGTTCGGATGTTAGTTTCTCAATAGGTTGATTATTTTCAATCATACGAACATACCAGTAAGACCAGTATTGCTCTAAAATATCTTGATCAGATAATGTTTCCCAATGTGTGTATTCTTGACCTGATTCTGTCTCATCGGGATAAACGATAGTCCAAAATTTCATTACACAAAACCTTCTTCATTTTGTTCGGCTTGTTGTGGATCATGCGATGAAACACGCCACTCATAGATTGGCTCATCAGGCACAATATAAGGAAATTTTACTGGTACACGACTTTCGAAAGCGGTGTAATGTGATTTATATACATTTCCATCATCATCTTTATACCATTCCCAAAATACTTTACCATCGATATCATATGCTTCACCGTCTTTACCATCTTTGAATACAGAACCACATCTTTTGTTTTGATAGTGTGGTTTTCCACTGATTTCAGCAACATCAGTCCATTCATCATCTTCACCTGTTAATGGTGATAGTGGTTTAAAACGAAGTAATTTTTCTAAACACTGTAATGCATAACTCGCAGAGAATCCAGAATGTCCTTCTTCTGAAAATTCATGTATCATGTGTAGCAAATGTCTACGCATTGCTCCATTCATGTCATCATCATCGGTCATACCAATACGGTCTAATTCACTTTCTGCATATTGTACTAAACTCATTGTAACTCCCTCATATAAATTTCATGAATTAAATTGCTGACAAATTTTGGATCCAACTCTGTAGAATTATTATCTTCAAATGGTATGATATCAACTAAATCAGCATTGACATCATACCAAGCCCAAATGCAAACTTCTTCTTTTGGTCGATGAATCAAAGCCCAAGGCGTTTGTTCATGTGGTGGAAATTCCTCATTCAATGAATTTTTGTGAATGAATACAGCAAACGACAATGTGTTTGTATCATTATTTTCCAAATCATTTTCTTCATCATACCCATAGCCATCGAAAATGATTTTTACACCAAAAGGTGCCTCACCCGAATCATTGCCTGCTGTAAGCACACCCTCGTCCATTGTTGCAATGAAATCACGAATCCATTCTTCAACGATTTTACTATAATCTCTTTCATCATCAAAATAAATCATAATATACTCCTGTGTTAGTTATTCAAATCTTCTACTTTCAACTTTGCGATAATGTAATCTTTTACTAAACTACTTCTCACAATATCTTCAACTGTAAATTCAACTCTTGTAAATGCTGCCATATGGTATGCAATGTCAAAGAATTTCAAAATACCAGAAACATCATTTTTCTTTTTGTTCAAATCAGTTTGACGATAATCACCACACCAAATAATTTTTGAACGATATCCAACTCGGGTCATAACGGTATCAATTTCCTCGAATGATAAATTCTGACATTCATCAACGATAATGATTGCGTCATCGAAGGACATTCCCCGGATAAATGAGGTGGAAATAAATTCAATATGCCCCTGTTCTTCTAATCTATCCCATGCATCTCTGCGTCCGAATAATGTTTCACAAATTTGTCTATATGGTTGCTGATAGATTTCCATCTTCTCATGTACATCACCCGGTAAATGGCCAATTTCTCTAGACTGTACAGCCGAACGAACAACAATGATTTTCTGAAAAGGATTATTTCTATCTAAAACTTCTTCTAAGGCTTTATATAATGCACAAAATGTTTTTCCTGTTCCTGCTACACCATGCAGTGCTATAAAATAATCTTGCCTTTTATATGCATCAAAAAATATTTTTTGATTTTCTGTCAATGGGTCAAATGTTTTTAAATCATCTATTTTAATTCTCAAATTATGTGTTCCTGTTTTTATTTTTGAGTTTTTTGTTGAATGTTCACTTTCAACAATTTGCAGGTCTACAGAAGATTTTCTTGCCATTAATTCTCCCTTTTGTTATATTATTGATTCTTTTCTTAGTTTACCAATTACACTTGCATTAGCTGTGACAACTCTGGCACGATAAATTCGACTCATTTGATTCGTATCTTCTTGTGCAGTAAATTCGATATGATTCGAATTCATTAATCCGTCTATCAATTTTCGAACTAATTTTTCTTTGAGTAATTTCTCATATTCATCTCCATCTAATCCTCTGTATGAAAGAGATTCGATATGATTGACATTTAATTGAACCGAAATGGTCGATAGAGAATTCAACAATTCATCATTTAGTATCATGATGATTCATCTTTCTTTCATAACGTTCAGAATCAATTCTTTTCCATTCCTGTTCTCTTTCCAAGATTTCTTCGTCCCATTTCATTTGACTTAAAACTACTTTATAAATGGCTTGTATAACAATGCCAAGTAAAACGATACCAAAGATGGGTAGAATCCAATTTGTTGGAATGTTTATCATAACAAATGCTAAAAATGTTGTTAGCATAAAGAAAGACAGTATGATAAGAGCTGTCTTAATTGCTGCTTTCTTGTGTATTTTCATTTTTTGTAAAAGTAAAAATAGTAGTTAATTGATTTAAATGTGTGATTTTAACATGAAAAGCCTCGATGCTCTTTTTAAATTCTTCTGTGAATGTTTCGACGCAAAAATTTCCATTTAGTTTTTTAATTTCTACGAAGAAATCATACCCAAAAGTTTTGTAATGGTCGTTTTCTCCATGTATAAGAATTCTTTCTTCATCACTAGTTAAAAACTCGCCTCCTTCTATTGTTTTTGTTGATAAAAAATCTTTTGCAAGAGGA